>Ga0070689_100002412_pt1 | contig 12216 bp, 8 predicted proteins | sample KBSS23HmetaG_FD_64669 | JGI IMG/M metagenome (GOLD analysis project Ga0070689, IMG submission 64669) | Switchgrass rhizosphere microbial communities from Kellogg Biological Station, Michigan, USA - KBS S2-3H metaG | ecosystem: Host-associated > Plants > Roots > Rhizosphere ... | reverse complement strand
GGGGAGAATGCTGTCGTTCTCCGCCATAAACTCGGTGATAATCAGGTCGTCGACCGCCTTGCCCGGAACAATAGAAGCAAGGACCGCTGCCATCACAGCGATAAAAAGGAAGGAAGTTCGGAGTGATTTCATGAAATGTAACCTGCTTGTAACAGTTTCGCGGATCTCGATTACGACATTGGGCCGCATGATTGCTAAGTGCCGCCAAAACTTCGGTAGTTCGCTGAAACGACGTTCAGTGAACCGGCAAGCGCGGAGGCGTTGGATTGCCCAAGACTATGCCGGTGGCTGGGGAATTCTCAACTGGAAATTTCAGGAGGCTGGGGGCAACCGAATTTCGAAGTCCGAATTTCGAAGTCCGAAGTGCCTCGCCCTCACCCTTGATCTCTCTCTCCCCGTCGCGACGTATGACGAGGCCGGAGGGTGGGAGAGGGGGTGGTCGGCTTCTGGACTGAAGGAAGCGGAACCCCCCGTTTCAGGCTTCGGGGAACGCGAATCCATACGAAACCCGAACCGCCCAGATCCAGCCAGCCGCGCTCGATCCAATCAAAAATCGGAAATCGCCAATCCAAAATCCCCTCACCCTTCCACCAAAGCGACCTGTTCTATCAATCTTTCCGTCAACAGGCGGTCCGTCTTCCCATCCGGACGCCGAATAAACACCGCATTGCCGTTAGAATAGGCGATGGTGCCATCGGCGCCGAGGTCGTAAGCCAGGACACCCTTGGCGAGCACTTCTTCGCCGGAATCAGGTCGTTGCCGAATCAGCTGCCAGGAAGATGGGACCAGGTCGGCGGCTTCTTCGCCGCCGGCTGCCTGGGCGCTAATGAGGTTGCCCCAGATCATCATTTGTTCCATGGGCACGTCGCGCTTGGGTGTTCCGGGCGGGGTGCTGAGCTTGCGTCCCGTGTAACGCATGGAAAAGAAGTTGAAGAACTGGAATACGGCGAAGAGCAGCCGGAACGGCAGGAGCAGCGTGTCCTTCAATACGCGCAAGGGTTTTACCTTTGCATGCTCGCGGTGAGGGCGCCGGATGAAGTAAAGAGTGCCGTCTTCCAGCATGCGGGGTGACAGGTAATCGGCCTGAGGATCTTCCAGCAGCGTGGTCATCTCGGCCGAATCCACCTCGAGCAACTGGACGCTAAACGGTCCCAACGCCATGAAATGTCCTTGCTCGTTGCGGCCGACACCCGCCGACTGATAAACGACCCGGCGTGGGTTGCCGGGAACCCAGGCGGGGGCGGTGTCCACGGAATCGCCCTCGGTCACTTCGCTGATTCCCGGTTCGCCTTTGAACATGATGCCGATATTGGCGGTGCCGTTGGCATGCCGGACACTGAAGACGAGGTCCCCGTGGGCCGGGCACGAGTGAAGGTGCTCGATTTTCCGATTGTTATCATTCCAAAGGCGGCGTTCCTCGGCCCCCAGTCCATCGCTTTCGCAAACCGCGCTTAACGAACCGCTGGCCAGGGAATAAATGAGCTGCCCCGGCCCGGCACCCCGGGCGAGGCTGGTGGTCAGAATTGGCGCGGGCCCGTCCGTTGCCGATTTTCCCCAAATCATCGGACCGCCCAGAAACCCGCCTCCGCCCGATTCGCTTTTCCATGCATGCCGTTGCTGGCTGCGCACCGCCCGCTCGTGGACGCCCTTGGCGTATGGGCTCTCGATGAGCCGGGGCGGTTGATCCCCGGACTTCAGACGAATCCTTCCCCCGGCTAAGTAGGCGACCGTCAAACCCATGATGGGCGGTGGTAGCCGACGCTGCCCGAATGGTCAAGGCTTGGGAGACATCCCGGGGTATCCTGGCCGGAGGAGTTTAAGACAATTCCGTGCCTTCCCTAAGACATGGATTTGGCAAAAGACTTCAAAAGTATTGTCGTCGAAATGACCCAGTTCAGTTAAAAGGATGGGCGACGACCATGTCATTCGAATGCCTGCCCGTCGCCGCTGCCGCCCCGGTTGATGATGTCCGGATGCTGTTTCGAGAATACGCCCGTGAATGGAACTTCAATCTTTGCTTCCAGAACTTTGAACAGGAACTCGAATCGCTCCCGGGCTGTTACTCGCCTCCGGCCGGCCGGTTGATCGTCGCGCGGACAAAAGAAACCCGCGCCTTGGCCGGTTGCGTGGCGGTTCGTGAGTTCGCTCCCGCTGTCGCCGAAATGAAACGTCTCTATGTGCGCCCCGCGTTCCGTGGACAAGGACTGGGCCGCGTCCTCGCGGAAGCTTCCATCCGCGCCGCACGGGAAATCGGTTACACCGTCATGCGGTTGGATACGCTGGAACGAATGAAATCGGCGGTCGCTCTCTACGAATCGCTGGGTTTCCGTCGAATCGAACCCTATAGAGCAAATCCGGAAGAGGATGTGGTTTACTTCGAGTTGGCCCTTTCAAATTCCGAATGCCGAATTTGAAATTCCGAATTTGGCATTTGGCATTTGAAATCCCTATTTCTGCGGTTCCTTAACGTCGGCCTTGCGCTTGATCTCAAGCCACCGATTCTCCCACTCCTCCCAATCCAAAACCCACTCTTCTCCGACAAACACCGCCCGAGCCTTCTGCAGAAGGACCTCCGTCTCGGCAGCTTTTTCGCGGATGAGCTTTTTGTCTCCCCATTCGATGTAGCCCTGGAAAAGCGATAGTCGATTTCCCGGGTATTCGGGATGCAGTTCGACTGCCTTCTCCAGATGACGTCGCGATTTTTTCTCGCTTCCAATACTGGTGGGCCATCCCGGGGCGTCCCGATAAAGAATCCCTAACGCCCGGTGCGGACCGGCATAGTCGAATTTCGCGTCGAGGTTTGCCGCGGTCGTCCATTCAGACTCCATTTCATCAATCAGTTTTAAAGCCCCGAGCAATTTCGTCCGGGCCAGTTGACCCAGGTTCAGGCCAAGATAGTAGTGGGCGGCGGATTGTTTGGAATCGAGGACGATGGCCTGTCGGCAGGCGGCGATTCCCATTTCCGCGATGGTGGCGCGCTGGTGATCGTTGGTGGCGAATTCCGCCCAGTCGTGGGCGCGGCGGCCAAATTGCCAGGCGGCCTCGACGCTGTTGCTGTCCTTCAACCAGCGAGCCTGTGCGGCACGGAATGCCGCTTCCACACGAGGCGCGTGAGTTCCCCGGGGGGGCGGGGGAGGAGCAGCCGCAGTTGCCGCGGCCAGAGGTGACGGTTGCTGGATGGCCAAGGCGCAAACCGTAGCTAAGAGGCGCAAAAGACCTGCATTCATCCGTGAAAATGCCAAAATCGCCGCATTCTCGCTGGCCCGACAGACCCGGAATTACGTATTGCCATGACTGCGGCCGTTTCTATACTGCCTCAGTGCAACTGTTTTGGAAAACACCTTTATTAATCCTGACTGCTGCGTTTGCGTTGGTTGGCGCTGGATGCAGCGGAATCAATCATACTCAAAGCGTGTCCCCAGCGACTTTCCTCCTTCCCGGGTTCTTCGGTCAGGCTGAGCCGACGACACCCTCGACTCCGGCGGCGGAAGCTTCCGCACCGGTGGAAATAGTCGCCCGCTAATCATATGCGATTTCCTCTCGCGTTGACGGCGAAAATCGCCGCGCACATCGTCAAGCACAAAGCCCGTCGGACACCAAAGTTTGCCATGGTGTTGCAACTTGAGCCGTTGCACACCTGCAATCTGACTTGCACCGGTTGCGGCCGCATTCGCGAATATTCCACCTCCCTCAAAGACATGGTTCCCTTGGAACAGTGTCTGGCCGCCGCATCCGAATGCAATGCGCCCATGGTCTCGGTCTGCGGTGGCGAACCACTCATTTACCCAAAGATCGAGGAACTGGTGGTCGGCCTCCGCGACCAAGGCCGCATCATTTACATCTGCACCAACGGTGTCTTCATGCGGAAGAAGATGCGGGAGTACATGGCCGCCCACTACAGCCCAAAGTTCGAACGCCAGTTGCAGGAGCTCATCGCTGAGAAACTGGTGACGGACAAGGAAGCTGAACAAATTCGCCGCCCGACCGAAGAGGCCCGCCGCAAAGTCACCATCAAGCCATCGCAATGGATGTACTGGAATGTCCACGTGGACGGCCTCGAGTACACCCACGACCTCATCGTGGAACGCGAGGGCGTGTTCCGGGAATGCGTCGCCGCCATCAAGATGGCCAAGATTCTCGGGTACCAGGTCGCCACCAATACCACGGTCTATAAGGAGACCAACGTCCAGGAGATCGAGGGGATGTTTAAGTTCCTCAGCTCGCTGGGATGCGACGGCCACACGATTTCTCCCGGCTACGATTACGACGCGGCGAAAAAGGACATGGTCAAGCGCCTCGGCAAGCAGCCGGAGGATTTCTTCCTGACGCGGACCATGACGCGCGAAAAGTTCGCCGACATCGAGCGGTGGGGCCAAGCGTTCACGATCTTCGGCACGCCCGTTTATCAGGAGTTCCTCGCGGGCAAGCGCGAGCTGACGTGCACGGCCTGGGCCATTCCCACCTACAACATTCGAGGATGGAAAGGGCCCTGCTATTTGATGACCGATGGTCATTATCGTTCCTACAACGAATTGCTGGAAAAGGTTCAATGGGAAAAATACGGCGTCGTGGACGGTGTGGCCCGGGATCCCCGATGCGAGAACTGCATGGTCCATTGCGGATACGATCCGAGCGGCGCGCTGGGGACGAATTATCAGGCAGGCGATAATTGGAAAAACTTCCGTTATAATTTCGGGCTCAAGCCGCGCCCGGTGGCGGCCACGGCCGAGCTGGAGAAGCTGGCCTTCAATGGTGTCAGCATCGGCAAAGGTCATTTGGCGGAGGCGAAAGCGGCGGTCAATCACGAGATGGCCGGCGCCAAATCGGCCTTCGCCCGCGGCGGCAACGATCTTCCTGCGGCGTCCCCAGCCGGAGCTGGCGGCGGTTGCGGTTCAGGCGACACGAGTGAGCGCGATGCGCTGGTCGCGAAGATTGCTGCAGCCAAGAAGGAAGCCTGATCCCGGATGTTCAGTTTGGTGGGTAACCGCCGTGGCCTAAAGGTTGTCCGCTGGGGGTACGTCATCCTCGTCGCGATTTTGATTTCCATCATCGCCGGGTCGATCGCTGCCGGACTTTACTCCGCCTTAACCCGGTCCTGGAATCCGCTTGTGCTGTTGTTTGGACCGGTGGTGGGCGGCGTGGCCACTGTCCTGACGCTGGTCGCCGCCTGGCGGACGCCAATTCATCGGCTGCCGCTTATTCGGTAGCCCGGCGTGACCATTCAACTTCGAGGCGGTTGAACACTTGCGTTCCTTCTCCAAGGGATTGATCCAACATCGGCGATTGGCGGGAAGCGGCTTTATCGCGTTGTTCTCATCCCGTGGCCATCAGGCCTCAGTGTTGCTCATTGTCCGGAGAATCTGCACAGAGGATTTCACGCTGGCTTCCTTGAGTTCGAGCATGGGCCAGTTCCTTTTTTAGCTGGCGAACGTAATCGTGCCACTCCTCTTGCACTTCGTTAATGGGCCCGATGTGCTTTTCAAACGCCGTCAACCCTCCGCCATCCTTCACCAATGCGAATGCCTGGTCACGGTGCCTCGGATGTTCGAAGACGAAATGGGTGAGCGTCCACCAATGCAGGTAGTAGAGGTTGACGTTCCGATTAAGACTGGGGCCTGAGTTGCTCACGATGGAGCGCAGCGGAATGACGCTGCCATTGTGCAAGTTTTCGTCGAGAACTGGATGCGTGGCGAGTTCGTCGATCCACCAAACGGGGTAGGTTTCGGTATCGATTTTACCTTGAAGCAGGCGATTGGAGACAATGAGGCTTGTCCCGTAATACTCGGCCAGGCCTTCCTCCAGCCATTTCTCCAGGCTTAGACCGGCGAGTTCCGTGGTGAGTTGATGGGCCGCCTCATGAAGCATCCAGTGATACGGATTATCCTCACCGGCCGCATAATAAGCCCGGCAGTAGGGTTTGCGGTAGTAGGCCTCCGCCCAGCCGAGTCCGGGATTAATGCGACGGAATTCATCGCGGTCCTTGAAGAGTTTTACCTTCAGGAGTGGATGATTTGTGCGCAGGGTCGGTAACGCGGCGAATCGCTCGAGGTAGGCCTCGTAGAGGCATTCGAGAGCCCGCCCGGTTTTTTTGGTCTGCTCCTGAGTGGCGGTTGACTCGACCAAATGATGAACCGTCTGCAAATGTGTGGCGGGATGCCAGGGCCGGGGCAAGAATTTCCAGGCGGCGAAGCAGAGCACGACCGCCAGATAGACGAGCAGGCGCCGTTCGCGACGCTTGGGCTTTAACGTCGACCAGAGCGACTGGGTCTTCACTGACATAACATTGTGTTATCGACAAAAAACGGTCCGTCTTGATTCGGGCTATTCCAATCCCGAATCCGAGATTTCCGTGGACGCACCCCTGTTCAAGGGCTAAAAGCCATTCAATGAGCGAAACGCTTTTTCTCAGTCCACCGTCTTTCGACGGTTTCGATGGCGGGGCCGGTTCCCGCTATCAGGCGCGACGTGAGATCACCAGCTTCTGGTATCCCACCTGGCTGGCGCAACCCGCTGCTTTGGTCCCGGGATCCCGGTTGCTGGATTGTCCGCCCCACAACATTGGGAAAGAGGAATGCCTGCGGATAGCGAAGGACTACGAACACGTCGTCATTCACACCAGCACTCCGTCGCTCAGAAACGATTGCAAAGTCGCCGAAGCGATCAAGACCCAGCAGCCCGCGACGCGAATTGGTTTCGTCGGGGCTCACGCCGCAGTCCTTCCCACCGAAACACTCAAGGCCTCGCCCGCCATTGATTGGGTCGGACGAAAGGAATTTGACTTCACTTGCAAGGAGGCCGCGGAAGGACGGGACCTCGCGTCCATCGCCGGCTTGAGCTATCGGGACCGCGACGGAAAGATCCGACACAACCCGGAACGAGATCTGATCAATGACATGGACGAGTTGCCGTGGGTGGCGGATGTCTACCGGCGTGACCTCCAGATCGAGAAATATTTCATCGGATACCTGCTGCATCCTTATGTCAGTCTGTACACGGGGCGCGGCTGCCCGGCGCAATGCACGTTTTGCCTGTGGCCCCAGACGATTGGAGGGCACAAGTATCGGGTTCGCAGCGCGCAGAATGTCGCGGAAGAGATGGCCTACATGAAACGGCTCTTCCCGCAGGTGAAGGAGTTCTTCTTCGATGATGACACTTTCACCGCGAATTTGCCGCGGGCCCGGGAAATCGCGCGAAAGCTGGGGCCGCTTGGGCTGACCTGGAGTTGCAACAGCCGCGCCAATCTGGACTACGACACCATCCGGTCGTTCAAGGACAACGGGCTTCGTCTCTTTTTGGTGGGTTATGAAAGCGGAAACGAACAAACGCTGCAGCGCATCAAGAAGGGTGTGACCATGGATGAGATGCGACGGTTTACCAAGGATTGTCAAAAGGCCGGCGTGGTCATTCACGGCACGTTCATTCTCGGCCTGCCCGTCGAGACGCGTGAGACGATCGAACAGACCATCCGGTTCGCTCAAGAGCTCGACGTCTTCAGCCTGCAAGTTTCCCTGGCTGCGCCCTATCCGGGCACCGAGCTCTTTGAGCAGGCCAGGCTCAACGGCTGGTTCGTCAAAAAGGACAAGACGGACCTGGTGGAGGACGACGGGTTTCAGCAGAGCGCGCTCGAATATCCGGAGCTGAGCAAGGAGGAGATCTTCGAGAACGTGGAGAAGTTTTACCGTCGCTATTATCTCCGGCCAAAGCCGATTCTTCGAATCATCAAGACGATGCTGGAAGATCGCGATGTTTGTGTTCGTCGTTTGCGGGAGGGATACGAATTCTTCAAGAGCATGGCGCAGCGCCGGAGCGATCTGGAGGCGTCGCGGAACGCGGCGCAGCCGTTAGCTGGGTAGGGCTGGCCCGCTGGACCGGCCCCGTCCGCGTCCAGCGGACGGAACCTTCGTGCACCTTCACCTCTTGTGTAGCGCCCGCATCCCTGCGGGCCGGTCACGAAGCCCTTCGACAGGCTCAGGGCAGGCTTTCCAGCTTCGCTTGCACCATTGGATTTTCGCCACCGTTCGTTTCACCTTTTCGGTGCATGGGCGGCAAGATGCCGCCTCACCGGCACGCAAGGATGCGTGCGCTACGTAACGCAGCGGCGATCGCATGCAGGGTGTATCCAATGATTCCGCCCGCTGAACGCGGGCGGGGACGCCGCAGCGCAGCGTCCCTACCCCAGGGGGCAGGCGGTTTGCCCCCGATTCGGGCCAGCTTGCCCCCGGTCCGTTTCGACCGATCAAAGGTGAAATTACACTGTTCAGTTAAGACACCCGGATTCGATTTGAGGCGCCAATACCCGCTTTGGATCCAATAATCCACGGCGCCAGTCCAACCCGTGACAGTCCCCGAAGTATTGGACGGTCGCGCATTGTGGGTAAAACGCCGATGGGAACAGCCGATAATCGTCTGTTGTACCGTGGTTTTGTCATTTGAACATGAGTAGCAGTGACGCCTCCGCCGGCTCATCCCGGCCGGCACGCCAGAAATACGTCCGCGCCGTCGGTCCGCGATTGCGGATCCTGCTTTATGTCGTGTTCGGTCTGTTTGCCCTGCTCGGAGCCAACTCGGCTTACCTTTCCGCTATCACCTTCCTCGAGTGGTTGAACCGGCCCGACAGTTATCAGACCTATTTCTACCAGATCATGTTCCTGGCTCATCTGGTGTTGGGCCTGCTCTTGATCGTTCCTTATCTCATCTTCGGCGCCATCCACATCAGGAACGCCAAGGACCGGCCGAACCGACGGGCCGTCCGCGTCGGCTACGGGCTGTTCACGGTGGGAATCATTGTGCTGCTCACCGGAGTGGCGCTCACCCGCATCGATGTCTTCCAGTTCAAGAACGTGGGGCTCAAGGATCCAAACCTGCGTTCAGGCGCTTATTGGGCTCACGTCATCACTCCGTTCCTTTGCATCTGGCTTTATATCCTTCATCGGCTGGCGGGCCCCCGGATTCGCTGGCGAATTGGCGCGGCCTGGTCCGGGGCGGTCGCGGTGATGGTAGTGGCGATGGTGGCGCTGCATTCGGTCCATCCGCAAAAGAGCCAGCTGGCCTCGAAGGAGGGAACGAAGTACTTCGCGCCGTCATCTTCCAAGACACTCTCGGGTCATTTCATTCCGGCGAAGACAATGATGATGGATGACTATTGCCTGAAATGTCATCAGGACAACTACCAGGGCTGGTTTCACAGCTCGCACCACTTCAGTTCGTTCAACAACCCGTTTTATCTTTTCTCAGTCAACGAAACGCGCCAGGTGTCGCTGAAGCGGGATGGCTCCGTGCGGCCGTCGCGCTGGTGCGCCGGTTGCCATGATCCGGTGCCGTTTTTCAGCGGTGCGTTCGACGATCCGGATTTTGACATTCACAATCATCCGACGGCGAAGGCCGGGATCACCTGCACGGCGTGTCATGCGATTCAATCGGTCGACAGCACGACCGGCAATGGGGATTACACGATCGACGAGCCGATCCATTATCCGTTCGCCTATTCCACCAACCGGATGTTGCAGTGGGTGAACAACCAGTTGGTCAAGGCCAAGCCGGCGTTTCACAAAAGGGAGTTTTTGAAACCGTTCATGAAGTCGGAGGAATTTTGCAGCACCTGCCACAAGGTGAGCATTCCGAAGGAGGTCAACCACTACAAGGAATGGTTGCGGGGACAAAACCATTTCGATCCATTTGTGCTGAGCGGGGCGGGACATGGCGCCCGGTCGTTCTATTACCCGCCGAAAGCCGAAGCCAATTGCAACAACTGCCACATGCCCTTGAAGGAATCCGCGGACTTTGGAGCGAATTTCTTCAATGCCACGAACCAGGCCAAGCGGTTTGTGCACGACCACCTGTTTGCCTCCGCCAATACCGCCCTGCCGCATCTGCGCGGCGAACAGCACATCGTTCGGGAGCACGAGAAATTCGGGAGCAATTCCCTGCGCGTCGACATTTTCGGGTTGCGCGAAGGCGGCGCGATCGATGGCCAGCTGGTCGCGCCATTGCGGCCGGCGGTTCCCACGGTCAAACGAGGAAAACGTTATCTGTTGGAGGTGGTGCTGCGCACCTTGCGGATGGCGCATCTGTTTTCGCAAGGCACGGTGGATTCGAATGAGATTTGGGTGGATGTGCTGGGTCGGAGCGGACAGCGGGTCATCGCCCGCAGCGGAGGTCTTGGTCCGCATGGCGAGACCGATCCGTGGTCGCACTTCATCAACGTTTATATGCTGGATCGGGAGGGCAATCGGGTCGATCGCCGCAATCCGCAGGATATTTTCGTTCCACTTTACAACAATCAAATCCCGCCCGGCGCGGGCTTCGTGGTTCACTACGAGTTCACGGTGCCTGACGATATCACCGAGCCGTTGACCTTTGAGGTGAAACTCAATTACCGGAAGTTCGACACCATCTACTACAATTACGTTTTCGGTAAGGGCTGGACCAACGGCCAGCCGTTCCAGGTCACCAATGATCTGCCGATCCGGTTAATCGCGATGGATGCGATTACCCTGCCGGTGGAAGGAGCAGCGGCGCCGGCCACGACCAACCGGCCCGTGGCCATTCCGCTCTGGCAACGCTGGAACGATTATGGCATCGGCCTTCTGAACAAGGGCGACAAGGGAAGCGAGAAGGGCGAGTTGATCCAGGCCACGCAAGCTTTCGAGGAAGTCGAGAAAATCGGCCGGGCGGACGGTCCCATTAACCAGGCGCGGGTTTTCTTCAAGGAAGGCCGCCTGGACGATGCGGTGGCGGCGCTGCAGCGCGCGGCGGACACAAATCGGTTCAACCCGCCGGCCCCGCGTTGGACCATCGCCTGGTTCACCGGCCTGGTGAACAAACAGAACGGCTATCTCGACAAGGCCATCGCGGATTTTACTTCGATTCTGGAGGACCGTTATCCGGAGCTGGATGCCCGCGGATTTGATTTCAGCCGTGATTACGAAGTGATCAATGAGCTGGGGCAGACGTTGTTCGAGCGCGCCAAGATGGAACGGGGCAATCCCACGCGGCAAAAGGAGCTGCTGAACGCCGCCGTGCGGCGATTTGACGCCACACTTGCCATCGACAGCGAAAACCTGACGGCGCACCACAACCTGGCGCAGATCCACGGGTTGCTTGGCCTGGTGGAAAAGGCGGGAGAACACCGGCAGTTGCACGAGAAATATCGGCCGGATGATAACGCGCGGGATCGGGCTCACGCGCTCGCGCGCCGCCGTGATCCCGCGGCTGACCACGCCGCTCAGGCCATTGTCATTTACCAACTGCAACGGCCCGGCGCTCCCGGGTTGACCACGGCTCCCGCCAACCGGCCAAAAGATTTGGCGCCGCTTCGAGCCAATCCGGATGAGTAATTCACCACGACGCGGACGCTCGCTATGTTGGGCCCCGGGCCGAATTTCCCACTACATACATGAGTGCTGATAAGTCCAAGAAGAAGGCCGCCACTGCCCCGGAAGCGGACGAGATGGTGCATTTGGATGATGCGGTCATCGGCCGCGCGCTGAAGAGTTCCGCCATTCTGGTGGTGCTGCTCGCCGCCGCCGCCGCCGGCATTTTCTTTTATCTGCACCGCAAACCGCCGCCGCCCCTCGTGAAACTCACGCCCATCGTCACGCCGGTGGTGGCAGATCGCGCGGCGGCGGCGATGCCCAAGGTCCAGTTCACCGATGTCACCGCGGCGAGCGGCATTTCCTTCCGCCATTTCAGCGGCGCGACTGGGGATAAACTGCTGCCGGAAACGATGGGCGGCGGCGTGTCGTTCATCGATTTTGACAACGACGGCGACCCCGACCTTCTGTTTGTCAACGGAGCGGATTGGCCATGGGCCAAATCCCCGCATCAACCCAAGCCGACGCCCGCTCTTTTTCGCAACGACGGCCGCGGCCACTTCGACGATGTTACCGCCAATTCCGGCCTGGACGTTACGCTGTTCGGCATGGGCGCCGCGGTGGGGGATTTTGACAACGACGGCCTGGACGATTTGTTCTTTACGGCGGTGGGTGGCAATCGGCTCTTTCGCAATCTTGGCGGCGGTAAGTTTTTGGATGTGTCCGACGTGGCCGGAGTGCGCGGCAATTCGAACGACTGGAGTACCTGCGCGGCCTTCCTCGATATCGACAACGACGGAAACCTGGATCTTTTCGTCGGCAATTACGTCAAGTGGTCGAAAGAGATCGATCTGGAAGTGGGATACAAACTGGTCGGCGTGGGGCGGGCCTACGGTCAGCCGAT
>Ga0070689_100002411_pt1 | contig 12216 bp, 9 predicted proteins | sample KBSS23HmetaG_FD_64669 | JGI IMG/M metagenome (GOLD analysis project Ga0070689, IMG submission 64669) | Switchgrass rhizosphere microbial communities from Kellogg Biological Station, Michigan, USA - KBS S2-3H metaG | ecosystem: Host-associated > Plants > Roots > Rhizosphere ... | reverse complement strand
CTGCATCAGATCGTGAGTTCGGGTGTAACGATGCGGTTGAAACAGCACCACGATGCGCCTGCCGCCCGAGCCGAGTTTTGCGGCCGCGAGCGTCGCGCGAATCTCCGTCGGATGGTGTCCGTAATCGTCAACCACGAGCACGCCATCGACTTCGCCTTTCGGCTGGAACCTGCGGCCCGCGCCCGAGAAGCTGTGCAGCCCTTCAACGATCTTTTCGAACGAAACCTCTAACTCAAATCCAACCGCGATCGCGGCGAGCGCGTTGTAAACGTTGTGTACGCCCGGCACGCGCAAAACCATTTCGCCCATGACGTCTGTCCCACGCCACACGGTGAACGAAGAGCCGAAGTTGTTGTCGTGCCGTATGCCATGTGCCGAGACGTCAGCTTGCGCGCTCAGGCCATAAGTCAGGCGACGGCGCTCGAGCAACGGGATGATTGCCTGCACGTTCGGATCGTCGAGACACAAAACTGACGAACCGTAGAACGGCACTTTGTTCACGAAGTTCGCGAAGCAGGTACGCACGTCGTCCATGTCGTGGTAGTAGTCCATGTGCTCGCGATCGATGTTGGTCACGACGGCGATGGTCGGCGTCAACATCAGGAACGACCGATCACTCTCGTCGGCTTCAACCACCATCAGGTCACTCGTGCCCAGGTGCGCGTTCGATCCAAATGCGCCGACGACGCCGCCGACAACCATCGTCGGATCGAGTCCGGCATGGCCCAACACTGTTGCCACCATCGACGTGGTCGTCGTCTTTCCGTGTGAACCGGCGACAGCGACTGTATGCGGCTTGAGTCGCATCAACTCCGCGAGCATTTCGGCGCGCGGGATAACCGGAATCGAGCGACGATTAGCTTCGAGAACTTCCGGATTGTCGTTACGAACAGCGGTCGAACAAACGACGACGTGCGGCTGACCGACATTGTCCGCGGCATGACCTTCGAAGAACTCAACACCCATCTGCTGCAAGCGATCGGTGACGCTGGAACGTTTCATGTCCGATCCCGAAACGCGGAAGCCGAGATTGACAAGCACCTCGGCAATGCCGGACATGCCGATACCACCGATGCCGACGAAATGGACGTGTTGGATTCTGCGAAACATATATGACCTATAGGTCCTAATAGGACCTATTTCCGACTTAACTCTTCAATAATATCTACGGCGGCGGCGGCTGCATCACCATGCGCTAGCTTTCTGCTTGCTTCTTCCATGCGATTCAATTCTTCCGGCGCCTCAATCAACTTTTCAATCTCGGCAGCCAACCTGTCGCCGTTCACATCTTTCTGCAGGATCATTCGCGACGCGCCTGCGGCCTGCAACGCTTCCGCGTTCTTGCGCTGATGATCGTCAGCGGCAAACGGAAACGGCACCATGATCGACGCCTTGCCCGCGGCAATCAGTTCCGCGGTCGTCGTCGCGCCTGCGCGACAGAGCACCAGATCTGCCGCAGCGAAATCTGCCATCATGTTGTCAATGTAACTACGAACGTCAGCACGTTCGCCCCAACCCGCTTCGGCGTAAGCGGCCTTCACCTTTTCAAGATCCGCCGGCCCGGTCTGGTGCTTGATCCGAAGCTCGACCGGAATCGCTTTCAACCTCGGCAACGCCGCCATCATCGCTTCATTGATCGCGCGCGCGCCCTGCGAGCCGCCGAACACCAGCAACGAAAACTTTCCCGGCTCGCGTTGCTTTGCCGGTATCTCAAAAAACTCGCGCCGCACCGGATTGCCCGTGACCTTAGCTTTACCGCGAAAGTAAGGCAGCGCCTGTTCGAACGAAACCGCCGCGCGATCGACAAAGCGAGCCAGCACGCGGTTGGTCAAACCCGGAAGCGCGTTTGACTCCATCACCAGCGTCGGACGATTCGTGAGCGCCGCAGTCAGCACCACGGGACCGGAGACATAACCACCCGCGCCTACAACTACATCCGGCTGAAACTGTCGCATCAGCTTGCGCGCCGAGACAAAACTCTTCGGCAGCACCGCGACTCCCTTCACACGCGCGCCGAGACTCACATTCTTCAACCCGGCACTTTCAATGAGCGATAACTCAAACCCTGCCTGCGGCACTAACCGCGTTTCAAGTCCACGCGCGGTACCGATAAAATGCACCTTCGAACTCGCATCACGCCGCATGATCTCCTGGGCCACTGCGATTCCCGGATAAATGTGTCCGCCAGTGCCGCCGGCTGCGATCATCACTTTCATTGCCAATTTTCAACTGCCGATTGCCGATTTGGATTCGCTTGGTAAGCCCTAGTTAAATTGGCAATCGGCAATCGAAAATCGGCAATGTTTCCGCTTGCGTGTTGCGAAACGTTGAGCAGAATCCCGACCGCTGCGAGTGTCGGCACCAGCGACGAGCCTCCGTACGAAATGAACGGCAGCGGGATTCCTTTTGTCGGCACTAGCGACAGCACCACACTAATATTAAAGAGCGCCTGCGCCACAATACTCGTAACGATGCCCAAACTCAGCAACATTCCGAAACGATCAGGCGCGAGTAACGCCGTGCGCACGCCGCGCCAGAGAAAAAGTGCAAACACTGCGACAACGGCCAACGCGCCCACTAGTCCCAACTCTTCGCCGACGACTGCGAAGATAAAATCGGAATGCGCAAACGGAAGAAACAACATCTTCTGTTTGCCCTGCGCGAAGCCGAGACCGTTCGTGCCACCCGATCCGATCGCGATCAGTGATTGCACCACCTGGAAGCCGGCGCCTTGCTGGTCGGCCCACGGATCGAGAAACGTGATCAGGCGTTGCAAACGCCACGGCACAAAGATCAGTAAACCGGCCGCCACCACTAAAGCGGGTGCAGCGGCCATCGCCAGGTGAAGTACACGCGCTCCGGCAGTGTAGATAACGACGACAAAGATCAACGCCAGCATCATCGACGTGCCGAAGTCGGGCTCGATCACGATCAGTGCAGCAAGCCAACCGGTGACGATGCCGCACGGAAGAAACGTGCGCCAGAAATCTCCTTCTTCGCCGGCCCGCTTCTCGAGGAAGTAGGCGAGGAAAATTATCAGCGCGAGTTTTGACACTTCGGACGGCTGCATCGAGAAAGCTCCAAACTTCAGCCACCGGTGCGCACCGTTCGTGCTGCTAAAACCAAAAACTGCCATCAAGCCGAGCGTGCAGAGAACTAGCAAGCCATAGACGATGCGACGGCTCTTCAGTAGTTGATAGTTAAACTGCATCGCCAGCAGCATGACGACAAAGCCGATCGCGACCCAAACGCCCTGCTTGATCACGTAATGAAACTGGTTGCCGTTCTCCTTCTGCGCGATAACGGCTGACGCGCTGTAGACCATCACCACGCCAAACAGCGCGAGTCCGACAGTTGCCGCGAACAGCCATTTATCTGGAGCGAGTTTCCGGGCCATTTCAATACGTTGCTTTTTTCTCCCGCAAAGGCGCAAAGGCGCAAAGGAAATCCGGTGTGTTCACTTTCATACTTCTTCTTTGCGCCTTTGCGCCTTTGCGTGAAAATTCACCTCTTCCTTAAAAACTTTCCCGCGGTGTTCGAAGCTGTCGAACATGTCGAAGCTCGCACATGCCGGAGCGAGCAATACAACGTCACCTTTTTCAGCAGCCTTGAAAGAACGCGCGACCGCGTCTTTCATATCTGACGAGCGCTCGAACGGCGCGCTGCTTCCCAATTCATTCTCGATCGTCTCTGCGTCTTCGCCGATCAGCACAAGCTTTCTCGCTTTCGATCGAATCAACGGTTCCAGCGGCGCGTAGGGTGCTTTCTTTCCTCTGCCACCAAGAATCAGCACGACCTTTCCTGCTTCCTGCTCGAATGCTTCAAGCGCTTTCAGAGTCGCATCAACGCTCGTGGCTTTCGAGTCGTTGTAAAACTTGATGCCATTTATCTCGGCTACAAACTCGAGCCGGTGCTCAACTGGATCGAATCGTTTCGCCGTGGCGTTCATCGACTCGATTCCCGCGCCCGCCGCGAGTCCTGCTGCAAACGCTGCCGCAACGTTCTCGACGTTGTGCAACCCGCGCAGCTTCATCTCATCAACATTCAGCAACACCCGATCCTCAAAAACCAACTCACGTCCTCTCAGAAAAACTCCGTTCTCGACTTCCTTCCTGACGCTGAAGCTGAACACCTTCGCTCGCAACCCGCTCGCCCACGATGAAACAGTCGGATCGTCCGCGTTGAGCACCGCCACATCTTCCGCCGTCTGGTTCATGAAGATCCGGTGCTTCGCAGCGGCGTAATCATTGAACGTCTCGTAACGATCCATGTGATTCGGCGTCACGTTGAGAACCACTGCAATCGACGGATGAAACGTCTTGATCGTCTCTAGCTGAAAACTCGAAAGCTCGGCAACCGTCCAACCGTCCTCTCGCGAACTCTCGACCATCGAGATCAGCGCCTTGCCGATGTTGCCGCCGACCTGCACCGTCAATCCCGCATCGCGCAGCAGCTCACCAATCAGCGACGTTGTAGTCGTCTTGCCGTTGCTGCCCGTAATGGCAACGATTCGTCCTTTCAAATAACGAGCGGCGAGCTCGACCTCGCCTATGACTTCAGCGCCGGCGCGTTCCGCGTAACGAATCGGAATAATGTTCGCCGGTACGCCAGGGCTAACAACAACGAGATCGAGCTGGTCGAGCAACCAACTCGGCGCCTCGCCCGGAAGCAAACCAACGCCCGACTCTTTCAGCGCTAGCGCATCCGGCGTCCACTTCTCAAGCGGCTTCTGATCAGTAAGCGCAACGATCGCGCCCTGGCCCAACAAGAATCTCGCCGCCGCAATCCCGCTACGCGCCGCCCCGATTATCAAAACTTTCTTACCCGCTAGTTCCATTAACGCAGTTTCAACGTCGACAGACTCAACAACGCAAACAAGATCGCAAGAATCAAAAACCGAAACACAATCTTTGACTCCTTCCAATCCTGCATCTCGAAATGATGGTGCAGAGGAGTCATCTTAAATAAGCGCCGCCCCGTGCCGGTAGTGCGTCTCGTCATCTTGAAAACGCTCACCTGCAACATCACCGACAGCGCTTCAATCACAAACACCCCACCCACCATCAACAACATAAACTCCTGCTTCGTCAGCACTGCCACCGTTCCCATTGCCCCGCCGATCGCGAGGCTGCCGACGTCGCCCATGAAAACCTGCGCGGGCGGCGCGTTGTACCAGAGAAAGCCGAGACTCGCACCCGCCATCGCTCCACAGAAGATCGTCAACTCAGCCGCTTCCGGCCGGTGCGTCAAATCGAGATAGCCGGCCCAACGCGCGTCGCTACTGAGATAAGTGAAACCGGTCAACGCGCTCATCGCGATGAACGTGATGCTAATCGCCAGCCCATCCAAACCATCCGTCAGGTTCACCGCGTTGGAAGATCCCAACAGCACCACCGCGATCAGGATCAGATATAAATAAGGGCCGATATAACTCTTTCCGAACGGATCGGCGGTGACTTTGAAAAACGGAATACTGATATTCCACGAATAACCAGTGCCGCCCAGGAATTTGACTGCCCCGAAAAGCACTCCCCAAACACATACCGCTACCAGCAACTGCGCGAGCAACTTCTGCCGCCCGGTTAATCCCAGGCTGCGCTGCTTCGCCATCTTCGAGTAATCGTCAATAAAACCGATTGCGGCGAAGGCCAACGTCGCGAGCATCGCGGTCCAGACGTAAACACTCGAGAGTCGCGCCCACAGCAAAGTCGAGATCAAAACCGAGCCGACGATCAGCACGCCACCCATCGTAGGCGTGCCGCGTTTCACCTGGTGCGCCTGCGGGCCTTCCTCGCGAATCTGCTGGCCCACATTCCATTCTTTCAACGCCTCGATCAGCCTGCCGCCGAAGAAGAGCGATATCAGCAGCGCCGTGATCGTCGCGTACGCGGTGCGAAACGTGACGTACTGAAAGACGTTGAGCGCCTTTACGAGATACCAATCCTTATCCTTGAAATGGATGTAAAGGAGCTCGTAAAGGAAGTAGTAGATCATTTAGTTCTGGTCTTCTCCCGCCAACGGAAACTGCTCTCGCAACGCTTTCACGATCTTGTCAGTCGCCACGCCGCGCGATCCCTTCACCAGGATCAGATCGCCTTCTTTGACTTCCTTAATCAACTGCGTCGCCGCCTCATCCGACGAGTTGAAAAACCTCCCCGCCGAGAGCCCCGTCTCATACGCGCCCGCGACGATCTCTCGCGCTAAGCCACGCACGCCAAAAAGCACATCAATCCCGTACGCCGCGATCTCTCTGCCGGCCTCGCGGTGCAAAGCGACTTCATCAGGTCCGAGCTCGAGCATCTCTCCAGCGATCACCACCAGTCGCTTACGACCACGGCCACCTTCCGCCATCGTCCGCACCATATTCAGCAACGAACGCGGATTGGAGTTATACGAATCGTCGATCACCGTAAATCCCATCGCGAAATCAAAAACCTCGCCGCGCATCTTCGGCGGTTGCGCCGTGCTCAACGCACGCGCAATCTCTTCCGCGGTTAACGAAAACGCCGTCCCAACTGCCGACGCCGCCAGCGCGTTGCTCAGGTTGTGACGCCCACTCATGCCAAGTGACGCGGGGGCTTCTCCCAGGGGCGTGCGTAAACGAAAGTCAATCCGCCCGAGCGACTTCGTATCGATCTCACTTGCCGAAACATCCGCGGCGTTGTCGATACCAAACGTCAACGTCCTACCCGCATGTTTGTCGCGCATCTTCATCACCAAGGCATCGTCCGCATTCAAAATCGCAGTGCCCTCAGGCTTCAGTCCCTCAATCAACTCGGCTTTCGCCGCGGCGATGTTCTCGATCGTGCCGAGATACTCGAGATGCACCGGCGCCACCATCAATTCAACCGCAACATCCGGCGGCGTTATCTTGCAGAGACGCTGAATCTCGTGTGTCGGCGACGACATCCCCATCTCCAGCACCGCAAGATCGAATTGCTCCGGCGAACGATCCTCACTAACCATGCGTAGTACCGATAGCGGTAGTCCCAAACCGTTGTTGTAATTGCGCTCACTTTTCAACACGCGATTTCCAGCGGATTGAAGAACATGTGCCGTCAACTCTTTCGCCGTCGTCTTTCCCGCACTGCCGGTGATCGCGACGACTGGTTTGCCCCACGCCGTGTACACACGATGCGCAAGCAGTTGCAAAGCAGCGATCGCATCCTCAACCAACAGCAAGCGATCCTTCACGCTCTCGAGATAAGCATCGCCACTGATACGATCCGCGCGCGCCACCGCCGCAATCGCGCCGCGCTCAAATGCGTCGCCGATGAAGCGATGAGCGTCGACAAACTCACCATTAAAACCGGCGCGGGCGTAGTCCTGCTGCGATAGCGCAAAGAACAGCTCGCCCGCGCCTACCGAACGCGAGTCGATGGAATAGTCTCTAATCTGTTTGTCAAACATCTCGGCGCTTACGCTCGTCGCATTCGCGCCCATCAAAGCTGCTGCCTCGCCAAGGTTCACGTTATTACGGCCTCTTCCAGCTCCATCGATTCTTCCTCTTGTGGGGGATGATGTTGTGCCCGGAGGGTTGATCGCTGGCTGCGTAGTCGTCTTCTGCAATCAGCAATGCCGTAGTTTACGTCATCTTCAAGAGTTTCTTCATCTTCTCTCATGTCGGGTTCTCACAATGACTTAACCACAAAGACATGAAGACACAAATTGTTTTAAGTTTTGTGTCTTGGTGCCTTTGTGGTTAAACCGCTTTCCAATTACTGCAACCTCCCAAAATCAACGTAGATAAGCTGCCCCGTGCTCACTTCCGTGCCGGCCGAGGGGCTCTGCTTCAACACTTTTCCTTCGCCACGCGCTTCAACCTGCAAACCGAGTTGAGCGCAAGTCCTGGCGACATCTCGAACGCTGCGTCCACGAAGATCAGGCATCAGCATCGCCTTCCTCGTCGCTACAGCGTAGACAACTTCTCCTCCCCGGCCCCCGTTGCTATCCACGGTTGGCATTGTGGCCTGCCGCTGCTGCTCTGACTGCGCCTGTTCCTCTCTTCTCTTTGCTGCACGTTCCGGATCTTCGTTAACTTGCGCGATCAACTCGGGCACGGGGCTCGTTTCAATGTCAGGCATCACGCCGAGGTTCGGCAGGATCTGTTCGGCAACTTCACGAAAGATCGGCGCGGCAACGTCGCCGCCGTGATAAGCGCCGGCGGGTTCGTCGATCACGACGATGATCACGACCTGCGGATTGCTCACCGGAGCGAAGCCGACAAACGAACCGACAAACTTCGTCGCCGAATAGGTTTTTGTCCTGGGATCGATCTTTTGTGCCGTGCCGGTCTTGCCTGCCGCTGAGTAACCATCCAGCTGCGCTTTCTTCGCAGTGCCGTGCAACGTCACGCCTTCCAGCATGCCGCGCAACGCGATCGCGGTCTCGGCACTTATCACTCTGTGCTGCTCCGGTTGGGCGCGATAAACAACCGCACCTTCAGCGTTGCGTACTTCGCGGATCAAGTGTGGCGCGACTCTCATGCCGTCATTTGCGAGCGCACCAAATGCCGCGACCATCTGTACCGGCGTCACGCCGACTTCCTGGCCGATGGCGATCGAGCCGATCGACGACGGCTGCCAGCGTTCAACTTTTCTCAGAATGCCCGACGTCTCACCCGGCAGTTCGATCCCGGTCTTTGAACCAAAACCGAAACGCCTGATGTAGTCGTACATCGTTTCGTCGCCGACGCGCACGCCCAACTTGATCGCGGCGACGTTGCTTGATTTCGCGAGTGCTTCCGCGATGGTCAAGGAGCCGTAGGGATGATGATCGTGAATCACACGTCCAGCCACCGTGACGGCGCCCATCTGACAATCGATATGATCGTCAACCTTAACGAGCTTGTTCTCGATCGCCGCTGAGAAGGCGACGATTTTGAAAGTCGATCCCGGTTCGTAAATGTTTTGTAGCGCCCAGTTCGATCTGGTTTCGGGTTTGGCGTCGGCTACTCTGTTCGGATCGAAGGTCGGCGCATTTGCGAGCGCGAGGATCTCTCCGCTGCGTGGATCGAGCACGATCACACTGCCCGACTTTGCTCGCGAACGCTGTACTGCCGCGAGTAGTGATTGCTCAGCCAGATACTGGATCGTCTGATCGATCGTCAGTACGACTGTTTGACCGGGCTTCGAAGCGATCTCGTAACTCTCGTAGGGTTTGCCGTAGGCGTCCTTTTCGAGAAACAGGCGGCCAGGCTCGCCCGAGATCTTCGCGTTGTACGACTGTTCGACACCGCCGAGGCCTTGCCCGTCGAGCCCGACGTAGCCGAGCACGTGCGATGCGAGTGAGCCATTCGGGTAATAACGCTTCGGCTCGAGTCGTGTTTGTAACCCGGGAAGATTCATCGCGACGATCTTCTCGCCGAGAGCGGCGTCAAGACGTCTCGCGATCCAGATGAATCTACGTTTCTCCGCGTGAGCTTCGCGAAACTCCTTCGCGAGGTCGGCCTGTTTCAAACCCAGTGTCTGGGCCAACTGCTTTGCATTACGATCCAAAGTGTCGGTGTCGAGACCATCGGGATCGAGGAACAGCGAGACTGTCTGCACACTGCGCGCGAGCTGGCGGCCTTGTCGATCAAGAAGCTCACCGCGCAGTGGGCTCGTCTCGATTGCGTTCTGCTGTTGCTGGCGAGCGCGGTTGGCGAGATTTTCGTATTGCGAGAACTGGAGATAGACCAGTCTCGCACTGATTGCGAACATCCAAAAGCCAATAAAAGCCGCGACAAAAAGCGCGCGGCCTGGCGAGACATCCGGTCTGGATTTTGATCGGGCAACGAGGCGTGCCAACATCACCTACTTGATCCCCCTAACGAGTAGCGTGATGAGGACGCTAATTTAGCCACGGATTACACGGATTTTTACCGATTTCCGATTTGGCCCGGCCGTGCCGGTTTCAATCCCAAGCGACGCGCAGCCGGCTCGAGTTTGTCGGGCGCGGTGGCGCGTTCTTTTTCGAGCGCGAGTCGCTGGTTCTCTTCTATTAGCTTCTTGCGCTCGCTGCGTAAGCTTTCGTGTTTGTAGCCATACTGCACGGCGGCGAAATGTTGTTTAGCGGCGAACACAAAACCGCCAGCCAGTACCAGGCCACAGAACAACAGCAGCGCGAGCCGCGATAGCGCGGTCGTGTCGCGACTGCGGCGAATCTTTGCGTTTTGTTGATACTCAGGAAATCTCTTCATGATTTAATTTTTCGGCGGCTCGAAGCTTCGCACTCCGCGCGCGCGGGTTCTCGTCAACCTCGCGCGAACCTGGGACCACCGGACGCCGCGTCAATACTTCCACTACCTTGCGCGCGCCACACTCACAAACCGGCAAGCGCGGCGGACATTCACAGTGTCCCGAAAGTTTTCTCAACTCGCGTTTGAGAACACGATCTTCGAGCGAGTGAAAACTAATTCCGACAAATCGACCGTAGGGGATTAAAAGATCAACTGCTGATTCGACAAACTCTCCCAGCCCTTCGAGTTCGTGATTGACGGCGATACGTAGAGCTTGGAACGTACGTGTCGCCGGGTGAATCTGGTTCCGCTTATGACCGCCGGCAGCGAGTCGCACAAGGTCTGCTAACTCCGTGGTGGTCGTTATCGGCTTCCCTTGTTCGCGACGTTCCACGATGCGACGGGCGATGCGTCGTGAGTGTCGTTCTTCGCCGTATTCGAAAATGATTCTGGCAATTTCCGATTCGGGAAGTTGTTGTAGAAGATCGGCTGCGGTGGTTCCGGTGGTCGGGTCCATCCGCATATCTAACGGAGCATCGAAACGAAAACTAAACCCACGCTCGGGTGAATCAAACTGCAAAGAAGAGACGCCAAGGTCTACAAGAATGCCGTTGGGATCGCGCTCGTTTGCCTTTTCGAGAACTTCCGCAATCGCGCGAAAGTTTGCTTGAAAGGCGCGAAATCTTTCTCCGAAAGGCGCCAGTCGCTCACGCGCGTAAGCGAGTGCCGAAAGGTCGAGATCTATTCCGATGACGCGAGTATCACCGGAGGATTTCAGAATCGCTTCGCTGTGTCCGCCGAGCCCAACCGTGCAATCAACAAAGAGACCTCCACGCTCAGGAGCGAGGAACTTCATCGTCTCTTCAAGCAGCACGGGGCGATGGGGCGCGCCTATGCCCCCCAAAGGCGCAGCCATCTCCACCGCCCCGTGATCTCGTTCAAAGATCTTCTTGTGCTTTGTTCTTTGTGCCTTGTTCTTCTTCACAAAGTACAAAGTACCAACTACAGAGCACTAAATTCCAAGTCTCGCAATCGCAGCCTCGTCTTCTTCCGTGTATGGATCAGCGAGCAGGCGGGCCTTGAACTTGTCGAGCTCCCAAACTTCCAAATAGGTCAGGTAACCCATTACCGCTACGTCGCCCAGCACTTCAGCACTCTTGCGCAGCAACGGATGAATCAACAGGCGGCCTTGCCCGTCGATCGTGGCTTGCTGACCGTAGTAATTCGTTCTATCAAGGAACTTCCTTCGGGCCGGATCCATCGAAGGCAACAACGAAAGTCTCTGTTCAATCGACTCCCATTCCGGCAGAGGGTAAATTCGAACGCACTCGCCATCGAGGCTCGTGATATAAAAGTCTTTGCCGTGCTTCTCCTCAATCAGCCGCCGAAATTCCGTTGGAACTTTGAGGCGACCTTTGACATCGATACGTGCCGTGTAATTTCCTCGCAGCATAAAATCGAGCCTGACGAGAGAGCTTTGGTGGGTGGCCCAAAGGAAAAGTGTTGCTGATGATCGGTTGCTACGAGGTTGGACCCACTTCCGACCACTTTTGACCACCCTTCAGGAAAATACGCCGCGAGCCAGACTGTGTCAATAGGGTTAACCGTGGAGAGTGATCGCCTTCTGTCGGCCTATTATAGGTCTTATATGTCCTATAGGACCTATACTCCGAGCCCTCACGATCCTGTATATTGGCCCACCATACAATGACCTCGATTCTTCTGTTTGGGTTGCTGGCCGCAAGCGCCAATGTCTTCGGAGGGGTGATTCTGATCAAATCCGAAGCGTATCGTTGGGGCGAACGCTTCTTGAAATACCTCGTCGCTCTCGGCGCAGGCTTCATGCTTGCAGCTATCTTCATCGAAATTCTTCCGGAAACTATTGGTATCTGGACCAGAAACTCGCCCGGTGAATCAGCCGCGGAAGCGGTCGCGGGCGCAATGGCTCTGCTGTTGCTCGGCTATCTGTCCATCCAATTCTTCGAGCACACACTCGC
>Ga0070689_100002409_pt1 | contig 12217 bp, 10 predicted proteins | sample KBSS23HmetaG_FD_64669 | JGI IMG/M metagenome (GOLD analysis project Ga0070689, IMG submission 64669) | Switchgrass rhizosphere microbial communities from Kellogg Biological Station, Michigan, USA - KBS S2-3H metaG | ecosystem: Host-associated > Plants > Roots > Rhizosphere ... | reverse complement strand
GCAGACGCCGACGCGGTCAAACAGATCGCGCGGCGCTTCATCGTGCCCGTGAAGCACGGACCGCTTGCGATTCCCGCGATCCGCTTGCTGGTCGGCGATCTCGTCGAGGGCCGCAAGCTCGCGATCGAACGCGCGCCGGTGACCGCGTTCATCGCGAAGCCGCGGTGACGTTCTTGTAATAAGTAGCGAATCGGTCCGGGGTCAACAGACACGAGCGATGAGGGCGCGTGACCTCAGCGCGTGCGCCAACCATTCGATCGCGCGCGCGCGATGCGTGGCACGAACTCTGCGAAGAGGACGCGCATGATTCCCCGTGCTCTCGGCGTCATCGCATTGTCATATCTCGTCGGCTGCGCGCCGCAGCACGACGCGCTCGATCAAGCGGGCAGCTATCCAGGTGCACCGCATCTCGAGCTCTACGGTTACTACCGCGACCAAGGTTTGCTCTCGGAGATCTCCGATCACGCGAACCTGACGTTCATCATGCCAGGCTCTGCCGAGGATGGCGTGCCGACGGCGGCGACACTGGCCGAGGCCGAAAGTCGCGGCGTCAAGGGCATGCTCGATCTGCAATCGGTGTTCGGGATCGCCGCCGACGGCACGATGCGCCCCACCGCCGAGTGGCAGCAGAAGTGGAACACGTACTCGAGTAACGTCGCGCAGTACGTGCAGCGCGGTGTCGTCGCCGGCTTCTACATGTACGACGAGCCGGATCCGAACGCGACGCCCGCGTTCTGGTCGAGTCTCGAGTTTGCGGCGAGTGTCGTGCGCAGCCGATTCCCCGGCGTCCCGATCGCGCTCGGCTACGGCTGGTGGAACCTGCGTTACCCCGAGATGTTCGTGAGGCCATCGGGCTTCGACTGGTTCGGTTTCAACTGCTACGGGCCGTTCGACTCGTGCATGACGACAGACGGCACCGGCCCGCGCGTCGCCGATCTGTTCGCGACGCTCGAGGGCGCGCTGCAGCCGGGCCAGCGCATCATGCTGTATCCGGAGGCGAGCAACTTCTTCAACATCGCGCTGAACGTGCCGTACAACGAGAACGACTACACGAGCCGCCTCGATCAGTACATGCAGCTCGCGGTCGCGCACCCGAGCGTCGTCGCGGTGGTGCCGTTTCTGTGGAAGGGTCAGTTCGGGCCGACGAACAATCCCGCCGAGCTCGGCCTGCGCGACATGAGCGCGGGCACGCGCGATCGCTTCGCGCAGGTCGGTCGCGCGATCACCGGCAAGGGTGGCGGCGGACCGCCACCGCCGGCGGGCGATCGCTTGCTCGCGGGCCAGGCTCTCGCGCCGAACCACTTCCTTGCCTCGGGCGACACGCAGCTCTACTTCCAGGGCGACGGCAACCTCGTGCTCTATCGCAACGGCAGCCCGCTGTGGGCGTCGTACGCGTTCGGTCCGCCGAGCCAGTTCGTGATGCAAGGCGATTGCAACGCGGTCGCGTACGCGACGAACGGCGTGCTCTGGGCATCGGGCACGAACGGTGCCGGCTCGGGCTGCGACGCGCGCGTCGTGCCGGGAGACTGGCTCGTGTGCGCGGGCACCGCGACGCTGTTCTCGGCGACCGGCGCGGCGACCTGCGGCAGCGCGTACCAGGGCTGCTACACCGACGACGCAAGCCGCGCGCTCCCGGCCGCGCAGGGTGGCGGCTTCGACAACACAACGTGCAGGGCACGCTGCCGCAGCCTCGGCTACACCTACGCCGGCACGCAGTGGTACGGCGAGTGTTTCTGCGGCAACGCACTCGGTTACACGCGCGTCAGCGACGGCGAGTGCAATACGCCGTGCAACGCGAACGGTGCACAGACGTGCGGCGGCGCATGGCGCAACAGCATCTACGCCACGGCGCAATAGCTCACACCATCTTCGTCAGCATCGCGACGACGCTCTTCAACAATTGGATGCCGCGATCGTAGCGAGCATCGCTGACAAGCTTGCGCAGCCTCATCACGTCGAGCGATGCCGCGCACTCCATGGCCTCGCCTCGCGCGATCTTGTATCGGTTCGCGCTATCGGCGTTCGACCAGCGACCGGCACCTTCGGCGATGTTGCGAATGACCGACTCTGCGGAGCGGGTCAGCTGGTCCGCGCGGTCAGCGTTGCCTCTCGGCAATTCAGCCACGGTCTCGTAAACGAGCGATAGAAATTCGATGGCGCGTTGGTACACATCGAGACGTTGAAAGCTGAGCATGCGAGCTGTATCGGCCGGCATCGGCAGCGGTTGCTCGAAGCATTCGTTTGACGGCGACGTGGTCGGCGACGTGGTCGTCCACCTTGACCGCGACGGCGACGTGAACCTGGACGAATCACGATCGACGAGTCGTCTGCGTTCAGGTTGCCGTCGCCGTCAAGGTCCACGTCGAAGACCACGTCAACCGCGACGATAACGAGACCGCTGGCGTATCCCCGTGGCGCCGAGCGACGTGCGCGGGTAGGCTGCGCCGGTGAGCTTTTCCACCTATCCGGACCACATCGCGCGGTTGCAGCAGGCGAGCGAGAAGATCCTCGCCGATCAGAAGTACGAGGCACTCGTCTTGTGCAGCGGCGCGGCGCAGTCGAAGAACCGCTTCGACGATCAATCGTGGCCGCTGTCGCCGACGCCCGCGTTCGCGCACTGGTGTCCGCTCGCGGAGCCGGATGCGTTCGTGCTCGTGCGTACGGGACGCAAGCCGACACTCGTGCGCACCGTCGTCGAGGATTTCTGGGAGACCGCGGCCCCACCGGAGAGCGATCACTTCTGGGATGCGTTCGATGTCGTCACGATCGGCAGCGGTCACGCGGGCGACGTGCTGCCGAACGGCAAGATCGCCGTCGTCACGCGCGATCCGGGTGCGGCACCGCCGGGCGAAGTGAATCCGCCGGCGCTGCTCGCCGCGCTCGATGCGCTGCGCACGAAGAAGTCCGCGTACGAGATCGAGTGTCTCGCCGAGGCCACGCGGCGCGCGGTGCGCGGTCACAAGCGCGCGGAGGACAAGTTCCGCAGCGGCGAGGCCTCCGAGCTCGAGATCCACCTCGCGTACCTCGAGGCCTCGGAGCAAGACGATCAGTGGACGCCCTACAAGAACATCGTCGCGCTCGGTGCCCACTCGGCGGTGCTTCATTATATTGCGTACGAGCGCAAGCGGGTCGGCGGCGACACGTCACTGCTCGTCGATGCCGGCGCGCGCTGCAACGGCTACGGCAGCGACATCACGCGCAGCTACGCGCGCGGCAATAGCGGACCGGCCAAGCGCTTCGCCGAGCTGATCGCGCGCATGGATCAGCTGCAACAGGAGGTGATCCGTCGGATCAAGCCGGGCAAGCCGTACGAGGATCTCCACGACGAGTCGCATCGCCTGCTCGCGGACGTGTTGCGCGAGACCGGCATCGGCAAGGGCAACGAGCTCGTCGAGCGCGGCATCACGCGCGTGTTCTTCCCGCACGGGCTCGGCCACTCGCTCGGCGTGGTCACGCACGACGTCGGCATGAAGCTGCGGCCGCCCCGCCCGGAGAACAAGTTCTTGCGCAACACCTCGGCGATCGAGGCCGGCCAGGTGTTCACGATCGAGCCCGGGTTCTACGTGATCGAGGCACTGCTCGCGCCGCTCCGCGACGACGAGCGGGCGCGGATGATCGACTGGAAGCTCGTCGACGAGCTGCGACCTTTCGGGGGGATCCGCATCGAGGACAACGTGGTCGTCGAGGACAAGGGGGTCCGCAATCTGACCCGCGAGGCCTATAGCGCGTGACCGTCCGCCGCACTATGTTCCCGGCGTCATGCGTCTCGCCGTTCTGATCCTCCTCGCGCTCGTCGGCTGCAAGAAGGCCGAAAACAATACGCCCAAGACCGATCTGCCGGCGTCGTCGAAGGCGACCGAGCCGAGCAAGCCAAAGACGCCGCAGGTCCAGCCGCCGCTCGATATCAAGACACCGCCGGCCGATGCGGTGAAGACGCCCTCGGGTCTCATCTACAAGACGCTGCAGGCGAACCCGCAAGGAGCGGCGCCCAAGCGCAACGACACCGTGATGATCAAGTACACGGGTTGGCGCCAGGCGAGCGGCGAGACGTTCTTCTCGAACATCAATGCCGAACAGGCGATGCCACTCAACCTGTCGTCGACGGCGCCGGGCTTCACCGAGGCGATGCAGCACGTGCACAAGGGCGAGCGCGCGATCCTGTGGCTGCCGCCCGACATCGGCCTCAAGGAGAAGACGCAGAAACCCGAGACGCTCGTCTACGAGGTCGAGGTTGCCGACATCCAGGAGGCGCCGCCGATTCCACCCGACGTCAATGCGGCGCCGGCCGCCGCGAAGGCGACGAAGGGCGGCATCAAGTACGAGGAGGTTCGCGCCGGCACCGGCAAGGACAAGGCAGGGCCCGCCGACGAGGTCACTTTCAACTACACCGTGTGGGCCTCCGATGGCCGCATGATCGAGACCACGGAGATGAAGAAGAAGCCGGCGAAGTCGGCTGCGTTCCGCCAGCCGGCGCCGCTCGAGGAGATCCTCGAGGAGATGACCGCGGGGCAGCGGGTGCGGTTCTGGGTCGATCCGGAGAAGATGAAGAAGCCGCAGCTCGCGCAGGCGCCGGGCCAGCTCTGCTACGAGGTCGATGTCGTGCAGATCGACAAGTCGCCGAATCAGCCGCCGCCGGTGCCGCCCGATGTCGCGAAGCCGCCGGCCGATGCAAAGAAGACCGCGAAGGGCGTGTTCTACAAGGTACTCAAGCCGGGCAAGGGCGGCCCGAAGCCGACGCCGGAGAACTCGGTGAAGGTGAACTACACGGGCTGGACCACCGATGGCCGCATGTTCGACTCGTCGGTGATCAAGGGCCAGCCGGCGGAGTTCGGGCTGCACGGCGTGATCGCGGGCTGGACCGACGGCCTGCAGGTGATGTCGGTCGGCGACAAGGTGCGGTTCTGGATCCCCGAGGAGCTCGCGTACAAGGGCCAGCCCGAGAAGCCGCAGGGCATGCTCGTGTTCGACATCGAGCTGCTCGAGATCAAGACGGCGGCGCATCCGGATCATCCGCCCGACCATCCCGGTATGCCTCCCGGCCATCCGTGATTCCCGAGCCAGTCGCAGCCGCGTGGGGCTGGCGCACGGACGCGATCGCGCCGCATCCCGGCGGCCTCATCAACAAGACGTTTGTCGTGCGCGACGGCGGCGAGCCGCTCGCCGCACTGCAACAGCTGCATCCGATCTTCGCGCGCGAGGTCAACCTCGATCTCGAGGCGGTGACGAGACATGTCGCCGCGCGCGGGCTCGCGACGCCGCGGCTCGTGCGCACGCTCGCCGGTGAGGCGTGGTACGAGCACGAAGGCACGATCTGGCGCGCGCTGACGTGGATCGCCGGCGAATCCGTGCACGCGGTGCCGGCGCCGGAATGGGCGCGCGCCGGCGGTGCGCTCGTCGGCAGGTTTCATCGCGCGGTCGCCGACCTCGCGTACGACTACAAGTTCACGCGCGCCGGCGTGCACGAGACGCGCGCGCACCTGGCGCGGCTCCGCGATCACGTCGCGGCGGGGGGCGATGGCGAGGCCGTCGAGCTCGGCCGCGAGCTGCTCGCGATGCCGCTGCCGGCGCTGCCCGCGACGCGTCCTCGTCACGTGCATGGCGATCTGAAGATCTCGAACGTGCTGTTTCGCCGCGATCCTCTCGACGCGGTGTGCCTCGTCGATCTCGACACGCTCGCAAAGGGCACGCTCGCCTTCGAGCTCGGCGATGCGATGCGCTCGTGGTGCAACCCGCACGGAGAAGATGCGGGCGCGGTGCGGTTCGATCTCGCGATCTTCACGGCCGCGATCGAAGGATTTCGCAGCGAGGCGGATCCGATCGTCTCGCAGGAAGAGCGCGCATCGATCGTCGATGGCCTCGAGACTGTCTGCATCGAGCTCGCGGCGCGGTTCACCGTCGACGCGTTCGAGGATCGTTACTTCGGCTGGGACGCGGCGCGGTTTCCGTCGCGGCGCGTACACAATCTCGTGCGAGCGCGCGGTCAGCTCGCGCTCGCGGGCGCGGTGCACGCGGCCCGGCAAGACGCACTCGCCGCGGTGCTTGGGGGCTAGCAACGCAAACGGTTCGCGCTTTCTTCGCCCCGCGTCGACCTGCGCGGGTACGCACGTTGCATCCCGTGATGGCATGAATCGGGTCCTCGTTGCTCATTCGAGTCGTCGCCGGCGCACCAGCGAGGTCGCGGAGGCACTCGGCGCCCGCTTGCGGATGCGTGGGCTCGAGGTCGAGATCGCGAACGCGCGCGAAGGCCGGCTGCCGCCTCCGCAGGATTATGACGCGGTGATCCTCGGCGCGGGAATCTGGCGCGCGCGGCCGCTCGTCGCGTACGAGCGCGAGCACAAGGATGCACTCGAGCACATGCCGACGGGCGTGTTCTCGGTCCGGGTCGGCCGCCGCTTCCAGGATGCCGAGCTGCACAAGCTCGCGGATCTCGTCGCGGTCTCGCTCCGCAAGGCCATGATTGCCGAGCTGGACCCGGCGATGGGCCCCCTGTCGTAATCACTGCTGCCAGCGAAGGCCACTTCGCCGCGGGCCGGGAATGCGCTCTAATTCCCGGATATGCGAACCCTGCTGGGGCTCGTCGTGATGACCGGCGCGGCCTATGCCGCGGTACCGGCGTCGGGACCGCGCGTGACCGCCGAGACGCTGACGGCCCTGCCCGCCGCGAACGTGACGAAGCCGCTTCGCCTGCAGGAGCACGTGCTGTGGGGCCAGTCGACGCCGCCACTCGCGTGGTCCGCGTTTGTGGGCGGCCACGGTGGCACGTGGCAAGCGGCATGGGATGCGGCGACCGGCGTGCCGACGCGGATCTGGGGCAGCGGCATCCCGGTGCCCGGCTCGATCGCGCACGCGGATATCGCCGAACGGTTCGCGCGTCAGTTCCTCGCCGATCAGATCGGCTTGCTCGCGCCCGGGGCGGCAGCCACCGACTTCGTGCTCGTGTCGAATCACTTCGACGGCAAGATCCGGTCGATCGGCTTCACCCAGCACGTCGGTGGTCGCCGCGTTGTCGGCGGCCAGGTCAGCTTTCGTTTCGAGGCAGATCGGCTCGTCGTGATCGGCACCGAGGCGCTGCCGCACGTCACGTTCTCGGCGCCGCGCGTCAAGCTCGGCGCGACCACGCTCGTCCAGCGCGCGACGAAGTCGCTGCGCAGCCAGCTGCTGCTGCCGAACGCACCGGTCTCGTCGCTCGGTGAAGAAGTGATCCTGCCGCTCGTCGGCGAGGATGCGGTGCTCGGCTACCGGCTCGCGCGCACGGCGACGATCGACGGCGGCGCCGACGGCCGTTACCTCGGTTACATCGATATCGCGACGGGCGAGGCGATCGCGGTACGGCAGCTCAACACCTACGCGACCGGCACCGTGCTCTATCACGCGGTCGATCGCTACCCGGGACGCGGGCGCATCGATCTGCCTGCACCGCGCACGTTCGTGACCGTCAACGGTGCCGGCCAGACCACGACCGCCGCCGGCGTCGTGTCGTGGTCGCCCGATACGGACGCGACGGTCGCTACCTCGATCAGCGGCGATCTCGTCACGGTCGTCAACAAGGCCGCCGACCCGACCGCGGCGACCGCGACGCTCGGCCTGTCGCCGAGCGGCTCGATGGTGTGGGATGCAAGCGGCGCCGAGCAGAGCGACGCCCAGGTCAACACGTTCATCTGCGTCGGCATCGCGAAGGAGTACGCGCGCGCGAACATCGATGCGGCGATGCCGACGATCGACGAGCAGATGGTCGCGAACGTCAACATCGCGCAGAACTGCAACGCGTTCTTCGACGGCAAGGCCGTGAACTTCTATCAATCGAGCACGCAGTGCCAGAACACGGCGCTGATCTCGGACGTCATCTATCACGAGTACGGCCATCGCGTTCACACGGCCGAGATCATCGAAGGCGTCGGCGATTTCGATGGCGCGATGAGCGAGGGCGCGGCGGATTTTCTCGCCTCGAGCATCACCGGCGATCACGGCATGGGGCGCGGCTTCTACTACACGGACAACGCGCTTCGCGATCTCGATCCCGATGGCATGGAGTGGATGTGGCCGACGGACATCGGCGAGATCCACCACACCGGCATGATCTTCGGCGGCGTGTTCTGGGACCTGCGCAAGGCGCTGATCGCCGAGCTCGGCGACACCGCCGGCATCGCGCTCACGAACAAGCTCTACGTCGCGACGCTGCGTCGCGCGATCAACATCCCGACCGGTCTCGTCGAGGCGCTGCTCGCCGATGACGACGATGGCAACCTGTCGAATGGCACGCCGCACGAGTGCGAGATCCGCAACGCGTGGGGGCGCCACGGCATCCGCACCGCGACCGGCTCGATCGTCGCGCCCGGCCACCTCGAGCTGAACGCGCTCGCGATCGGCGTGCGCATCAACGTCGTCGGGCTCAGCGAGCGCTGCGGTGGTGACGAGGTCGTCGGCGCGCATCTCGACTGGGTCCCGCCGTACAGCGGCGTGCCGAACGCGGGCAGCGTCGATGCGACCCCCGCGGGCGGCGACACGTTCTTCGCACAGCTGCCGCTCTCGCCGCAGGACTCGGTGTCCTACAAGGCGCGCATCGACTTCGCCGACGGCTCGACGCTGACGCTCGCCGACAACATGGCCGATCGCTACTACCAGCTGTACCAGGGCCCGACGGTGAATCTCTATTGCACCGACTTCGAGAGCACGGATCCGTTCAGCGACGGCTGGACGACCGGCATCGACGACCTCGACACCACGAACTGGGAGTGGGGTGTGCCGACCGGCGGCGCGACGGATCCCCACGCGGCCTTCTCCGGAACGCACATCCTCGCGCAGGTGCTCAACGGCGACTACACGCCGAAGCAACGCTCGTGGGTCAAGATGCCGCCGATCGATATCGGCCAGTACAGCGACGTGCGCCTGCAGTATCGGCGCTGGCTCGCGTCGGAGGACAGTCACTTCGATCAGGCGAAGATCACCGCGAACGACAAGAAGGCGTGGATCAATTTCACCGCCGACATGGGCGACTCGAGCTCCACGCATCACGTCGACAAGGAGTGGCGGTTCCACGACGTGCCGCTGTCGAGTCACTTCACGGGGCACACGGTCACGGTCGGTTTCGAGATCACGAGCGACGAAGGGCTCGAGCTCGGCGGCTGGCAGCTCGACGACGTGTGCATCGTGGCGAACCCGTACTCGATCTGCGGTGACGGCGTGAAGAACCCGTACGAGCAGTGTGACAACGGCGCGGCGAACAAGGATGCGCCCGACGTCTGCCATACCGATTGCCGGTTGCCGACGTGCGGCGATTCGTTCGTGGACTCGCAGGAGGAATGCGACGACGGTGCGATGGGCAGCACGACGTGCAGTGACAAGTGCATGCACATCGATGACGGCGGCGGCTGCTGTTCGTCGAGCGGAGGACGCGGTTCGGTCGCGCTCGCCGCGCTGTGCGGGATGCTGCTGCTGCGCCGCCGGCGCCGTTGCCGACCTCGTTCCTCAGATTAAACGCCAAGGCCGCCAAGACCGCCAAGACAAGAAGAGAAGGGTAAGGCGCGAGAAGGGTCACGCAGGAAGGGTGCGTTGCCGATCCTCTGCCCTGACCTTTCTCTTCTGACCTTGGAGGTCTTGGAGGCCTTGGCGTTTAGCTCTGGGCTCCGGTGTCGCCGTTCGATTTGCCGCCGGCGCCGGCTACTCTGATTTTCCGAAGCCGCGTGCCGCGAACATCAGCGCGATGATGCCGGTCGCGAGCACGATCGCGAGCTCGACGATCGTCGGCACTGCCCAGCCGGACCACGTGACGCCGAAGCCACTCGGGTCGGCGCCGCTGACGCGCGCGAGCACCGCGCGGCGCATCGGATCGACGGCATACGTGAGCGGATCGGCGAGCGTGCTGGCGTGCAGCCATGCCGGCAGGTTGCGCATCGGAAACAGCGCGCCCGACAGGAAGAACATCGGCATCACGATGATCTGGACGAGCGCCATGAACGCCTGGAACGACTTGATGCGCGTCGCGACCAGCACGCCGATCGACGTGACCGCGAACGCGAGGATCATGAGCTCGACGAGCAGCACGAGCACGAGCAGCGGCGTGAACGACACGCCGATCAGCGGGCCGAACGCGAGCACGAGCACGCCCTGCGCCATGCCGGCGGTCGCACCGCCGAATGCCTTGCCGACGATGATCGCGTAGCGCCGCACCGGTGCGACGAGCATCTCGCGCATGAAGCCGAACTCGCGGTCCCACACGATCGATCCGGCGGAGAAGAAGCACGTGAACAGCGTCGCCATCGCCATCACGCCGGGATAGAGGAACACGCGCAGATCGATGCCGCCCGTCGGTCTCATGCCGGCACCCATGCCGGTGCCGAACACGAACAGGTAGAGCGCGGGCTGCAGGACCGATGCGATCATGCGCGGCTTGTCGCGCCAGTAGCGGATCAGATCGCGCAGCCACACGATGCGGATCGCGCGCAGATCGTTGCGCCAGCTGCGCGCGGGCACGAGGACGGGCGCAGGGACCGCGATCGCCACTACCGCCTCGCTGCCTGCGCGAACCGCGCCATGCCGGTCTTTTCGAGCAGGGACGCCTCGGCATCGCGGATCGTCGAGCCGGTGTACGCGAGGAACACATCGTCGAGCGACGGTCGCGCGACCTGGACCGATCGGATCGGAACGCCGAGCTCGGCGAACAAGCGCGGCACGAACTGTTCGCCGCTCTCGACGGCGAACGTGACGAGGCCTTCGCGCTTCACGGCGTCGAGGCCGAGCTTCGTCTTGAGCGCGGCGATCGCGGCATCGTCGTCGGCGGTGCCGATCTGCACGCGGTCCTTGCCGACCTTCGCCTTGAGATCCTCGGGCGTGCCGAGCGCGACGATCTGGCCGTGATCGATGATCGCGATGCGCTCGCAGTACTCCGCCTCGTCCATGTAATGCGTGGTGAGGAAGATCGTGATCGTCTCGCGCTGCTTGAGCTCGCGGATGTAGCGCCAGATCGAAGCGCGGGTCTGCGGATCGAGGCCGACCGTCGGCTCGTCGAGAAACAGCACCCGCGGCGAGTGCATGAGCCCGCGCGCGATCTCGAGGCGGCGCTTCATGCCGCCGGAGAACGTCTGCACGCGACTGGTGCGGCGCTCCCACAGCCCGACCATCTCCATCACCTGCTGGAGGCGTTGCGGAACCGAGCGCGATGGGATGCCGTAGAGCTCGGCGTGGAAGCGGAGGTTCTGCTCGGCCGTGAGGTAATCGTCGAGCGTGGTCTCCTGGAACACGAGGCCGATGTGGCGGCGTACCTCGTCGCGTTCGCGGACGACATCGTGGCCGGCGACCTTCGCCTCGCCCGCCGTCGGGTTCGCGAGCGTGCACAGGATCTTGATCGTCGTCGACTTGCCTGCGCCGTTCGGGCCGAGGAAGCCAAAGATCTCGCCCGCTGCGACGTCGAGATCGATGCCGCGTACCGCGTCCAGCTCGCCGTAGCTCTTGCGCAGGCCGCGAACGAGTACGTCGGGCGTCACGCCCCGAAGATTACGGCAGCTCGTCCCCTCGCAGCCAGCCGTCGCCGTCGCGATCGAGCGGGCGCAGCTCGTCGGTCAGCTCGGGTGGCAGCTCGCCCGGACCGATGTTGCCATCGCCGTTGGCATCGAAGCGGTGGATGAAGCGGGCATGGCGACGCTCGCGGCGCATGTCCTCGCGCATCAGCTTGTGTGCCATCCGGCGCAACGCGCGGGCGGCGTGGCGGCGCTCGTTCGGCTCGAGACGGCCGTCGCGGTTGCGATCGAAGCGCTCGAGCATGAGCTGGCGGAATTGGCCCCGCGGCGCGGGGTCGGCGTAGGCGGTGGTGCCGAGCATCGCGAGGACGACCAGGCTGGCGAGCTTCATGGCCGATCGGACCGCTGCCCCGCGCCGAAGGTTAAAGGCATGGATGCGAAAGCGAATCGGGCGGCGGTACCGTGGGCACGCCGTCGCGCAGATAGCTCGCGAGGAAGCAGCTGTACTGGTACTTCACGGCCTCGAGCTGGCGGTAGATGTAGTGCGGGTCGATGATTCCATCGCCCGCGAATTGCACGACGATCCGGGTGTGGCCGTCGAGGTTGCCGCGTGCGGGCAAGTCGACCAGGCCATCGAGCCCGTCGAGACGCAGCGCGTCTTGCATCGACGTCCACTCGGGGGTGCCTGCTTGCTGGTTGCCGTATGCGAGCGCGGCCGCGTCGTAGACCACCGGTGGGAAGTAGACGTCGTCCTTGCCGACCGG
>Ga0070689_100002404_pt1 | contig 12220 bp, 12 predicted proteins | sample KBSS23HmetaG_FD_64669 | JGI IMG/M metagenome (GOLD analysis project Ga0070689, IMG submission 64669) | Switchgrass rhizosphere microbial communities from Kellogg Biological Station, Michigan, USA - KBS S2-3H metaG | ecosystem: Host-associated > Plants > Roots > Rhizosphere ... | reverse complement strand
ACGGAAAGCTCATGACAGGTGGCGGAAGCGAACTGCCACCCGGGCAGGAATTCAAAGCCCTCCCGGAGCGCCCGGCGCACAGCCTCCCTGTGAGCCGTCTCATGCGCCGCGGAAAATAAACGGAGCATTGCAGGATCGGTTCAAATTTCAAAGCTCCCCTCCCGAGAGAGGTCAGGGGGGTCACGTCCACTCTCCGTGCTGGCGAACCTGCTGCGACTCGCAGAGTCGCGCTCCGTTGGAGAATCCCAACGGGATTCCTTCCCAGAGCCCGGAGTTGCGAGGCGCGAGCAACCCTGGGTTATCGTCCGATAAACACCCCAACCGCAACGCGGTTGAGGCCATCCGTTCTTCTCTCGGCATAAGGATTGCCGAGCAAGTCGGCCATTGATTAGTATGGCAAAGGTTGAAGCAGGCCCAAGGCATGGTTCGCGGCGGCTGGCCCAACCGGGACACTCTCGATCGAGCCGTGTCCATTGAACGGCTTGAGCCGTGTGAAGGAAAACCTTCATGCACAGTTCTGAGTGGGCCCTGAGCGGTTGACCGCTGAGGCCTGCCCGGTGCATATGAATGCTTCGATTCCACAACCTCGACGAAAGACCTCCTATTCAACCATGAAAAACACAACCAAAGCAGCTCTTCTCGCTGCATCTATCACAGCCCTTGTCGTGATTTCGTTCTCGCCACTATTCACGGCCAATACGAAAGCAGCCAGCGTAGCCGGCGGGGAGCAATACAAGGTGATCATAATAAGCGATACGCACAATCCGGCAGTGTTGGAAGCTGAACTGAACAAACTCGGCCAGGAGGGATGGAAGGTGCGGACATCTTTGATGGCCGGATGGGTCGTCCTCGCAAAATAACCCGTTGGCATTCCTGAACCGCCCACCAGGCGCGATGCGCTGCGGCTGGGTCTTCGACCACAGCCGCGGTCCGTTTTGGTTGAAGCTGGGCCGCGTTGCGCCGTATCGCAGATTTGTAATCACCCGCAGAACACGGAACGACGCAGATGTTTCTCAGTCGGGAAGGTGGGTTTAACAATGAGTGGGCGAGGTGCGGCGGTGATAGAACCAGCCGTTCACGAACAGGCACAGCACGGCGAAGCATGCCATCCCGGTGTAGGCCCAAGCCGGACTGCCGAGATGATCCATGGTCCAACCCAGAAGCAAAGGCGGCACAAATCCGCCCAAGGCACCGAGGCAACTGACGATGCCGATGGCGGCGCCTGCCTCCTTGCTCAGCACGATCGGGATGATCTTGAACACGCTGCCATTGCCGAGGCCGGCGGCCGCGCAGATGATCAGGATAACAACAAAAAATCCCGTGAACTGATCCGGCTGCAGGAAGCCGGACAGGCTGAACCCACCCAGGGCCATCGTCCCGATGGAAATCGAAGTGATCAATCCCGCGCCAAATCTGTCCGCGAGCCAGCCGCCCACCGGCCGCATCAAGGTGGCCGCCGCCGCCGCCCAGGGCGCAAACAGCAGCGGTTTCGGCGCTCCCCTCGGCGCGGTGGCAAACACTTCCTTGATGATCAGCGGCAGCGATGCGCCCATGGCAACGAAACATCCGAAGGTGAGAAAATAGAGAAACGAGAGCACCCAGGTGTGCGGTCGTTTTCCCGCCACGAGTTGGGAAGCCAGGGACTTGGGTTGCGCCGCGTAATCCTGTGTTCCAAACCAAATCGCAGCCGAGCAAATAAGAACAAACGGAATCCAGATGAAGGCAGCATTCTCGATATGGATGGAACGCGCGGCCGCGCTGGGCACGCCTGCCGGCGCGCCTGACAGGGAAAAACCAATGACCAGAGGTATAGTGAACTGCGCGATCGTCACGCCGAAGTTTCCCAGCCCATTGATTCCCAGCGCGGTGCCTTGAACCTGCTTGGGAAACCAGAGGTTGATCACCCCCATCGAAGTGGCAAAGTTCGCGCCCGCAATTCCAGTGAGAGCGGCGCACCCGAACAAAACCCAGTACGGCGTGGCTGGGTTTTTTACGGCCAGGCCGGTGGCGATGCAGGGAAGCAGGAGCAAGAGTGTGACACAGGCAAAACTGCGCCGGCTTCCAAATGTGGAAACGATCAAGCCATATGGGATTCGCAGGAATGAACCCAGCAACACGGGAGTGGCGGTGAGCCAGAACAACTGCTGGCGCGAGAGGGCAAATCCTGCGTCCTGCAGTCGGAGCGGAATGGCCGACCACATAAACCAGACGGCAAACGCGAGCGCCAAAGACACCGCGCTAATGGCCAACGTGCGCCAGGCCAGCGCGGCATGAGGAAACGCCTCGCGCGCCACCTCGCGCACGGGCAGTCGGATCGGAGATGGGAGGTAGCGCACCAAAGCGGCTCCTGAACCGAACAAGACCAACGAACCCCAGAAGGCAGGCCATTTGACCGCATTGTGGCCGTCCAGAGACTCATTCAATGCCGCCGTCAGCAGCCATATCTGCAAGCTGAGGATAAGAATCAGCACGCACATCACGCCCAGCAGCAGTGTATTGGTCTTGGTTGGATGCGCCTGACGTTGGGCTTCGCGGAACGTGCTCATGAGCCCTTGGGTTCAGTGACGTGGATGGTCTCGCCCTTGATTACCACTTCAAGGTGCGGCAGCGGACGCGGCGGCGGCCCTTGCAGAACGTTGCCGGTGCGGGCGTCGAACCATCCGTTGTGGCACGGGCACTGGATCCGATCCAATTGCGGCTGGTAAAAGACCGAGCACGACAGGTGCGTGCACTTCTGTTCGTAGGCGCGCCAGTTCCCGTCGGGAAGATGAATCAGGATGTAGGGCGTTTTCGATCCGGGCACCGTGAAGGGACGAGTGCCGCCGGCTGGAATGTCCGAAGTCTTGCAGACGAAGGCCTCACCTTGAATCCGGTGCGGCGGGAAAAGCCGGTCTTTTACAGCGACCCAGCCGCTGCCGATGGCCATGCCGCCGGAGACCAGACAGAGGAATTTGGTGAATTCGCGGCGCGAAACATGTTCGGCCTCGACGCGTTCGATCGGGAAATCGACTTCGGGCCCGGATTTGCCAGGTAGCGTATTTTCTGGATTCATTCGCTGTCCACCACGAGTTCCGTGGCGCCTTTGGGCATCATGATGTTGACTTTGGTTTTGACGAGTTGCTGGCCAAAACGAAAGGTATTGACGGGGGTGCTGTTCGGCCGGATTCGGCCCATCTGTTCGCGCGTGCCGTAATAAAGCGCCCCGCTTGGGCAGACGGTGGCGCACATCGGTTTCTTGCCCGCGCTGGTGCGGTCGTAGCACATGTTGCACTTCATCATCAGGTCCAGCGGCTCGACCTTCTTGGGCACGCCGAACGGACAAGCCTGCACGCAATTCGAGCAGGCGATGCACCGCGCGGTGTTGGCGCTATGGACGATGCCAAACTCATCTTTGGTGATGGCGTCGGCGGGACAGACCTTCGCGCAAACGGGATCCTCGCAGTGCATGCAGACCTGGACCGAGGTTTGGGTCGTCAAGAAACGATTCACGTAATCCACGTGGATCATCGCGGTCTGCCCGTTGGTTTCGCATTCGGCGCAAGCCATTTCACAGGCGTGGCACCCGATGCAACGCTGCGGGTCGAAGAAGAATTCCTGATCGGTGCGAAATGTGGTGGTGTTCATGCGCTGGCGTAGGCGTTGGTTTCCTCGGCGGGCGGCGCGGGGCGCCCGAGCGGTTCGAGCCGGCAGGCGCACACTTTGAATTCAGGAATCTTGGAAACCGGATCGAGATGACCTGAAGTAAGCTGGTTCACCGATTTGCGGCCCGGCCAATGATACGGCACGAACACAGTGTCCTCGCGGATCGTTTCGACCAGTTGCGCGGGAAACTCGGCGGAACCGCGCCGGGTCAAAACCCGAACCAATTCCCGGTCCTTGATTCCGTATTGGGCGGCGGTCCGCGGATGAATTTCCAGCAACGGCTCGGGATATTGCTCGACCAGTTTGCCGATGCGGCGGGTCTGGGTGCCGCTCAAGTACTGGGAAACGACGCGTCCGGTGGTCAGGATCATCGGGTATTCGGGATCGGTCGTTTCGGCAGGCTCACGGTAGGGCACGCCGTGAAAATGCGCCCGGCCGTCGGGCGTCTTGAACTTGCGGTCCTCCCACAGCCGCGGGGTTCCGGGGTGATCCTCGGATGGACACGGCCAGAACACGCCCATGTTGTCCTCAATCTTCTTGTAAGTGATGCCGAAGTAATCGGCCGTGCCGCCTTTCGAGGCGAGACGCAGCTCGTTGAAAATCTCCTCGGCCGAATGGTAGTTGAAATGTTTCCCGGCGCCCAGCCGCCTCGCCATCTCCAGGAGAATGCTGGTGTCGCTCCGGGCATTGCCGGGAGGATTCACTGCCTTGCGGATGCGCACCACGCGGCCTTCGGCGGTCGTGACCGTCCCTTCCTCTTCTTCATGGAGGGAACCCGGCAGAATGAGATTGGCGTGCCGGGCGGTTTCGTTGAGAAAAAAATCGATGCAAACGTAGAACTCCAGCTTCTCCAATGCCTCGCGGATCATGTTGTTGTTGGGCAGTGAAACCAGCGGATTAAAGCAGATGCTGATCAGGCCCTTGATCTCGCCGCGATGAATCGCCTCCATGATCTCGTAGGCGGTGAGTCCTCTGCCGGGCAATTCCTGCTCGTCAATGCCCCAGACGCTGCTGATGTAGCGGCGGTGTTCCGGATTTTCGATGTCACGATTTCCAGGAAGCTGATCGCACTTGTGTCCGTGTTCGCGTCCGCCCTGCCCATTGCCTTGCCCGGTGATCGTCGCGTAGCCGCAGTAAGGCTTGCCGATCCGGCCCGTGGCGAGCACCAGGTTGATGCAGGCCAGCACGTTCTCCACCCCCTTGCTCTGGTGTTCGATGCCGCGCGCGTGGAGCAAAAAGCTGGTCCTGGCCGGCCCCCACCATTCCGCGGCTCGCAGGATCTTCTCCTTCGCTATTCCGGTGGTACGCTCGGCCCAGGCGAGGTCGTACGGCTCGACGGCTTTCCTGGCCTCTTCAAATCCGCTCGTGTGGTTCGCGATGAAATCGTGATCGAGCCAGTCGTGCCGGATGAGTTGGTGAAGGATGGCGCCGTAAAGCGCGGAGTCGCGACCGGGACGAATGGGCAGATGCAGATCGGCGGTGCGGGCGATCGGTGTGAGGCGCGGATCGACCACAATGAGCCTGGCGCCGTTGTCGCGCGCCTGCCAGATCCAGTGCGTGAGTGTCGGAAAGGTCTCGCTGATATTGGTGCCACAAATCAGGATGACTTCAGCCTGGGCAAGGTCGGAGTAGTTGTTCGACCCGCGGTCGAGGCCGAAAGCTTTCTTGTTTCCTGCGCCGGCGCTGACCATGCAGAGCCGCCCATTGTAATCCAGGTTCCTGGTCTTGAGCGCGACCCGCGCAAACTTGCCGACCAGGTAACTCTTCTCGTTGGTCAGTGACACGCCGGAGAGCATGGCGAACGCGTCCTTGCCGTATCGGGCCTGGATGCGTTGAATCTCGGAGACGGATCGCTCGAAGGCGGCCTCCCAACCCATCGGGAGGAATCCCCTGCCTTCGACCCGCTCGAGCGGGTCCGACAGGCGGTCGGGATGATTGTTTTGCAGGTAGCGCTGCACGCCTTTCGGGCAAAGCCGGCCTTCGTTGAACGGGAATTCCTCCCACGGCTCGAAACCGACGATGCGGTTTTCCTTCACGAGCAATTTGATCCCGCATTGCATGCCGCAAAAGCAGCAGTGCGTCTTCACGACTTCATCCGGCTCGTCGCGTCCGGGATAACCCTGGGCGGGAGGAAAGTTCAGTGAAGGCCCGAATTGGGCGATCACCGCTTCAGCAGGAATCGGCAGTGTGGCCATGCTGAGTCATCCGAACAGTGAACCGGCTTTTTGCCGCGCCTTGAGGTGGGCTTTGGCGAGCAGGGCGCGCTTGCCCTGCGGGCTGTAATCCAAATGCGATTTGCCGTCCTTGCGCGCGTAGTTGAATCCGAGTTGCGCGGTCACCACTTTGATATCATCCACATGCATCTGCGAATCGAACTTCGCTTCCGTATGCGGACAAACCGCCTGTGGACCTTCCGCGCCTGCCTTCTGATAAATCGCGACACCCAATTGCGCCGGGCGCTGGATGATGTGATAGAACTTTCCAAACGGCAGCCAGAGCAGAAACAGGATCACGGTGATGGCGTGGGTGATCGCCATGAATTGATGGGCTTTGCCCTCCATGAACTTGTAGTCGAGGCTGATGCCGAGTCCGGTCAGCGAAATCGCCAGCAACAACAACAGCGGCAGCCAGTCGCCCTCGAACGTCTGGATCGCGATCTGGCCGGCGTGCGTCAACCGGCGCCGAATCAGGATCATCACGCCCGCGATGACAAGCATCGCCGACCAGTTGAGCGCGTTAAAGATGATTCCGGCGATCCAGGTGTGGAGCGAGAATTCCATGACCTTGAAGCCGAAAGTAAAGATTTCATAGGTGTCGATGCCGCCCGGCTTGAGGCCGAAATGAATCCAACCAAAAACGAGCGGGAACGTGACGGCAAACGCGAGAAGACAACCCCAGGCCATGAGCAAATGACCCCAGCCGCGCGCCTTGCCCCGGTTGCGGATGAATTTCTGGCCGAGGAATTGGACGACGAAATGTCGCGCCAACTCCCAACCGTAGGCCAGGGTTTTGCCGGTGAAAAACAACCGCCAACCGCGCGCGAAATAGCGCCAGGTGGGGGGACGTTGCAGCCACACCGTGTAGCGATACACCACCCCGAAAAAAGCGAAGGTGCAGCCGAACAGATAGGCGATTAGCGCCGGATCGAAGTTCCCCAGATTGCGAGAGCCAATCAACACCGAGGCCACCAGCAACACCGTCGCAGCGGCGGCGATCAGCGCGGCGCGAAGGTTGAGCGTGTCGAACATGGCCTGGTTAGACGAAAGGGAGTCTATTGAACAGTTTTTGCCGTTCACAATCAAAAATTCTACTCCGTGAGATGGCAGACAGAATGCTGAACAGCTCCACGGAAGAGGCAATTCGAAAACATCCTCAATCAACAACGCATGAAGAACGCTTGTAACTCACGTGGAACGAACCATCACCGTGCCGGCTTAGAACAATCCAGTTCAAACTTTCCCATCGCAAATTCGCGAAATCAGGGCCGAGTCTTTGCAGCTCTGATCGCAATTGTTGTTTGTCTGGCTGCTCCTCCCGGGCACGCTTTGTCTGAGACGGAAGTAGCCGCGATAAGTAAGATCATTAGCAACTCTCCACCTGCTGAGCTTCCCCCCAAGTCCGCTGAAATTGTCGCCAACGCGCGTCAGTCGGAGAAAGAGGCCACGGCCGTGGCGGTGGTTCGTGCGGCCATAGCCCGGAAGCCCGCCAGTGCGGTGTCGGTCGTCAGTTCAACGGTCAAAGCGGCCCCATTCACCGCTCCAGCAGTGGCTGCCGCGGCGGCGAAATTGGCTCCCGACCAGGCTGTGGATATCGGCATCGCGGCGGCCCTGCAGGCACCCGAATTGGCTGAGGAGGAGTCCGCTGCTATCGCCAAGGTAAATCCCGAATCTGCGGAACGGGTTGCGCAGGCGATCCACTCGGCTGTCCACAATACAAGCAGGGCGGGAGTCAAATCAGGTGAAGCAGAGGAGGATCGACCCAGCGCGGAGAATCCGTCCTCCGATAAAAGGCATGAACCGAACAAGCCCGTGGATGACGATGATTCTCTGTTTTCCGCAAGACCGAGAGACTACGGCTCTCCCGGGCACCCGCCTCATCCCGTCCACCCCGTTCACCCCGTTCATCCGCCGCACCCGCGGCATCCGGTTAAACCTCCGCATCCGTCGGGAAGCGAGTGAAACCAGCCGCCGGCGCACTTGTCGGCGGCCGGCCCAATCGACGCAAACGAGTTGCCGGTTATCTTCCAGAAGAGCAGACTGGCGCACGGAAGATCACTAAGTGGTCTGAGGACTCGTGCAAAAACAACTTCGGTTTTTGAGAAGTAGTCACCCTCACCCCGCCTGCGCGGACGAAGCCGCTTCGGCGCGGCGAAGGCCCGGCCCTCTCCCATCGGCGTTCATCTTGGCGGCGTTCATCTCGCTCCTTGTTGTCTTCACTTGGCCGAAGTCCACCCGACTGGACGATCTTGAAATCCGGGGGACTGCAGCATTCGTAAACCAGGTTGTCACCGCTCTCACCTTGCTTAGGACGGAGTCTCCAGAAGCGTACCGAATTGTTACCAACAACATCGGCATCATCAAACAAGCAAAGCGCTCCGGGATGGCGGCGTACTCGACCCCACCGGCATTTGAGCTAAACGGTCGGACAGCTTTTTATTCGGTCACTTGGTGTGCTGGCTGCATTGCTCATGACTCCTTTCACTCCAAACTCTATCACGATTATCTGAAGCAGCATCTCGGCGCCGAACGGGTTCCCGACGACGTTTGGACTGGCGAGGCAGCGGAAAGGCGATGCTTAGAGCACCAAACGCGAGTGCTAAAAGACGTCGGCGCTGCGTTCCACGAAATCAGTTGGTCGAGCGAAACCAACGATCGGTACTGGGAAGTGGATTACAATAAGAGGGACTGGTAGTGCTTTTCCACAAACCCTAAGGTCGCGATCGGGCGCATTAAACCTTCGGCGATATCAAAGCTCAGTTCGGCGTAGGTCAACCCGCCGCACAGATGAAGCCAAAAGGTGTTGAGCATACAGGCCGCAACCGTGAGATTCGCGAACAGTATCTGCGGCGCCGACGCGATGAGTTCCGTGCAGCTTTGGGCGGTCGGCAGCTTATCGGCTGGATTTGCGATTTCGGGGTGATGGCGGGTGAGGGTCGGGGTCCGATCGACTCCACTCTCTCGCAAGTAGATTTGAACATTACCGTAGGTCCCGCGTCGCACCCGGCCCGCCGCGTCTTTGCCGACTCCATCGTTTCCTCCTGAAACCAGACAACACTGGTCGAGGGTTGCGCAATGATCGTTGACCAGCTTCCGTGTCGCGTGATTGTCCACGGTCAACAGAACGATGTCGCCGTCGCGGATCAAGCGGTGGATGTTCTCAGAGGTCACGTAATCCTCGATCGCCTGGAATACGAGCGGTGAATCGGCGAGTCGAGCGATCAATTCATCGCGCAGGACCGTGGCTTTGTTGCCACAATTCGCGAAGATCATGCGGTTGGCGTTTGAGAATTCGTAGGTATCACCGTCGATGAGGACGATCCGCGCAGTGCCGCCGAGTGAGGCGAGGAAGGTGGCCAGGTAGCGAGCCACGATGCTGCCGACACCTCCCAGGCCAATCAGTTTGACCGTTGCATTTTCCGGCAAGTGAGGTTGCCAGGGTTGGTTGCCTCGTGTGAATGGTTCGGCGCTCATTTCGTGTCCTCCGGGTTGGCCTCTCGGCGGCCAAGCCAGGTGTTGTTGTCGGCTGCCGACGCGCCGTTGCCCTGGCCTTGCTCAGCACCACTGTCGCGACCGTGTTCCTTGAGCCAGTGATCGAGGCGTTGCCGTTCCGCATCCTCCAAAGAAGCCTCCGTCCGGGCACACGAACTCTGGCGATAGCTGGCCCAACTGGTGATCCTGACCTGGTCAATCCAGGCCTGAGGTACTTCATGCCGGCGCCGGCGCGCGTAACCTTGTGCGATCGAAAAGAGGTTTTTTATCTGGAACCGGGTGCCATCGACGACCGTTTCGAGATGAAACTCGGGCGGTTCCTGGTAGATGCGACCCACGACGACGTGCAGGCCGGGTCGATGCGTTTCGTCCGTTTTGTCCGTATGAGATGCAAACGCTGGTCCGTCCACGTGGCAGTGGATGTCGCCCACGAGCATCAGGTGTGGCGCCAACGGCGGGACTTCGTAATGCACTTCGAGCGGGAAACCATTCCAGGACGAACTGACGACACTGATTTGCGGCGGAATTATGGCCTCGATGCCTTGGGTTTTCGTATTCCAGACCAGAAGCGCCGCGGCTTCCGCGCCGTGACGTTGGGCGATCAAGTCGAAGAAACCGATGATCCGTTCCAACAGGCGCTGCGGCACCTTCGGGCAGTTTAATTCGACGAACGGCTCGTGCGCGGCCAATTCAGCCGGCAGTTTTTCAGTCGGCACGCTGCTGCGGAACAAGGCGTGGTTGCGACAGAAAAAGGGCCCGTTTTGGGTCAGCAGATAAAATGCTTTCTCGTGAGCTGGCCAGGGCGTGTCTTCGCTCAACTTGAGGTAGAGCGGCGTGAATAGATTCGGGAGGGCGAGTTTCATGGTGACTGCGCGCGCTGTCAGATCAACAACGCGGGATCCGGCGGAGGCGCGGGAGGTTTCTGGTTGTGGATGAGCCTCGCCACATCGCCGGCGGTTTTGAGCTTCGGGCGCGTGGCGTTAAGGTTCTTGAATATGCGCTCGACCACGCGACTGACCGTGAGACCGGTCTTCAGCCACGGGACGTCGAGCACGAAGAGCGGATCGGCTTTCGAGGCGGCCTCCCACTTTTCGATGGTCGAGATCCGGTCGTCCACATGACGCGATTCGGTAAACCAACTGGCGCCTTCGTGGTGTTCGCTGCTGTAATTAAACCCGCTTTCCAGCAGGCAGCGCAGCAGTGATTTGAGCGCACCTCGCATTCGTTGATTCAGGTCCGCCTCGCGGTCGAAGCCGCGGTCAAAATACTGGGTGCAAATCCAGGACAAGGGCCGCCCCGACCCCGCCGGGAACTTGCTGCAGTTCAGCAACGCCGGAAAACAAATCTCGTCGTCGGGGCTGGTGACGGGCCGATTTCGAAAGTAGGCCTCGTTGGCGGCGGTGAGGCTCAAGCGCCCGGGGGCTACGGAGGCAAAGACCGCGAAGACCAGCAAATACGGCAACGTAATGCTCACCTCGCGGTACTTGGTGCCGCGACCGAAGCGGGATGCCGAGTCACGGGCAATCCACTTGAAGTTATAGGGTTGAGGTTCACGCTCGTAGAGCCAGATGACGACGTTTCCAAGAGCCCACTCCCGGATAACCCCTTTGGGCGGGATGACGCCATTGAGACTGGCATTGGTCGCGGCAATCTTGTCGAAAAGCAACTCCAGTGGCATGGAACGACAGTTGCCTTCCGGCGTGACCGCGTAGAGCGAGTCGCCATCTAAGTATAATTCATGGCCGTTATTCATGATGCTCCATTTGCGTTCAGCGCCTGGATGGCGCAGAACCGATGCGAGTTGTTTGTTGGGTTCGAACCTTAGATCCGGTCTCATCAGTTTAGGACTCGTGCAAAAACAACTTCGGATTTTGAGGCACGTTCACCCTCACCCCGGCCCTCTCCCATCGGATGGGAGAGGGAGAATCGAGCTCCGTCGGTCGGCGTATCCAACCGCCGTAGAATATGCAAGAGACGGATCAGGCTGTTCCCTCTCCCGTCGGACGGGAGAGGGTCAGGGTGAGGGTGGGTCATTTGGTTCGAAATACACCAGTTGTACGGGCGGCAGCCACCCTTCTCGCCGGCGCGGTGCATGAACATCAGCACCTGGCCGGCGCGAACCACCGTGGCGTCATTCACGTCGTGGCCGTCGAGAACCGCCACGCTGCGCGGGTCGATATCGAAGCGATCGCTGAACCGCGCGCGTACTTCGCCCACGCTCATGTTGGTCACCGGAAGGCGCTCCGCGTACGGACCGGAGGCGACCATTACCAGGTGGCGGGTTGGTTCCTCGTCATCGTCGAAAAGGGCGGTGATGCCGCCTGCGCCTGCTGATCGTTCGTGTGTTGGTCTGGTTCGTTCGTTCATAGGTTTTAGTTTGTTTGGTGTGTGTGTCGTTCAAGTTCGACGGGTAGAATGGAAGGTTGCGGGATGCGCCGTACCGTGGCCACCCGCACGCCGTCGGGCAATTCAAGGTAGTGACGCGCGTTGTGCTCGTTGATCTGATCGGCCACGTTGCGGCACTGGCGATCGAAGGCTTTCATCAGCATTTCGAGGCTCAGGCCCGGGCGCTCGCTCCCGTGGCTCTCGCTTTCCACCGCATCCGCGCAGGCTTGTTGCACGGCGCGATCCACCAACGAGCCGGTGAGGAAATCGCGTCGGTACCGGACGTCGCGCGTGGTCGAACCGGCGTAGGTCAGTTCCACCAAACCCTTGTCCGATCCGTTCGGGCTGTAAAACCACGCGGTCAGGTCGCGGATCATGTGCCGCTGGAGTTGCGGTTGTAGACAGCCGTTATTCGACGCGAAAGGCAGGCCGTTGAGTTGCTTTTCCAGCACGGCGGCGAAGGCGCGTTTGGTCAACCGACCGAA
>Ga0070689_100002402_pt1 | contig 12222 bp, 12 predicted proteins | sample KBSS23HmetaG_FD_64669 | JGI IMG/M metagenome (GOLD analysis project Ga0070689, IMG submission 64669) | Switchgrass rhizosphere microbial communities from Kellogg Biological Station, Michigan, USA - KBS S2-3H metaG | ecosystem: Host-associated > Plants > Roots > Rhizosphere ... | reverse complement strand
AGCTACGGCGTGCGGCGCGTCATTGTGCCGGACCATTTTCCCCTCGGATTGGCCCGCGACCTCCAGCGTCAGCGCATCAAAGTCCGGCCCAAGGGCGGCACGTTTTTTCCCGAACGCGCAGTCAAATCCGCCGCCGAAGTCAAAAAGATCAGCGCCGCCCTCATGATGGCCGAGGTCGGCCTGGCCGAGGGAATCCAGGCGGTCAAATCCTCCAAGGTGGATCGCAAACGCCGCCTGATCTATCACGGCAATCCGCTCACCGCCGAAAAACTGCGGTCCATCATCGATACGGCCATCGTGCAGGCGGGAGGTTTGGCGTGTAATACGATCGTGGCGGGCGGGCGCCAGGCCTGCGATCCTCATGAACGCGGCCATGGCCTTCTCCGCGCCAACCAACCCATCGTGCTCGACGTTTTTCCCCGCTCCCAACGCACCGGTTACTTCGGAGATATTACCCGGACTGTGGTGAAAGGCCGGGCCAGCGAGGCGTTACGCAAGATTTACCATGTCATCGAGCGCGGACAGGAGATCGCGTTTGAAAAGATGCGGCATGGCACGGCTGGGCGGGATGTCCACCTTTGCGTCCAGGAGTTTTTCGAGAAAGAGGGCTATCGGACGTCGCGATCGAATGGCCGGATGCACGGATTTTTTCATGGAACCGGGCATGGCGTGGGACTGGAGATTCATGAGGCCCCGCGCATGGGCGCCACGTCAAGCGACCTTTTGCGGGCGGGGCATGTCGTGACGGTGGAACCTGGACTTTACTACTGGGAACTCGGGGGCGGCGTTCGCCTGGAAGACATGGCCCTTATTACCACCAACGGACCCCGCAACCTCACCAAGTTCGAGAAGGTTCTGGAAGTCTGACGCCCATTTGGAATTTTCGATTTCCGATTTACGAGCGCCGGGGACAGGTGGGCTAAAGGTCAGCGCGTGCGCTTGGGGGGTATTGCTAACTTTTCCAGTCGAAGGCGCGTTTCTTCAGCGCGTAGAGATACCCGATGAAGAGCACGCCGATGAAGGAGATCATCGCGAACAAAATGAGGTTTGCGTTTTGCGCCAGCATGTCCCGGTAAACAACCGCCCACGGATAGAGGAATACCACCTCGATATCGAAAAGGATGAACAACATCGCCACCAGATAGAATTTCACGGACATGCGCGTGCTCCCGGCTCCAACCGGAATCATGCCGCATTCGTAGGCGGTGTCCTTGGTCTTATTCCGTTTGCTGCGCCATCCCACCAGAACGGAGATGCCCAGGGTGCCAAAGGCAAACGCGAGCGCCACCAGCAGCAACATCAAAACCGGCACATATTCCTTTAACTGCATGCCGCGCAGGCTAGAAACCGCACCTCGACCTGGCAAGCCATTTACGATTTCGGATTTCGGATTTACGAGCGTCGGTCGGTTTGGGGGTGAATACGAGAGAGGGCGGCTTGGGGAGTTGTCGCCGCCGCTAATACAAGAGGGGTCCGGAATTAAGGTGACAACCCTCCGACCCGAACCTTCCTGCGCTTGAGCCCTGAACCTCCGGACGCTCGTAAATCCCAAATCCGAAATCCGAAATCGGACCGGCTTGCCTTGGGAGCGGCAATTGACAACACTACGCACCCTCATGAAAAAGTCAGTGTCACAGTCGAGTTCGAGCGCGGCGGGCCGCGAGTATTCCGCGCAAGTGGTGGATGGACCCGAGCGGGCGGCCAGCCGGGCCATGCTCCACGCGGTCGGTTTCACGCGGGACGATTTTCAGAAATCCCAGATTGGCGTGGCGTCCACCTGGAGCCAGGTCACCCCTTGCAACATTCATATCGATCAGCTGGCCGTCCACGTGGCCCTCGGAATTCGCGAGGCCGGGGCCAAGCCCGTCGTCTTCAATACCATCACGGTCTCGGATGGGATCTCCATGGGGACGGAGGGCATGAAATATTCCCTGGTCTCGCGGGAAGTGATTGCGGACTCGATCGAGACGGTGGCAGGTTGCGAAGGCTTTGACGGTCTGGTCGCGATCGGGGGGTGCGACAAGAACATGCCGGGCTGTCTCATCGCCCTCGCTCGATTGAATCGGCCGGCGGTTTTCGTTTATGGCGGGACGATTCTGCCCGGCGATTTCGAGGGTCGGCCGGTCGATGTCGTTTCCGTGTTCGAGGCGGTGGGGCAGCACGCGAACCAGAAGATGTCAGATGGCGATTTGGCGCGGTTGGAGGAATGTGCCATCCCGGGTCCCGGTTCATGTGGTGGGATGTACACCGCAAATACGATGGCGTCGGCTATTGAAGCCCTGGGCATGAGCCTGCCCAACAGTTCGGCCCAGGCCGCCGTTTCCAAGGACAAGGAAAAGGATTGTGAACAGGCGGGCGCGGCCGTCGTGGAATTGGTGCGCCGCGACATTCGGCCCCGCGATATCATGACGCGCAAGGCATTTGAAAACGCCATCACCCTGGTGATCGCCCTGGGAGGTTCCACCAATGCCGTCCTGCACCTGCTGGCCATGGCTCATGCCGCAGGAGTGAAGCTGGGGATCGATGACTTTACTCGAATCGGGAAACGCGTTCCGGTGCTCGCCGATTTGAAACCCAGCGGAAAGTATGTGATGGCCAAACTCGTCGAGATTGGCGGCACCACGCCATTGATGAAGATGCTGCTCGACGCGGGATTGATGCATGGCGATTGCCTCACCGTTACTGGACGGACCCTCGCCGAGAACTTGAAGAACACCCGCCCGTACCCGGCTGGGCAGGATATCGTTCACGGTTTTGACAATCCTATCAAACGGGACAGTCATCTGGTCATTCTTTATGGGAATCTGGCGCCCCAGGGGGCGGTCGCCAAAATCAGCGGTAAGGAAGGACTGCAATTCAGCGGACGCGCCATTGTCTTCAACAGCGAAGAACAGGCGCTCAAGGCGATTTTGGACGGCACGGTGAAGGCCGGGCATGTCATCGTGATTCGCTATGAAGGACCGAAAGGTGGACCGGGCATGCGGGAGATGCTTTCCCCCACCTCGGCCATCATGGGCAAAGGACTCGGGAAGGAAGTCGCCCTCATCACTGATGGCAGATTCTCGGGCGGCAGTCATGGGTTTGTCGTTGGCCATGTCACACCCGAAGCGTACGTTGGCGGTCCGTTGGCCGCCGTGAAGAACGGTGACCGGATTACCATCGACGCCGAGAAGCGCGAAGTCAGCGTTGCTCTGACCGGCAGGGAAATCCGGGCTCGACTGGCGAAGTGGAAGCAACCCAAGCCGAGATATACCCGGGGAATTCTGGCGAAGTATGCCGCGCAAGTGAGCTCAGCCCACTTGGGAGCCGTCACCGACGCAGGGGACTGACCAAGAGAACAGGGGTGGTCAAGTGACCACTTCGGAAGCGGATGAGGGAACCGTGACCCAGTCAGGACCGTCCTGGGACGGATCGTCGACCGGTTGGGGAACAGCTAATTAGGACCGAAATTCCCTCGCAATTGCTTGCTTGGGATTTCGGCGCGATCTCGGGTAAACGAGAAGTCGGAGCCAACTTCTTTTTCATCAGGGGCAAGAGTTTTGCCGTCCGTTGGCCCATCCATCACTCGCTCGTCGTCCTGCTCCGCATCGTCCAGGAGCGTCTCATACACCCTCTTGCTCCGGCATACTCCAGCGTAAAACCCGTTGCAGTAGAACGCTAAGGCGGTCAACAGGATTAGCCCCAGATAGACATAGTCTTTTATGGTCATATTTGTCTCTGGCTAGGCTCTAAACACTGCCTTCATTGTGAAGCACAAGCGATGCCGCAAAGCCCTATTGGCCAATACTTGTTGCTTCCTCCTCCTTCCCACGTTCCTAACAAAAGGCCCGTTTTTTTGCCCGGCCCCTAAGTCCGAACTTGCCTCAGAATCAGGCAAAAAGTGTCTAGTAACAGGACATCATGATAGGCGGATTCGACTTATGCCGCGGAAAAGATGAGGCAGTCGCGGGGTCGAATGTGGATGGAAAGGGGAGTGCCGGCAGTCCGAATTTCCATGGGATTCGGTTCGATGGCTTTGATGATCTCTCCGCCGCTGAGCTGGAGGTGATACTGTTCGACCTCCCCGAGATAGCTTACGGAGTGAATGACGGCCGACAGATTATTGACCGGTCCAAGTCCTATCTGAACCGCTTCCGGCCGGAAGCCCAAGTCGACGGTCTGTCCGGGATGAAACCCGGCTCGTGGCTCCACCGTGAATCGTCCGAACGCGGTCTCCAACTCAACGCCCGATGCCGTCGATTCTGCTACCTTCGCCGCAAGCCAGTTCGTCTCGCCGATGAAGTCCGCCACAAAACGGCTGGCGGGGGACCGGTAAACGGAACGCGGGTCGCCCAATTGTTCCACCACTCCATCCCGAAGTATGGCCATCCTTGTCGCCAGCGACAGAGCCTCTTTCTGGTCGTGGGTCACGTAAATCGTGGTGATTCGGGTTTGACGGTGAATACGTCGGATCTCGTCCCTCATCTCCAGGCGCAGTTTTGCGTCGAGATTCGACAGCGGTTCGTCCAGAAGCAGGACGTCGGGGGAAATGACCAGGGCGCGGGCCAGGGCGACGCGCTGCTGCTGGCCGCCGGACAGCTGGTTGGGCGACCGGTTGGCGAAGTTCTCCATTTGCACTATCTCGAGCGCGGCGCCAACCCGCTTTTTCCTTTCCTCCGCCGGCACCGCGCGCGCTTCCAGACCGTAGGCCACGTTTTCGGCGACGGACAGATGGGGCCACAGGGCGTAATTCTGAAATACCATGGCGGTGTTGCGGCGATGGGGAGGAACGCCCTGCATGGATTTGTTTCCCAGGAGGATTTCGCCCTCGTCCGCATCAAAAAAGCCCGCGATCAGCCGCAGCAAAGTCGTCTTGCCGCATCCGGAAGGTCCCAACAGGAAAAAGAGTTCGTGCGACGCAATCGTCAATGAAACCCGGTGAAGAGCCGTCGTCGTGGCAAAGCGTTTCGTTAGGTTTTGAATTACGACCTGCATAGCCTTCGGTATTTGGCGCGGGCCCAGGTTTGCCAATCCAACCGCTTCTGGTTGCGAACCTCTGGACGTTTCCATTCTTCGGTGGACAAACGGAGGGCCTCCGCTTCTGTCACGGGTACCTGTCCAAAGGCTTCCAATCCGCCGCCCGACAGGCCGCGACGGTTCAGGTGTCGCCAGGCTTCGGTGAGTTCAGAATGAGTATCGACTAAAATGGCTCCGGCCAGGGCGGCCACGACCTCGCGTCGGGCGCGCGAGAGCTTGGAATCGTAAGTGAACCCCCGGGTCAACTCGAAGGGGGAAAACTCGATATTGCTGACCCCGCGATAGCGCCGATAGAAGTCCGGACGGACCGACATTCGTTCGATGGAAAACGCCTGCGGACCCTCGGGATGTCCGCGCGGGAGGAACCAAAGGCGCTGGCCCGCTTCGGAAAGCACGAAGTCCACGAAGCGTTCGGCCATGCGGCGATGCGGTGCGCCTTTCAAGATCGCGATACAGTCGACATTGATGGCGGTAAAATCCTCCGGAAGGACGAAGGTCATGTTCGTCCGGCCGGCCACGGCAATCTGGCTGAACCCATAGAAATCAATGGCGAAGGCATAGGCGGTCTCTCCGAGGGTAACGTCCTTCGCCGTGGTGCTCGAAACCCGATCGAATCGTCGCACGTTCCCGGCAATCTGTGTCAGCAGCCGCCAGCCTTTTTCCCATCCGTAGGCTTGGAGAAAAGCCTCGAACATCACATACATTGTGCCGCTGTTTCGCGGATCTCCCGCGCCCACCCACCCCATCAGTTCTGGCTGTCCCAGGTCTTCCCATCGCCGGACCAGCGGAAAACCGTGGACCCGCTGGAGCTTGGTGTTCTGGAGGATCCCGAAACTGGAGATCGCCGCGGCGTACCAATGAAATTCGGGGTCGTAGATTTCCATTCCCAGATGCGTCGCTGGTATTCCGGCCAGGCTTTCGGACCGGGCCTTGTAGGGTGCCGAAAGCGCCTCGTCGGCCAGGACCAGAAAAGGTTCCTGGCCTCCACCAAACAGGATATCCAGTCCGATCCCATCGGGTTTCAGCTGGAACTCGGAGCGGATGAAGCGCAGGGCGTCCGAGGTGCCGCCGACATTTCTCCAATCCACACCGCCGGGTTCGTTAAAATGCTCCTGGTGCCACTTGGCGAAGCCGTGGGCGAACTCATTGCGAATGGCGTCAACGTGCGGGGTGAGAATAATGGCTCGTTCTGCCACCGCCGGCGCGGCGCCGGAAATCCCCACGCCCCATTCCCCGAGGATCCAGGCCGAAATGTGCAGGAGAATGACAATGACGGAACGACGAGATCGGGTAGGGACGGCGTCGCGCCATCGAAATGTCATCAGAGCCATCTGAACCGAGGGTAAAAGTCAGGCCTGCGGTCGGCAAGCACTCGAATGGCTCCTCACTGGTTGGCCTTGCCTTGACCAGGGGCGTCTGAGACACACAGGAACGCATGAAGGAAGAATTTATGAAGGAAGCCATTCGGCTGTCTTTGGAGAAGGTGACCGAAGGTAAGGCCGGGCCGTTTGGGGCGGTCGTGGTCAAGGAGGGCCGGATCGTGGGAACAGGCTGGAATCAGGTCGTCGCTGCCGGGGATCCTACCGCCCATGCCGAGATTGTGGCGATTCGCGAGGCTTGTCGGGCACTGAATGATCACCAACTGGCCGGGTGTGAGATTTACGCCAGCTGCGAACCCTGCCCGATGTGCCTGGGAGCAATTTATTGGGCCCGTCTGGATCGTTTGTGGTATGCGGCCACCCGTCATGACGCGGCTGCCGCTGGATTCGATGACGCTTTTATCTACGAGGAACTCGGCCGGGCGCCGGATCGTCGACGCCTGAGAGCCGTTCAAATCCTTCGCGCCGACGCATTGAACGCGTTGGACGCCTGGCGCGCCAACCCGGACAAAACGCCCTATTAAGATTTTTGAACATTCGCCAAGTCGCCCTGTCTGAAGCTGTGTTCCATCGTTCCACTCGGTCGAGTGACCTGACGGGATATGAGTGTCTTCAAATTGGTATTATGTCTGACGGGTCTGGCGATTTACCTCGTGGTTAAACAATTCGTCGTGATTCGAGGCGAAGTTTTGCCCGGGGATCCGGCGGGTCATTCGACTTCCCCCCAGCCCGTCCAAGGCCAGGGGCAGCCGGAAAAACGCGCCGTAAAACCACAAACAACCCCGCACACTGAGGTCTTAAAGACCAGTCGCGAATGGGTGTAGGGACGGGTGTATCGAACGGGAGCGGGATGAAATCTGATGAACGGGGCCGAACGGGAAAGGAGATTTATTTAAGCCACGGATAGCGCGCAGGCAGCGGGTTCGTATTATCCAATCTGCTTCTTCCGCGTCGTCCGTGGCTTCCGATTTAGTCTGGGCAGTAAGCGGTCAAGGGCGCGAGGAGATTTCCAGCATTCTTTCGATGGGGCGGCGGGCGCGCTCGATGATTTCCGGGCTCAACTCCACTCGTGGCGAAAGATTTGCCATGCAGTCATGGAGCTTCTCCAGCGTGTTCATCTTCATGAACCGGCATTCGTTGCAGCGGCAATGATCGGTCGGTGCCGGGATGAACTCCTTGCCGGGGCATTCCCGACGCAGCCGATGAAGCATGCCCGCCTCCGTGGCAATGATGATCTGCCGGGCCGGGGTGCGCCGGCAAAAGTCCACCATGCGTTCGGTGGAACACACCTCGTCCGCCAACATCCGCACGGCTTTGGTGCATTCGGGATGAGCCACCAGGGGGGCATCTGGATAATCGCGGCGGATCCGCGTAATGCTGGCGTGGGTCCATTCCACATGCACGTAACAGTTCCCTCGCCAAAGAGTCATCGGACGTCCGGTCTTCTCGATGACCCATGAGCCAAGATTCTCGTCCGGCACAAAGAGCAGGTCCCGATCTTTCGGGGCGGCGTTCACTATTTTCACCGCGTTACCCCTCGTGCAGATGACATCGCTCAGGGCCTTCACCGCCGCGCTGCAATTGATGTAAGCGATGGTGTAAAAGCGTGGATTTGTTTCCTGAAGAGCTCGGAGCTTATCGGCCGGGCAACTAGCCTCGAGCGAGCATCCTGCGTCCATGTCCGGCAGCACCACGATTTTGCCCGGATTCAGTATCTTGGCGGTTTCCGCCATGAAATGGACGCCGCAAAACACGATGACGCTGGCGTCTGTCGCGGCCGCCTGCTGCGAGAGCCCAAGGGAATCTCCCACGTAATCCGCCACCTCCTGGATCTCCGCCACCTGATAATTGTGGGCGAGGATCACGGCATTGTGCTTGCGCTTGAGATCGACAATCTCCTGAGCCAGGGCGTCCAGGCGCACTGGTCGGGGGCCCGCCACCGGGCCGGACGATGGGATCTCAGCAACATCAATCATGGTGCCACCCTATCGGGGGAGCGTAGCGGCGTCAACGGGACGGTGGGGCGGGAACCTGAGGTGTCGACGTGGACGGCGAATTGGGTTGGAGGCGCCGCATGCGCTTGGCGAAAAGGAAAAAGACACCCGGCCCAAACGACAGGAGCATAATGGAGATGCCTGAGACGATTCCCCAAAAGGTGGCAAAAGGCGCACAGCAGTCGCCTCGCTGTCGGACAACGATATGGCTGGGAACAGCAACCAGAAGCTCAAGAATGCTGGCCCGAAGCAGCCACTTGGTGGCCCGTCGAACCAGGCTGTCCGGCTGATCCGACTGGGCGTAATGGAAAAAAATCAAAGCCCAGCTGAGCCAGAATAGAAGCATCATGCCCAGCGCCGCGAAGAGCGTCGGAAGGTCTGAACCTGGGCTCATCCCCAGCGCCGTGCGAGACACGCCAGGAATACCCTCGAGCACCTGCAGGACAAATTCGGTGGGAGCCTCGACGACGATGGTGGCATTGTCCCCCACAAATATCGCGAGCACACAAAAGAATCCGGTGAAGGCAAGATTGCCGAGCAACAACGATGCGGTGACGACCGGCCAGAAGAGCTTTCTTCGGGCAGGCAGACGCTGGCGTGCCAGGTCGACCGGGACCAGGAGCAGGAGAGATTGCGCGGCAATCATGATGGCCAGCCACAGCCAAAACCCCCAATGCTTCAGGAGTTCGAGGATCTCCGGGATAGTCGCACTGCTCGACCATGCCTTCTGTGTTTTGGAATATTCCAGGGAGAGCAGAGCCAGGCCGGGAATCGCGAGAACCAGGAGAATGGTGCCATAGAGCAACACCGTGATGATGGCCCATCGCTTCATTTATCCGTTAGGGCCGGTTTGGGCCGCGGAACCTGGCCATGAAGCCAGGCTCAGTGGATGCCAGATCCTCCTTCCGCTGCCGTGACAACAGCGCGCCGTACGTGCAAAGATCGCGGGACAGGATTTCCAGTCTTTGCGCGAACGACTCGTTGACGATCTGCCCGTCTTTGAAGTCCGCCTTGTCGGCAAAGGCGACGGCGTAGGGGAGGGACCAGGCGTAGCACTGGCGGGCCAGCGTGCGGATTTGATCGGTCACAGTCAGTCCCTTGTCGTACGATGCGACGATGGTGGCGAACAATTTGCCGGCGTACTCGAGCCAGAAATGGTCGAGAAAATTCTTCAACGCACTGCTCATGCACCCATGGTAATCGGGTGTTCCCAGGAGTAACACATCCGCCGCCTCGACTCGCTTCTTGAGCGGAGGGTAGTCCTCACGCCCATAGGCGGTTTCCGGGTTGAACAGAGCCAACGAGGTTGCGGACAGATCCAGAAAATCCACGTTCGCGCCGTAGGAGGACAGTTTCTCCATGACAATTTTGAGCACTGCTTTGGTCGTTGAATTGGTGCTCGTGGTGCCATTCACGATGAGGATGTTGGGGCCGGCCGTAGACATGGGCCGACTCTATTGGGTCCCGTTCGATTTCACAATCTCCACGACGCCGGAGTGGATGGCTCGATTGAGACATCGGGTCACGCCCGATTTGAACGCATGTGTTTAGCCTTTGCTGGCGTTTCTCGGGAACTTAGTCGGGGCCTTGTCGAAGACCTTGCCGACGTTACCGGGAAACACGACGGCGACCGCTGGAGGACAGCAATCGCGAACGACGTCGCGCACGGTCGACGGTTCGAAATCCTGCGGCCGGAGCTTTCGAGCCGCGGGTATGCGTTGTGGCTGTGACCAGATCCAATCCGAGGAATGTCGGGCGGCTCTGGCACAAGGCGGCCATTTTTCGGGCGAAGGCGGCAACATGCCGGGCGGTGGCGTGCTGCCGGTAAGCGTCTTCGTCCTGGAATGACACCAGGGTCACGAAGGCCGGTCGATCTGGCTCTTGAAACACCAGGTACGCCAGGCCGGGATCGTGCTTTTGGATGGCTGCAGCCAGGGTGTTCAGGGCACGTTTGGCTTTTTTCACATCCTTTGGGGCGACCACGAAACGGGATAGAGAGTATTTCATGATTTTAAACGGACGGAGGTGTGGACGCATATCGGCGCGCGCGGATTCGTAAAATCCCGCTTCAGCCGTCATTGTCCGATTCCGCGAGCTACCCCACCAAGGCGACCAACACCCAAGGTTACTCAATACGTTTCTCCTTGGCGTTGAATGGTTTGAATTTTTTGGTAGGCAGGTGTTGGACTCGCCAGGTGGTTACTACTCATTGATGCCCCAACGTGGGATGGGCATGCGGAAATGGGAGGAAGGATTCGCGACGTGGGAGGGCGCGCCGACAGGAACCTCCGCTGCTCTCGCTGTGGGAACCGACGCAACCGGCGCCGGCAGTTTCGGCAGCTCGAAGGAATGGTTGAAAAAATCCATCCCGGCTGATTTCGCCAGGGCTTGCAGGAATTCAGTTGTTTTGGCGACATCGCTCGGCTGGCCTGTTTCCGGGGTGGCCACGAGGGCAACGAGCGCCGCCTTGTTCTTCGACCGGCGCGGGAGCCAGCTGCGCAGCCACTCGGCCTGAATGGGAGGAGGAGTGGCCCGAGCCTGCACAGCGACCACTATCATGTTTGCTTCCGTTGCAGCGTGGGCGGCCTGTTGGTGGAGAATCGTGTTGGCGAGGTGATTGAATTTCCACCAGGAACAGTGGAAATCGTAATCCGCCGCAAGCTGCTTGGATAAATGATGGCTCAAATGAAGGGCTCGGTCTCGGGTGCCGGGATCCTCGTAAGCGACGAGGAGATGAAACGGGATCTTCTGATCCCAGGTGGAAGCATCGACCTTTGGGCGCAGCCTCGTGTTGTTCATAACATCAGTCCGTGAATTCAAAGTCCGATTGGCGTCCTCAACCCCAATGGCTTCGACCTGGCGGAGCGTTGGGCTGTGAAAGGTCATGCCTCCAGTCTTCAAATCTCCCGATTTGGCGCAACAAGCGAGAATACGGAATTCGCAGTCCGGCCCAATACGGAGGGAAAGTCTTTCTCCAACAATGATCAATGGCGAATGACCAAAGCCTGCCCAGAGATCGCTGGCGGGCGAGGTTCAATCAATGACAGATGATCAATGCTCGATAAAAGAAGGACGCCCAAGGGGTCTGCTCAAAAGACCGCTGCCTCATTGAGCATCGATCATCGATCATTTTTGAAGGTGCGTCCGCTACGGCATCGACGTCATGCCGCGGGCGATCGCGTACTTGGTCAAGCCGGCGACGGTATGGATGTCCAGCTTGCGCATGATGCGCTCACGGTGGGTCTCGATGGTCCGCACACCGATGCCCAGGCGATCGGCGATTTGCTTGTTCAACAGGCCTTCCGCAATCAGCGAAAGCACTTCCCGCTCACGTTCCGTCAAGGGCGCAGGAATCGGTTGGTCCGCCGCCTTCTTTCCATCGACCATTTCCTCCACCAGAACCTTGGAGACCGTGGGGCTAAAATAGACTTCCCCACAGTGCACCGCCTTGATCGCTGAGACCAATTCCGTGGGGGAACAATCCTTGAGCAAATATCCGCGGGCTCCCAGCCGGACGATTTGGGCGATGTACTCCTTGCTGTCATGCATCGTGAGGATGATGACCTTGGCGTTGGGCACCTGCTTGCGAAGATGGACCATCGCTTCCAGGCCGTTCATGGCCGGCATATTGATGTCCAGCAGAACGACGTCTGGCAGGGTTAGTTTCGCTTTTCGCACCGCGTCGAGGCCGTTGGCTGCGTCGCCAACCACCTCAAACTCAGGCTGGGCGCCGAGGTGCGACTTAATGCCGTCGAGAACGATGGGGTGGTCGTCGACGAGCAAAAGCCTAATCTTTTTCAGTTTGTCCTTTTTCACCGGGTTTAGATTTCGCA
>Ga0070689_100002399_pt1 | contig 12227 bp, 10 predicted proteins | sample KBSS23HmetaG_FD_64669 | JGI IMG/M metagenome (GOLD analysis project Ga0070689, IMG submission 64669) | Switchgrass rhizosphere microbial communities from Kellogg Biological Station, Michigan, USA - KBS S2-3H metaG | ecosystem: Host-associated > Plants > Roots > Rhizosphere ... | reverse complement strand
GTTCGCGATCGAGTCGCGCAACGGCGCGTTGCGCACGTAGGCGCGTGCTGGCTCGCGCGCGCGCACGTCGAGCACGCGGATCGCGAGCGCGCGGTTCGGAAACAGCGTCGAGAGCACGCCGAGCACGCGGTCGACGACGACCTGCTCGTTGCTTGCCAGCGGCAGCTCGACGGCGAGCTCGCGCAACGTGGCGAGCTGCGCAGCTTCGCTCGGCGGGGTCAGCTTCACCGTTTCCCCCGCTGGCGATCGGCGAGGTCGACGAGATCGCCGTGTGTCGGCACGTTCGTCACGACCTCCGCTCCAGGTAGCACGGCCGCAAATTCTCCGGTCTTGCCTTCATCGGGCTCGATACTCTCGATCGGAATACCATCATTACTCTCGGCCGCGGCGCGATCCAGGTCGAGCATCTTCGCCGAGCCGATGTAATCCGTCGTCTCGTACTTCGTGATCCGACCGATCTTCTTCACGATGCTCGCCATGCGCTCGGCTTCGGCCAGCATGATACCCACGGGCCGCAGGTGTGCGGCGTCCTTGTCGCTCTGGCGCTGGATCAGCTGCGCATAGCCGATGATCGAGGTCAGCGGCTGGTTGAGCTCGTGCGCCGCGGCGCCCGCGAGCTCGGCGACGAGCGCCTGCTTCTCCGAGAGCTGCAGCTTCTGCTGCGCGTCGAGGAGCCGCTGCTCCATGCGAATGCGCTCGCGTAGATCGGTGAGGATGCCGACGGTGGCGACCTCGCGGCCATCCTCGTAGACGATCGATGCGGTCATGCTGACCGGCACCGTCTCGCCGTTCGCGATGCGCACCTCGCGGCGTGTCTGCTCGAGGCGGCCGACGCCGCCGTACGACGTCGAGCGCAGCATGCGCATGATGCCCTTCGCGCCCCCGGTATCGTAGAGCTCCCACACGGGCTTCTTGCCGATCACGTCGCGGCCGGAGAAGCCGAACAGGCGTTCGGCGCCCTGGTTGAAGATCAGGATCTGGCCGCGCATGTCGGCGGCGATGATCGCATCGACCGTCGAATCGATCAGGCGCTCGAGGAATTCCTTCGTCGAACGGAGCTCGTACTCGAGCGCGCGCTCGGCGGTGACATCGCGGAACGCGAGGATCACGGCGCCCGTTCCGGCGAGCACCGTCGAGGTCGACACCGAGACCCACACCGACGAGCCCGACGTCGTGCACAGCTCGAGATCGAACGCCTCGACGTTGACGCCCGCGAGCACGCGCGAGATCGCATCGGTGATCTGGCCGCGCTGCTCGGTCAGCGCGAGATCGACGAGCTCGCTGCCGAGCAGGCCGTCGCGCGCGAAGCCGGTGATCCGCTCGGCCGCGCGGTTGACGAACAGGATGCGCCCCGCATCGTCGAGCACGACGACACCATCGGCGCCGGCCTCGAAGTGCTCCTTGAGCGAATCGATGCCGCGCAGCCGGCGCTCCGCCTCGTACCGCGCGCGACTGATCCGGTGCGTCTGATCGCGGAGGCTCTCGAGCACCGCCCCGTGGCGCAGGTGCGCAGCCGTGATGCTCGCGATCAGCTTGCCGAGCTCGACGCCGCGCGGCCCGACGTGCGCCGTGCCCGGCATCCGCTTGCGCAACAGGAACGCGCCGAGCGAGCGACCGCGCCATTGCACCGGGAACACGGCGATGCCGCGCACGCTGCGCGACGACAGCATGTCGGAGATCCGCGTGGTCACCGGGTGCGTGAGCACGTCGTCGATCAGCAGGGGCTGATTCGTGCGGATGGCCTCGACAACCTCGGGATACTCGCTGATCGCGAGCGTGAAGCGCGCCAGCGGCTCGGCATCGCTCGCGGCGATCACGAAGGCGTTATCGGAGCCCTCGATGTACGCGATCAGCGACGCGCGATCGAAGCCGAGGATCGACGCCGTGATCTGCATGACCTGGATCAGCGCCTCGGAGTCATCGCCCTCGGCGGTGAGCACGTCGTTGATCTTCGAGAGAGCCTGCGCGCCCGCTGCATCGCGGCGCGCGAGCTTGAGCATGTTGCGGCAGCGCGACGCGAGCAGCACGCTCGGTGCGGGCGTGCGCACGACATCGGTGGCGCCTGCGGCGAGCGCGCTCGCGAGCGTGGCGTTCGGCAGCGGCGGCACGAGCGCGAGGATCGGCGTGTCGGAGAGCGCCGGCACATCGCGCGCCTCGGCGACGAGCTCGACAGCGGCGTCACCGAGGATCACGATGAGCGCCGGCAGGCCATCGGCGGCGGTCAGCTTCGTGACGCCCTGCGCGTGGAGCCCGCTCGCGATCAGCTGCGAGACCACCGACGCGCGGTCGTCTTCGCCGCCTCCCAGCACGACGATCGGTTGGCTCTCCACGGCGCTGCCTGCAGGCTAGCACGCCCGGGCTCAGCGACGAGCGTCGTACGCGGCGAGCGCCGCCGAGTACACGAGCTTGACGGGCACCTTGTGTGTGCGCGCGGCCGCCGCACACGCTTCGTATTCGGGCGCGGCGTTGCGCACGGCGCCGCCCTCCTTCGCGATCTTGACGGGAATCTTGCCGTAGCGCGTATCGACCTCGACGATCTCGCGCTGCAGCACGGTGCGTTGCAGCTGCGCATAGCGCACGCCGATCGTCGTGGTCTCGCGCAGCATCACGCCGATCAGCTCGTCGCGCTGATCGTACGCGGCGAGCACCGAGAGCGTGAGCGCCGGCCTGCCCTTCTTCATGGTGATCGGCGTCCACCACACGTCGAGCGCACCGGCCGACAGCAGTGCATCGCTCGCTGCCGCGCACAGCTCGGGGCTCATGTCGTCGATGTTCGCGTCGATCTGCCAGACCGAGTCGGCGGTGTCGGCGGCCGGCGCGAGCGCGACGACCCGCAACACGTTCGCGCGATCCGGCAGGTCGTTATCGCCGGCGCCCCAGCCGATCGCGACGGGCTTGCCCGGTGGCGCCGCGGTCCACTGCGTGACGCTCGCCGCGAGGATCGCGGCACCGGTCGGCGTGCACAGCTCGGTCGCCGCGCCGCCGTCGGTGGTGATACCGCCGGCGTCGCGCAACACCTCGAGCGCGGCGGGTGCGGGCACCGGCAGGATGCCATGCGCACACGTCAGCGTGCCGTGGCCCATCGCGACGCTCGCGCACGTGACGGCGCTCGGCGCGAGCCAGTCGAGCGCGGCCGCGGTACCGACGATGTCGACGATCGAATCGATCGCGCCGACCTCGTGGAAGCTGACCTCGTCGATCGTCGTACCGTGCAGCTTGGCCTCGGCGCGTGCGAGGCGATCGAAGATATCGAGTGCGCGCGTCCGCGTGCCTTCGGTGAGCGGCGCCCGCGAGATGCGCCAGCGGATATCGGCGTAGTGATGATGCGCGTGGCTCGGCGCGTGATCGTGGACGTGCTCGACCTTGCCGCCGTGCTCGTCCATGTGGATGTGGCGGGTGTTCGTCTGCGCCCGGAACTTCACGGCGACGAATCCGCCCGAGTCGTTCGGGTTCACCGGCCGCTCGACCTTCGTATCGACCTTGACGTCGGTCGCCGCGATGCCGCGCTTGGTGATCTTCTTCGCGCTGAGCCGCTCGCGACCTGCACCGACCGCGTCGAGCGCCGCGCCGATCGCATCGAGCGGCACGCCGAGATCGATGAGCGCGCCGAGCATCATGTCGCCGGCCGCACCGGCCGGGCAGTCGATGTGGAGGTGCAGCCCTTTCACGCGCGCACCACCATGCGAGCGATCTTGACCGCGGCGACCGCGGCACCCACGCCGTTGTCGATGTTGACCACGGTGATACCGGGCGCGCAGGCGGCGAGCAGCGAGCCGAGCGCGACGAGGCCATCGAGCGACACGCCGTAACCGACGCTCGTCGGCACCGCGATCAAAGGACGATCGAGGAGACCGCCGAGCACCGAGGGGAGCGCGGCTTCCATCCCGGCGACCGCGATCACGACGTCGGCACGGCGGATGTCGTCGAGCCGCGCGAGCAAGCGATGGATGCCGGCCACGCCGACATCGGCGACGCGCAACACCGGCGCGCCGAGAAATTCCGCGACGAGCGCCGCTTCTTCGGCGACGGGCAGATCGCTCGTCCCCGCGCACACGATTGCGACCTGCGCCGCCGGCGGCCGCGGTGCCGGCCGGCCGAGCGAGATGATGCGCGCGACATCGTGGTACGTCGCCTCGGGCACGAGGGTGCACACCGCATCGGCCTTCGCACGATCGACGCGTGTCGCGAGCGAGCCGCCGCCCTTGGCGAGCTCGCGCAATGCGAGCGCGATCTGCTCGGCCGTCTTCGTGGCGCCGAACACGAGCTCGGGAACGCCGGTGCGCAGCTCGCGATGATGATCGACGACGACCGCCTGCGCGACCTCGGCATACGGCAGCGCGGAGAGCCGGTTCGCCGCATCCCCGGCCGACACCGTGCCCGCACGCACCTCGGCGAGGAGCTTCTCGAGCTGCGTGCGGTCCACGTCGCTACCTTACTTCTTACGCCGCGAGATGCGTACGGCTTCGACGGCGCGATCGGTCGCCGCCACGATCTCGATGGTCAGCTGGCCGACGGTCAGCGTCTCGCCCTTGTTCGGAATGCGGCGGAATTTCTCGATCAACAGGCCCGCGATCGTCTCGTAGTCGTCGGATTCCGGCAGCCCGAGCTCGAGCTCCGCGTTGAGGCGTGCGACCGCGGTCTTCGCCTCGACGCGCCACACGCCCGGCTTCTCGGTGCGGATCGGCGACGGCTCGACGTCGTATTCGTCCTCGATATCGCCGACGATGATCTCGAGGAGATCCTCGATCGTGCAGATCCCGATCGCACCGCCGTACTCGTCGACGACGATCGCGAGGTGCTGCAGCTCGGTCTGGAGCTGGACGAGCAGATCGCTCGCCTTCATCGTGCCCGGCACGTAGATCGGCGGGTGCGCGAGCTCGGCGACGGTCTGTGCGGTCGTCTTGCCGGTCGCGCTCTGCAGCACGTCGAACAGGTGGACGATGCCGATCACGTCGTCGACGCGCGACCGATAGATCGGCATGCGCGAGTGTTGCTTGTCGGCGACCTCGAGCGCGGCCTCCTTGACCGAGGTCTCTTCGGGCAGCGCGGTCACCTCCGAGAGTGGCACCATGAGCTCGCTGACCTTGTATTCGGAGAGCTCGAACACGTTCGCGATCATCTCGCGCTCGTCGGCGCTGATCTCGGGCTTGTCGCTGACCGGCTCGCTCTCGATGAGCAGCGCGAGCTCGTCGCGCGTGACGAACGCCTTCTTGCGATCGGTGCGCATCACGCGCGTGAGCGCGGCGGCGTAACCACCGACGAGGATCACGAGCGGTCTCAGCACCCACGAGGCGAGGCGCAGCGGTGTCGCGATGCGATCGACGATGCGATCGGCGTGCGCCTGCACGATCGCCTTCGGCACGAGGTGACCGATCACGAGCAGCGGCGGCACCACGAACAGCGGCGCCCACAGCGGCGACAGTCCGTGGACCGACAGCTCGATCGCCAGGACGAGCACCGCCACGAGCATCGCGAGGTTCGCGCCGACGAGCGTGGTCGCGAGCGTGACCTGGGGAACCGACAGCATCCGCTCGGCGCGCACGGCAGCGCCGGCACCACTCGCCGCGCGCGTGCGCAGTGCCGTGCGATCGCACGCGGTCAATGCGACCTCGGCGCTGACGAAGAACGCCTGGACCACGACGCACCCGAGCAGCAGACCGACGAGCTCGCTAGTTGGGATCATCGGTCTTCCGTCCTTCGCGGCCATCTCCCGGGTTCTGCCGGCGCAGCTCGTCGATGTCTTCTTCCTTGGTCACCGGGCCTGTATCGAGTGGCGTGATACGCACCGGCGTGCGCGCACGCGGCAGCTTGGTCGATGCCTGCAGCTCGGTGCGCTCGTCGCGGATCACGCCGAAGATCTGCGCGAGCAGGTCGTCCATCGTCACCAGGCCGAGCACCTTGCCGTACTCGCTGACGACGATCGCCATGTGCTTCTTCTTCTCCTTGAACGTGAGGAACAGGCGCTTGACCGGCGTCGTGCGCGGTACGAACAGCGGCTCGTGAAGCAGCTCGCCGAGCGGCCGCGTGGGCCCCTGCCCGGTCGCGAACCGGATCATGTCCTTCGCGTTGAGGATGCCGCGGACGTTGTCCAGCGTCTTCTGGTAGATCGGCACGCGCGAGAAGCCGCGGCCGGCGACCTCGCGCACGAGGCGCTGCATCGGCAAATCGTAGTTGAGCGCGAAGATGCGGTCGCGCGGCGTCATCACCTGGCCGACGTTCTTGTCGGAGAACTCGAACACGCGGTGGATGAGGCGGCGCTCGCGGGCGTCGACCTGGCCTTGTGCCGAGCCGGCATCGACGAGCGACTTGAACTCCTGCTCGGAGAGATCGCGAACCGGTCGGGTGCGCGCCGCATCGCCGAGCGGCCGCAGCAGCAACTCCGACACGAAGTTGACGATCACGCGCAACGGCGTGACGACCACCGCGAACATCGACAACGGGATCGCGCATGCGCGTGCCCAGGTCAGCGGCGCCTTCGCGGCGAGCGTCTTCGAGGTCACCTCCGAGCCCATCACGAGCAACGGCAACGCGACCGCGAGCGAGATGCCGAACAGCGCCCACAGCGAGCCGGGCGCGATCAGATCCGCGACGACGACGAGGGCGAGCACAGCAAGCAGCGAATTGAACGCCTCGTTGCCGATCAGCACGGTCGCGATCAGGCGACGCGGCCGCTCGAGCAGCTTCATGATGCGCTGATCGAGTGGAGATTCGCTGCGCGACAGCTGCTCGCGATCGACGCGCCTGAGCGAGAACAGCGCGACCTCGCTTCCCGAGCAGAACCCGGACACGAGCACGCTCAGCACGGCGAGCGGGATCGCGACCTGCAGCTGGGAGATCCAGCTCATGCGCTCTCCTCGATGCGCAGCGGGAACGTCGCGACGAACGTCGAGCCTTGTCCGGGCGACGTGTCGACCCAGATCCGGCCGCCGTGCGCCTCGACGTAGGCCTTCGCGAGCGTGAGGCCGAGGCCGGTGCCGCCGAACGCGCGCGTCGACGACGAATCGACCTGGAAGAACGGCTCGAAGATCTTCGGGATGTGATCGCGCGGGATGCCGATGCCCGAATCGGTGACGACGAGCTGGATCGCGCGCGCGTCGTCCACCTCGTGCGGCGACAGCGGTCCGGGCCGCACCGCGACGCCGACGCGTCCGCGATCGGGTGTGAACTTCACCGCGTTCGACAGCAGGCTCGCGACGATCTGGCGGATCTTCTTGCGGTCGCCGACGACGATCGTATCGCCGCGCGACTCGAGCTGGATCGCGATGCCGCGCTTGCCGGCCTGCGACGTGAACGTCGCGACCTCGCTAGCGACGAGATCGGCGAGCGAGAGCCGGCTGCGTTCGAGCGCGAGCGGACCACTCTCGAGCGCGGCGACGTCGAGCACCGAGGTGATCATGCCGAGCAGCTGATCGGCCTTGCTCAAGATCGTCGCCAGGTACTCGCGCTGCTCCGTGCTGACGGCGCCGGCGAGGCCCTCGGCCATCATCTCGGCGTAGCCGATCACGCTCGTCAGCGGCGTGCGCAGCTCGTGCGACATCGTCGCGAGGAAGTTCGACTTGAGCCGATCGAGCTCCTCGAGCCGGCTGACGGCGCGCTGCAGACGCGTGTTGTGCTCGGTCAACTCGGCAAACGTCAGGCGCATCGCCTCCTCGTGCATCGTGGCGGCGAGCTCGCGCGCGCTCGCGTGGTGCACGAGCAGCCCGAGCGTGTCCGTCGTGAGCGCGACTGCCGCCTCGGCACCCGCACCCGCGGCCGCGAGCATCGCGACCCGTTCGCCCTGGTACATCACCTGATGACACGGCGCGCCAGCTGTCTCGCTCCCCGCGAGGCGAAAGCCCTTCGGATCGTAGATCGCGACGTCGGCGCCGACCGCGCGGTGAACGGCCTCGAGGAGCTCCTCGAGCTCCGCGCGAGGGACCAGGCGGGCTAGCTCGACGGGACCATCCAGCGGTCCTCCGATGCTCACCGACCTATCATAGCGCATCTAAACAGCTGAAACGCCCAGGTGCTCGGCGAGCCCCCGCTTGAATGTTTGCGCATCGATCTTCAGCTTCTGGGCGAGTTGCAGATCCTGGTCGAGGTGGTCCCAGGAAGCGCCGGCGAGCTCGAAGAACGTCTCCGCTACACCCACACCATCCTTCGCGCAGGCCTCGATCAAGCGCCGCGATGGTTGGCCGAAGTGATCGAGCTGCGCGGTCGGTACGGCGTCGGGCAGATCGCGCTTGTTGTACTGGATGACGATCGGAATCTTGTCGAGCGAGAACGTGGCGAGGTTCGCGGTCATGTTGAGCCACGACGCGCGATTGGCCTGGCGCTGATCGGGGCTCGAATCGGCGACGAACACCACGCCATCGGTGCCCGCGAGCACGACCTTGCGTGTCGCCTCGTGCACCGGCTGACCGGGCACCGTGTAGACCTTCATGCGAAACGAGAAGTTCGAGGTCCGGAAGAAGATCGGCAGTAGATCGAAGAACAGCGTGCGATCGTCGCGCGTGTCGAGCGTCATCAGGCGCCCGCGGTTGAGCTTGTCGACCTTCGCGTACAGCGCGCGCAGGTTCGTGGTCTTCCCCGACAGCGGCGGGCCGTAGTAGACGAGCTTCAGCGTCAGCTGGCGCTCGGCAAAATCGACCTGGGCCACACGACGAGAGTAGCTTACCGAGCGGGGTTCGTGACCGCGGGCGGCCTGGAATCGAGGATCAGCTTGAGGCAGATCAGACCGAACACGGCGAGCAGCACGAGGCTGATCAGCACGACCATCGTCGAGCGATAGGGAGTCTTCTCGGGTCGCTTGTGCGCGGTCGCGGTCGCGAGCATCGTCGCCATCGCCGCGCGGCGCAGCTTGTCGAGTTGCGCATCGGCGATCGCGTCGCCTGCGCGTTCCTTGTAGCGCGCCGCCGCCCACGCGAAGCAGTTGTGCTGCGCGACGAGCGCGAGGAACGCCTGGTGTCTGTCGCCCTCCTCCCAGTGCTCGGTGATGCCGCGCCACGCATTCTCGACTTCGGGCTGCACGTGATGATTCTACAGCACCGGGCGCGCAGGCACGGGTGTGGCGATCAGCACGAAGAGGACGAGCATCGCGATCGCGAGCTTTCGGCGGAGTGGGTCGAGCGGGACGTCCGACACGGGCGGATGGTACTCGCCACCGGAGTAGCGCCGCATCGCGCCGAGCAGGACGGTCCACACGAACCACGGCGCGGCGCAGCGCGCGGCATAGCCGAGGGAGTCGAGCGCATCCTTGCCGGCGGCGGCCGCGTTGCCGAACATCACGCCGGCCACGACGACGCCGACCGCGATCATCGCGACGTGCAGGCGCGCCGACCATCGCTCGTGCCCCTGGCCGAGTGCCGCACGTGCGACGTGCCCGCCGTCGAGCTGACCGATCGGGATCAGGTTGATCATCGTGACGAGCAGGCCGACCCAGGCCGCCTCCGCCATCGGGTGGAGCTGGACGTCGACGCCGTCGCCGGGCAGCCAGCGCCCGAACACGGCGTACTTGAGCAGCGCATAGAGGATGGAGTTGCCCTCGAGGTTGTCGCCGGCCTTGATGGGCCCGACGTGCGAGATCGAGAGCCCGATCACGAGCAGCGGGATCGCGACGACGAGGCCGGCGATCGGGCCGGCGGCGCCGACGTCGAACAGCGACCGGCGATCCTCGATCGCCTTCATGTCGATCACCGCGCCGAGCGTGCCGGTGGTGCCGATAGGAGGCAGCGGGATGAAGTACGGCAGCGACACCTCGACGCCGCGCCGGCGCGCGACGAAGTAGTGGCCGAATTCATGACACGTGAGGATCGCCATCAGCGTGGCGCCGAACGCGACGCCGCCGACGATCGAGGTCGTGATGCACGACACCACGAACAGGCCGCCATGAATCAGCGCGCGTCGCCGGGTCACCGCGGACGAGTCTAGTATGCTGGGCGCGTGGCCGCGATCAGAACCATTCGGTTGTTCTTCCAGGAGGGGACATCCGACAAGGTCTACAACGCGGAGATTCTCGAGGATCGCGGCCTGTACACGGTGCGTGTCACGTGGGGACGGCGCGGCGGGGGCCTGCAAGAAGGCAACAAGGCCGTGCGCGTCACGCGCGCCCAGGCCGACAAGGTGTTCGATCGGCTCGTGCGCGAGAAGCGCGGCAAGGGCTACGAGGAGATGACGGCGACCGTGCAGCCCGCGGCGGTGGCGCCGCCCGTCGGCGAGGGCTCCGGCAGCAAGGCAGGCGTCGGCACGACGCGCGCGCGCGTCGGGCTTGCCGCACAGCTGCTCACCGCATTACCCGACGACGAGCTCGATGGCTTCTTGCAGGACGACGAGATGATCGCGCAGCAGAAGCTCGATGGTGTGCGCGTGATCGTCTACGTCGGCGACACGGAGATCGTCGCGACGAATCGCAACGGGCAGCCGACGCAGATGGGCAACGCGGCGCTCGCCGGGCTCAACTACCTGCCGAAGGGCACGTGCGTCGACGGCGAGGTGCTCGGCAACGCGTTCTGGCTGTTCGACGTGCTCGCGCTCGCCGGCACCGACGTGCGCTCGCGCGGCTACCTCGAGCGCTGGCAGATGCTCGACGAAGAGCTCGAGCCGGCGCTGACCGAGGAGGCGCACGTGCTGCCGCTCGCGAACGGCAAGGGAGCGAAGCGCACGCTCCACGACAAGCTGCGCCGCGCGGGCGCCGAGGGCATCGTGTTCAAGCATCGCGACGCGCCGTACACGAGTGGTCGCGGCACCTCGCAGCGCAAGTACAAGTTCCTCAAGTCGGCGGACGTGATCATCCTCGAGAATGTCGGCAACGCGTACCGCATGGCGGTGTGGGATGGGCGCACGCTGTTCGACATCGGCAAGGTGTTCGCCGGCACCACGAACGCGAGCCGCAAGGATCTCGACACGCGGCTCGCGCGCGGCGAGAGCGTGGTCGCCGAGGTCCGCTACCTGTACGCGACCGATGACCACCAGCTATTTCAGCCGGTGTTCGTCACGCGGCGCGACGACAAGCTCGCGACCGACTGCATGCGCGCCCAGCTCGTGCGCACCGATCGCGGCGTGATCCTCTAGGGCGCCTGCACGAGCTCGTCGCCTTGCACCTCGAGCACGACCGGTGCACGCGCGATCTCGCCATCGACATCCATCGCCGCCGCACCGCACGCTCCATCATCGAGCTTTGCGCGCGCGATCGCGGCGCGCATCGCCGCACGCGGATCGGCAGCGGCCTGCGAAGCGAGACGTGCGGCCGCCACGATCGCCGCGGCATCGCGCGCCTCGGCAGCAGCCCCACTAGGCGGCCGGCCCATCTTCTGCTGAAATGCCTGCGCGAAGCCCGCCGCGACATCGCCACCCGCATCGCCGCTGTACACGTCGACGACGAGCGCGCCTTGCACCGCCGCGCCGCCGCGCGTCGGCAGGCTCGGGTGATGCCAGCCCGCACCGCCGACGAGCTGCACGACCTGCGGCATGTGTCCGCCGTGCTTGCGCTGCAGCTTGTTCGGATCGGCGACCTCGGTCTGGCGCAGCTCGACACCGAAGTACGGCAGGAACGCGGCGACGATCGCTGCACGATCGTAGCGATCCGGAATGTAGAGCAGCGAGAACGGCACGTCGGGCGAGAACGTCTGCCAGCCCTTCTTCGGATTCTTCGCGAGGTGTGCCGCGAGCCGCGGATTCTTCGCGGGCACGAGGTTCAAGAACTGCTTCACGTCGGGCTCGAGGTTGCCGCCGGTCGGGTCGTACGTGCCCTGCCCTGTCACCTGGAGGCCGAGCTTCTGTGCCTCGGCGACGAACGCGTCCGCTGCCTCCTGGCCGACGTCGTCGCGCGGCGCGAACACCGCCACCGTCGGAAAGTGCTCCTCGTTCGCGACGCGCGCGATCGTGCGCCCCTCGTCGGCGGGCGAGCTCACGAGACGAAACACACCTGCCGCCGCATCCCCGCCATCGGCCGGCGCGAGTAGCGCGATCGGGATCTGGCGCAGCGTCGCCGCCCGCGCCGCCGCTCCTGCCTCGCGCGTGCCGACCGGCCCGAGGATCGCGACGGCACCCTTCTGCGCCGCGCTCTCGACGGCCGCCGCTGCACCGTCGGGCTCGCCCTTCGTATCGACGAACAGCCACTTCGCCTTGCCGCCGCCGCCGCCGCCGCCGCCGCCACCGCCGCCGGGCGGCACGAGCTCGATGGCCGCCTTGAGCTCGGCCCCGATCGCCGCGAACCTCCCGCTCAGCGGCAACAGCACCGCGACGAGGTT
>Ga0070689_100002397_pt1 | contig 12231 bp, 11 predicted proteins | sample KBSS23HmetaG_FD_64669 | JGI IMG/M metagenome (GOLD analysis project Ga0070689, IMG submission 64669) | Switchgrass rhizosphere microbial communities from Kellogg Biological Station, Michigan, USA - KBS S2-3H metaG | ecosystem: Host-associated > Plants > Roots > Rhizosphere ... | reverse complement strand
CTTCGGAGCGTGGTGTACACCCTTCCGTCCCAAGCCTTTGGGTGGGGCTGTAGCTCAGCTGGGAGAGCGCTTGCATGGCATGCAAGAGGTCGACGGTTCGATCCCGTTCAGCTCCACCATCCTCCCGTCCGGCGCCCCGGTGCGAGCGGGGCGTTCGCGCAGAGCCTTAAGGAGGCTCCCGTGATCGTGTTCGTGCTCATCCTGCTGGCCGCGGCCTCACGCCTGCTGCCCCACCCGCCGAACTTCGCGCCGGTCGCGGCCATCGGCCTCTACGCCGGCGCCTACACGAGCCGGCGCGCGGGCTGGATCGTGCCGTTCGCGGCGCTGCTCCTGTCCGATCTCGTGCTCGGCTTCTACCACCCGGTGTCGATGGTGGCGAACTACCTGGCGTTCGCGACCTGCCTGGCGCTCGGCTCCGGCTGGCTCGCGCGCGGCCGCTCGCTGCCGCGCGTGGCGGGTGCCGTGATCGCCAGCTCGGTGGCGTTCTTCATCGTCTCCAACTTCGGCATGTGGGCGAGCGGCTACTACCCGCGCACGTGGGAAGGCCTGGTGCAGTGCTACACGGCGGCGCTGCCGTTCTTCCGCAACACGCTGGCGTCGGACGTGGTCTACAGCGCCGCGTTGTTCGGCGGGCATGCGCTCCTGAGCCGGTGGTTCGGCAAGCCGGAGGCCGAGACCGTTCGCGCCTGAAGGCTCGCGTCTTCACGCGGCCCCGGCGCACCCCGCCGGGGCCGCGTCCATTGCGGGGCCAGGGCCGCCGCGGAATCCACGGCCGCGGCCTCGCCGACGCTCTGGAGCAGCGCGCGGGTCGCCGGCGCGAGCCACTCCACCTCGCCCGCCTGCGCCGCGACGACGCGCCCGCGCGCATCGAGCAGCCACGTGTAGGGCACGCTGGGGCAGGGGAGTGCCGCCTGCAGGTCGCGCCTCAGGTCGAGCATGACCGGCACCTCGAGCCGCAGTCTCGCCACGTAGCGCGCCACCGACGGGAACGGGTCGAAGCACACCACGGCCACGCGCACGTCGCCCGGCAGCGTGCGCACCAACGAGTCGAGCGTGAGCACCTGCGCTCGGCCGTGCCGTTCCCACGGCGCCCAGTAGTGGACGAGCAGCGGCCGGCCGCCGGGCGTGAGGCGCGCCACGCCCACCGGCACGAGCGGGAGCGAGACGTCGAACGCGTGCAGGGTGCCGGGCGGCCCGCTGCGGGCGAGCGCGCGCGGCGCGTCGCCGGGCTTCGCCACCGTGAACAGCTCCGCCCGCCACCAGAAGAGCCCGATCGCCCCGAGCACGAGCAGCAGGGCCGCGAGGCGGGGCCGCATGGCGATGGTCACGCCCGCAGTCTACGTGCGGCGCACGGCGCTTGCGACCGGCGGTGAGGCTAGGAAGCGCGCCGCAGTATCTGGCTCGGTGTGTCCCGCGGGCCGCGCTTCTTCCCTTCGAAGAGGTGCGCCTCGGCGGCGCTGCGCCTCGCGGCCGTGCCGCAGGTGGGACAGAATCCCCACTGGGGCTGCATGCGGCGCTTGCAGTTCCCGCAGTGCTCGCCCACGAAGTGGCCGCATTGCGGACAGTGCTCGAACTCCTGTGACACCACGCTCTGGCACGAGCCGCACATCTTCAGGCCCTGCTCGGGCAGGTAGACGACGCGGGTCACCTCGTCCAGCGTGGTGGTGCCGTTGAGCGTCTTCCCCAGGCCGTCCTCGCCGATCGGGCGCATGCCGCCCTTGACCGCCATGTCGCGGATCTCGGCCTCCGAGGCGCCACGCACGATCAGGCCGCGCATGGCGTCGTCCACGGCGAGCACCTCGAAGATGCCGGTACGGCCGGTGAAGCCGGCCTGCCGGCAGTGCGGGCAGCCGGCGCCGCGATAGAGCGTGACGTTCCCCTCGAGCCCGATGCCGCCGATCTTTTGCAGCGTCGAGGCGTCGGCTTCGTAGGTCTCCTTGCAGCGCGGGCAGATCACGCGCACGAGGCGGATGCTGACCACGCCCACGAGCGCGCTCGCGACCATGAACGGCTCGAGCCCGAGGTCGATGAGGCGCGTCACCGCGCCGGCGGCGTCGTTCGTGTGCACGGTGGACAGCACGAGGTGGCCGGTGACCGAGGCGCGGAACGCGATCTGCGCGGTCTCGCGGTCGCGGATCTCGCCGATCATGATCACGTCCGGGTCCTGGCGGAGGATGGCGCGCAGCGCCACCGAGAACGACTTCTTCGCCTTCTCGTCCACCTGCACCTGGTTCAGGCCCGCGATCTGGAACTCGACCGGGTCCTCGACGGTGGTGATGTTGAGCGTGACGTCCTTCACCTTCTCGAGCGCCGAGTAGAGCAGCGTGGTCTTGCCCGAGCCGGTGGGCCCGGTCACGAGCACGATGCCCTGCGGCCGGTCGAGGAAGCCGAGCAGCCGCTTCAAGTCGTTGTCGCTCATGCCGAGCTTCTCGAGGCTGACGTTCGTGCGCTTGGTGTCGACGACGCGCATCACCACCTTCTCGCCGCCGTTCACTGGCAGCGTGGAGACGCGCATGTCGATGCGACGGCCCGCGATCTCGGCCACGAGCCGGCCGTCCTGGGGCATGCGCTTCTCGGCGATGTCCAGGTTCGAGAGCACCTTGATACGGGACACGATCGCGCTCTGCGTCCACTTCGGCAGCCGCTGTTCTTCCCTCAGGAGCCCGTCCACACGCAGGCGCACGACCAGGTCGCCGGCCTGGGGCTCGATGTGGATGTCGCTCGCGCCCTCTTCGACCGCGCGGTGCAAGAGCCAGTTCGCGAGTCGCACGATGGGGCGGCCCTCGGCCTCGCGCATCAGCTCGTCGAGGGCCTGGCGCTCCTCGCTCTCGGCGACCGCGTTCACCTCGAACTCGTTCTCGGTCTGGATGATGCTCTGCACCACCTCGTTCACCGAGCTGTCGAGGTGGTAGTAGCGCTCGATCGCCTCCAGCACCTGGGTCGGGGAGGCGAGCACGGGCCTGATGAACATGCCGGCGTGGAAGCGCAGGTCTTCCAGGGCGGCGACGTTCAAGGGGTCCGACATGGCGACGACGAGCGTCTTGCGGCCCTCGATCTCGACGGGCAGCGCGAGATACTTGCGCGCGAAGTCCTCTTTCACCTTGGCGAGTGCCGCCTCGTCCACGGGGAGCGTCTCGAGGTCCACGAGCGGCAGGCTGAGTTGGCGCTGGAGCAGGCCCATCAGGTCGTGCTCGGTGATCAGCTTCATGGCGATCATCGTCGCGCCGAGAAGCTGCCCCGACTTCTTCTGCTCGGCGATGGCGCTGTCGACCTGCTCCTGCGAGAGCAGCTTCGCTTCGACCAGCAGTTCGCCCAGACGCTTGTGACCCGAGGCCATGGCAAGGGCTCCGTGAGGTGTGTTGGAACGATTCGCAGGGGTTATCGGCCGGCGGACGGAGGCGATTGAGCCCCCGCCGCGTCCGGTGGATGACAAAGGGTCGTGGGCCGCGCCGGCCGCGCTGGTCGCGGTCAGGGAGCTTTGCTAGCTTGGCGAGCGTGCCCCCAGAGAACGCTCCCGGCTCGCCGCCGGCGGCCAGTCCGCCCCCCGAGGCCTCGCTGCCCCGCATCTCCGTCCAGTCGCTGATCGGCCCGGACGGTATCGCCGGGCCCGAGCGCTTCCGCGACTTGCTGCGCGCGGCCTCCAAGCAGTGCCGGAAGCTCGTGGACTGCGACACGGTCCGGATCTGGGTGGTCCGGAGCGGCGGCCGGCGCATCGTGGCGTGGGAGTTCAGCGAGGGAGCGCCCCGGGAGCTGCGCCGCAACCGGTCCGAGGGGCTCGTGGGCTGGGTGCTCCGGACCGGCGAGTCCCTGCGCCTCGCGGCCGGCGAGCCGCGCCCGGCCGGGCTCGTGGGCGATCCCGAACGGGACCGCTCCGCGCTCGTCCTGCCCCTGTTCCGGAGCACGCGGACCAAGCCTGGATCCACGGAGGCCTTTGCCGCCATCGAGTGCCTCGGCCGCCACGGCGGCGCGTTCACGTCCGCCGACTTCGACCGGCTGGAGGTGGCCGCAGAGGGCGTGGCGTTCGCGCTCGACTACGCCCTGCTCTCCCAGGAGATCGAGCGGCGGGCGCTGGAGAAGGACGTGCTGCTCGACATCTCGCGCGCCCTCTCGGCGCCATTCGAGCTGGAGGACGTCGTCGAGGCCATCTTCGCCTCGCTCCGGCAGGTGATCGACTACGACGCCGCGGCGATCTACCTGGTCTCGCGCGGCACGCGGACGCTGGAGCTGGTGAGCAAGCACGGCTACCCGGAGGGCTCCGAGTCGGCGTTCGACCTGCAGATCGGGCAGGGGATCGTGGGCTGGGTGGCGAAGAGCGGCCAGCCGGTGATCGTGCCCGACGTGCGTCACGACCCGCGCTACGTCGCCGCGCGCCTCGGCACGCGCAGCGAGATCGCGGCGCCGTTGATGGTCGAGGGCCGCGTCATCGGCGTGTTCAACCTCGAGAGCGACCACGAGGACCTCTACCACGAGGGCCACCTGGAGCTGCTGCTCGCGTTCGCGGCGCAGGCGGCGCTGGCGGTGGAACGTGCGCGCACGGCGCGCGCCCGCGTCGAGCAGCGCCGGCTCGAGCGCGACCTGGCGATCGCGCGCGACATCCAGCGCTCGTTCCTGCCCGCCTCGGCGCCGCGCGTGCCCGGCTTCGACCTCGCGGGCACGTCGATCTCGCATGACAAGGTCGGCGGCGACTACTACGACTTCATCACGGTCTCCGACACGCGGCTGGGGCTGGCGATCGCCGACGTGAGCGGCAAGGGCATCCCGGCGGGGCTGCTCATGGCCGGGTTCCGCATGAGCCTGCTCGCCGAGATCCGCAACGAGTACGCGATCCGCGCGGTGATGCGGAAGGTGAACCGGCTGCTGCACGAGAGCACCGAGCGCGACCGGTTCGTGACCGCGTTCTACGGCGTGCTCGACTGGCGGAACGGCATGATCATCTTCTCCAACGCGGGCCACAATCCGCCGATGGTGATCCGCGCCGACGGCACGGTGGAGGAGCTGACCGAGGGCGGCGTGGCGCTGGGCGTGCTCGAGGACACGCAGTACGAGGAGCGGCCGGTGGCGCTCCATGCCGGCGACGTGGTGGTGATGTACACGGACGGCATCTCCGAGGCCGAAGACGAGCACGGCGAGCAGTTCAGCCCCACGCGCATCGAGCAGGTGGTGCGCGCCAATCCCACGCACACCGCGCGCGAGCTGACGCAGGACATCGTCGCCGCGGTGCTCGACTGGGCGGGCGAGAAGGGCCCCGGCGACGACCTGACGCTGATCGTGCTCAGAGCACTCAAGCCGGGGTCGGGGAACCCGACCCCGGCGTAAAGTCCGGTCCAAGCTTCAAGCATCACTTGAAGCACGTGCGTCTTGACCGCTCTGCGAGCGTCCGATAGTCTGCCCGCCTTCCCCACGACTTCCACCGCGAGGGATCGCCCGTGCCGAGCGCCACAGGACGCATCCTCTCCGGCATGCGACCCACCGGCCGGCTCCACCTCGGCAACTACGTGGGCGCGCTGGAGAACTGGGTCCGGCTGCAGGATGCAGGCTGGACCAACTTCCACATGGTGGCCGACTGGCACATGCTGACCACCGGCCACGAGGACACGTCCCGGCTCCAGGAGCACACCTGGGACATGGTCCTCGACTGGCTCGCGGCCGGGCTCGATCCGAAGAAGAGCGTGATCTTCGTGCAGTCGGCGGTGAAGGAGCACGCCGAGCTGCACCTGCTGCTGTCGATGCTGGTCTCCAAGGCGCGGCTCGAGCGCATCCCGACGCTGAAAGAGCAGATCCGCGACCTCGGCCTCGACGAGCAGACCATCTCCTACGGCCATCTCGGCTACTCGGTGCTCCAGGCGGCGGACATCCTGCTCTACAAGGCCACGCACGTGCCCGTGGGGGAAGACCAGGTGCCGCACGTGGAGCTGACGCGCGAGATCGCGCGACGCTTCAACTTCCTCTATGGCGCCGACCGCGCGCCGGTGCTGACCGAGCCCGACGCCCAGCTCACGCAGTTCGCGCGCCTGCGCGGCCTGGACGGGAACCGCATGTCGAAGAGCCTCGGCAACACCATCCTGCTCGCGGAGGAGCCGGCCGAGCTGGAGAAGAAGGTGATGCAGGCCTACACCGACCCCAAGAAGATCCGGAAGGACGATCCGGGCCGGCCCGAGGCGGACGAGAAAGACGGCCACCCGGGCTGCGTGGTGTGGGAGTATCACCGGAAGTTCAATGCCGGTGAGGCGGACGCGATCGCGGTCGCCTGCCGGGCGGGGACGCTGGGCTGCGTGGCGGACAAGAAGCACCTCGCCAAGGTGATGGCCGAGGCGCTCTCGCCGATCCGCGAGCGACGACTGCAGTGGGAGAAGGACAAGGATGCGGTGCGCGACGTGCTTCGGGACGGCACGGAGCGCGCTCGCGCGGTGGCGCGCGAGACCATGGACCAGGTGCGGAGCGCGATGGGCGTCAAGTCCATCGTGGAGCCACGATGAGCGACGAACGCGAAGAGCCCCAGGATCCCAAGCCGCCGAAGCGCGCGCGCCGGGCACCCGGCGGAGCCGGGTCCGGCCCCAAGCCCGAGGGGAACGGCGCCAAGCCCGACGAGCCCTCGCGCGGCCATCGCCCGGCCGAGTTGGACGACCCGGACCGCCAGGCGCCCGACCTGACCGTGGAGAGCCCCGCCGCGCGCGAGCGCGAGGGCGGACCGCTGGTCGTGCCCGCGCGCCCCGGCGTCACGTTCAAGCTGCCGCGCTTCGAGGGGCCGCTCGACCTGCTGCTGCACCTGATCAAGCGCGACGAGATCGACATCCACGACATTCCGATCGCGCACATCACCAAGCAGTACCTCCAGTACATCGAGCTGATGCGCATGCTCGACCTGGACGTTGCGGGCGAGTTCCTGGTCATGGCCGCGACGCTCATGCGCATCAAGGCCAAGATGCTGCTGCCGCTCCCCGGCGCCACCGAGGAGGAGGAGGAAGGCGACCCGCGCGAGGAGCTGGTGCAGCGCCTGCTCGAGTACCGCCTCTACAAGGAGGCGGCGGTCGGCCTGGGCGAGCACGAGGGCGAGCGCCGCACGCTGCACGAGCGCGGCAACCCGCCCACCGAGGACGACGCGGGCCCGCTGCCGCTGGCGCCGGCGACACTCTTCGACCTGCTGGGAGCGCTGCAGCGGGTCATGGCGCGACGCAAGGAGGAGCCGGTCTACTCGGTCGAGACCGAGGGCTACGACATCGAGGAGATGATGTCGCTGCTGGCGCGCACCGTGGCCGAGGACGGCCAGGTGCTGTTCTCGACCATCATGCTCCGCGCGCGCGCGCGCATGGAGATCATCGTCTCGTTCATGGCGCTGCTCGAGCTGATCAAGATCGGCACCGTCACCTGTGTCCAGGAGGCGAACTTCGCCGACATCCTGATCCTGCCGCGCCTCCAAGAAAGGGTGGGCCCCGATGCCACCGGTACACCTGCGCTCGGCCGTTGAAGCGCTGCTGTTCTCGTCCGACCAGCCGCTCCCGCTGTCGCTGCTCGCGGAAGCACTCGACGCGCCCCCCGAGCGCGTGAGCGAGGCGCTCGCGGAGCTGGGCGCCGATTACAAAGCCCGCGAGGCCGGCGTCGAGCTGCGCGAGATGGCCGGCGGCTGGATCGTTACCACCACCGCCGAGCAGCACGAGTGGGTGGCGCGGATGCTGCGCGGCAAGCGCAAGATGCGCCTGTCGCGCGCCGCGCTCGAGACGCTGGCGATCATCGCCTACAAGCAGCCGGTGACGAAGAGCGAGATCGAGGCCATCCGCGGCGTGGATTCGAGCGGCACTCTGGCGACGCTGCTCGAGCGCTCGCTGGTCACGATCAAGGGCCGCTCCACCGTGGTCGGCCGGCCGCTGCTCTACGGCTCCACCGGCGACTTCCTCAACTACTTCGGCTTGAAGGACCTCACCGACCTGCCGCGTCCCGAGGAGCTGCGCGCGCTGGTGGCGGCGCGCGAGCCCGAGCAGATGGAGATGCTCGAGCTGGACACCGACGGCCTGCCGCTCTCGCTCGCCGCCGGGGCGCCTGCCGGCGGGGAGTCGGAGATCGAGGCCGTGCACGTGGCCGGCGACACGCTGGAAGCGTCCGACGCCGGCGAGGCGGACGAGGACGACGACGACGACGACGAGTTCGAGGGCGACGACCAGGACGAGGGCGACGATGAGGACGATGACGACGGGGACGACGACGCCGGTGACGATGACGCCGGTGACGAAGAGTCCGAGCGGCCCTCGGCGTCGTTCGCCAAGCGTCCCAGCCGCTGACCGCGAACTCGTGAGTCCCGAGGCCGGGCACTGGATCCGCGTGCTCGGGCTCGCCGCGCATCCCGAGGGCGGCTGGTTCCGCGAGGTGTTCCGGAGCCCCGAGCGCATCGGCCGTGAGGGATTGCCTGCGCGCTTCCCCGGCGCGCGCGCGCTCGCCACCTCGATCCTCTACCTGCTCGGCGCCGGCGAGTGCTCGCGCTTCCATCGGCTGCGCGCGGACGAGCTGTGGTGCCACCACGCCGGTGGCGCCGTGCACCTCCACCTGCTCGAGCGCGGCGGAGCCCGCAGGCTCGTGGTCGGCGGCGACACGCCGCAGGTCACCGTGCCGCACGGCACCTGGTTCGCAGCCGAGCCCGAGCCCGGGGCCGCGTTCGCGCTCGCGGGCTGCTTCGTCTCGCCGGGGTTCGAGTTCGAGGACTTCGAGCTCGGCAGCCGCGATCAGCTGCTCGCCGAGTTCCCGGGCGAGCGTGAACGGGTGATGCGGTTCACGCACGGAGACGAGCGATGAGCATCCGCTTGAACAAGTTCCTCGCCGACCGCGGGGTCGCCTCGCGGCGCGCGAGCGACCGGCTGATCGAGGACGGCCGCGTGCGCATCAACGGCCGCGTGGTCACCGACCTGGGCACCAAGGTGGAGGAGGAGCGCGACAAGGTCTCGGTGAACGGAAAGCCCGTCGGCGGCCGCGAGCGCCACGTCTACTTCGTGCTCAACAAGCCCGTGGGCTTCATCACCACGCTCGACGACCCGGAGGGGCGGCACACGGTGCGGGAGTTGATGCCGCGCGGCGCGCGCGTCTATCCCGTGGGCCGGCTGGACGCGGACACGAGCGGGCTCCTGCTGCTCACGAACGACGGCGACCTCGCGCACAAGCTCATGCACCCGCGCTACGGTGTCGCCAAGACCTACCGCGTGCGGCTCGCGCGCGAGCCAAGGCCGGAGCAGCTCCGCCGGCTCACGACCGGGGTGCGCTTCGACCGCGGCAAGATCTCGGGCCCGGCACGGGCACGGCGGATCGACCCCGGCTTCGACGCGATCATGATCGAGGTCGTGGTGCACGAGGGCCGGTTCCGGCAGGTGCGGAAGATGTGCGAGGCCGTGGGACTCGAGGTCACGGGCCTCCATCGCGTGGGCTATGGGCCGATCCGGCTCGGGCCCCTCGCCCGCGGCATGTTCCGCGAGCTGTCGGCGGACGAGGTGACGAAGCTCCGCGCCGAGTCGTCGCGGGCGGGCCGCGGCGCGCCGCCACGCCCGGTGGAGGCAGCGACCCGTCCCAAGCCCGCGACCCGGCCGGCGCCTGAGCGGGACGACGAGGACGAAGAGATCGAGGAGACCTGGGTGCCGGGGGGCGGCCTCCTTAAGCCCGATGACGAGGACGAGTTCAGTGGTGGTGAACCGCCGTCGCGAGCCGCTGAGCGGGGAGCCCGGCCGGTAGGGAGACGACCGTCGGAATGGCCTGCCCGAGCCAGCGAGCGGCGCGGCGACGACGATTTCAAGGGTCCCGTGCCCGGTCGCACGCCGCGACGAGAGGGCCCGCAGCGCCGTGAGCAGCCCCAGGGCCGCGGGGGTACGCCGCGTCGAGAGGGCGCGCCACGTCGCGAGGGCGTGCCGCGTCGCGAGGGCCCGCAGCGCCGCGAGAGCGCCCAGGGCCGCCAGGGTACAACGCGTCGAGAGGGCGCGCCGCGTCGCGAGGGCCCGCCGCGCCGTGAGAATGCCCAGTCCCGCTGGGGTACGCCGCGACGAGAGGGCCCGCCGCGCCGCCAAGGCCCGCAACGCGGAGGCCGATCGGGCGGCGCACCGTCGCGCGGCGCACCGTCGCGCGGAGGCCGGTCACGTGGCGGCTTCGCGGAAAGCCACGCGGATCGCGGCCAAAGACGCGGCGGAACAAGAAAACCTTCGCGTCGCGGGCCCCGGTGAGCCTAGAATTGTAGGGATTCTCTTACAGTCATGCTCCGGGTGCGGCCGCGTTCCCTGCGCCGGCCGCCGTGCGAGACGCGCTACCGGATCACGGCTCTTCCAGCCGTAGCGACGCGGCCAGTCGAAGGCCCGTCGGTATCCCCCTGAGCCGGTGGAAACCCGGATGTCCGCCACCGGTCACGGCGCTCTCTCGACGTGCGACTCGAACTCCTCGGACCTGTCCCGTATCGCGAGCTGGGGACCCCACGACCAGCCAGCGGTGTAGAGGACCCGAGCCCGGTATCCGCGGGCGGTGAGCCGGAAGTCGCGCTCGCCGCCGTGGCGACACCGGCGCGCGAAGGCACCCGGCTCGGCTGGCGGGGATGGTTCGCGGTGCTCACGGTCGCGTGCACGCTGCTCGGACAGGGCGAGCGCTGCCGGATCGAGCGCACGTACCGGTCCCCGGCGACCACGATCCAGGCGTACTGGGAGGCCCTGCGCGGCGGCGATGCGGACGCGGCCTGGGCTTGTTTCGCGGAAGGCAGGCCCGACGTGCCGATGCCGGGCGCGGTGTGGTTCCTGCCCTCCACGGACGATCTCTGGCTCACGGGCTACCGCGCTCTGCCGGTGGCGCCGAGCCGCACGATGGTGTCGTACGAAGTGCATTACCGCGACCGCTGGTCCGGCGAAGAGCGCATGTTCCGTTTCGGGAACGAGCTGGTCCGTCGGCGCGGGGAGTGGCATATCGCCAAGCCGATCGGCGAGGCGAGCATGCCGGAGTGGAAGCCGAAGGATCGTCCGGTTGACAGTTGATCGGGCGCTTTCCTAGGCTCGATTCTTCGCCGGACCCGACTCGCGACCCGACCCGCCGTTGGCGGGTGCCCCCCGCGCGCGGGCGTTTGAGCCAGGCCGACCACCCAGGGAGTTGAATGAAGCGGAAGCAGATCCGCCTGTTGCTGGCCATGGCAGGCCTCGCGGTGGCCGCGGTCCCGGCCGGCGCCACCAAGTACGCCGGCGAGTTCCTGAAGATCCCGGTCGGCGCGCGCGCCGTGGCCATGGGCGGTGCGTTCACCGCGGTGGCTGACGATGCGACGTCGCCGTTCTGGAACCCCGCGGGCATGGTCTACCTGCCCTACCGGGAAGTGTTCCTCGAGCACAACGAGCAGTTCGGCAGCCTCGTGAACCACAACTTCGGGAGCGCGGTCTACCCGATGAAGGGCAGCGAGGAGCGCCGCTCGGCGCTGGGCATCTCCGCGACCTGGGTGGGGATCGACGACATCCCGATCACGCCGCGGCCCTCGGGGCTGAAGCCCGGCGACTGGCTCGACTACGGCACCGACAACGATCCGACGACGCCGGGTAACGGCCAGGGCAACGGCGTCTGGGACCCGGGCGAGCGCCTGCTCATCTCCTCCGACGACCTGTTCATGGCGAGCAGCAGCGACCTCGCATTCGGCATCTCGTTCGCGCGCCAGCGCGGGCGGCACTTCGCCTGGGGCGGCCAGCTGAAGTTCGTGCACTCGAGCCTGCCCGACACCGTCCCCGGCCAGCACGTGACCTCGTTCGGCGCCGGGCTCGACGCCGGCCTGCTCTACATGCCGATGGACGCGGTGACGCTGAGCGCGGTGATGCACGACCTCACCACCACGTACATCACCTGGAGCAACGGCACGCGCGAGCTGGTGGCGCCGAACCTGATCACCGGCTCCGCGATCAACTTCTACCCGGGCGCGAACCACGCCCTCACCTGGGGCACGGACCTCGCCTGGGACTTCGAGGGCCGCAAGCTCGATTCGCAGATCAAGCTGGGCGCGATCAACGCCGACCTGCGCCTGGGGCTCGAGTACTGGTACAAGAGCACGCTGGCGCTGCGCTCGGGACTCAACGGGAAGGACCTGAACTTCGGCCTCGGCGTGCGCTACAAGCACTTCGGCGCCGACTACGCGGCCTCGCTCCACCGCTTCTTCGCCGCCAGCGATCCCGACTTCCCGGACGACCACAACCTGGAGACGACGCACCTGCTGAGCGCTTCGTTCAGCTGGTAGCACTTGGCGCGCCGAACGCG
>Ga0070689_100002396_pt1 | contig 12232 bp, 8 predicted proteins | sample KBSS23HmetaG_FD_64669 | JGI IMG/M metagenome (GOLD analysis project Ga0070689, IMG submission 64669) | Switchgrass rhizosphere microbial communities from Kellogg Biological Station, Michigan, USA - KBS S2-3H metaG | ecosystem: Host-associated > Plants > Roots > Rhizosphere ... | reverse complement strand
TGCGCCACACCATTCAAGTAGGCGGCGATCCGCCGGCCTCGGTGATCGCCTACGAGTCGCTCCACGACGGGCGGCGCGGCGAGCTCGCGGCCGCTCCGGTGGAGGAGCGCGACGCGGCGATGATGATGTACACGTCCGGCACCACCGGCACGCCCAAGGGAGCGGTCCTCAGTTACGGCAACCTGCTCTGGAACGACATCCAGATCCTGCTGACGATTCCGGCCGACACCTCGGATATCAATTACACGGTCGCGCCGATGTTCCATATCGGCGGCCTCAACGTCCTCACGGGCCCGCTCCTCTACAAGGGGGCGACCACGATTATCGACGACAAGTTCGACCCGGTCTCGACACTCGAGACGCTCGCGCGCGAGAAGGTCACCTGCGCGTTCATGGTGCCGGCGATGTGGGCGGCACTGGCGCAGGTGCCGCGCTTCGACGACTACGATCTCTCGTCGCTGCGGTACACGATCGTGGGCGCCGCGCCGTGTCCTCTCCCCGTCCTCGAGTTCTATCACGCGCGCGGTATCCGCTTCCGCGAGGGGTTCGGCCTCACCGAGACCGCGCCGATCGTTTGCCTTCTCTCCGCCGAGGACGGGATACGCAAGAATGGATCGGTCGGACAGCCCGCGATGCACGTCGACGTCCGCCTGGTGGACGAGAATGACCGCGACGTCGCGCCGGGCGCGGTCGGCGAGCTCGTCGTACGAGGGCCCAACGTGATGCTCGGGTACTGGAATCGCCCCGAAGCGACCGCCGAGGCCTTCCGCGGCGGCTGGTTCCACACCGGCGATCTCGCGCGGCGCGACGACGAGGGATTCCTCTTCATCGTCGACCGGAAAAAAGACATGGTCATCAGCGGCGGCGAGAACGTCTATCCCATCGAGGTCGAGCAGGTGCTTCAGCGGCACCCGGAGATCGCCGACGTCGCGGTGATCGGCCTGCCCGACGCGAAATGGGGCGAGATCGTCGTGGCCGTCGTGGTGCCGCGCGACGGCGAGCGGCTCGCGATCGAGGACGTCGCCGCGTACTGCGAAGGGAAGCTCGCGCGCTACAAGCACCCGCGCCGAATCCTCTTCGTCGAAGCCCTCCCGCGCAACGCGACGGGAAAGGTATTGAAGAACGAGCTTCGCCGTAATTTTGGCGGCGCCGAGTCAGCCGTCACGCGCTGACCAGGCTAGCGCCTGCGATAGATCCGCCACTCCGCCTGCTCCTCGGCGAGGACGAAGCGCTCGGCGAGCGCGCGGCGCACTTCGGCGGGGAAGCGGTCGGCGGGGCGCTCGTCGCTCCACGGGCGCTCGAGGACGTCGCGCGACAAGTTCGTCACGAGGACGCACGCGATCGCGTCGCTCTCCAGATCGCGGAGCCACCCGTCCACGGGGAAGCGGTGCTCGCGGATCAACTTCGTGAACTCGAGCCCGTGGATCATCAGGCGCCCGTCGAGCATGAACTCGACTCCCGGATCGTCGGATACGACGAAGCGCCCCGGCACGCCGAGGCACGTCGCGCGCGTCCGCTCGATGACCGCGGCCTCCCGGACGACGATGTCGCGCTCGACGCGGAGGCCTTCGGCGGCGCTCACCGCCGCGGCGATCGCGGCGCACGCTCCCAGGCCGTGCACCCAGCGAGAAGCGTCGCGCGCTCGGTCCGCGCCTCCGTGCGGGAGGCGCGAGACGACGACGAGCGACCCGGTGAAGAGCTCCATCCAGTGGTTCGCCGCGGCGCCGACCTTCCCGACCGCGATCAACGTCAGCGCGGCGCTCGCGGCGATCGCGCCGCGCGCGATCCCCTTCGCGTCGCCCGGCTCCGCGCGGCGGATCGCCCACGCCGCGGCGCAGACCGGCGGCGCGGCGCGGAGCGCATACGATGAGACGTTGAACCAGAAGACGCTCGCGTCGACCTTGAGCGCGAGCGCGCGATCGAGGTGCACGAGCCAGGCGCCGTCGCTCAGCCAGTGCGAGAACGCGGCCCACGCCGCGGCGATGCCGAGCGCTGTCGCCACCGCCGGCGCGGCGCGCGCCCGCCGCCGCGCGACGTCCGCGAGGATCGCCCCGGTCCCGAGGCCGACGACGTTCGGCTTGAGGATCGCCGCCGCGACGAAGATCGCGGCCGACAGCGGATCGACGCGCCCGCGAGAGAGCGCGCGCGTCAAGGCGAGCGCCGCGAGGACGAGCGCCGCCGCGTCGGGCCGCGCGCACGCCGCGTAGTGCAGGAAGTCCTGGCTCGCGGCGATGTACGCGGCGAGGATCCACGCCGCGGCGCGCCGCTCGCCCTGGACGCGGTCGCCTTCGGCGCCGCTGGGCCGCGCGCGCGCGCCGAGGCCGACGAGGAGCGCGAGCCACGCGCCGAGCCCCGCGGCGCGGAGCACGACCGGCGCCGCGCCGGCGGGGACGAGCGACGCGACCGCCGCGTACGCCGGGGTGTACGGGACGTAGTAGCGCGACGCCGGCGGCCCGTACTCGAGCGCGCCGACGAGCGGGTCGACGTAGAGCGGGAGGTGGGCGCGGATCCGCGCGGCGTCGAAGAGGAGGCATCCTTCGACGTATTCGAGCGGCTTCGTGCCGAGCATCCCGAGCTCGATGACCACCGCCGCACAGCACGCCGCGCCGAGCGCGATCCCCAGGACCGCCGGAGCGTACGCCGACCAGCGCCGGAGGTGGTCGATGCGCGCGCCCATGCGACCTCCGCCACCCTACCATCGCGATCTTCCGTCCGGCGGGTTCATCTGTCCACGCCGGCGCCGGGGTCGACGCGGCCGGATGCGGCGTCGCGCGCGCGACCCCGCTAAGATGGACCGACCATGCCTTCATTCTCCAGGATTGCGCTTCTCTTCGCCGCCGCGATCGCGGCGTCCGCCGGCGCTGCGGCGTCTGGCTGCGGGAGCGACAACGGCGGCTCCACGTTCGACTCCGGCACCGATGACGGCGGCGGAGGAGGTTCCGGGAACGACGCGCCGTACGTCGACGACGCGCCGACGATCGCCCCCGACGGGCCGTACAACGACTTCCCGAAGGACCCGATCATCGACGGGCAGTCGCCGGCGTCGAGCGGCACGCTCTTCGGTGGAGCGACGGCGGCGTCGGGCGGCGGGCCGTGCCTCCTCGAGCCGGAGATCGGATCGATGTTCCCGAAGAACTGGGTCCGCCCGCGTTTCCGTTGGATCGCGGTGAACGGGCTCGCCGACGCAGGCGGCGGGCGCGTCGGCGACGCCGGCCCCGGAGGGAACCTCTTCGAGCTCCGCATCCACGCCGACAACCAGGTGAACGACCTCGTCGTCTACACGTCGGGGAGCTCGTGGACGATGCCCAAAGACATGTGGGAGGGGCTTCGCAACCACTCCGCGGGCGTCGGGATGACGGTGTCGCTGAAGGGCGGGACGTTCGACGGCGCGAAGCTCGACGGCGTCGCGCAAGGGGCGAGCGGCCCGATCACGATCGCGCCGGTCGACGCGCCCGGAACCATCGTGTACTGGACGACGACGAGCGGCGGGCCGAGCGACGCCGGCGGGTACAACCCGGTGCTCAAAGGCTTCAAGGTCGGCGACGAGTCGGTGCAGGATGTCCTCCGCCCGTCGCAGATCCAGGTCGCGGACGGCGGCGCGCCGTACCACTGCGTCGGCTGCCACAGCTCGACGCCCGACGGGAACTACGCCGCCGTGTCGGTGCGCCCGGGATACCAAGGGGGGCCGCCCACCGGCGTCGCGCTCCGCGGCGTCGACGGGGGCGCCTCCGCGCCGTCGTTCGTCACGCAAGAGGCGCAGTCGCTCCTCGACCGCGCCGATCAATCGGAGCCCGTCTTCACGAAGGCGCACTGGGCGCCGGGCGACCGCGTCGCGGTGTCGATGTTGAGCCTCGCCGGGCTGAACGGCCCGTACGAGATCGCGTGGACCGATCTCGAGACGACGTCGACGCAGAAGGACGTCGGCTGGGGGATCGTGCAGCGCACCGGCGACGCGCGGCACCCGGCCGGCGCGGCGCTCAGCCACGACGGGAAGACGATCGTGTACGTGTCGTCGGACGACGTCGACACCGCGGGGAACATCGTCACGAGCGGCGAAATCTGGACCGTCCCGTACGGCGATCGCAAAGGCGGCGCGGCGTCGGCGCTCCAGGGCGCGAACGCTCCTTCGTCGAAGCAGTACTACCCGTCGTTCTCCCCCGACGATCGGTTCGTCACGTTCTCGCGATCGCCCGCGGGCACGTCGAGTTACGACGACCCGAAAGGCGAGGTGTACGTCGTCCCGGCCGGCGGCGGCGACGCGCAGCGCCTCACGGCGAACGATCCGCCGGCGTGCTCCGGCGCGACGAGCCCGGGCGTCTACAACTCGTGGCCGAAGTGGTCGCCCGCGGTGCGGACGGTCGGCGACAAGAGCTACTACTTCATCGTCTTCTCGTCGGCGCGGAACCACGGGACCGAGCGCTTCGGCGCCCGCCTCTACGTCACGCCGGTCGTCGTGCAGGGGGCGACGATCACCACGTACGCTGCGCTCTATCTCTGGAATCAGCCGGAGAACGAGGACAACCACTCCCCCGCGTGGGACGAGTTCCAGATCCCCCCGCCGAACGTGAAGTGACGACGAGGTCCCGACGATGATCGATCTGCGCAGCGATACGGTGACGCTCCCGACCCCGGCGATGATCCAGGCGATGTCGCGCGCCGAGCTCGGCGACGACGTCTACGGCGAAGACCCGACGGTGGCGCGCCTCGAAGAGCGCGCCGCCGCCGTGCTCGGGATGGAGGCGGGCCTCTTCGTCCCGAGCGGGACGATGGGGAACCTGTGTGCGGCGATCACGCACGCGCCGCGCGGCGCGCGCGTGATCACCGGCGAACAGAGCCACCTGTATCACTCCGAGGCGGGCGGCGCGTCGGCGCTCGGCGGGCTCGTCCTCCATCCGATCCGGAACACCGCGGACGGCGGCCTCGACGAGGCGGAGCTCGGCGCGGCGCTCGAGAGCCCCGAGGATCCGCACGTCGCGCCGGCGGGGCTCGTCGCGCTCGAGAACACGCAGAACCGCTGCGGCGGCGTGCCGCTCGACGCCGCGCGGGTGGAGCGCGTCGCCGCGGCAGCACGCGCGCGGAACGTCCCGATCCACGTCGACGGCGCGCGCCTCTTCAACGCCGCGGTGGCGCTCGGCGTGAAGGCGTCGACGCTCGTGGCGGGCGTCGACAGCGTGCAGATCTGCTTCTCGAAGGGGCTCTCCGCGCCGGTCGGATCGATGCTCCTCGGATCGAAGTCGTTCATCGGTCGCGCGCGGCGCACGCGCAAGATGCTGGGCGGTGGGATGCGCCAGGCGGGCGTCCTCGCCGCCGCGTGCCAGGTCGCGCTCGACACGATGGTCGATCGCCTCGCCGACGATCACGCGCGCGCGCGCCGCCTCGCCGACGGGATCGAAGCGGCAGCGGGGGGCCGGTTCCGCGTCTGGAAGCCGCACACGAACATGGTGGTCCTCTCCGCGCCGAGCCCCGACGGCTCCGCGGCGCGCCTCGTCTCGGATCTCCGCCGCGAAGGCGTCTTCGTCGGCGGCGTGGACGCCGTCCGGGTCCGCGCCGTCCTCCACGCGGGGATCGACGACTCCGCGACGGAGCGCGCGATCGCGATCTTCCAGCGCATCCTCCGGCGCTGACGCCGCGTCACACCCACGCGCTGAGCGGCAGCGTCGCCACGAGCGCGTGCGCCACGATCAGCGCGGCGAAGAGCGCGAACGCGCGGCGATCGCCGGTCGGGTGCGCGTTCGAAAATGCGCGCGCGAAGGCGATCGCCCCGATCACCGCGGGCATCGACTGGTGGAGCACGAGCCCCGTCACCACGCCGATCGCGGCCAGCGCGAAGCGCTCGTGACGTCCGAGGGCCCGGAGCCCGCGCGCGCCGTCGAGCTGCCAGACGGGGAGCAGATTGAAGAGGTTGATCGTCGCTCCGAGCGACGCCACGCCGAGCGCGGTGCGCGATCCCAAGGCGACGCCGATGCCGGCGGCGACGATGGCGGCGGCGAGGCCCCAGAGCGGTCCCGCGAGGCCGGTCCGCGCCTCTTCGTGCGCGTCGGTCGGGTACTGACGAAGGCGCACGAACGCGCCGAAGCCGGGGACGAACATCGGCGCCGACGCGTCGATGCCGTAGCGCCGGAGGGCCGCGACGTGCCCGACCTCGTGGACGTAGATCGACGCCACGAGGCCGATGCCGAAGCCCGCGCCGCGCCCCGACGACCACGACGCATAGAAGAGCATCGACATCACGGTGGGGAGCTTCGTCAGCCCGAGGAGCAGGAGCTTCCCGTTGCCGACGAGCAGCGCGAGGAGCGCCTTCGACTTGGTGAGCGCGAGCCCCACGGCGCCGACGCCGGCGGCCGTGCCCGCCTTCTTCCCCGCGTTTGCGCCGGGGTTGCCGGTGCCGGGCGGCGGCTCGCCGCGCCCGTCGACCGCCGCGCTGAGCGACTGCATCCGCTTCACGATCGTCGCCCTCTGGAGCGTCTGCGCGGGGAGGAGCTCCGTGGCGCGCCGCCACGCGGCGAGCGCCGCCGTAAAGTCTCCTCGGCGCTCGGCCTCCTCCGCCGCGCTCGCGAGCTTCGTGAGCTCGGCGGCGTGGATCAAGCGCGCGCACCCCGGACAGGCGAGGAGCCCCGGCGCGATCTCCGCGCCGCAGTCGGTGCAGCGCGTCGCGGCGTCCGCGCTCATCTCATTCCTGCGCGAGCGGTGGGCCCGTCGCCGGCGGCGCCACGCGGTAAGGGCCATCGATCGTGAGCGGTATGCCGCGCGAGAGCTTCCACGCTTCCCACAGACCGAAGACCACGATGAGCATCCCGATCGGCGCCGACGCGAACGAGAGGATCGGCGCGGCGAGCGTGAGCGCGAAGAGGAGCGCGATCGCGAGTACGACGGCGCCAGCGGAGACCTTCTCCGCGGGCTCCGCGGTGGACGCCGTCGTTGCACCGTCCGTGGGGGCGCCCTTCGTCGCCGGCTGCTCGTGCTGCGGAGCCTCCTTCAGCGAGAGAAGCACCCCGGGCGCGTACCCCATCGCCGACGCCACGTACGTGAGCGCGACCGCGAGCATCTGAAACCGACGGCCGCCGATCCCGCCCGACGCGTTCCTCACGACCCTCGCGATCACGAACGCGATCCCGATCGTCGCAAACGCGATCTGATACTTCGTTACCGCCACGAAGACCGCGTACGCGACACCGCACGCGAGGGCCACGCCGCCTCCGCGAAGGGCGGCCTTGCCGAAGACTCCGGCCGACCTCGACCTCGCGAAGAGGTCCGTCAGCTGGTGCCGGCACGTCCCGCACACGACGCGCGCCTGCCACTGCCAGTATTCGCCGTCGAGCGGGTTCTGGCAGCTGTGGCAGCGCAGGGCCGCCTCCGCGCCCGGCGCGTACGCGGCGCGATCGAAACGAAGGTCTTCCCCCATAGGCGGACGAGTATACGCGGAAAGGAAGCCTCAATACCGCCAGCTCGTGACGTCGGCGCCCTTCGGCGCGGTCTTCTGCCAGTGGTCGGCGAGCTTCCGCACGAAACGCGAGACGTAGGTGAGGCGCGAGACGCCGTTGAACGTCGTGTGATCGCCGCTCCAGCAGTGCTCGTCGCGGGCGCCGTAGTCGACCGTCGCGTCGGCGGGCGGGCGCGCGGTCTTGAAGAAGTCGTCGACGAGGTAGACGGCGTCGTTGAGGAAGAAGTTGTCGGCGAGGCCCACGTTGATCGCGATCTTGCCGCGGAGGAGCGGCGCGAGGCGCGCCCAGTCGCGCTCGAGGATGTGCCCGATGTCGTAGTGCTCGCGCCAGTACGCGGCCACCGCGGGATCGATCGCGCCGGTGCGCTTGTCCCAGATGTCGCGCGGGTAGCCGTCCGGGCCCACCGGCGAGTAGACCGCGTTCCAGATGTCCCACTGCCCGCCCGAGCGCGAGCGCGTCCCGATGACGAGCTCCTTCATGTTCTGCTGCTCGACGGTGCTCCGGACCTGCCCCAGGTAGTCGCGCTCGCCCGGGCGGCTCGTCCGGCGAAACGGTCCGTCGTGGTAATACGCGTTCTTCTCCGCGTAGAGGTCGAGCGTCATGGTCGCCCGGAAATCGATCGGATCCGGGCAATTGGCCACGACCCCGTTGTACTCCTCGGGATAGAGCACCTGCGCCGCGAGCGCCTCCCACCCGCCGGTCGATCCGCCGAACGCGCCGCGCGCCCACGGGCCGAGGCCGCGGAACGTCTTCTCGATGAACGGGAGGAGCTCGTACGTGATCGCGTCGCCGTACGGTCCGACGTTCTCCGAGTTCACCGCGTACGAGTCGTCGTAATACGGATTCGCGTGCTGGATGGCGACGGTGAGGACGCGCGGGAAGCGCGGGCCGGTCCATTCCTTGTAGAATGCATATCCGCGCTCGGCGACGAGCCGCTCGTACCCGTGCTCGGAGCACCGCGCCCCCTCGTGCCCGTTCGGGCACAGGCGGCGGAGCGCGTCGAGATCGGCCGGCGGGAGCTTCGGGTCGGGCGGCGTGTCGCGGAAGGCGAGGAACGTCCGCTGGAAATGCCCGTGCTCGATCGCGATCGGGTACCGCGCCTTCGGGTGCGAGTCGAACCCTTCGGGCAGGAGGACGATCGCCCCGAGGTACGTCGGCCGCCCCCAGAACTTCGTGAGCCGCTCGCTCTGGATCCGCACGTGCTTCACGTATTTCGTGTCGGCGACCGGCGGCAGATCGGGGAGGGCGCTCGCGAGATCGATCGCGACGTCGCCCGCCGCGGGATCGATCCGCACCTTCTTCGGCGTGCTCACGAGGTTCCCGGGCGCGATCGTCCAGTTCTGCCCCTCGCCGCGATCCGGCGGGAGCTTCACGGTGTGCCCGTCGCCGCGCACGAACGTCTCGTACCGGTGGAGGACCGCCTGCACCACGTACTCGCCGGGCGGGATCTCGCCGAGGCTCTTCATCGGGTAGCCGAGGACGCGCGCGTCGATCGTCGCGCTCTCTCCCGGGCGGAGGCCGTCGACGTCGACGCCGAAGATCTGCGCGGTGTCGTCGTTGTCCGTCACGAGCAGCCGCGGCTCGCGCGGCGCGGCGGCCGTGAGGATGACGAGGAGGCGCCCATCGACCGGCGTCGCCGAGAGCGACGTGGGGAGGGTCACGGTGATCCGCGGCCCCGCGATGCGCGTCGCGGGCGTGGTGCTCGCGCTTTGCGCGGCGGTGATCGGCGTCGCGGCCGGCGCGGTCGTGCGCGGCGCCTCGGGCGGCGGCGTCTCGGCGCACGCCGCGACCAGCGACGCGGCGGAGATCAGCGGCACGACGGAGAAGGCCACGCGCGTCCACGCTCGCATCATGAGGGGGCTCCGTTCCACGTGCGCTCGCACGTTCGAGTGCGGGCGCGACGCTCGCGGACCGCGTCCCCCGAGCTATCGCAAGCGCGGCGCGATGTCACCGCCGATCGCGGCTCACGTCCCGCGCGCGGCGCCGAGCGACGGGAGCGGGCACGATTTCCGGCCGGTCTTCTCGTCGTATTGCTGATGGTAGTCCTCGGCCTTCCAGAACGCGCCGATCGGCGTGATGTCGGTCACGATCGGGCGCGCGAACCGCTTCTGCGCGTCGGCCATCGACGCGCGCGCGGCGTCGGCCTGCGCCGGCGAGAAGGTGAAGATCGCGCTCCGGTACTGATCGCCGATGTCCGGGCCCTGGCGGTTCTTCGTCGTCGGATCGTGCGACGACCAGAAGACGTCGAGGAGCTTCGCGTACGTGACCTCGGCCGGGTCGTACTCGACGAGGACCGCCTCGGCGTGCCCGGTCGTGTGCGAGCAGACGTCCTCGTACGACGGCGCCTGCGTATGGCCGCCCGTGTATCCGACGGCGGTGGCGACGACGCCGGTGACGTGGCGGAACGTGTCCTCCGATCCCCAGAAGCACCCCTCGGCGAACGCCGCGAGCTCGTGCCCCGGCGCCGCGACGAGCGGCGTGCCGCGGCCGGCGCGGCCTGGATCGGTCCCGACGTGCGGTCCGGCCTGTACCGCCGCAAGTCCGCTCGACGCGCTGTGCGGCGCCGCGGGGGAGGGGGTCGACGAAGCGTCGCCTGTCGAGTGGCACGCGGCCGCGGCGAGGGCGAGCGCCGCCGCGACGCGCGCGGCGGTTCGGGTCGTGAGGTGACGGAGGTGCATGCCGAGAGTACGCGCGACGCGCCCCGCGGTTTCGGCGGCACGATTTCGGGGAACCTTCGGGCGACGTCCGGGTGTCACCCCGGGAATGATGGCACTGGTCATGGCGCGAGCGCGAGTGGAGCCGTCGCCCTGAAGCATGAGGCGCTCGCGCGTCACCGCCGGTCCGCGAGCGCGAGCTTCAATCCGAGCGCGATGAAGACCGCGCCGGTCGCGCGATCGAGCGTGCGCTTCCACCGCGCGTTCCTGGTCAGGATCCCGCCGAGCGTCCCCGCCATCGCGCCGACGCACGCGTTCACGATCGTCCCGGTCGTGCAGAAGAGGAGGCCGAGGAGGAGGAGCTGGAGCGGCACGCGCCCGCGCGCCGGATCGACGAACTGCGGCATGAACGCGAGGAAGAAGAGCGCCACCTTCGGGTTCAACACGTTCGTCACCACCCCGCGCACAAACACACGCCTCGCCGCGCCCGCCGCGGCACCGCCGCCCGCTTCCCCCGCACCTGCACCCGCACCCGCACCGGACTTCGCGAAGACGCTCCGCACCCCCAGCACGACGAGGTACGCCGCCCCCGCGTACTTCACGAGGGCGAAGAGCGCCGCCGACGACGCGAGGACCGCCGACACACCCGCCGCCGCGAAGACCGTGTGCACCATCGACCCCGCACCGATCCCGAGCGCCGCGCGGATCCCGCTGCCCCGTCCGTGGCTCGTCCCCGACGCGAGGACGAAGAGCATGTCCGGCCCGGGCGTCACGTTGAGGAGCAGGCCGGTGGCGAGGAACATCGCGAAGAGCTTGGGATCGAGCGGCACCATGAAGAATCTCTATGCACGCGGACCGCGCGCTCGACAACGTCCTAGCGGCTGCGTAGCAGCCGCGTCCAGACCACGTCACGACGGAGCTCCGTGCGGCCGCACCAGCCCCGCCGGGCGGCGATCGGTCGCAGATCGTGCCCGAACGGCTCCAGGGGGTGGCCGAGCGGGGGATAGATTCGGGGGGCTGCCGACGTCCATCGTGCATGGACATTCCCCGCGACATGCACGAAGCGCCGGTCCTCGATCCGAACGCCGTCGCCCCTCCCCCAACGCCGAGGCACGCCCTCCTCGTCAACCCGTTCTACGCCAAGGATCGCCACGCGAGCTTCGGCAAACACGTCCTCACGCCGTCGCTCGCCCTCACGTCGATCGCCGCCGCGACGCCGCCTTCGTGGACCGTCGCGTACTGGGACGAGAACCTCCTCCAGGGTCCGCCGCCGCTCGACCCGTTCCCGGAGGTGGTGGGGATCACCGTGCACCTCACGTTCGCACGGCGCGCGTTCGAGCTCGCGGCGTTTTACCGCGCGCGCGGCGCGAAGGTTGTCCTCGGTGGGCTCCACGTCCTCTCGTGCCCCGATGAATGCGCGCCGCACGCCGACGCGCTCGCGAAAGGGGAGGGGGTGCAGCTCTGGGCGGAGATCCTCCGCGACGCGGCGGCCGGGCGCCTCGCACCGGTGTACGACGGGAGCTACCGCCGCCCGTACAGCGAGGAGCCCGCGCCGCGCCGCGCGATCCTCCCGCGCGAGTCGTTCCTGACCACCGCGAGCATCATCGCGACGCGCGGCTGCCACAATCGATGCGGCTTCTGCTACCTCGCGACCGACGGCCTCGGGATGCCGTACCAGATGGCGGACGTCGACCACGTCGTCCGGCAGCTCGCGGAGAGCGACGAACCGTACGCCGTCTTCATCGACAACAACCTCGGCTCGCGCCCCGCATACCTCCGCGCGCTTTGCCGCGGCCTCCGCTCCGTCGGGAAGATCTGGAGCGCCGCGGTCACGATCGACGTCACCGACGACCGCTCGCTGGTCCGCGAGATGGCGCTCGCCGGGTGCACCGGCGTCTTCGTCGGTTTCGAGAGCCTCACCGGCGAGAACCTCGACGACGCGAAGAAGAAGACGCCGCGCCCCGAGGATTACGCGCGGCGCGTCCGAATGCTGCACGACTACGGCATCCAGGTGAACGGGAGCTTCGTCCTCGGCTTCGACCACGACGACAAGGACTGCTTCGAGCGCACGGCCGCGTGGGTGGAAGAGACGCGCCTCGAGTGCGCGACGTTCCACATCCTCACGCCGTACCCGGG
>Ga0070689_100002394_pt1 | contig 12234 bp, 9 predicted proteins | sample KBSS23HmetaG_FD_64669 | JGI IMG/M metagenome (GOLD analysis project Ga0070689, IMG submission 64669) | Switchgrass rhizosphere microbial communities from Kellogg Biological Station, Michigan, USA - KBS S2-3H metaG | ecosystem: Host-associated > Plants > Roots > Rhizosphere ... | reverse complement strand
GGAAACTTCATCTCGCCGAGTTTGAACTCGGGCAGCTTTGCTGCAACCAGGTCCACGGCCTCGGCTGCGGTCTGCCTGACGGCATCGACAGCGGTCTGCTTGAGGGCGTCGCTCATCGAGGGCAGCGCCGCTCCCAGGGTCTGATAACCATTCACCAGCCATTCGAGCTTGCCGGACTGAATGTCGATGAGCAGACCGTGCACCGGAACGTTTGCGCCAATGAGCGGGCTTTGCCGGACGATCTCCGCGCCTCGAATGACGTTCTGGCGTTCGCTGGCAAACAGGCCGAAGTATTCGGTCAGATTCTCCGGCAGTTTAGCGCGGTCCACGCCAAGCGCGTGAAAGGCGTCGGTTATTTTCAGCATGGTTGTCTTGCAGACCTGGCAATCACTGTGGCCGATGAGCGCGATTTCCTTGCCGCCTTTGATGGCGCAAGCCAGCGTCATCGAACGTATCGTGCTGCTCAAGGGGCCACTCACGATATTGCCTGCGTTGCGCAGCCAGATGAACTGGTCCTCCGGCACGCCGAGCATTTCCGGAATGAGCCGGTTCAGGCGCGGGTCAATGCACGTAAGGGCCACCACTGGCAGCGCGCTTGCGAACTCCGCCGGATTCAATGTTGCTTGGGCACGCACCGCGGCGGCGCGGTGGTTGGCTTCGACGATGGCTTCGAACAGATGCATGGTTATTGCTGAGGCTACTGAGACTTGACCGGATGATCGGACAGATAGATGAGCATCGTTGCGCAGAACAGCGCCATCATCACGCTCGAAGAATTGTCTGCGTTACGACTGCTCATAGTCATAAAGGGAAACCTCCGGCTCTGCCGGTTCGACAGTTCTGGGAATGGTCCACGACCCGGGATGGTCACCGCGCCGTTTCCCCTCACCCTGACCCTCTCCCTCGGGTAAAGGGAACAGCGCGCAGCGCGCAGCGGAGAGCCAAAAGAGCTGGATTGTACTCTGCGGAGAGTGAGGTTCACCCTCTCCCCAAGGGAGGTATCTGTCTTTGAGCCATTCATGATTTCAAGGCTTCGGCTTTGCCGGAAGACTCTGACTTGAGTTTCCCGATTGACGCGATGATCTGTTGCCCGTTCGTTTGAATTGTTGCCAGACGTTCTCGACTTGCCTGGCGTCATCAGCCTGACCCGACTTGTGCGCGGCCAGGAACGATTCGTAGGCCCGGTTGACCGCGCTAACCTGCTCATCGAGTTGTTGTTTCCGTGTCGCGTTTTCCAGTTCGGCTGCCTGTCGGGCGCACGATTGCGTCATCCAGTTCCGATAAGCAACCTCGATTTCCTCCGGCGAGGCCGTGGGGGGCACGCCCAACAATTCGAATATCGTGCCGGACGGCAGCCGGATGGGTTTCGGTTCGACTCGAGTCGGCGGCTCGAGCTGGACCGACACGTCCAGCACACTCGCCAGTTCCTGGCGCAGTTCGCTGGTCAGCGTCAATCCCGGCGGGTCCAGGTGGATGAGCAAGACTCCGTCGATGTCGCGCAATTGGCCCGAGATTTTGCCTGGATCGGGAACACCCGACAGCTGGGCCAGTTCATCGAAGCCGCACCTGGATGCGCGAGCGAACAAGACAGCCAGCACACGCGAACCAGATTCGACATCCAGACGCGACAGGCGCCCGGCCTTCCCGAGGCAACTCCAAGCTCCGGTCACCAATCTCGGCCCGGTTAGCAGCGCGTCGGCGAGCAGCCGGGACGAAATGTCCGAATACACGAGCAGATTGACGAAACCCCCGTTCCACTCCTTCGACCGCGAGAGCCAGCGTCTCCGGCTGGTTAGATATTCGCGGCTCACCCGCGCGCTTTCGATGAACAGAAAAACCACGAACAACACGGCGACTGGGACGATCGCCGCGAGGGAAAGATGGAGGGGCCGGTTCAAAAGGATTTGCGAGAGCGCGGATCCCGCCCCGTTCAGCGCCACCCACAGCACCACACAGGCGCAGAAAAAGGTGACCGCCAGCAAGACCATGCCGACCAACAACAGGAACAGCGCGAAGAGAAAGTGGTGCGCCGCGTCAGCCGCTGCTTTCCTTCTCAGCCATTGCTGGATGGCCGCGTGTTGCATGTCCGTTCAACACCGGTTCGTGTTCTATGAGGCGAGCCTTCGCTTCGGTCTGCCGACAAAGAAGTAAATCACCGCGCCGATAAAATGGGTGAAGAAGATGACAATCACCCAGATGAGCTTCTGGATGTCAGTAAGCCCGTTGTTTGTGATCGCGTGGACCAGCATCCAGATCCAGAACGCAAACGTGAGTAAAGCGAGCGGGGCCAGGAGAAGCGCGAACACCACCTCCAGGATGCCCAGGCCAATGAATCCAAAGTACATGGTTGTGTTCCTTTCCTTTAGCTCTGTTTCTCGTCGCCTTTTCCCATCGCCTTCCTCAGGGCTGGGACCTGCTCGAGCAGCTTCTCGAACTTCACTCCGGTCAAACTCTCCAGCACAGGAGGCAACTGGCTGATGATCTGCGTCACGTCGCCGGTCAACTTGCTCGCGCCGCCGCCTGTCCCGTTGCCGCTGTTGATAATGACGATCTTTTCTGTTTTGCTAAGTGGCTCGCTGATCCGGCCCGCGATTTCGGGCAGGACCTTGACCAGCAACTCGATTACGGCCGCCTCGTTGTATTGCTGGAAGGCCTGGGCCTTGAGGCGCGTGGCCTCGGCGTTCGCCTTGCCTTGCGCCTCGATGATGGCAGCCTCGGCCAGACCGCGCGCCTTGTTCGCTTCTGCTTCGGCCAGACCGGTGGCCTTGGCGACGTCCGCGCTCGCGAAGCCGGTGGCTTTGGATGCCGACGCCGCGCCGGTGGCTTCGGTTTCGAGTTGGAACTTCTTCGCGGTGGCCAGCGTTTCGACCTTGTAACGCTCGGCGTCGGCCGGTTTCTGCACCATCGCTTCGAGTTCGCGTTGTTTGCGGAGGATTTCCTGTTGTTGCAGTTCGATCTGCTTTTGTTTCTCGATGATCTGGACCTGCACTTCTTCGGCCTTCACGAGCTGACCGGTCTTGAACTTCTGCAAATCATAGGCGAGGTCAGCCTCGGCTTTTTTCTGGTTCACCGTGGCCTGATAACTTGCGACGTTCGACTGATAATCGCGCTGGGCTTCGGCGATCTTCGAGTCGGCCTGGAATTTGGCTTCCTGCCCGGCCTGCGTGGCTTGCGACGACTTGATCATCGCGTCGCGATCGGCTTCGGCCTGGGCGATTTGCGCATCGCGTTTGACCTGGGCGATGCGCGGCTTGCCGAGGGCGTCGAGGTAACCTTGAGTGTCCCGGATGTCGCGAATGGTGAAACTGACAATGCCGAGGCCCATGTTGGCCATGTCGCCCGCGGCCACTTCCTGCACCTTGGAAGCAAAGGCGTCGCGGTTCTGGTAAATCTCTTCCACGGTCATGGTCCCCAAAATCGCGCGGAGGTGGCCCTCCAGCGTTTGCATGGCGATGTTCTTGATTTCGTCGGTGCCTTTGCTGAGGAACTGCTCGGCTGCGGTCGCGATGGAGATGTCGTCACCTTTCACTTTGATCTGCGCCACGCCATCGACTTTCACCGGCACGCCTTTGCTGGTGTAAACCTCGGGCGTTTGGACATCGATGGTGAGCAGTTCGAGCGACAGGACATCCACCTTTTCGACAATGGGATAGACGAAGGTGCCGCCGCCTTTGACGATGCGGAACCCGCGCGCGCGCATCGTGCCGTCCGGATCGACAAACCGGTGTTTGCGGCCGGAAACGATGAGGACGTCGTTGGGCCCCACCTTCGTGTAGCGGCTGAGCACCATCCAGATCAAAAGGAAGGCGCCAACGCCGAGGACGACGATAACGATGGGAATCAAGGCGCCGCTAAGAACATTCAGTTGGGCGAGAATGGCAGTTGGGATCATGGGATTCGCTTGGTGTCGTTCGTGGCAGGAGCGGTTCAGGTTTGCGTCACATAAAACTGCGAGCCGACCACTCGAGTGATTTTCACCGATTGTCCGGCAGCAACGGCAACTCCGTTTTCGGCGCGTGCCGGCGCGGTGTAGCGCGTGCCGGCCTGGACGTAGGCAATCTCACCGACGCCATTTTCCGGTATGGGACTGACGATGGTGGCGATAAGACCTGCCAGGCTGGCAACTTTGGATTCACTCGAGCTTTGTGTTTTGCGGAATAGCTGGCGCAACAACCAAAGGAGCGTCGCAGAGGCAACTGCACCTCCCAAGACGGCCAGGGGCGCGCTGAACCAAGGACTGCGAGTCGCCGGTATCTGATGGAAAATGATTCCAAATCCGCCAAAAGCCATCACGAACGACGCGAGCACCGTGGGACTGAATGCGGAAACACCCGGCATGTCGCTCATGTCCGCGCCCGCTTCAACATGACCGCCGCTACCATCGACATGTCCCTCATGTCCGCCAAACAGATGACCCGCGATGGCGCTTATCAACGTGAAAACCAATCCCGCTCCTAGGCAGACGAGATAGACGATGAAATCCATAGAACCTCGCTAGTTGGTTGTACTCACAGTAAAAGCTCAAGCAAACCATCAAGCAAGACAGAAAGGAGGGCGACCGGATCGAGCCAGTCCAACATCAACCCGATCCAGTCGTTCGACCGTCTGTCGAATCCCCTTCCGATCCTCGTTGGCGCCGGGTTGTTCATTCACAGCGCTATTGATAGCCGCCCAGCGTCTGCGAATCATTTACAATGTCGCCGCGCGTTTGTAGTTTGCGCGAGCTGTGAAGACTCTTTTGCTTTATGGTTTAGCGCTCGGATTCTGCGCACTGGCAAGGATCGAGGGGGAGGGCGAATCGGTGGTTGAATTGAGCGCCGACCTGCTCGAGGTGTTCGGCTCGGCGCACGTGACCAATTCTTCCTCGTGCGAGCTGCGCCGGCCCGCATCGGCTGGCGGGGTAAAGCAGGACGCGCTGTTCGAGCATCCTGCCGCCCCAGGCCGACCCGCGCGCGTTGCCTACCTGTTGAACCTGCCGGTCATCGAGCCAGGGCAATTGCTGCTTTTGGCTTTCGACATCGGAATCGCCGACGGCGCCGGACAAGGCGCGCCCGCGGACGGAGTGCGGTTCGAGGTCGAACTTGACGGCCAGACGGTGTTCGAGAAGGACTGCCATGAATGCCGCTGGCAGCCCCAGGGCGTGGACTTGTCTCCGTTTGCCGGCCGGCGCGTATCCTTGACGCTCCTCACCGACGCCATCAAAAACACGAGTTACGACTGGGCAGTGTGGGGAAATCCGCGCGTGCTCTTGTTTCGCGGCTCGAGCGAACTGAAATTGAATGCTCCCGGGAAGGTTTCCATTCCAATGACAACCGGGGCGTTGGCGCTGAAATGCGATGCGACGAATAGCCTCACGGTACGGTTGAAATCCGATGACGGCACAAGCGAATGGCTGGTCTCGTTCTCCGATGTCACAGCACACCTCCCCTGGTGGGCGGTGAGAGATTTGAATTTTCCGCGCACTCGCGTGATTGAGCTGGAGTGGGAACCGCGCGGCGCGCCGGTCAGGATTTTCGCAGCCTCCTACCTGGCGCGGATGAAGTTGACTTCGGTTTCCGCTACGCGCGCGGTGGTTTCCACAGAGGAAAACGTCCCTATTCGCGTTCAGATTAAGAACGACGGCCGCGGCAGGCAGGAAGAAGGCTCGGCGAAGGTTGAAGTGCAAATAGACGGGCAACGTCTCCCGGCGCGGGCCTTGCCAGCGCTGGCCCCAGGGGAGCAATGGCAGGGCGAGTGGGATTGGCGAACTCCGGGCGAAGCCGGCAGCTATCACCTCAAAGCGCGCCTGACCGTGCCGGAGCATTCCGAAGAACGCGACATGATTGTGGAAGTTTTTCGTCCGGCTCACGACGTCGAGCGAATTCAGAACGGCACGGTGAAATTGGAATTTGTGCGCCAGGCCAACAGCTTTACTCACGGAAACGTGTTCGCCAGACAATCCAACAACTGGTTGCGCGTCGCCGTGTGGCGTCCACTATTTCAAGTCGTGTCCGATACTGCAGGTGGCGGAACGACATGGGAAATGCGTCCCTCCGAAGCGCGCCGAAACAACGGGAATGGTGGTCGCTCAGCGCAAGGGATTGAATTCGTGGCGAAGGGGCGTGATTCCGACAACGTCGAGTGGCGCGGAACACTCCAGGTGGCTCTGGACGCCGATCGTCCGATCGCCCGACTTCACTATGAATGGGCGGCCGAGAAGCCGCGCGCCATTCGCAGGCTCCTCGGCCCGAACATTTATGTCGGTGATGGCACGACTGGCGAGGCCAAGTCCTGGGGGCTGTTTCCCGGTTTGGAATATCTGTTTGGAGCCGAGCGGTCATCCAATCCGCGCGATTTCGCTGAGAACCTGGCTGATCGCCGGACGCCGCATCCGCATAAGGTCACGGTGCCATTCATGGCCGTTTCGGTTGGCCCAGGAAGTCAAGTGCCGCCGGCAAAGCCGGAGCGTTTTTTCACGCCAGATTCGTTGAAAGACCAGGCACAGCTGCAGCCAACGAAGCTGGCCCCGACCATCACGAACCACCTTTCGGAGGTAACGGTTGCGCTCACGTGGAATCCTTTGCAACTGTGGGATGGCGAGCACGCTTTTCTTTCCGCCAGATATGCTTCGCCGAATTTGGATGAGGGGATGAAAAATCATCGGCTGGGATTGTTCCTGCCATCGGCGCCGGAATTTGTGCCCGAAAACGGTGACACTGCGACCAACGCGTATCTTCTGGCGGCGGGCAAATCGTTGAAGTTGGACGCCACTCTCGTCGTCGCCCCCGGCCCGGCCAACGTCGCCTTGCGCGAGTGGCTTCGGGAGTCCGGCGGTCTGCCCAAGCCCGACGCGTGGCCGCGTTCGTTCCAGCAGGAGTTGGACGTGTGCCGCGCGGGCTTCCTGACGACTATGTGGGATGCGCGCAACGAAAAATGGCGTCACGTCATCGGCGGCGGTTCGAGTCACGCGCCTGGATTCGCCACGTTGCTCTGGCTCGATTCCCAACTCGCCGAATCGCCGGATGCGCGTACAGCGTCGCGAGCCCGAGTGGAATTGGCCGTCAAAAACATGCTGCGCGACGGCGGGCCGGCGTCGCTCGGCTCGCAGGCGAATTGTCACATCATGCAATGGGAACTGCCGTTCTATTTTGGCTTTTTGCCCGAGACGATGAGCGGGCTGGAAGGCCAGATCCAACACCTGATCCAAACGCAGCGGCCGGACGGCGGATGGACTTATCAGCCGGCGAATGAAGCGCAAGCCGATCTGGGCCAGCAGGGCGATTCAGTCCTGGGCACGTGCGCCCATCACGCGGCGGCCTTGCTTCGCTTTGCCCGCGTCACCGGAGACGCCACGGCGCTGGCGGCGGGAGAAAACGCGCTGCGATTTATGGAACGATTTCGTGTGCCGCGCGGCGGTCAGACCTGGGAATGTCCGATGTATGAGCCGGACATCCTGGCCGCGGCGTATGCCGTGCGCGCGTATCACGACGGCTACCGGTCCACGGCCAACCCGCGCTGGCTGCATGACGCAGTGTATTGGGCCGAGAGCGGGGTGCCATTCATCTATCTGTGGACGCTGCCGCACAAGCCGATGATGCCGGGTGCGACCATTCCGGTCTTTGGCAGCACGTTTTACACGCACTCCTGGCTGGCTGTGCCGGTGCAATGGTGCGGGCTGGTTTACGCCTACCAAGTAGAACACCTGGCCGAAGAGCTGCAGCGCGGGGCGCTGCCTGAATCTGACTCTCCTCTTCCGCTGGCGTTGAATTTTTCGCCGGCGGACTGGACGCGCATCGTTGAACTCATCACGGTCAGCGCCATGGCGCAGCAATATGACGGAGGCGACCGAGTTGGCTCGTATCCGGACAGCATTTCTCGGTTCGAGCAGCGCAATCCGGTTTACATCAATCCCGAAGACATCCTCGTCAATGTCTTCGCGTTGAATGGCCGTGATCCTGACATCAAAACCAGCCGAATAAAATCTGACTCTGGCGCGACGGTCATCAGTTCGGGTGCGGATATTTCAAACGTGGAGACGACGCCGGAAGGAGTGCGATGGCGACTTCACTTTTTCCAGGGCGAACTCAGTCACAGTTTGGTTTTCGGACCGAAACCGCGCAGCGTGCGAATTGACGGCAAAGCGTTGGAACCCTCAGCGGCTCCGCTCCGTCGCGATGCCGGATGGTGGTGGGATGAATCCAAACGGCGTCTCTACTTATCCGTGCGCCACGAGCGAGACACGGCCCAGGTTGAAGTGGTTTGGCAATAAGGAATGCGGGCGCGGAGGCGAATTTCGAACAAAATGACCCTCACCCTGACCCTCTCCCGTCCGACGGGAGAGGGAACAGCCTGATCGGGCTCTTGCACCTTCTACAGCGGTTGGATACGCCGACCGACAGGGGTCGATTCTCCCTCTCCCATCCGATGGGAGAGGGCCGGGGTGAGGGTGAGTGTGCCTCAAAATCCAAAGTTGTTTTTGCACAAACCCTAAGTTGATGGATGTCGTCGCTGCTATTTGAATCAGAACGGGGCTTGGGATGTCGTCGCGAGATGATCCGCGCGAACGATGTTGTCCGGATCACCTGAGTGAAGAAAAGCCACCGGACTATTCCTGCCTGATGGCACAGTACCCGGCCAAACCCTGACGGCTTACAACTCCCTCCAGGAAGCGACGACATACCCGAACGAAGGTCCGGTTTTCGCCAGGTTCTCATCGAAGTGGAACTTGAAATGACCGTTCATCTTTATCGTATTGGCCATGACGCTGCCCTCGAAATCGTAAACGTTATTCCCACCCCCTCCGATGGTGAAGGCAGCATTGGGGCAATAGATCGTACCGACGACAGTGGCGTTGCCGCCGAAACTCACGCTCGTGTTGGCGGGCAGGCCGAAGTAGTTGAAGGACTTCGCGCTGCCCTGCGTATTGATCTGGGTAAAACTGGCGCTGGCGCCGCCAACGTACATCGACAGGCTGGAGCCGGGACCAATGATGATCTGCGATGCCGTGTTTCCGTTCCCTTGCATGAGGACATCACCCGTGACGTACAACACGGCCTTTCCGTTGATGTACATGATGTCCTTCGCTTTCAACGTGAGGCTGGTCATCAGATAATTGTCGGTGCCCAAAACGTAGTTGTAGTTTGTGCCGCCCACGCTTCCCGACGCCGGGGTGAAGGCACTGCTGAATGGCGCCAACACGATGGGAAAGTCTGCGTTGAAATCGTTGGCGGTCCAGCCCGGCTCAATCCCGGTGTGGCCTCCGTCGACCCACGCTGCACTGCCGACCGAGCCATTCGGCCCGACGCTGGAACTGCCGGTAGGTCCTGTTTTGAGTTTCCCTTTGATATTTGCGTTGCCCACATTCACGAGTCCAAAGGTGGATGCCACGTCGCCTTTGTCTTTGGATTTTGCGGGATCGTATCTTCCATTGGTGCTGAAATTGGGATCCTCAGAATCAAAACTGTCGGCGGCGGCCCCATTGCCATTGAAATCAATTTTATCCTTGGCGACCATGGCAACCTTGAACAAGGGAGTGTTTGTAGTGGTGGTGACCTGAATGGCGCGGGAAAGCGGCGCTGCACCATACGGTGCCACGACGAATCCTGTGGAATAAATCACCGGCGTGGCGCCGGCCTCGATTGAAACGTCATAAAAGCTCGAACCGAGGTAGCGAACTTGTTGCGGGCCGTACCTGCCGGTCGCTTTCAGTACCCACCCATTGGCGGCTAGATTCAGGGCACCGGCCCCAATCCCGCGGTTGAGTTGGGCCAATGCCTCCTCGATTCCACTTTCTGCAATCGGGATGGCGGCGTTCCAAGCCTGGGAGCGCGCCACCGCGACACTCTGCCTCTGGGTTATGGACAGATAACTCGCCAGGACAAAGCTCAAGATAGCGACGGTGACCAAACTCACGATGAGGATGCTCCCTCGATCGTTACAAGGTGGTAGGTGACGGAATTTCATGACTTAATGTTAGCTCAATTGCGAATGACAACTTGGGTGGTCTGCACGGTTTCGGTGTTGGCCTTCTGGCCCAAAAGTAGGCGGGAACATCTCCACTTCATATCGATCAATTTGCATTCGGAGAGGACTGTCGTCGGAGTGAATTGGTTCGTACCGGGCTGCGGGGCGCCCGAGTAGATGTGAAACTCCAAACTGTCGCATTCCCTCAACAAAACCGAGGAAATTCCGTACTTCACGCGAGTCAGCTCCCGGCTCGTAGGGTTCCAGGTGTATTGGAGCTGTTTGTCATCGTAATCGGTAAAACTCAGCGAATTCGTTTGATAACCGGACAAGGCTTTGGTCTGGCGGATTTCTTTGGTCATCACATCCACCGCTCGGCGACTTGTGTTGTCGAGATCCACATAGTTCCCGATGGCGGCAAAACTGCGGCCGCTGTAGAAAGTGAACGCTGCGAGGGCCGCGAACGCAAAGGAGCTGATGCCGACGGCCAAGAGAGTTTCAACCAACGTCATGGCACTACGCCGTTGTCCTGCCCTGTGCTCAGTGAGTTTCATGCAATTGGTGGGGGGGGTCGGTCTGTTATTGACCGAAGACATAGTTCTGCATGCCATACTTGGCGACGTAGGTGCTCATTTCCCGGCGCCGGTTTATCGTGCCAGAGACCCAGGACACCTGAACTGTGACCCTCCGCATCGCCTCTGGGTCATAACTGGCGGTCGGAGTATCCTCCGTGACAGCGGTGCTGACTGTGAAAACCGCACCGCCTGAACCAACGGCTTCACCTGAAGGATCGTAATACACCGCATAGTTGTTCGTCGCAAAAATAGTTGAATTTGTAACCTGACTCCATGAGTAGAGACGCAACGTTTCCAGCCGTTGCAACATGATTTGCGTGGCGCGCAAGTCTTCCCGGGCCAGTTTGACGAGCCCAAATCCAGAGGAGACGCCAGTATAGAGCGAGACAACCACAACACTCACCACGAGGACTCCCATCAAAACCTCAACGAGTGTGAATGCCGAACTCAGTCGGCTCCTGCCTCTGGAAATCAGGTGCTTTAGTTTCATTGCCGTTCCGATTTAGGTCGTTCTTGTCCACTAGCGTGAAAAATCGGGACAGCAACCCACAGTACAGTCCCAATTTGAGACAAGACCCATCCGAGTATTCCCGCTCGGGACACCCCCAGACATTTTTACTGAAAAGCTGTGGAAAAATTTGAGCATTCACGGTACCAATTGTCAACCTGTCAATAAACGGCCTGTTTACTATGGTTTTAAAATAGGATACTAGACCCTATTCATGCATACGCAATGCGTATGCCATGCGATTGCTGTTGGCGATCTACTTTTGGAATCTGGGATTACTGAGTCTCGACCAGCGCCAGCACGCGAGCCTCACTCGACCGGCCTTGATGGCCAACGCGCCAACGAAGCCCGGTGCCGGCGCCAAAGCGTTGAGCGTCCAAAGAGAGGCAGCCGTCGTTCCACCGTTGATCTTGAGGAGGCGTGCCGATTGTCCAGGTGTGAGCGAGACTTCTATTCGGGGCAGAGCGTCAGCGATGCCTTCGCCGGTCGCTTTCAAATACGCCTCTTTGCGTGTCCAGCAGTGGAAAAAGGCCTCCATTTTTTGTTCCGCTGGAACCGCGTTGAGCATGGCAGACTCCCGTGGGGAGAAAAATTTTGCGGCGATCTGCTCGGCTTCGGGGAGGATCCGAACGCATTCGATGTCAACTCCCAACGCGGCGCGCCGGGTCGTCGCAATCAGCGCCAGACCGTTCGAGTGCGACAAGTTGAAGTGGAAGTGAAGTGCGGTGTCGGGCACGGAGACGATCGGTTTGCCTCGGGATTCATAGGAAAATGCGACGTCCGACGGTTCGATATTCAAGTAATTGCCCAGAATTATCCGGAGCACTCCGTGCCGGACGATGAACCGGTTGCGATCGCGGTCGAATCGAAACCGCGCCGCCCTTTTGCGTTCGCTCTCGGACAATGGACTGGCAAACTCGGGCAACTCAGTGGCCAGCTTGTCCAGATCGGCGCACCAGACATGGATTTCGTCGCCAGCCATGTCCGGGTGCTCGGGTGCGGGCGGCCAATCTGATTCCGAAGCGGTCTGTGGTTCAGTCATCGCTCAACCCGCAGGGGATCGGCCAAGAAGTTTACCGTGTCTGGAGCCGTACGTTCCACCTCATTCAAGGTTGGGTCTTGAGTGGTGTTTTTTTAGGTTGCTGGACGGTCACGCGCGCTGTCTTGGGCGCTTGCTTCCGCCATCTTCTTCCGCAAGCTAAGCGGTCG
>Ga0070689_100002393_pt1 | contig 12238 bp, 6 predicted proteins | sample KBSS23HmetaG_FD_64669 | JGI IMG/M metagenome (GOLD analysis project Ga0070689, IMG submission 64669) | Switchgrass rhizosphere microbial communities from Kellogg Biological Station, Michigan, USA - KBS S2-3H metaG | ecosystem: Host-associated > Plants > Roots > Rhizosphere ... | reverse complement strand
CTCGCGCGCTTCCCGATCGACATGACGTGGAGCGCGCTCTTCGGCCTCGGCGGCGTCATCGACTACCTCCACGCGATGCGCCTCTTCGTCCGTTATTTGAAATCGACGCTGGGCGTGTACCGCGCGTCGGAGTTCTCGTTCTCCGATCCGGAGCGCGACTTCATCGACGGGTTCGTCCGCGCGATCGACGCGGCGCTCCCGCCCGATCACGTCTTGTGGTCGGGCGGCGCGTGCGCCGCGACGTTGAAGGCATGGATCGACGCGGACTGCGAGGTCTTCGCGCGCCATCGGGAGACCGTCCACGGCCTCGTCGACGCCGCGGTCGCGGCGCGCCTCGACGCCACGTCGCGGGCCGGTCTCGAGCTCCCGATCGACGAAGTGGACATGCGCTGCGCGCGCGCCGGGGCGCGCGTGAAGTTCACCGACGCGTTCTACGCGATCGCCGGATCGACGGTCCGTAAGGAGCGCCTCGAGGAGGCGCGCTTCCTCAACCAGCTCGTGCACGGCCTCGACGCGATCACCGATCGCGACGAGCTGTGCGCCCGCGCGATCGACGCCGAGGCGGCGATCGCCCGTCACTGCGCGGCCCGATGATGCGCGACGAGCGTGAACCCCGCACCATCCGGATCATCGCGCCGTCGCAGAGCATGGCGACGCTCCGCCCCGACGTCTGCCGGGTCGGGATCGCGAGGCTCGAGCGGCTCGGCTTCCGCGTCGAGCTCGGCGCGCACGTGCGCGAGGTGGCGCTCCACCGCACGGCGTCCGTCGCGCACCGCCTCGCCGACCTCGACGCCGCGCTCGACGATCCGTCGGTCGACGTCGTCCTGGCGGCCCAGGGGGGGTCGAACTCGAACCAGCTCCTCGAACGGATCGATTACGCGCGAGCCCGCCGCGCGAACAAGGTATTCGTCGGATTCAGCGACATCTCGGCGCTCCTCCTCGCGCTCGGGAAGCACGCGGGCGCGTCGGTCGTGCACGGCCCGTCGTTCATCGATCTCTGCAATCCGATATTACCCGATTACACCACGAAAGGGCTCCTCGCCTGCCTCGCCGGGAGGCGCGTCGAGTACGCGAGCCCGTCGGCCGCCGCCGAGGACCTCTGGCGCTCGCACGCCCCGTCCCCGCCGGAGCCGCACTGCCTGTTCGACGGCTGGAAGGTCCTCCGCCGCGGCAAGGCGTCGGGGCCGATCGTCGGCGGCAACCTCGCGACGTTGAGCGCGCTCGCGGGGACGCGCCATTTCCCCGAGACCGCCGGGCGGATTTTCTTCCTCGAGGACGCGGTCGGCGAAGGGGCGGGCGCGATTCACCGCGAATTGACCCACCTGGCGCAAGTCGGCGCGTTCGACGGGATCGCCGCGTTCCTCTTCGGCAAGGTCCCGGCTGGCGCGCCGCTCGCATCGCCGGAGATGGTGCGGGCGATCCTCGACGACGTGCTCGCGGGCGGCGGCGCTTATCCGATCGCCTTCGAGGTCACGTGCTCGCATCTCTCCCCGATGGTCTCGATTCCACTGTTCCGTCCGGCTGAGCTGGACCTCGACGGCCCTCCCCGCCTCATCGTCAATGCCGATCGGCCGGGAGAGGCCGTGCACGTCGATGGATCGGATGCGCTCACACAGTCGGTCACATCGTCGGCGTGACGCGAGCTCGTCCATGATTGGCAAATCGGCATTGCTGCCCTTGCCTCCGTACTTCGCCGTCAGATATCCATATGCCATAGATGATCGCCTCGTCAGCGCGCACCGCACGCGCCGCGGTCGCGTTCACCCTCGTGGCGCCTGCCGCGATCGTGCTCGCGCACGGCTTCACCGCGATCCTCGGGAGCGCGCTCGGGGTCCAGGTCGCGGAATGCGCGCGCTACGCGAGCTACGCCGCCATCGCCATCGCCGCGAGCGCGCTCATCGACGCATGGCGACCATCGTCGACGCGGTCGCCATTCGGCGCCGCTCCCTGGATGCGGTCGCCGTTCGGCGCCGCTTCGATCATCGTCCTCGGCACCGCCCTCGCCGGGGGCGCCGGCGCATCGTTCGGCGGTCAGCCGGGCGCCGCGCGGGCGGTGGTCCCGGCGCTCGTCATCGTCGGCGCGATCACGGTCGTCCTCTTCCATTTCGTCGCCTCGCGGCTGGATCGCTTGGTCCACGCGGCCACGCGCACGCGCGTCTCGAATCCGGAAATCCTGCGCGCGTCGCTCCCCGATGTCCCGCGCCCGAGCATCCCGGGACCGAACGCATCCCTCCTCGACGTCGTCTTCCCCAGCGCCCCCGGCCCAGCCCGCAACCTGACGAGATCCATCGTCCTCTGTGCCTGGGCGATCCTCTCGCTCCTCGCGCTCGCCGAGACGGCGCGCATCAGCACGTTCATGGCGAACCGCGACGTGCCGGGCGCGGAGGACTCGATGCTCCAGCGCGTGGCCGAGCACGACTGCATGGGCGGATACGTCTACTCCGCGGAGCTCAATCGGCGCGGCCACCCGAACGTCTACGACACGTCGCTCTATCCGCTCGGGACGCCGAACGTGCAGGTCCGCCCCGAGTCCGGCATCCCCGCGACGTCGACGACGGTCAGGAACCTCGCGCCGTACGTCCTCGACAACCTCCAGTATCCGCCTCCGTTCCTCCTCGTGCCGCGGGCCGGCTTGGCGCTGAGCAACGACTACCTCGTCATGCGGACGGTGTGGTTCGCGCTCCAGTGGCTCGGGCTCGCCGCGGTCACGTTCCTGATGGCCACGTGGATCGGCGGGCGGCCGGGCGCGATCATGCTCGCCCTCATTCCTCTCTTCCTCGTCTCCGGGCCGACGAGCCTCGGCCTCCAGCGCGGCCAGTTCCACCCCGCGGCGTGGGCGCTCGCGCTCGGCGGGATGCTCGCGTTCGAGAAGAAGAAGGACGCGCTCGGCGGCGCGATGCTCGCCTTCGCCGTCCTGTCGAAGATCTTTCCGGGCGTGCTCGGGATCTATCTCATCGCCACGAAGCGATGGCGCGCGGTCGCCTGGACGCTCGCCGGCGGCGCAGCGTGGGTCGGCCTCTCGCTCGTCGTCGTCGGCCCCGCGACGTTCGAGCGCTTCGTGACGTACCAGCTCCCGCGGATCATGAGCGGCGAGGCGTTCGCGTGGTGCTTCGAGCGCACGACGTGCGTCATCAACAACCAGGCGCCGTACGGCCTCCCGTTCAAGCTGTCGTCGATGGGATATCTCTCCGATCCCTCCCCCCTCGGTCACGCGATCGCGACGGTCTATCCGTGGATCGTCGCGGTCCTCGCGATCTGGGCGGGCCTCCGCACGGCGCCGAAAGGGTCCACCGGCGAAGGCGGCGCGCCGGCGCGCGCCGCGCGGGCGCGCGCATGGACGTCGGTGGCGCTCCTCGCCTCCCTCACGCCGTACCTCGTCCCGGCGGCGTACGGCCCGTTCGCCACGTTCTGGACGCTGATGCTCCTCGCCGGACACGTCCGCTCGAGAGCCGGCGCGCTCCTCCTCGCGATCGCGTGGATCGCGGCATTCCAAATGCCGGCGAGCCCCACGAGCGACGCGAAGATGGCGCTCTCGATCGTCACCGCGCTCGTCCTCCTCGGCGTCAACGTCTGGACGGCGCTCGGGACGAGGCTCGATGCGTCGAGCGCCGCATCGCCGCTCGACTTCGACGGCGACCCCGACGACTCGCACGCGCCGCACGACCACGCGCCGAACCCCACCTAGCCTGGTTCGTTCGGCTGGGGAGCTCGAGGGGAGCGGCGCTCCCCTCGAAAGACTAATGCAGCGACTTCAGCGCCTTCGCCAGGCCGTTGATCCCCTCTGTGACGACGCCCGCGTCCCAACCCGTGTAACAGAGGCGGAAGTAACCCGGCTGCGGCGCGGAGAGGACGCCGCCCGGGAGGAGCTTGACGTTGCCGTATTGGAGAATCTGGTTGTTCAGCGTCGACTCGATCGGGTCGATGTAGAGGTACACGGGCGTATTCGGGTTCGGGATGGGCAGCTTCCCGAGATACTTCCGGAGATCGAGCCAGAAGAAGAGCGCCGAATTCGACTTTCCGACGAACGGAATGTCGTTCTCCCGGAGCTGTCGCACGACGGCGTCGTGGCGCTCGGTGAGCCGGCGGACCATCACGGTCATCGCCTCGTGCGCGAGGCTCGGGTCCGGCACGTCGCCGCGGAGGAAGAGCGGCGACACCTCGTACGTCTTCAGCATGTCGAACGGGCAGAACGACGTCATCGAGTGATAGACGTTGCTCGGGCAGCCCATCTGGCTCCGGACCGCCCACGACCGTGAGATCACGAAACCGATCTTGAAGCCGGCGAGGCCGAAGTCTTTCGAGAGCCCCCAGACGACGTGCACGCGGTTCGTCGCTTCGCCGGGGTGGCGCCGGACGGCGTCGAGGCTGAGCGCGCTCCGGAACGGCGGACCCGCATCGGGCGCGGCGACCTGGCAGTGCGTATACATCTCGTCGGAGACGATGTGCATCTGCGTCTCCTTTAGCGCCCAGTCGTAGATCTCTTCGAGGAGCGACGGCTCGTAATTGACCGCCAGCGGGTTCTGCGGATTCGTCAGGATCAAGATCGCGGGCGCGCGCCCGTCGGTCTCGAGACGTGTCCGATACGCGCGCTGCACGTCGGCGAGCGTCAGCTCGAACTCTCTTTTCAGGTCGAACGGGCAGAGGAGCATGTTCGACCGCTGCTGGAACGCGTACTGGAACCCATCCCAACAGGGGGCCGGCAGGATGACCGACCCGTACTTGCCGCCCGGCCCGGGCGGCTCGCGCAACGAGAAGGCGAGGCACTCGAGCCCCGCGGCCGCCCCCGCGACGGCGAAGACGTCCTGATAGCCAATGTTGTGGCAGCCCCAGCTCTCCTTCAGGAACCGCGCAATACTATGGCGGATATTGTCCGCACCATAGTATTGCGCGGGATACCTGAGATCGTCCTCCCGCATCGGCGGCAGCTTCGAGAACAGGTTCTCCTGGTAGAAGTCGTAGAGGAGAATGCTCTGCGCGAGCGAGAGGTCGATCATGGGAGCACCGCTCGGGGGAGTGCCTACTTCTTGCTCAGATAATCGGCGATCCGGCCGAGGCGGTGATGCAGCCGCGCGAGGCGGCTCATGCTTCGGACCTGGGCGCGCGCGACGTTGATCGCGACCCTCGCCGTCTTGTCGGTGAGCGGTCCGTGGCGCACGCCCTCCGCGTACACGGAGCGCGCGCCGGCGCCCTCGGCGTAGACGGAGCGGGCGCCCTCCGCGTACTTCGAGCGGACGCCTTCGGCGTAGAGCGACGGGCGGGCACGCTCCGCATAGCGCGAGCGCGCTCCCTCGGCGTAACGAGACCGTGCGCCCTCGGCGTATTTCGAGCGAGCACCCTCCGCGTATTTCGAGCGGGCACCTTCCGCGTATTTCGAGCGGGCGCCTTCTGCAGCCTTGAGCGGTACTTCCTTGTTGTCGGCCATGGACATCTCCAGTTGGTGGGTTTCTGGATCAGCGCAGCGTGCGGCGAGAAGCGAGGTGGGTGCAGGGCACCGCGCACCGATTCGCCGGCGCAAGGCCGGACGAAACCGTTGCTAGAACCGATCCTGGACCGGCACACGTCACATCAGCTCCTGGAATCGGATTTGCGAGATCGAAGATCGGGGCGCAAGATCCCGAAAATCCAGATTCCATCTTGGGGAGACGCGTCATCTCGGTCAAGCAAAATGACGGGAAATCTCTCGTCGCTCTCTCTGGTTTCGAGGGGACGCGGACGGTCGTTCTCGTCCTGGGTTCATCCTAGTTTCGAGGGGAGCGCGGACGCTCCCTCGAGCTCCCCACCCGAACAAGCGGACGCTGGCAGACCGCACGCGGGCAAATGGCGCGCTGGCAAATGGCGCGCCGGCAAACGGGGAGTGGCCAATGGGCGCACTGGCCAATGCGACACTGGCGAATGGCGCACCGGCAAACGGAGTGCCGAACATTTTTGAGGGCGGCTCATCCGACATTGGAGTCAGAGGCCGCTCTGCGTACGGCTGAGCTGGGTACTATGAGCCAGTGAAGAACGAGAGGAGCGCGGTCGCCGTGGCGTCCGGGTTTTCCTCCGCCAAGAAGTGGCCCGATTCGATCGGGCAACCGTGAACGTCGACCGCCCACTCGCGCCAGGTGGCGATCGGATCCGACGTCTCGGCCTGGGCCGCGCCACTGGTCGCCCAGATGACGAAGAGGGGGCACGTGATCTTGTTCCCGAGGTCGTGATCGAGCGCGTCGATCGCGTAGTCGGTCGTGCGACCGGCCCGGTAGTCCTCGCACGTCGCGTGGATCCGCGCCGGCTGGCGGAAGAAGGCTCGGTAGTGCTCGAGCGCGCGCGGATCGAAGACCGCGAGGCTTTGGTCCTTCGTCATGGTTCGCGTCTTGAAATCCCAATAATAGATGGGATCCTGCCCGATCATCGTCTCCGGGAATGGCTCGGGGAGCGCCAGATAGTTCCAACTCCAAATTTTATAGGCGGACGCCGCGTTCATCGTCTGCCACACGCTCCAGATCGGCAGGACGTCGAGCACGGCGAGCTTTTCGATCCGTCGCGGCTGGTCGAACGCGAGACGGTACGCGACGCGACCACCGCGATCGTGACCGGCGATGCGGAATTTCTCGAAGCCGAGAGACGCCATCACCTGGGCCATCGCGCCGCCCATCGCGCGCTTCGTGTACGGCGAATGATCGGGCGCCGCGCGCGGGACGTCGGAGTTGCCGTAACCGGGGAGGTCCGCGATGACGAGCGTGAACTGCTTGGCCAACGACGGCGCGACGAGGTGCCACATCACGTTCGTCTGCGCGTAGCCGTGAAGGAGGAGGAGCGGCGGGCCGCTGCCGCCGATTCGCACGAAGATCTTTCCTATCGTCGTGTCGATCCACTTCGTTTCATAACCGGGATAGAGCTCCGGCAAATCCGCGGCGGCCTCGATAATGCGATTCGTTTCCCCCATGCCGCGATTCGAGCGTGGCACGACGCGCGGGTCAACCGTACACTACGGCTGTGCTTCTCCGGCCTTTGACGCTCGCCACAACGGCGCCGCCCGATTTCCATGACGCCGCGTGGTACGTGCCGATCAGCGACGTCCCAGGCGTCGAGGATCTCCCGTTCTCGTTGCGGATCCTCCTCGAGAACCTCCTCCGCCAGGCGGCGGTGTACGGGCGCGACACCGCGCGTGAGGTCCAGGACCTCGTCGAGCGGCGCGCCGGGGCGGCGATCTCGTTCGCGCCGTCGCGCGTCTTCGGCCAGGACATCCTCGGCAAAGTCATGCTCGTCGATCTCGCGGCGCTCCGCGACGCGCTCGCGGAGGCGGGGCTCGATCCCGAGCTCGCGTCGCCGAAGGTGCCGGTCGACGTCATCGTCGATCACTCGGTCCAGGTCGACGCGTTCGCCACGCGCGACGCGCCGCGGATCAACCTCGAGCACGAGTACCGGCGGAACGCGGAGCGCTTCGCGTTTCTGCGCTGGTGCGCGGCGAGCTTCCCCGGCGTGCGCGTCGTGCCGCCGGGGAAAGGGATCATGCACCAGATCCACCTCGAGAAGATCGGCGAGGTGGTGCGCGTCGACGCGACGCCGCGCGGGCGCGTCGCGTCGCCCGATACGTGCGTCGGCACCGACAGCCACACGCCGATGATCAACGCGCTCGGGATCCTCGGCTGGGGAGTCGGCGGGATCGAGGCCGAGGCGGTGATGCTGGGGAAGGCCGTGTCGATGGCGCTCCCCGAGGTCGTGGGCCTCGAGGTCCGCGGCCGCCTGCGCGAGGGGGTGACGCCGACCGATACGGTGCTCTTCGTCACCGAGGAGCTCCGGCGCCGCGACGTCGTGGGGAAGATCGTCGAGGTCTTCGGGCCGGGGCTCGACGCGCTCCCGGTGGGCGATCGCGGGACGATCGCGAACATGGCGCCCGAGTACGGCGCGACCGCGGTCTATTTTCCAATCGACGCGCGCACGCTCGATTACCTGCGGATGACGGGGCGGCCGGAGGCCCAGGTCCGCCTCGTCGAGGCGTACGCGCGCGCGCAGTGGCTGTGGCGCGACGCGACGACGCCGGTGCCGACGTACGACGCGGTCGTGACGATCGATCTCGCGGCGGTCCGCCCGTGCATCGCCGGGCCGAAGAACCCGGAAGACCGTGTCGACCTCGAGGAGGCCCCGGCGGCGTTCGCCGCGCACGCGGCGCAGATCGCCGGCCGCCCGGCGTCGCCCGCGACGCACGCCGTCGCCGGCACGGACTACGGGCTCCGCGATGGTCACGTCGTCATCGCGGCGATCACGAGCTGCACGAACACGTCGAACCCGACCGGGATGATCACCGCCGGGCTCCTCGCGCGGAACGCGGCCGCGCGCGGCCTCCGCTCGCGGCCGTGGGTGAAGACGTCGTTCGCGCCGGGGAGCCACGTCGTCACCGCGGTGCTCGAGCGCGCGGGGCTCATGCCGGCGCTCGAGTCGCTCGGCTTCCACGTCGTCGGCTACGGCTGCACGACGTGCAACGGCGGCTCGGGGCCGCTCCCGAAGCCGATCGCCGACGCGATCGACGAGCACGGGGTCCTCGCCACCGCGGTCCTGTCCGGCAACCGGAATTTCCAGGGGCGGATCCACCCGAACGTCCGCGCCGCGTACCTCGCGTCGCCCGCGCTCGTGATCGCGTACGCGATCGCCGGCTCGATGACGATCGACGTGGCGCGCGAGCCGCTCGGCGTCGACGCGCACGGGGAGCCGGTCCATCTCCGCGACGTGTGGCCGTCTCCGAGCGAGGTCGCGCGGACCGTCGAGGAGGTCTACGACGCGCGGATCTTCGAGGAGAAATACGCGGATCTCTTCGACGGCGGCGCGGCGTGGGAGGAGCTCGGCGCGGGCGAGCCGGGCGCTCCGGCGCGATCGGCGCGCTTCGCGTGGCAGGAGTCGAGCACGTACGTCCGGCGCCCGCCGTACTTCGATGACCTCGACCCCGCGCCGCCGCGCGTGCACGACATCGTGGGGGCGCGGCCGCTCGCCATCCTCGGCGACCAGATCACGACCGACGACATCTCGCCGTCGGGGGCGATCAGCCCCGGCACGCCGGCGGCCGATCTCCTGCTCGCGCGCGGGGTCGCGCGCGCCGACTTCAACAACTACACCACGCGGCGCAGCAACCACGAGGTCGCGGTGCGCGCCACGTTCGCGAACATCCGCCTGCGGAACGGGATGACGCCGGGGGTCGAGGGGGGGATGACGCGCCTCATGCCCGACGGCACGGTCACGCGCATCTTCGAAGCGGCCGAGGCCTACCGCGCGCGCGGTGTGCCGCTCGTGGTCATCGCGGGGCGCGCGTACGGGAGCGGGTCGTCGCGCGACTGGGCGGCGAAAGGGGTCGCGCTCCTCGGCGTGAAGGCGGTGATCGCGGCGAGCTTCGAGCGCATTCACCGCACGAACCTCGTCGGCACCGGCGTCCTCCCGCTCCAGTTCGCTCCCGGGACGACCGCCGCGTCGCTCGGGCTCGACGGGACCGAGACGTTCGACATCGTCGGGCTCGAACGCGACCTCGCCGTCGGCGCTCGCATCGAAGCGATCGTCCGCCGCTCCGATGGAAGCGCCGAGCGCGTCCCGCTCGTCGCGCGCCTCGAGACGCTCGACGAGATCGACACGTGGCGGAACGGCGGCGTCCTGCCGAAGGTGTGGCGCGAGACGCTGGCCGCGGCGCGACGGACGGCCAGCGGCGCCGAAGGCGACCGCGTCCAGGAAACGTCGAGCTGACGCGCCCCTTCGACGCGTCAAGACGCGGGCCACCTCGTGGCCCCGACGCGCCGTGAGGCAAGGCGCCCCGACGCGCCGCGGTGCAACGCGCTCTCGTAAGGATTCGTTCGGATGGTGACTCGATCGGCGCGCCGGCGGTTGTCGTTGTCAGGTGCGGCACGTTCGCGCATGATCCCCAGGACCCGGATCCAGCGAGGGTCGCACACGGAGACATGGGCCACCCATTGGACGACGCGCGGCTCACCGCCGAGTCTGCGTTGCAGCTTCCGCTCGACTCGGGTCGAGCTCCGTCGACCGGAGTCGCCCTCGAGGAATGCTCGTTCGAGGTGCGCGTCGCGCCGCTCGGCGACGCGATGTGGGCGGCGGCGTTCGCCATCCAGCTCCATCGCTACAACGGCCCGGCGGTGATCCCGCTCTCGGCGTCGCGCCGGACGACCGCCGGGCAGGTGCTGTGGACCGCTCCGTGGCGCCTCCACGTCGACGGCACGCGCTCCCGCGACCTCGTACGCGACGTCGAAGACCTCCTCCAAAAGGGCGCTCCCGGCCACGCCGCCGGCGCGCCGGCGCGCGACACGAGCGGGAACCACGCGGCGATCACGTGGCTCGAGCCGGCGGCGAGCCGCGACGAGCACGCCACGCTCGACGTGCTCCGCCGCTCCGCGCGCGACGCGCGCCCGGCCGATCTGCACCTCGTGATCGCCGGCGACCGGCAGCGCGCCACGTTCGTCTACGACGCGAAGCTCTTCAAGCGCGCGACGATCGAGCGCTTCGCCGGCCACCTCGGCGTCCTCCTCGAGGGGATCGCCGCGCGGCCCGACGAGCGCGTGGCGCGGCTGCCGCTCCTCGCGCCCGCGGAGCGGCGGTGGCTCGACGAGATGAGCCGCGGCCGATCGCACCCGCGCGCCACCGAGCCGGTCCATCGCCTCTTCGAGCGGCGCGCGGCGGCGACGCCGGACGCGGTCGCCGTCCGCTTCCGCGATCTCCGGCTCACGTACCGCGAGCTGAACGCGCGCGCGAACCGGCTCGCGCACCTCCTCGCCGCGCGCGGCGCCGGCGCCGAGTCGAAGATCGTCGTGTGCGTCGAGCCGTCGCTCGACATCGCGGTCGCGCTCCTCGGGATCCTCAAAGCAGGCGCGGTGTACGTCCCGCTCGATCCGACGTACCCCGAGCCGCGCATCCGCGCGATCCTCGACGACACGCGCCCCGCGTGGGTCGTCTCGAACGGGTACCTCATCGAGCGCCTCGGGCTCGCGGCGTTCCCGACGATCGCGCTCGACGCCAAAGGCGATCCGCTCGCCGGCTCGAGCGACGCGGACCTCGCAACCGCCGTCGCTCCGTCGCAGTCGGCGTACGTCTATTACACCTCCGGGACGACCGGTAAGCCGAAGGGGGTGATGGCGACGCAGGCGAATCTCACGAGCTACGTCCTGATGGCGCACGAGCGCTACCAGTTCGACGCGCGCGACGTGATGCCGGCCATCGCCCGTTTCAGCTTCAGCATCAGCATGTTCGAGCTCATGTCGCCGCTCGTCGCCGGCGGGACGTTGATCGTCCTCGATCGCGACCACGTCCTCGACACGGCGCGGATGGCGCGGACGCTCACCGAGGTGACGTTCTTCCACGCCGGCCCGAGCCTGCTCAAGAACCTGCTCCCGCACATCGAGCGCTCGTACCCGGACTTCGCGCCGTTCGCCGGCGTGCGCCACGCGTCGTCGGGCGGCGACATGATCGCGCCGGAGATCCTCGAGACGCTGAAGCGGATCTTCACGCAGGCCGAGGTGTTCGTCATCTACGGCTGCAGCGAGATCGCGTGCATGGGGTGCACGTACCCGGTGCCGCGCGATCGCACCATCACGAAGACGTACGTCGGCCGGCCGTTCGACAACACGACGGTGCGCCTCTTCGACGCGAGCTTCAACCAGGTGCCGGTGGGGGTCGTCGGCGAGATCCATTTCTCCGGCGGCGGCGTCGTCCCCGGATACTTGAACCGCGCCGACGTGACGGCGGAGAAGTTCGTCACGATCGACGGCGAGCGCTTCTACCGCACCGGCGACCTCGGGCGGATGAGCGAGGACGGCTGGATCGAAATCCTCGGGCGCAACGACTTCCAGATCAAGCTGCGCGGGATGCGGATCGAGCTCGCCGAGGTGGAGCACCACCTGCGCCGCGCGCCCGGCGTCCGCGACGCGGTGGCGATGGCGCGCGACGGCGCGAACGGCGAGAAGATCCTCGTCGCGTACATCGTCTTCGACCGGCCGGGGAGCGACGCCGATCGAAGGGCGGCGCTCTCGGGCATCCGCCGGTACATCAGCGAGAACCTCCCCGACTACATGATCCCGGCGTCGTACGTCGAGCTCGAGGGGCTCCCGCTCAACCACAACATGAAGGTGGATCGCTTCGCGCTCCCCGAGCCGCCGCGGTCCGATCGGCGGACGGCGCACGATCCGCGCGTCCGCGCGCCGGAGACCGACACCGAGAAGCAGCTCGCCGCGCACTGGCGGCGGGCGCTCGGCGTCGAGCACGTGGGGCTCGA
>Ga0070689_100002388_pt1 | contig 12241 bp, 7 predicted proteins | sample KBSS23HmetaG_FD_64669 | JGI IMG/M metagenome (GOLD analysis project Ga0070689, IMG submission 64669) | Switchgrass rhizosphere microbial communities from Kellogg Biological Station, Michigan, USA - KBS S2-3H metaG | ecosystem: Host-associated > Plants > Roots > Rhizosphere ... | reverse complement strand
AAGGTCACCGGGACCGATCGCCGGAGGTTTTCAAAGTGCCCCCAGCTTCTCAACTCCTGGTTTCCGTTCGCCTGTTCGATTCCGCGCCAGAGTTCATTGAATGCGGGATTTGTCGCGCGCTCCTTCAACATCGACACCGGATCAACGGCACCGGAGAGCACGGCTGTCACTTCGGAGGGTTCGAGCGTGATTTCAGCCTCAACCTTGGTTGCGGTGTCGCTCGTGACGTTGCGACTCGGTCCCTTTGCCGTCAGGAACGCCCGCGTTCCTTCCGTTCGCAACCGCACCGCGTAGCGCGCACGATCCAACCGTCGATCGTCGGTATCAAAGATGTGATTCACCTGGCGTTTTTCTTCACGGACGGGAGCCCCCAACGTGGCGATGAGTTTCTCAGCGGCCGCTTCCCCCTGGAGGAGCCGTTTCAGTTCGATCTCGTTCGGACCCGCTGCCATTTTGTTTGCTGAATTTGAAGTTTGCGTTGGAGAATCACTTCTTGGTTTACCACTTAAAGTCTTGGTGCAATTTCTTGAGGTTCTCAGTGACAGCTTCCAATCTCTGGATGGTGCTCTTGATTTCCTCCGGAGCCAGGGCGCCTTTGCTTAGCGTGCTGAGAATCTCCGCCGGTTGTTTGTTCCAGGATTCTTTGCACCGGTAGTGAGCTTCGACACACGACTTAACCACCCACCCCAAAACAAGAAGAATGATCGCCAGTTCCCACGGAAACGACTCCACGAATTGATCGTGCCGTAAGTCCCGCGGTTTTTCGGCCTGATCTCCGCTTCCCTCGACCCGGAGTTTGACCGTCGCCTCAACATTCGTGGCATTCGCCGCCTTAGCCTGTCCCGGACCGCCCAGCAACAAGAACACACTCACAACGACCAACCTGACAAAATGTAAACCGACGCAAAAGAGACTTCGATTTTGCCCGGGACGAAAACCTTTCCCTATGCCGGATAGCATGTCATGAGGCTTGGACGCGAACCCGACACTGTCAAGAAGGACCAACGTTGGCGTGCTTAAGATCGTTGTCATGCACAATTAAGAAGTTCGTAAATCCGCTACCATTTTCATTTTTACAGGAATGGCCAATAGTCGGTTCATGCGGCTTCCATAATGACTACGGGGAATGTTCGGAAATCTATCAGGATACTTTGAGAATCTTCCTGAAAGATCCGGCCGTCCCGCGGCTGACCAGAAGAGATGAAGACGATCTTCAATCTGTTCTGGACGCGCTGGTTCAAAGCCAGCCCTTTGGCGTTGCTCATCTTGACCGGGTTTAGCCCGCGATTGGGGGCCATCAGCGGCATGGAAGGGACGTTCGAGTTTTCTTGTGACGCACCCTGGCGCATCGAACCACATCGCAAAGCCGATGGCTCCCTCGACTACGGCGCCATTCCCATTCAAATCTCGATCCACGACGCGAAGCGGGCCGGAAACGACAACCTTCTCCCTCATCAGTATTTCGCCGGCCCAATGGGTTTCTCCCTTGAGAACGTGCCCTTGCCATCCGCGCTGGTGTCGCTAGGCCGATTTCGCCGGGTTCACGTCCGTCAATTGTCCCCCGCCAATTCCTCCGTGGCCCTCGTCGATCTGTCGGCGTTTCATGAAATCGAAACGACCACCGGCGAGTGGCCGGCGCTCTCCATTCTTCCAGAACCGGCGCACCGACTGTGCCGGCGTTGGGCCGGCGAAGATCCCGAGCCATTTCGCGATCTTCGCGACACCAGCGAATGGCACGGCACGTTCTGGCTCCGGCCATTCACCACGACGCCGGGCACGACACTGACGTTGGAAATCGAGGTTGTCCTCGAGCGCGATCCCTGGCCGGAAGTACGCGGGCCCTTGTCCTCGCAGCGAATCGATCTGGACATCAGCAGCCGGTTCATCTTCCTCCGCAACTATGTTCGGGTGCACCTGGCCGAGGAGCCGTTGCCGCGATTTGATCGGCGATGGCTGTATGGGGACTTCCATTATCATTCCCAGGGAACGGACAATGAGGGGGAATCTGCCTACAATTATCGCGGGGTGGTGCGGGCAATGGGTGCGATGGGCCTGGATTTTCTTTTTGCCACCGAACACGCGTCGAGTTCCCCGCAATTGATGGACCTCGACCTCCACATCGATCTCATGGAGGAGTTTTTTGGCAACCTCTTTGGGGATGTGGATCCTCTGGAGGAAAGTGACACGGATCAATACTGGGGTGTGCTCCGCGACATGGATCTCCGGCGTTATGCCGAATGTCATCGCACGATCTACGGCGAAAAGGGCGTCAATCGGCAGGCCACGCTGCAGGGCGGGACTCAGGGCGCGCTTCCCCAGAACTACTTCTCGCACCGGGTGGTCCCGCAGATCTTCCTCGGAGGGGAGCTGGATACGATTCCCGAAGTAAAAGCCTCGATCATTGGGCCTCCGCCTCCGCCTCATCCGGGTCCGGCCCCTTCCCCTACGCTTGATCTGGCTGCTTACTACCAGTGGCAGGCAAAGTGGACTGCCTACAAGAACTGGCGACCCATACCCTTCGGATACGGCAATGGCCTTACTTTTGATCTGGCCGGACTCAAGTCGCCTGGCAATCAACCACACGCCATCCTCTATGAGAGTTCCGGAGACGCCGTGCTGGTCCACGATTTCCAGGGATTGGATACTTACAACCTTTATGGCCGCGGGCATCTCGTCTACTTCCCCGCGACTTCGATTCTCGATCCGTTCAAGGAATCTCCATTCATCCCCAGCTACACCAGCAAGTATGGGGGCGCTACGCGTCGCCTCGACGCGACTCATCAGGGTCGTGCCGCGCTCCTGCCGGAGATCGAGAGGAAAGGCATCGCCTTTGTGGCGCATCACCTCAACGCGGGCGAAGGCGGCCGCGGTCCCGACGGAGCGCCGTGGACACTCGATCACATGTTGCTGAAAGCCTTTCGTTCGCCGGCCATTCTCGGCCTGGAGTTCTGGAATGAAGATACGCGCTACACGACCCGCGTCTGCAGTCACGAATATTGCCGCGACGACGGCTTCCTGGGGCTGGAACTTGGCTACGAGCGGAATGAGTATTTCGCCGTGCTCGGCTATCAGCCGGGCGAATTGACGGATGTGCCGCTCGCCCTTCCGGAAGTTCGCCATGGTTTCGTCTCGGGTGGATCGGTCGGCAGCCAGTTTGAGTTGCGATCTTTCTCCCTGCCCAGTGGCCAATGGGAACAAAGCTCCCGTGGAACCGAGCATGCATTGCATCATGGCTGCTTTGACTGGGACCAGTTGAATCTGCTGGGACTGGATTTCGAGGGGCGCGGCACATTGAGTTGGCTGGCCGCGGACGAACCGCGTCGCGTTTTCCTAGGTGGCGGTTCCGATGCGCACGGCGATTTGAATCACCGCCGGGCGGGCTATTTCCTCGGAACGGAGGACGCGAATGACACCGCCATCGGCAAGCCACGGAACCTGCTGTTCGTCGGGGATCCGGCTGGGCCGGTGATCTACGACGCCACGCCGCCCATCGACCCTGGGGTCGCCGGGGCGGGACTCGATCCAGCCGATGAACGGCTGATCGATCCGGATCCAGTTTTTCCAGTCATTCGCACTCACACGCAGGAGCAGGTGATCGGTGCGCTCAGGCGAGGACGATTTAGTGTGACTGACGGGCCAGCCATCCGCATCGCCATCGATATGAACGGCGACTTCAAAATCGACGACGGAGACATCCAGATGGGCGACGTGTATCGATTTCGGCGCTCGCTACCGGCAGGCGCAGGTTTGCCGGCTGAACGGCAATCGGTCACCATTTTGACCGAATGCCTGTCGACGCCGGAATTCGGGCCGGTCAGCCGGGTTCATCTGTACGTTGGAGTGCAGCCGGGCTCTGGCCGCACGGCTGGAGACGCACGCGTCTACGCGCCGGCATGGCATGGCGTGCGGGACCCATCACGCGCCTACTCCAGCGATCTGGAGGAGACCTACATCTCCCAGGGCCAGGCCTACTCGAGAATGCAGGACAATTACTGGTATGCACCGGAACTGACAGTTGTCCGGCGGAGCGGCGATGGCTATTCGTTCACTGGCGCGACGACCATCGACTTGGAGCACTACGAGGCCGGGCGGGGACAGGTGGCCAATCGCTTTTTTGTCCGAGCGTTCGCGGAGACCGGTGCGAACCCGTCGGCCCAGCAACCGGCCCGATATGGATTCACGAATCCGATCTGGCTGCTGCGCAGTCCCGCCTACATCACCACCCTTCCCATTGCCGTCGAGCCCGTGGTCAGACCGCCGAGTCGCCCCGCCGTGGCATGGACGCAGGACAAGCTGGGCCGGCCGGCGGTTGAGTTCCTCGGGATTCTGCAATACACGAGCGCGTTAGGAAAGCCGTTCGCGGACGTGACGGGAGCCATCAGCCCCTATCCAGTATCGACGACTCAGAAAAGTGGATTCTTCCGGGCGCGAAGTGCGAGATAGTGCGGCGCGCTTGAGCATTAAGCCAATTTCGCGGACTGAGTCTGCCACAGCGCCAAAGGCGCGCCATCGCTCAGCCCAGGCCATCGGCCTGGGTTGACGAATCCATTTTATCGAAGCCCCAACGGGGGCGCGATAGGGCTCAGCCCCCCAATGGTTCACCTTAACCCGGCCTGGACACGATGGCCGCGACGCCGGTTATCGCAGCCCTTCAGGCCTCGGATTGATGCATGGTTCTGCCGACCCAGGCCGCTGGCCTGGGCTGAGCGATGGCGCGCCCTTGGCGCTTTGGTTGCATGCGATGCGACGCTGCCACGACGCAATCTGCCTGCTTGCGCGAGAAGGCTCATGTCGCTACTTTCTGTGGCTTCTGGTAGCCGACGTGGCGGAATTGGCAGACGCGCTAGACTCAAAATCTGGTACTCTTACGAGTGTGTGGGTTCGACCCCCTCCGTCGGCACCAAATAACGAGGGCAGTTCCATACACCTCACAGTCAAAGCGTCGTCTTCGATTGGCGCGGTGGCCATTCCACGCCGGCCAGCTCCTTCGGCAGTTGCTTCGGGTCGACCGGATAGATCAGCGACAGGTCGGGCTTGGTCTTTGAACCGGGAAGAAACTCAAGTTCCTCCGGCGCGCCCACAATCAGCCACAGCACCTCGGCGTCGGTGTCGTTGAACACCTGGCGCACCTGGTCCGGCCCAACCAGCACGCTGCCGTATTTAGGCACCGTCAACGTCTGGTCGCCCACCCGCAAGCGGCCCGTGCCTTCCAACACAAAGTAAAACTCCTCGGCGCGGACGTGTTTATGGAGCGTGTTCGCGCTCCGCGGCGGCAAGCGCCAGAGGCGCGCGCTCAAATTCTCGCTTCCGGTGCGCTCCAAATAATCCGCGTTTGGGATTTGCATCAGGTTGGAGGGACGCCAGGAGAGATCTCCCGGCTCGATGAGATGATAGCCTTGAATGGGTTTCATAAACTTACTGGCGAACGCTTCGCCGAACGTTGACGTCGGAAAAGTGTCACAGCCACTAAGGCTAAGCAGACTCTTGCCTCCCGGAAAAGCAGAAGTCGGAGAACTCGCCATGGCACTGTTGGCAGGCGAAAACGCCCAAACTTGTTTTGCCAATTCGGCACCGTACGTACGGCACGGGATTGGCGAATTGAGGAGACAGTTTCGAGGAAATCAATTCGACGTGAGACGGGCGCTCCAAACGGACTTCGGCACACGAAACAATTCGTTTTCCACCGCCAGCCACAAGTCGTCCCCGTGAAGCTGAAGGCACCGGACCACGACTTCGCTGTCACCGAATTGCGCGATTCGGTCGATGCTCCCCGTCATGATATCCGCCAGCGCCAGATAATTCACCCCACCGATCCACACCTTGTCTCCATCCAGCGCTAACGAATGAACGAACTGATTCTTTAGGGACGGTTTTCCGGTCAGATACTTCACGTAGTGGAAGAGCAGGTAAATGCCTTGTGTCTGGCCACTCTCGAGATCGTGCACCGTCACTCCACCGCCCCCGCCGAGAACCAGGCGTTGTCGGGAAGCGACAAAGCAACGGACGTTCTCACTGCGAAACGGGCCCAGGGACAAGCCCGTCGTGCTCCATTCATTTCGGGCAATTTGATATCGTTGCAAGCCAACCGTCGTCACTGCCATCCAAAGATCCCCCAGGGATGTCTGAGCAAATGCGACCACCCGATTCTTCGGGGGCTCTGCCCCGGGCGAACTGGTGCGAGAGGGCAGCGCTGGGTGAGCGGCTTGGGGATTTAACGCCGGCGTGAACGCGGTGATCCGTCCTGTCTTGAAGTCTAGAAATCCGACGCCGCCCGTATCCAAATGCCCGAAGCCAATCCATAGTCCCTCCGCCGTGTGGTGCAGGGCGGAGATCTTTGGGAAAATCAGCCCATCCCTCTCCAAGTACTGGCGCCAGCGCCGGGTCTGCTTGCTCAATTCAAGCAGCCCGCTTCCAGCGGTGCCGAACCAGACGCTCTCCTTCCCAACCGCGATGCACGTGATATAGCTGCTGACATTTCTTGGCCAGCGGAGGTCGGTGAGCTGGCCGGTGGCGATATCATATTCGGCCGGGAGAAAGCCGTCCCGGAGCCAGATTCGACCGCCGTCGCAGGCAAAGGTCGTTGGTTCAGGCAAGGTCAGCAACGGGGCTCCGATCGAAAACTGGGCGACCTCCTTGAGTCCCAAGTGGGGAAACAGGGTGCGTGTCGGGGCATTGGTGCGCGAGAAGATGCGCGGGTCCACCGTGTGGCCATGCAGCCAGAGCTTTTCCACACATGCCAGCATCGCGGGTTGATTGTTCGTCTGACACCACTTGCTAAGTTGCGAAAAGTACATCTGACGAAGCTGCTTGAGCAGGATAACCCGCTCAGGGTTCCGCACACTGGATTCCAAGGCTTGGGCAAGGCGCGCTATGATGACCTTCGAAGGACGAAGGGCAGGGTCCCACGCCTGCCACACAACGTAAGTAACCAAAATGTTCGGCGCCCACTCCGGGTAGCTGTCGCACAATGATGGGACAATGACATCCAGGTGTTCTTGCCCAGTACGTGTATTGAAATCGTCATATCTTCCGAAGCAAGTGAACGTATTCTGAATGCGCCCGGTCAGTCCATCCATCTCCTGCGGAATGTCCGAAGAGGAATTCGTCGCGTAATTTGTTCCGGCCCATTGAGCAGCTTCGCAGAACGTCCAGAGGAGCTTCTTGAGATGAGCGAAGCCCTCTTCCATTCCGACCTGTCCGTTCCGATGAAGCCTCTCCATCGGCATGTACATCGATTCCAAAAGGCGCGCCCGTTCGCCGGGATTGCGCGCCAGCGTCAGCATCTTCGAATACATCTTGAGGGCGCGCGCATCGTCTTCGTTAAGATACGACTCCGCGTGTTTGTGGTGCGCCGTCCAGGCCAGGGTGGAGTTCGTGGATCCGGCAATAACCTCGCGCAGAAAATCCCGGGCCTTGTTCGTGATTCCGATTTGCGGGTCCAACAAACAGCGGGCCAGATACAGCTTTGCTTCGTGAAGTTCCGGGTCGAGAAAGAGCGCCGCCTCGAAAGCTTCGATGGCCTCAACGATGTTCTGCCGTCGTTTGGTATCGTTTTCACCGAGCGGATAACCTCCCAGGGTGATGCCTTCCATCGACCAGGGCAATCGCGACCGGTCCTTGCCTCTTTCCAATTGAATCAAAGCCTCGTCTGTCGCCGTGGCTGTCGCCGGCTTCTCACTTTTAGTTACGATATCGCGAACGGTGACCGCGACCTGCTTCACCAATTCGGTGTCGACGGCCTTGAATTGAAAAGATTTCGCGCCTTTGCCAAACCCGGTCACCTTGAGAATCAATTCGACTTTCTCTCCGCCTTCAAATCGGGATTGATACGTCCCATCCACGAGAAAGAAGCCCGGCAGTGCCGTGTGATCGACTGCGGCCGGAGTCGTCAGTCCGATTCGGTTAAGGCGCAGTTCTTCCAAGAGTGGACTGACCATGGTGCGTTCGACTACGGCGACAGACGTTCCACGAAACATTTCCTCCAGATGCAAACGGATGCTTTTTCTTAGCTCCGGGTGACGGTTATTGACTCCAACGTCCTCGAAGCCGCCAACGCCCAGAAAAACTCGTTGCTTCAAGCTGGCCACATTGCGTTGAGAATTCACTGCGAAATCGGCAACGGCGCGAGACAGCGCGACCGGATCATTGTCGGCATTCAAGAGGCAGGCCATGTCCCGAACCAGGCCGGTTTGCGCGTCCACCACCCGGGCCACCACGCAATTGGTTCCCGCGAAACTCAGGAATGTACCGCCAATAAACCAATCGGCTCGCAACATCTTGCCCACACGCACCGCGGTGGATGATTTGGCAGGTTGAGACAGGGATATCGTTACCTCATTTGCCACAGCTTCGATTTCCCGGCGCTCCACGAGCTCAAACCAGGGCGTGGAAGAAAGCTGCACGTGCAAGAGCTCGGTCAATCGCCGGCTTCTCTCGATGCTTTCCGGCCGATCAACCTCCGAAGCAAAATCGCCGACCGCCAATCTCAGCACCTTGTTGGTGGACGCCGGACTGCCGCCTGAAGGCGAGCGAGGCGGTTCGGCGGCGGGCAAGGAAATCCCCATCACCAGGAGGAGTACGAGCGAGGCGCAGACGCGACGAAGCCTTTCAGGCAAGAGAGAATTCTGCCGATTCATTCCGAAGGATTATCGGTATGAGCGGACTGGAATTGAGACGAAACATCACCGACGCACGCTGGAAAACCTATCGAGCGCGCAGGCGGCTCCACGGCATCAAGCGAGCGATAATGGCGGCGCTTTGCGGATGGACTGCTGCCTTCGGCCAGGTCCAAATCCGAGCTGCCGACGCAGGCAGCGCTCTGTTGCTGGCGGCGGAAAAGGGCGACCTCAATGCGGCGACGCAACTCCTCGCCAAAGGCGCGGCCGTCAATGTGCGGAACCCCACGAACGGATGGACGCCGTTGATTTTCGCCGCAAAGCGCGGCGATCTGGCGATGGCGACACTGTTAATCTCGAACAAAGCCGACGTCAATGCACAGAGCACGACGGCCATCGGGAGTCGCGCGCTGATGTTTGCCATCGATGACAAGAACTTAAAATTGATCGACCTTTTGCTGGCTCACGGCGCACGAATTAACGACCCGGCCAGGAACGGTGAGACGGCTCTCCATCATGCCGCGACTCTAGGTCATCTGGCTGCAACCAAACTCCTCCTGAGCAAAGGTGCGGACCCAAATCAATACACGTTTCGAAACGAGAATCGTTTCGTGTTCACTCCCTTCCTGGGCGCGTTCTTTCGCGGTGACACGAACATGGCGTCCCTTCTTCTGGAGCACGGAGCGGATATCGAGACCCGGAACAACCGTGGGAACACCGCGCTCATGCAGGCTGCCATGTTCGAGACTCCCGAGGCCCTCCAGTGGCTCATCGCCAAGGGCGCGAACGTCAATGCACGAGGGCATCACGGGCACAGCGCGCTCATCTATGCGGCTTACAACGGAAGAGTCGAAAATGTCCGGGCGCTTCTGCGAGCCGGCGCCGATCCTTTTGCCAAGGCATCGAATGCCGAAGAGCCCGATACCAGCTTTGAGTACGACGCCGCGAATGAAGCGCGCGCAGAGGGACACGGTGAAATCCTCGCCATGATTCTTGAGGCACAAAAGCGCTTCCAGCCGAAACCGACTAGTTCCCGTTAGCCGCATATTTCACAGGCTAGATCTCATTTTTGCATACGCGGAGTTTTCTCCCTCTCCTCGTTGACTTCTATTCATTAGCTTTCGAATTGCACCAATGTCACCCTTCCGGCAATGAGAACACGCATCATCTTTGCCCTGCTTTTGTGTCTCACCGCTCCCACGGTCTGTTCGGCGGCGGACATCCGCCACGTCGTGCTCGTTACCATCGATGGATTTCCCGCCCGGATGTTCTGGGATCCAAAGACACCCATTCCGCGACTCCGCCAATTGGCGGCGGCAGGCACAGCGGCGGAAGGAATGCGAATTTCGAACCCCACCCTGACCTGGCCGAATCACACGACGCTTGTGACGGGCGTGCCAGCAGCGAAGCATACGGTGCTTTACAACGGCATTCTCCAGCGCGCAGGGCCCGGACTTCCCGTGATGGTGGATCCGAAGCGCGAGAAAGCAGAACTCGTCGCCGTGCCGACGCTTTTTGATGAATTGCACAAGGCTGGGCTGCGCACGGCGGCCATCAACTGGCCTTGCACCCGAAACTCCGGATCGATCGATGATGATTTTCCCGATGTGCCGGATACTCTGCTGCATACCACCGCCCGGTTGCGGCAGGAGTTGGTGACACAAGGCATTCTGCCGGACGACAAGGACGTCACCTTCCGCGCGATGACTGGCCCTGGGCGCGATGAAGTTTGGACGAAAGCAGCGTGTCACGTGATCCGGACGCGGCGGCCCAACTTTCTGTTATTCCACCTGCTGAATTCCGACGGCACTCATCATCGATACGGTGCCGAGTCGCCCGCGAGCTACACCGCCCTGGCTTTGGCTGACGTCCACGTCGGCCGAGTGCTGGATGCATTGGACGGCGCGGGCATTCTTATGAACACGACCGTGTTCGTTGTCTCGGATCACGGATTCGCCACCGCGACCAATGTTCTTCAACCGAACGTGTTGTTTCGCCAGGCCGGCCTAATCGAACTCGGGGCAACCAACCAGATGACCAAAGCCCAGGCTCAGGTTGTTTCGATTGGGGGAGCAGGAATGATCTATCTGACCAATCCACAGACTCGAGACGCCGATCGGAAGAAAGTCATGGAACTCCTCCGTGACAAGGAAGGCGTTGCGGACGTAATCGAGCCGGACCGCTTTGCGGAACTGGGTCTCCCGTTTCCGGAGAAAAACGGCGGTGTGGGCGACCTGGTCCTGGTCCCGAAAGACGGTTACGCCGTCTCGGCCGCCGCGACCGGCAACCAATTTGTTCTAACGATCAGCGGCACCATGAACGTTGGCTACCACGGTTATTTGGCCAGCAACCCTCGTATGAACGCCCTGTTCATCGCGGCCGGAGACGGGGTCAAGAAAGGAATCAAAATTGGATTGGTCGACAACATTGATGTTGCGCCAACGATCGCGCACGTCTTCGGGAGACACCTATCGGGCGCAAGCGGAAAGGTGTTGTCCCAGATTCTCATCAAGACCGAGCCATAGCACTAGTGATGTGCCCCTTAAATAACTAGACTTATCCCGGAGCGCCAAAAGCATGGGAACCTGGATTCTCGAACGCCAATCGTGGTGTCGATGGCCCGGAATTGAGGTAAAAGATGAAGGGGTAAAAGATGGGTGCCTGTTAACTCAAAGGTATAAACTGGCAGTATCTTTTACCACCCATCTTTTACCGAAACCGACGCCCCGAGGCATAAGTCTCGTTATTTACGGGACAGTACACCAGCCGTCACAGACTCGCTCGGCCCCCGCACTTTGCACAGGGACGTTCCTGGCTTTCGGTGTTTTGCAAATCCGCGCGGTTTGAAGATGCAACTTGCAAGCGGCCAAGCCCGCGCATTCCGCTGCTTTTCGAGAAAATTCAGACTGGCAGGCTCTAGGCTGCAATTTGAGAAGAAGAGCCCCGTTGTCATGGGGACCCTTATTGCCTTCGCGGATCAGTTGGCCCGCGACGTGGAGAGGCGTCGACAGAAAACAAGAAAACAGGAGAAAAGGAATTCGTTATGAAACGCAATTATGATGACTCGGCATCCCCCGCCACCATGAACCCGCCCCAAAATGTGCGCGGCGCACAACCCGGACAACCTTCACGCGAGCAGCAGCAAGAGATGATGCAGAAGATGGAAGCCGCAGGAAGACCGGGGCCTGGCCACAAGGCATTGGAGCACTTCGTCGGCAATTGGAAGGCGGAAGTGAAATGCTGGATGGAACCAGGCGGCGAACCGAACGTCAGTCAGGCCAAGGCCAAAGGGACTTGGATTATGAACGGCCGTTTCCTGCAGGAAGACTTTCAGGGTGAAATGATGGGTAAACCCTTCCGCGGACTCAGCATCATCGGCTACGACAACACTAAACACATGTTCACGAGCGTCTGGATTAGTGACATGCAAACGTCGATGTTTAAATCGGAAGGGCGAGGCGAGGACGGCAATCAGACCATCAAGCTGGAAGGCACATCCTCCTGTCCGGCAACGGAACGAACGGAGGCACCGGTGAAAGTCGTCTTCCGCGTCCTTGGCCCCGACCGCCATACGTTCGAGATGTACGACTGCAGCGAGGGAAAAAACACCAAGACGATGGAAATTG
>Ga0070689_100002387_pt1 | contig 12243 bp, 11 predicted proteins | sample KBSS23HmetaG_FD_64669 | JGI IMG/M metagenome (GOLD analysis project Ga0070689, IMG submission 64669) | Switchgrass rhizosphere microbial communities from Kellogg Biological Station, Michigan, USA - KBS S2-3H metaG | ecosystem: Host-associated > Plants > Roots > Rhizosphere ... | reverse complement strand
GCCTTTTTAGGATAAGGAAAAACCGGTCGGGTCATGACTGTTTTTCTATTCACTATTTTTGAAAGAACTACACGTTCAGGCGCCTTATTTTTTTCAACCCAATCTTGAATCAGAACTACCCAATCAACCTTATCAGGCCCCGTGCCTCCATCACAATGAAGAACACCTGGCAACAGGAATAACCGGATATTTGATTGCAAATTTTTGTCTTTGCTCATTGCCTCTTCATAATGCCGGATAGTTGATAAAGATGAAAGAGCCGGATCGTTCCAGCCATGATACATGATCATTTTTCCATTTAGTTTTTTGAATGAAGTATAATCTGTATTTGTGGCATTAAGAAAAGCAGCAGCATAGGCTGTTTCTTTTAAAAAATTTTTAAAGTCGTATTGACCATAATTCCACGATGGATCGTTATACACCAGGTATTTGAACACTTCTGTTCCGAACATATAATGCAGGCTCGGAATACCCGGCATAACAGAGTTGGTTCCGCTGATCCACACATCCCATGATCCGTTTTCGGCTTCAAGGCCGGGTGGAAACCCGGGATATATCTGCGTATTGTCGATGATCACCGGATCGTAAACAGATCTAACTGCATTTAATTGCTCCTTTGTAAAGCATCCGCTGGCAGCTACATCATTAGCACAAAGCGGTAATTTTGAAAGATCGACCTGGCAATTTCGCGGATCACTCAATATCTGATCCTTCAATCCATCCAACTGATCGCATTGTTCAAATACAAATTTCTGAAGAAGCTTCAGGTTATCATTGGTAATTACGATATGCTTCAGATCTTTTGGGTCAGGATAATTAGCCTGGCATTCACGTATAAATTTTGCACCGATCGCTGGCCAGTCAAACGCAGGAGCTCCGGCAACGATACCATTAAAATCATCCGGGAATTGCTGAGCTTCCATCATTGCTTGTCCACCCCCTCTTGAGCAACCTAAAAAATATGAATAAGCCGGGGCTGAACAATAAAGTTTTTCGATTATAGATTTTGATACAACTGCAGTACGATGAACAGCTAATTTTCCAAAGTTCAGCTGACGTTCCATATTGTTCAGCGCCCAGTCAGCCTGTATTCCATTTCCTTTATGCCCGGTGTTAGTACCTACTACTGCATAGCCCTTATCGAGGTAACCTAAGAGGTTATTCTGAATACTGCCTGCAAACCCTCCATTACCTGCCATTAAAAACCTGCCGTTCCATTGCTGAGGCAATAACAATTCAAAATCAATTTCCTTGCTTATACGACCTTCCAAACGGCAAAAAGGCACATTTATAAAGACTGGCGGGATCCAGGTTCCCTGGCCTTTGATCGTGTCTTTTGTTTTTGACTCAACTTTTATAATGGTAAGATCAGGTAACTGCAATTTTTTTAATTCTTCACACGGTTTGCAAGGTTTTTTATTTGCACTTACCTGCGCCTGTGTATTAAATGGTATTAATGCAATCACCAGGGTGAGAGTAATGATCAGCGATTTCATAAAATTTAATTTGACTTAGTTCTAAAGTTATGAATTTCCATGTGTGTGGGCATAGATCATTTAACAAACTCCAGCAGCTTATTAAGCGTATTACTTTGATGAGTGATGCCATCTAATACTTCTTTCAAAAAAATGGCATCGTATTTTGCATAAGGATCATTGGGAAATATATTAGGACTGATCAAACGATAACCTATTAACTCTTCTATCTCTGAACGATGTTCATTCAAAAGTTTTAAATAATTATCAATGTCACCCGTTAAGCTGTAGTCAAAAGCATATCCGGTATTTATAAAACTATTCAACTGCATTAAACGATTTCGGAGAAATGACATTGCATCCACAAACTCGCCTTTTTCTTCTTCAGTTAACGGGCTGGGAGTACCATTTAAACAATTCACAAGATAGTCTCCTATTCTTTCAGAAGCTGTAGTAAGAGCTTCCAACATTACCGGGAATAATTCTTCCATAAGAAAAGTATAATTAGCTTAATACTGTTTAATGCTTCTCCTGCAAATAATGTTTCTTCAATATATCCTCACCAAACTCATTTCCCTTTTCACGCCAGATAGTATGGATATGATTTGCACTTCCGCGTGGTCCGCCGGCATTGTCAAACTCAATTAAAAAGCTGGGGCCGTTCAGTACAAAATAATGCTGCTTGTATTCATTATAAGGTCCGACCCATCCGAAATAAATATTATCAATTCCTGCTTTAATTATTTTATCATACTCTTCCGTTGCTTTTTCGTATTCCATATTGAAAACGTATTCACGAATGATATAAAGGAGTACTGCTTTTTGTTTTTTATCAAGCTGACTACCTTTTATACCCCAGTAATCTATCAATCGCATACCACTTTCTGCTCCGGTTATCATATCACCCGGCACTTCTGTATTCATGGTTGCTATTTGTTGTTGATCAGCTGTCAGCATATTGATGAGCTTAATACCAAGATCCTCCTCCTGCCCCAACACACGCCACCCTGCATATTGTGTCATTTGCATTTCAGCCGGATCGGTACCAATGAACCAGGGTGTAACTGATATCTTATCACCAGTAAAAGTTAAATTGACAGACAAATGATGGCCTTCAATTTTAAATCCCCAGTTAGCATCAGAAGGTAAACCAAAAAATGCGAGATAATAGTTTCGATGCGACCATTTCAGATCCATCAAGAACTGTCGCACTGTATCATTAAAATCCTGTCGTGAATAAGCAGTATCTATCCACATGTTTAGCAAATTGTCAAGGTGCATTACGCCGGTAGCTTTCAAATAACCTTGTGAACTTAACGATGCAGATAAAATGCGGTGTACTAATTTTCTTTGTTCCTCGGTCATATTCCCTATGCTGATACCAGCTCTTGCTCTTAATCCCACCGGCAGGTTATTCCATTTTATTCTTGCCGTATCATTAAATGAAAGTAGTGCTGTTCTTTTTTGCAATGGATCAAATGTTTGAATCAAGGAAGTGGCCGCATTTTTTATTTCGGCGGTGTAGGTAGATTGTCCGCTTACACTAATTTGGCTGATCAACAGTAGTGCAAAAATTATTTTATACATGGGCTTTTTTTAGAAAGATAGAATATTCCATTCATCCGTAGTGTTGTCCATAAAGAAACCTTCTTGTCTTTCTAAAGAACTCAAAAGAGCATTTCTTTCTTTAGTTATTATAGATTAATTTTCAAGTATCAATTACAAAAAAATGAAAAGCATACATCACTATTTTATTTTATTTGTCCTGCTATCCAATTTTAGTTGCGGCGAAGCAGGTTCTGCAAAAAAGGAAACTCCAAAAAAAGAATTTGCAGAGATCAAATTTCAAAACGAGAGAATTGATATTGGTGTTATAGATGGGAAATCAAATGCAAATGTCGATTTCAAATTTTATAATGTAGGAAATATTCCTCTTACCATTATTGAAGCGAGAGGTAATTGTCATTGTGTACAGGCAAAAGCGCCGGAAAAAGCGATTGAACCTGGTGACTCATCAGTCATAAGTGTTTCGTTCGACCCCGCTGGAGTATCAACCGATTTTCAAAGGACGGTCATGGTTCGATCGAATGCAACAAGAGATTCGGTCGAGCTTTATATGACTGGTGACGTAAAACGGGATCCAAAAGAAGTAATTAAAAAAATACATTAATTAGCGTCTTTAGTTCCGCCCTTTAAAATGACGAAGTCCTTACTTATACTGATCACAATTTTTCTGACAGGATCAATAATACTGTTGTTACCAGATAATAATGATCCAATAATCAGGTTCAATAAAATACATGGCCCATCCTTACAGGATCTGGCAGGCCTTCTGTTGATAATATCCGTATGGTTTGCAAGCTGCATCTTTGTTATTAAAAAGTGGTCTCAAGTATTAAAAAGCATAGGACACAGCACCGCTTATTTCTTAGTTCTTCTTTATGTGTTTTCACTTTCAGGTGTTGTACTTGCATTGATCTTATCACTTGACCTGTTGCTGTGGACTTGCATTATTTTAGCTATACTAACTAATATCTCGATTATTATTACAGCGATCCGTGTAAAAGAATATAAAAACTAAAAACGTGATAAAGTGAGTCCGCCGTCTAGCATGATCACCTGGCCTGTTGAGTAGGGAAAATTTCCAAGGGCTAATGCACTTACTGCTTTACCAATATCATCAGGATAGCCCCAGCGTTTCTGAACAGTTAAGCCTTCACCAATCAGCTTATCATATTTTTCTTTTACACCAGCCGTCATGTCAGTATCGATCACGCCGGGCCGAACTTCATATACGGGAATATCAAACTCTCCTAACCTTACAGCAAATAACTGTGTTACCATACTAATGCCTGCTTTGGAAACGCAATATTCTCCACGGTTGATATTGGCTGCTGTTGCTGAAACGGAAGAGATGTTGATAATACAAGATGCAAATAAAGTGTCAGCCTTTTTCTGTTCGATCATCCAGTTGGCAACATGCTGTGAGAGGAAATAAGTGCTTTTAAGATTAGTAGCGATCAGCCTGTCGAAACTTTCTTCTTCTGTTTCAAGTATATCTTTTCTTTCTTTTGGTGCAACGCCTGCGTTGTTTACGAGTACATGCAGTTTACCAAAATGTTTCTTAACCTGTTCTATTATTTTCTTCCTGTCTGCTGTTAATGAAACATCACCCTGACAATATAAAACATCAGCTCCTGCATTACGCAGTTCCAGTAAAGTGTCAACAATGGTTTTTTCTTCTCTTACTCCATTCACTGCAAGATCAAAACCGTTTTGAGCAAGATGTTTTGCAATGCCAAACCCAATGCCCCTGCTTCCACCCGTTATTAATGCAACTCTTTTCATAATGACTATTTAAATAATTTTTCACGCAAAGGCGCAAAGTAAATAAGACGCTAAGGCAGTACTCTCTTTGCGACTTTGCTCCTTAGCGCCTTTGCGTGAAATAAAAAGCTCACTAGAATTCCCGAACGATGAAGTGAGTGACACAACAGACGATGATAGTAGTAATGCAGATGACTTCATAAAAATTATTTTCTTAAAGTTCAGGAATATCAACCCAACAACGTTTGCTCCAGCTTTCTATTCCTTTTTCAGCCAACTGTACACCCTTCGCGCCATCACGAAGATCCCATGGAAAAGGTTCATCTTTTACAACATGCTTTAAAAACAATTCCCATTGTACCTTGAAAGCATTATCATAAGTTTCCTTCTCTCCTACTTTGGTCCAGCCTTCAAAAAAATTTATGGGTTGAGCAACGTCGGGATTCCAAACTGGACGCGGTGTATTCTCATAACTTTGAGCATAGCATTCACGCAAACCTGCAACTGCCGAGCCTTTGGTTCCATCTACCTGCAATGTAAGAAGATCATCACGTCTCACTCTCACAGTCCATGATGAATTGAAATGAGCTATGACACCATCTTCTAACTGAAATGTTGCATACGCCGCATCATCAGCCGTGCATTCATATTCCTTTCCTTGTTCATCAACTCTTTTCGGAATATGTGTTGCACCCAAACAGGAAACAGCTTTTACTTTTCCAAAAACATTATCGAGCACATAACGCCAATGGCAAAGCATATCAACTATAATTCCGCCATCATCTTCTTTCCGGTAATTCCATGAAGGCCGTTGAGCAGGAATTGTATATCCTTCAAAAACCCAATAGCCGAATTCACCTCTCACAGAAAGTATCTTGCCAAAGAAACCTTGTTGAATAAGCTGTTTTATTTTTAATATACCGGGAAGCCATAGTTTATCCTGCACCACACCATTTTTTAACCCAGCATCTTTACATAATTTATAAAGTTCCATAGCAGTTTCGACATCTGTTGCTACTGGCTTTTCACAATAAATATGTTTGCCTGCTTTCACAGCTTGTTTAACAGCATCTGCTCTCCTTCCTGTTACTTGTGCATCGAAATAAATGATATTATTTTTATCGGCAAGTGCTTCATCAAGGTTGGACGTCATTCTTTTTACTCCGGATAATTCACAGAGTTTTTCCAGTTTACCAGTATTTCGTCCAACAAGGATCGGATCAGGCATGATCGTTTCTTCTTCACTGATCTTTACGCCGCCTTGTTTTATGATCGCTGCAATAGAACGTAGCAGGTGTTGGTTGGTTCCCATGCGTCCTGTTACACCATTCATGATGATACCTATTTTATGTTCCTTCATTGTCAGCTATTTTCTTTGTATGCTTTTATTATTTTTTTCAAAAAATGTGATTGATCCTGCTGCCAATATTTATTGGAAAAAATTTCTACTTCATAAAAACCAGTGAATCCTGTTGCCTCCACCCATGATCTTATTTTATTGACAGGAATGCATCCATCACCCATTAAACCACGATCAAGCAATATATCAACAGTTGGTGAATTCCAATCGCAAATATGAAAAGCTAATAAATGATCATTATCTCCGCAACGTTTTATTTCCTGTTCCAAAGATGGATCCCACCAAAGATGATATACATCTACAGCAACGCCAACATAGGGCGAATTTATTTGTTCTGCCATATCATTTGCCTGTGCTAATGTATTAATTGCGGAACGTGTGTCTGCATACATAGGATGCAATGGCTCAATAGCTAATTTTATTCCTGCGGCTTTTGCTTGAGGAAGAATTGTTTGAATGCCTTCCTGTATTTGCTTTCTTGAATCTTCGAGTGATTGAATTGGATCAGCACCACAAACGAGAACAATTAAAGAAGTTCCTAATTCAGAAGCCTCTTCAATAGCTTTCAGATTATCTTCAATTGCCAGTTTTCTTTTTTCTTTTTCTTTATTGGGGAAAAAGCCTCCCCTGCAAAGTGAAACTATGTCCAGTCCATGAACACGCAATAGTTGGCCTGTTTGTTTGATATTCCGATCTATCAGTGCATCCCTCCAAACAGTTATCCCTTTTACGCCTTCTGCTGAATAATTTTTTGCAGCTTCTTCAATGCTCCATGGCTTGGTTGTGATGGTATGAATACACAACTGTGAAAGATCAGTTAGTTGTTTGGCGCCCATTAAATGCAATTGAAGAATGTGTAATATTTTTCATTGTTGATGATACGTTGCAGGTACAGACTTACTTCACGAATATGATAATCTCCCCACATACTTGCTTCACCATTTGGAATTTTACTGCCTGCAGGAATATGGTCCCATCCATTCGGCCGATGATAGATGGAATGCAATATCATTCCCTGGTGTGCATCATTGATACTCAAATAAGGTTCATCCAATAAAGTATTCATTACAGAAAGACCAGCCTGCCAGTAACGATCCCCGTTTTTATTATCTCCTTTATTCTGTAAATATTTTCCCAGTCGTAACAAGCCTTGCGTACCGATCGCTGCAGCTGAACTATCAACCGGTTCATAAGAATTAAATGGATCAGAATTTTTATTTAAGTAATCTCCCATTTTAGAAAGTCCCGGCGCCCCGGTATCCCAATAAGGAATTCCATCGTTGCAGGAGTTTTCAATATAAAAATCACAGGTAGCTTTTGCGGCTTTCAGCATCAGCGATCCTAAATTCTTTTTTCCTCCAAAACTTTCAAGAGATGTTTCGCTTACTGTATCAAACCATTCCAGTTCTTCAGCAAAACCACACATGGCCCATGCAAGTCCTCTTGTCCATGTTGTAAAACCTGAAAAACCTTGCTGTGAATTAGGACAACGAAAATTTCCATCTTTCGCATTAAAAATACTTTCATGTGCGGTGCGTCCCCATACATCATAACTATCACGTCCTTCACCATAGAACACCGAATAGTTTGCTGTCGCTTTCAAATGTTGGATAACACGTTCAAACAGGTCTATTTTTACATCACCTTCTCCCTGGAAAACATGACCAAGACAATGACTGACCACCAATGCACGACAAGAACGAATTGTATCTACAAATAAAGAGTGCGGGCCATTGAACGAATGAATGAACCCTCCGTTCTTTATTATTGTCCATCGGCTGGCTTGCACAGCACCGGAGATTTTCAATGCTAATTCGTAAAAACTTTTTTCCCATTCATTGGAAGGGGTTTTATTTTCTTTCATTAACCGAAGCAAGTTGCCATAAGTGCTTATATTATTAAATCCATGATCATGCACCCCAATATGGCTGACATGCGGCGCCATTTTTTCTACTGTTTTTTTTCTGCCTGTTTCTAAGAAAGACTTTTCTCCTGTTGCATCAAATTGAAGAATAGAAGAACCGTATTGAAATCCCTGCGTCCATTCGGTCCATCCTCTTGTTGAATACTTTCCATCGATAGTGAATACAGGTGACCCTTTACTTTCATCATAATTCTTCTCGATCAATTTTATTTTTTTAGCGGAATGTTCCCAGAATCTTGTGAGTTTGTTCTTTAGGTCAGCTGCTTTTAATTCTTGATTAATCCGGATCATATTAAACAATATAATAGTTAGCTAAAGTAAGTTAAGCTTTTTGTGTGTTAGAATTTTTCGGAAGCATTGCTACTGCAATGATACCAATGATGGCAAGTATGATCAGCACCATAAATCCATTAGCATAATTTGCGCTATTATCACGAAGCCTTGCTACCAGCATGGGAGAAAACGCTTCAGCCAAACCATCTGCTGTTAATACAAGTCCCATTACACGTCCCATTATCCTTACTCCGAAAAGTTCGGCCGCCATTAAAGGAATGATCATATAATCGCCTCCCAAACCCATTCCGAAAATGAAAGCAAATAAATAAATGACACCCGGTGTATCGGCAAAATACAGTAGTGGTATTGACCCTGCAACAAGTGTATAGATCAGGATCATCACATATTTTTTTGGAAACTTATCTGCCAGCCACCCCATTAGCACACGACCGATAATGCTTGAAAGAAGCACCAATGAAATAATATTAGCTGATTGTCCCTGGGAATATTTTAGATCAAGACTGAAAAAAAGTTTAAGGTTCTGGCTCGTGCCGGCCACTGCACCTATGGAACACATGCTTCCGATCAGCAGCAAATAGAACGGCCAGCCTTTTACTATTTTTTTAAGAGGGATTGTTGGTTCTTCTTTAATATTTCCTGGTGATCGTACTTCTGGATTCTCTTTTACTATCCACGCCATTGGAAAAGAAATGACAATCATTAATATTCCTAAAAGCATCAATGCCTGGTGCCAGCCAAATTGTATGTTGAGCCATTTTGCTATTTGCGGAACGAGCATACCTCCAACACCTATACCGAGATAAGCAAAGCCCATCGCTTTACCTCTTGTCTTATTGAACCATCGTGCTGTTAAAACCTGGTTCGGCAATGGTCCTGCACACATATATCCCAATGCACTGAATATATAGAACAAATAAAATTGCCACAGTGTTGTGACTGTGCTTAAACCAATCAGTGCAATACCTCCCATTAAAATCCCTGCAAGCATTAATCTTCGTGGGCCAAAACGATCAATAAACCATCCTGCAAAAAAACCTAACAAGCCAACAGCAACTTTTGCAAAAGCATTTCCTGAAGTAACAGTAGCCCTTGACCATCCATAATCTTTTACCCAAAAATCATAAAAGAAAGGAAGACCATATACCATAATACCCACAATGGAGAAAAGGCTGAGAAAGCCAGTGGCCGCTACTTTTAATTGTCCAGGGCTTGGTTTATTGGCTTGCATTATATCGCTAATAAAAGGTGAATATACAAATCAAATATTTTCAACGGTGATCGTCAACGATATAATAAAGTGGAAACGTCTATAGATATCCGAAATGGAAGCTGGCCCCATTCCTTCCTTATTTTCAATAAGAGAAAAATTTAGATTATCCCTCCGCTATTATTTAACTTAGTAGTATCAAAGATGCCTGGCTATGACAAATCATTACGATTTTGCAAAAGCTAATCCCGGGCTGTTCAAACAGTTCTCCTGCAATGAAGCATTATTTCTAATCATTGATTGCCCTCCTGAATTTGTAAAAGCTGAAGATTGGATAGATCATAATTGCTTTCTCCATGTCATCACAGGAAATCACATGCTTTTTAGCCGCGAACGTTCATGGCTGATATCAAAAGGATCAACTGTATTTATCAAAAAAGGAGGATTAGGAATTCAGAAGATCGATGAGGATGCATTTTGTGCATTGATGTTTTATGTTCCGGATAACTATATACACTCATTCCTCAACGACAAAAAATGTGAGCCTTTGCAATTTGAGCATTCATCAATATCAAACGACATGCTGATAGACCTGGAGACCAATGAGGTGCTTGTCGCTTTTTTCAACTCGGTTCTTTCTTATTTTGAAACAGACCGGCAACCAACGGAGGAATTGCTGGAATTAAAATTCAAAGAATTATTACTCAACATTATTTCAAACCCGGCGAACAAAGAGCTAACTGCTTATTTGTACAAAGTTTCCCTTTCCGGCAACAACGATCTAAGAGACATTATGGAACGGAATTATTTGTATAATCTTTCTCCTGATGAATTTGCACGGATCTGTCATCGCAGTCTTTCAAAATTCAAAAGAGATTTTGATATAGTATTTGGTATGCCACCAGGCAAATGGCTCATGGAAAAGCGACTGGAATATGCCGGCAGGCTTTTATTCAACTCAAAAAAATCGATCACAGACATAGTGATTGAAAGCGGATTTACTAACATTACCCACTTTGACAGGATTTTTAAAAAACACTTCGGAGCAACGCCTCTTCAGCACCGGAAGAAGTTTTCAGCTACTATTGCTTACGCTTAATCTTCGCTTTGGGCCCAATAGCAAATAATTTGGGCCAGATAGCAAATATGTTCTTAAAGAATCAAAATAGTTTTGTTTTGAAAACAGCATCACATTTTTTCACCAATGCATCATTTTGAATTTGATACAATAATCAAAACATATAAAATCATTGATATGGAAACCATAACAAAAACAAAAAGTCCTGCAAAGGAAATAAACCTCATTCAACTGGCAAGTGAATTAGGAACCGTTCTGAGTCAACATATAACTGACGAAGAAAATAATGGAAGACTTTCTTCAGAAGTTATCGGAACCTTGAAAGAAGCTGGCTTCTATAAATTATTTCTGCCAAAATCACTGAATGGCTTTGAGGCCGATCCTGTAACTGTTGCTAAAGTAGTGGAAGAAGTAGCAAGACATAATACTGCTGCAGGCTGGTCGCTGATGGTGGCCAACACTACTCTTATGATGGCCTCCCGAATTCCTGAAAAAGGGATCGAAGAAATTTTCGTTGCTGATCCGGATACCTTCACTGCGGGAACCGTTCACCCACCTATGAGAGCTAATTCTGTGAAAGGAGGTTATTTGATCAATGGAAAAAACCCTCTTGTAAGCAATGTGCACGAAACGCAGTGGATAATGGTTTTGGCAATGGTTATGGACGGAGAACAACCAAAAATGAATAATGGCCATCCTGAAATAATCGGTGCTTATATGAATGCAAAAGATTGCCGGATCATTGACACATGGCATGTATTGGGCATGCGTGCCACTGATAGCAATGACATCGAAGCAAAAAACGTTTTTGTACCTGATCATTTTTCTTTTCCGTTAATTCCTGATTATGTTCCCGGCAAGCATTTCAAGGGACCGCTTTATCGATTTCCTGCAGCGGGTGCTAATATATGTTGTCTTCTTGCGCCTGTGAGTCTTGCAGTAGCACGGAATGCTATCAATGAATTTAAAGAACTGGCAACAAAAAAAACGCCACTTGGATCAATGGTTACATTAAGGGAAAGAGGCGTAATGCAACGCAAGTTGGGAAGAGCAGAAGCATTGGTACAGTCAGCTCGCATTTACTTACATAATAAACTTGCAGAATGTTGGACAAGAACAATAGCTGGCGAGATCATATCATTGGAAGAAAAAGCCGACCTGCTTTTAGCTGCAACACATGTTAACCAAAGTTGTGTTGAAGCAGTTGAACTAGTATACACAGCTGCCGGAACCAGTGGTATCTATATGAAAAATAAGATGGCCCATTATTTTACTGATGCAGAAGTACTAAGGTTGCATGGGTTTATGAATGAAAGCCGCTACGAAACAGCTGCGCAGGTTTATTTCGGGCTTCCACCCGATCTGCCGCTTGTGACCTTTTAAAAGAAGTGATTTGCGTAACTAAGAGATCAATGCTGATCATTTTTATAATGCTTCAGCAACTCATCTCCTCCAAAATCATTTTTTAGATCCCTGATCACTGTGTGAATGTGATTGGCATTGTTCTGTGTATTGTCATATTCAATGATAATTGTAGGGCCTTGTATGCGGTAATAATGCGGATGGCCGACACCG
>Ga0070689_100002384_pt1 | contig 12254 bp, 9 predicted proteins | sample KBSS23HmetaG_FD_64669 | JGI IMG/M metagenome (GOLD analysis project Ga0070689, IMG submission 64669) | Switchgrass rhizosphere microbial communities from Kellogg Biological Station, Michigan, USA - KBS S2-3H metaG | ecosystem: Host-associated > Plants > Roots > Rhizosphere ... | reverse complement strand
CCACCACATAGAGCACGCCGTTCTCATCGAACGACAGGGCCACGGGATCGATGACCAATGGTTCCGCCGCCACCAGATCCATCCGAAACCCTGACTTGACCTTGAAGGTCGACAGGGCGCGTTCAGGAGGCGTGGGAGCCACGCGCGGAAGCTGGGATGAATCCACCGTGGGCTCGGCCGATGGTAACAGGCCTGCCAGCAAGACAAGGCCAGCCGTTAAAATAACGCGTGGTGGCACTGCCCAATGATGTCCTTCGCCGCGCCGGTTGGGCCAGTCGAAATTGTCGGCGCCATGTTGGAATTCGGGCGGAATCCTGGATTGCGGGAACGCACCGCGCCCGCTACAACTTCTGTAGGAATTCGGTCACGAGCTTGTTTCACATGCAGTCAGGACGAAAATTGGCTAATCTGATCGGCATCTGGATTGCCGCCCTCGGCGTCACCGGGTGCGGTCCCACTTCCGCGGTCAACCAGCCCGTGCCTGAAATTCGTGGCGCTCCCATCAAAACAATCGCCGCCAAATCCGCCGAGGCGTCACGAACAGCACGGGCAACAGATTCGACCAATCGGGTCCCGACAAACCGATCGGCCCCGGTCGAGTCACCAGTGGTGGTGAGTCCACCGGCGGCTTCAGACAAACCCGTCCCCCTAAGCTTCGATCAACTGGGAGGGTACACCTTTGAAGTTACGGATGAATTGCTCGGGCCGGTTACCAACGATCTGGCCGCGGTCGCTCAGAAGACCAACTCCAAGATTCCCGAGACGGTAAAGTCGTACGATCAGAAGAAAGTGGCGCTCCGCGGGTTCATGCTACCGCTCAAGGTTGAAGGCGGGCTCGTCACGGAGATGCTCATCATGAAGGACCAAACGATGTGTTGTTATGGCGCGACTCCCCGAATCAACGACTGGGTCAGCGTTCGGATGAAAAACAAAGGCGTGCGTCCCTTGATGGACCTGCCCGTGACTCTCTTTGGCACCATGCGCGTGGGTGAAATGCGCGAGAATGGTTACCTGGTCGGGATCTACAGCATGGACGGCGAAAACCTCGAAGCCACCGAGGGTCAATAATTCCGTTCAAGCCAAACCACGCACCGACCCTCTATTTCTTTCTGACTCTTAGCCCGAAAGGCTCAGGCGCATTTGTGAAAGAGATGACGCCTTTTTCGGCACTGGCGCCGAGGTAAGGGTCGTTCGTGATCAAAAGATTACCGTCGATATCGAGGTGGTTGGTCAATTCGGCGAGATGCGCAGCGGCCGTAATGAGAATGCTGGTCTCGATCATGCACCCAATCATCGTCTTCAGTCCCGCCTTTCGCGCGGCCTGCAACGCGGCAAAGGCACCCGTAATTCCGCCGGTCTTTACCAACTTCACGTTCACCCCGTGAAAACATTCGGCCGCGGTTTCGATGTGTTCCGCCCGTTGATAGGATTCATCAGCGAAAAGCGGCAACGGGGAGCGCTCCTTCAACCAACGCAGATCCGCCCGGTTGGATGTGGCCGGCATCGGTTGCTCGATGAACTCCACGTGACCGTCACGGTAAAGCCATTCGATATTTCGCAGCGCTTCTTCCTTCGTCTTCCATCCTTCATTGGCATCCACCCGAACGACCTTGCCGGGAGCGGCCGCGCGCAACGCGGCGAGGTTCTCGGCATCTTCAGGGCTTCCCACTTTCAGTTTTAGTACTGGATACCGTTCAGCCTCCTGGACCTTCCGGCGAATGATATCCGGCTGATCAATGCCGATGCTGAAACTCGTCAGGTGCTTCTTCTCCTGAAACCCAAGCCCAAACAGATCGTAGATGGGTTTCTCCTGTCGTTTTCCCACCCCGTCCAGCAACGCGATGTTCAACGCGCATTTGGCGGCGTCCTGCCCCTTCAGCGCACCGTCCAGATAACTCATGCTGCCGTCTACATCGTCAAACGAGAGCCTCTGGACATCAATTCGGCTGAGCGCCGCGAAGACGGTATCTGCCGTCTCATCGTAGCGTTCCGATGGAGCCGACTCACCCAAACCCGTAACTCCATGAACATCCGTGAGTTCAACCAGAACGATAGGATACGCGCGGGTGCCTTCCCCGCCCACACCCCGGGCAATGCGCCAGGTGTGCGTGAGGTTCAAATCGAACCGAGTTGTCTTCAGCTTCACTCCCGGAGGAATACCGGATGCCGCACCGGAAGGCAAAAACGAATGTTTCACGCTCCCGGCAAAGGAAGAGGACGACTTTCAACGTTCCCGGTCTAACTTGGCGTGACTTTCACCGGCCAAACTGGATTATCCGAAGACAATTCTCAGGGATGGAAACGTCTTCCCTGAGACATGCCGCCGACCGACCTCGAACGCCTCTACGACGAGCATGCCTCGGCCCTCTTTGCTTTCCTCCTAAACTTGACCCGCAACGAGACCGACACCCGCGACCTGTTGCAGGAAGTATTTGTGAAACTCGCACGCCAACCGAGGCTTCTTCACGGTGTTCGAGACGAACGCTCCTTCCTTTTGCGCCTTGCCCACAACGCCGCCATCGACGGAATGCGACGCCGCGATACGCGGGAGCGCAATCACGATCAACTAGCTGGCGAATCCGCCTGCGTTTTTCCGCCTTCGAACGCCGTGGACGAAGAGGCCTTTCGCCGGGCCCTGCACGATGCGCTGGGCGACTTGCCCACCGATCAACGCGCGGTTATCCACCTGAAGCTTTGGGAAGGACTGACTTTCGAGGCCATCGCTGAGCTTCTCGAACTTCCACCGAACACCGCGGCCAGCCGGTATCGTTACGGTCTAGACAAATTGCGCGGGCGGCTGCGTCCTCTCTACGACGAAATCAAATGAAGCCCGACGAATTTGAACAAGAGCTGGAGACACAGCGGCTTCGTCCCGTGCCGCCGGCCTGGCGCGCCGGGATTCTCGAGGCCGCCAGAGATGCCGCCGTTTCCCAAAACTCCCACCCTTCCAACCACGCTCGGGTCTCGTGGTGGCGGGAATTGTTGTGGCCGTGTCCGCAAGCGTGGGCCGGCCTGGCCGTGGTCTGGCTGCTGATCTTTACCCTGCACCTCACCAAACCGGCCGATGGCCCATCATTTGCCGGGTCCTCGATTATGCCACCTCTCGATCAACCAAACCAACTTTCGACGCAGCGGGCTGAACTTGTCCGGCTCCTGGAGAACGCCCCTGAACCCGCACCTTCGCGGTCCTTGCCGCGGGCGTTGCCCGGGCCCCGCAGCGAACGACCTTCGCCCCCCAGGGCTTGAGCAACAAAGTCGACGAAATCCAAACTGTTCATGAACTCCAATCCACACGACCTCCGTCGGGGCAAACGTCAGGCCGGCACTTCCACCTGGCCAAAGCTTGCTTTCATCGCTGCCTGTCTTGTGACCGTCTCGGCCCTTGTCATCGCCGTCAACCATCGCGGGTCTGCGGCATCACGAACGACCGGGCCAAGGCTGGAAACGGCAAAGGCCGAACGTGCTGCCATGGCAAGGTTCATTCCACCGCCGTTGCCCGATGAATCGAACTTCGTCGCGACACCATTCTTCGCTTCGCTCTTTACCAAGCCACCGAGGACGGAGTCCGAGCGATGGCCCGATGACTTTTCCGTCGCTGACCGTTGGCCTCGCGAATTTCCGAAGCCAGTGGACAGTGAGGCCGGCCGCATGACTGGTCGGCTCGTCACGGACCTCACGGCCTGGCAAAAGGCGTTCGAACAATCTCAACCGGGTGCGGAAACCAATGAGTTCGGCGTGTCGGAATCTCCCGATCCCGCCGCCAACGCACGCGCCGCTCTCGTTGTTTTGAATTACTTAAAACCCTATGAATCGGTTCTGGCCGAACTGCGCGAGGCCAATAAACGCCCGCAAGCTCGATTCAATGTGGACTATGGCGTCGAGAACCCGTGGGCCATCCTCCTCCCGCAATTGGCTGTGGTGAAACGAACCTGTCAGCTCGTGCGTCTCAAAGCCGAGGCCGAAGTGGCCGCCGGGCAGCCGCAACAGGCGTTGGAGGACGTGCTGCTCATGCTGCGGCTGACCGATGCTCCCAGGAGCGAACCCATCCTTATATCGCAGCTGGTTCGAGTGGCCTGCCTCCAGATTACCACTCAGCCGATATGGGAAGGACTGGCCGCCCGATGCTGGACCGAGCAACAGCTCGAGGCGCTCCAGGCCGGCCTGCAACAATTCGATTTCATTGCCGACCTCAAACACGCCTTGGAGGCGGAACGAGCCTGGGCCAATGTCACCATCGGGATGGTGAGGGACAAGCGGACTCCGAAACTCCTCCTGTCCATGCTCGACTCCGGCTCCCGTCCGCCGGCCTGGCAAAAAGAGGCCGACGACGCGTTTCAAAAATGTCCTGTCGATTGGTTCAACCAGGAGCAAACCAACCTCAACCGGATCTTCGATGAACATATTCTCACCGTGATGGACTTCGCGAACAGGCGGGTGGATCCGGGCAAAGCTGAAGAGAACAGCCGCCTGATGGAAAGCGCCACCTCGGGCACCAAAGGCCTTCTCGAAAAACACCTTGTCTTCTCGAAGTTACTGCTCATCTCGCCGGAGAAACTCGTGTTGAAACTGGTGAATGCCCAGGCCACCGCCGAACTCGCCGCCATCGCGTGCGCGCTCGAACGCCATCGCCTCGCCACCGGCGTTTACCCGGAGACCCTCGCCGCACTGTCGCCGCGGTACATGGGGCAGATCCCGCGAGATATGGTCGGGGGTGAACCGCTTCGCTATCGTCGCACGCCAGACGGCTTGTTCGTCCTCTACTCCGTGGGTTGGAATCAAAACGATGACGATGGCGCGCCGGGCTTCTTCGCCTCCGGCCGCGGCCCCGAGACCAAGGAAGGCGACTGGGTTTGGCGATACGCGAAGTAAGACGGGCCACTGGGAAGGGTTCTAATATCCGGATGCGGCATGGCAACCTGCCCCGCAGGTGACTGAGACATGTTCCACCTGGAACACGCCTCGGGCACATTGCCGTGACACAAAACATGTTCCAGGTGGAACATACTTGTTAATCGATACCATCGGTTGTAATCGCCGCGACCTTCTGTCAGGCTGGCGAAAATGACCGCCCGCTCAAACCTTCTCAAGCGTCAAAACATGGCGCGAGGCGTCGTGTTTGCGCTGATCCTTTCAACGGGGAATATCTTCGCGGCGCCAACGTCCTCCTCGGGCTCGGCCTCCGTGGATTTTAACCGGGACGTGCGGCGGATTTTATCGGAGAACTGCTTCGCCTGTCATGGGCCGGACGCGAAACCGCGCAAGGGCGGCAAGCTCCTCCGCCTGGATATGCCCGACAGCGTCCAGAGCGACCTTGGCGGCGGCCGCCGGGCCATCGTCCCCAAACATCCCGAGAAAAGCGAGCTCATGCTCCGCATCACGGCCAAGGATCCGGACGATCGGATGCCTCCGTCCGACTCCGGCAAGCGCCTAACCGCTCAGGAGGTTCGCACCTTGGAAAAGTGGATTGGCGAAGGCGCGACTTACTCACGCCATTGGTCGTACGTCGCGCCGCAGCGGGTTAAACCGCCAGCGGTTCGCGAACGTTCCTGGCCCCGGAATGCCATCGATTCGTTTGTGCTCGCCCGGCTCGAACGGGAAAAGCTGAAGCACGCGCCCGAGGCGGATCGACCCACCTTGATTCGTCGCGCGGCCCTTGACCTCACCGGACTTCCGCCGTCGATGGAAGAGCTCGACCGATTCCTGGGTGATGCGGAGCCGGGCGCCTTTGAACGGGTGGTGGATCGTTTGCTCACTCGCCCGGCCTTCGGTGAGCATTGGGCGCGCCTGTGGCTCGATGAAGCCCGCTACGCCGATTCCACGGGATATGCCGACGATCCTCCTCGAACCATTTGGGCCTTTCGGGACTACGTCATCCGCTCGCTCAACGCCAACAAGCGCTTCGACCAGTTCACCATCGAGCAACTCGCCGGTGATCTTTTGGATTCACCAACGGACGAACAATTGGTGGCCACCGCGTTTCATCGCAACACGCTGACGAATAATGAAGGAGGCACCAACGATGAAGAGTATCGCAACGTGGCCATTGTCGATCGCGTCAACACAACGATGGCTGTCTGGATGGGCACGACCATGGCCTGCGCCCAGTGCCACAATCACAAGTACGATCCCTTCACGCAGGAAGAATATTTTCGCCTTTTTGCCATCCTGAACAACACGGCCGACGCCGATCGCGGCGACGAAAGCCCTTTCCTTGAGCTCTACACCCCAGAGCAAAAGATCCGGCGGAAGCAATGGGAAACGGAGCTGGAACGTTTGGACAAAATCCTTCAGACGCCCACGCCCGAGCTGGTCGCGGCCCAGACGGCATGGGAGAAAACATTCGCCACCGATCTCGAATGGCGGCCGGCGACCTTGGGGCCGATGACATCCCGCGCCGGCGCCGCGATTGAACGCCTCGATGACGGCACCGCCCGCTTCGAAAAACACGGCAAGACCGATGTCTACACCATCGAAATTCCCCTCGAGCCCAACGAAGCAACAACGGCCGTGCGCCTCGAAACGGTTCCTGATGACAAATTGGAGAAGCCGGTGGTGGGTCACGCCAATGGCAACTTTGTCGTGTCCGGCATCTTCGCCTCCATTGCTCCTTCGAACAATCCGCCGGCCGCCGGCCGTTTCGTCCGCGTCGAGCTGACCGGCAAGGAGAAGATTCTCTCCCTGGCCGAGGTGCAGATATTCAGCGGCGGCAGCAACGTTGCGTTGCGCGGCGAAGCAAAACAGATCAGCACGGATTTCGACGGTCCAGCCCGCTTCGCCATCGACGGCAACACTGACGGAGTTTTCGATCAGTCTCGAACCACCACGCATACCGGAAAGGCCACGGACCCGTGGTGGGAGGTCGATCTCAAGTCCACTCACTCCATCGAGCGTGTCGTTGTATGGAACCGGACCGATGCGTCCGTCGATCGGTTGAACGGCTTTCGCATTTTGCTCCTGGATGAGGCGCGAAACGTCGTCTGGCGAGAGGAAGGCCAGCCGGCACCCAAGCCGAGTGCTGAGTTCCATCCGGACGGCGCGCGCCCGGTGGCGCTGGTGGCCGCCCGGGCGGACTTTTCGCAAAAGGATTTCCCAGCGGCGGAAGTGCTCGGGAACAAGGCGCCGGCCACGCGGGGATGGGGCATTTCGCCGCAGCACGACAAGCCGCATTTCCTGACGCTCATTCCCAAGGAACCGATCGCGATCGGTCCGGGATCGAATTTGGTCCTGCGCATCGAGCAATTGTCGCAGTTCGATTTCGCAACGTTGGCTCGCGTGCGCGTGTCTCGCTCGATCGACCGGCGAGCCTCGGAGTTTGCCAAAGTGCCGGAGTCGACCCTTGCCATTCTTCGCCAGGAGAATGGCTCGAGAACAGACGCCCAGCGGAGTGAGGTTCGCAAGCACTACGTAACGATCGCCCCTGCACTACAGTCCGAGCGGGCTGAGATCGCGCGCTACAAAAAGAAACTCCAGGACGAAAAGCCCTACACCACAGTCCCGGTCATGCGGGAATTGGCGGGGGATAAGCGACGCACCACCAAGCTTCAGCGGCGCGGTAATTTCCTGGATGTCGGACCGGAATTGATCGCCGGTCTTCCGGCTGCGCTCCATCCCCTGGACAACAAGTCCGGGAGTTCGCTCGACCGTATGACTCTGGCCCATTGGCTCATTGATACGAACAATCCGTTGACCGCCCGCGTGCTGGTCAATCGCTTCTGGGAATCCATTTTCGGCATCGGGCTGGTGCGAACGAGCGAAGAGTTCGGTATCCAGGGCGAACCACCGTCCCACCTTGATCTGCTGGATTGGCTGGCCGTGGAATTCATGGAGAGCGGCTGGGACACCAAACACCTGCTGAAGTTGATGGTCACGTCGGCCAGCTATCGGCAGTCCTCCCGCGTCACGCCGGACCTAAACACGCGGGATCCGGAAAATCGGTTGCTCGCTCGCGGTCCGCGGTTTCGTTTGTCGGCCGAGATGGTCCGAGATCAAACCCTCTTCGTAAGCGGTCTGCTCAGTGCCAAAATGTATGGTGCGCCCGTCCGGCCACCCCAGCCGAAGATGGGCTTATCCGCCGCCTTCGGAAGCGCCACGGATTGGGAAACGAGCACGGGCGAGGATCGATACCGTCGGGCGCTTTACACGACATGGCGGCGCTCGAACCCCTACCCGTCGATGGCCTCTTTTGATGCGCCCAACCGCGAGTTCTGCCTGGTCCGGCGAGAACGATCCAATACGCCGCTGCAGGCTCTCGTCACTCTGAATGATCCTGTTTATTTTGAGGCTGCCCAGGCGTTGGGCCGCCGAACCGCTGACTCGGCCACAACAACACATGGGAAGATCCAATGGGCCTTCCGGCAGTGCCTGAGTCGCCTGCCAAACCCGGCCGAGCTCAACAGCCTGGTGGAATTGTACGAGAGAAGTGTTCAGCGCTTTCAATCGGATCCCGACAAGGCGCGCGATGTCGCCACCCAGCCCATCGGTCCGGCGTCCGTTGGCGCCAATCTGGCCGAACTCGCCGCATGGACCGTGGTTGGCAATGTGTTGCTCAACCTTGACGAAATGTTGATGAAACGATGATGCCATGAATCCCGTCGCCATCGAAAACCTATGCCGCATTACCCGGCGCCATTTTCTCGGCCAAGCCGCCTGCGGGCTGGGTTCGACCGCTCTCTTTTCCATGCTGCGGCAGTCGTTTGCCGGGAGTTTTTCGCCTCCGGCAAATCCGCTGGCCACCCGCGCTCCCCAGTTCACCGGCCGCGCCAAACGCGTCATTTACCTGCATCTGACCGGCTCGCCGCCGCATCTCGATCTTTTTGACTACAAGCCGGAGCTGGTCAAACGCGACGGTCAGGACTGTCCGGACGCCTATCTTAAAGGCAAGCGATTCGCCTTCACTTCCGGAACGCCCAAACTGCTCGGCACGCGCCGCAAGTTCGGTCAATACGGCAAGGGCGGACTGTGGATGTCAGACGCGATTCCCCATCTGCACAGCGTGGCGGACGAACTTTGTGTGATCCGATCGATGACCACGGATCAATTCAACCATGCTCCGGCTGAATTGTTCGTCTTCACCGGCTCGCCGCGTCCGGGCCGCCCGTCAATCGGCGCGTGGGTGACCTACGGTCTGGGCACGGAAAACCAAAACCTTCCCGGGTTTGTCGTTCTCATCTCCAGCGGGGTGCAGCCGAATGGCGGGCGCAACTCGTTTGGCAGCGGCTTCCTGCCCTCCGTTTTCCAGGGCGTGCAATGCCGCTCGAAGGGTGACCCCGTGCTTTACGCATCGGACCCGCCCGGAATCGATCGCGATGTTCGCCGGCTTAGCCTCGACACGCTGCGAGACCTGAACGAAATGCAGTCGCGGGAACTTGGGCACCCCGAAACCCAAACCCGCATCGCCCAGTACGAGCTCGCCTTTCGCATGCAGGTGTCCGTTCCCGAAGTGATGGACATCACGCGCGAGTCGCCCGACGTGCTCGCCGCCTACGGTGCCAAGCCAGGCGAATCCAGCTTCGCCAACAATTGCCTGCTCGCCCGCCGCCTGGTGGAACAGGGCGTCCGTTACGTGCAGCTTTTCGATTGGGGCTGGGACTTTCACGGCGTCAGTCCGTCCGAAGATATTCGCGATGGATTGACGAAAAAGTGCGCCACGATGGATCGTCCGGTAGCCGCCCTGCTCAAGGATTTGCGGCAACGTGGATTGCTTGATGAAACTCTGGTCGTGCTGGGAGGCGAATTTGGGCGCACGCCTTTTCGCGAAGGCCGCACCGCCAAGGGCGACATCCTCGGCCGCGATCATTTCCCCGACTGCTATACCATGGTCGTAGCCGGCGGCGGCATGAAGGGCGGCGTGGCGTATGGTGAATCGGATGACCTAGGGTTCACCGTGGCGGAGAACAAGGTCACCGTCCACGATCTTCAAGCCACGCTGCTGCACCAGCTGGGATTCAATCACGAACGACTGACGTATCGCTTCCAGGGACGCGACTACCGCTTGACCGATGTGGAGGGAGAAATCGTTCGCGGGATCGTTGCCTAACCGGTCCTCGCCGATTGGACGTGAGTCCTTGGCCCGTTCCGGGCAGCCGCGGAGTCGTTTCGATGCAGAACGAAATAGGATTGCGACGCCCACCAGCCTCCGGCGCGGACGCACCGTTCGATGCCAAATCCCGCCTGGCGCAATTCCTCGGTGAATTCGGCCAAAGTCGGGGCCTTTTCCTTGCACGTGTTGGCGTCCTTGAATATCCGCGTGAACAGGCGCAGCCCTTTCCACCGGCCGTAATCGAAGAATGACACCACCGCCCAACGGCGCGTCACCCGGCATAGTTCGCGAAGGACGCTCTGTCGCTCCCCCGCATCGGTCAGGTGGTGCAACAATCGGTTGCAGAAAACACAATCGACGGATCCATCGGTCAGCGGAATGTGCCTGACGTCGGCCTCGGCAAATGTTGCGCATTCTCCGTGCCGCAACCGGGCGATCTCCAGCATGGGCGCTGCGATGTCAAAGCCCTGGACTTTCCGCCCTTTGGCCGCCAGCGCTGGAATAAGCCGCCCGGCACCGCAGGGAATATCCACAATCGTTCCGCAGTCCGGCAGCTCATCCAGCAACGACTCGACCGCGCGCAGTTCCTTCGCCGAGATGCGGGCCCGCGATCCCTTGTCAAAGCGCCGGGCATATTTCTCCGCGGTCCCCTTTTTCTGAAAACGCCGACGGTAGTGGTCCAGGCTCATGCCAAATCGCTGACTGCAAAAGGTTCCATCATTTCCCCCGAGTATGGCGGGACGCCCGTTCGCTGTCGCTATTTTAAACCAGCGAATAAAGCTTGATGCGGCCGGATTCCGGGACGACGCCATCCTTCCTCTTTCCTTGATCCGTCGTTCCTCCCAGAATCAATCGAGCTCCTCCCTCACCATAGCGGAGCTGAGTCACGCGCATCTTCGCGTCGAACGAGTGGACCAGTCCGCCGGCGGCGGCATCGAACAACGCGGTGTTCCACTTGCCGTTAAACAAGCGTCCCGCCATCGCGAATTGATGGCCGCCCGGATGGAAGGCCAGCGCCTCCATCAATCCGCGACCGATTTCGTCTTCCTTTGCTTCGCTGATCTTCGCGGATTTTCGCCACGAGAATCGCTGCCAAAGCTGTCGCCCATTTCCCGCCGCAGGATCCGTGGTGGAACCCATGCCCGCCACCAGGAGCTCTTCTCCATCGGGAGTGAACTGCATGGCATAGATCCCGCCCGTATAATAATGCCCTTTGATGATTCCCCAGCCTGTGAAACTGGGCGTCGTGAAGGTCGCGGCCATGACGCCGGATGACAGATCCCAGATGCGAACCTCACCCATCAGATTGCCGGCGGCCACGTACCGCGAATCCGGGCTGAAAACCACGGCTTGCACCGGCGGGACGTGCGGAAACGAATGCCGCAGCTCGCCGGTCGTACCGTCAAAGACCTTGACGGAGGGCTCCTTCTCCGGGGCGGGCTCATACTTGTAGCCGCCGCATTCGTATTGTCCCGTCACCGACGCTACAAACCGGCCATCCGGTGACACCGCCGTTTGCCATGACCAAAATCCATGCGCCTGAACCCGGCGAATAACCTTTCGTTCCTGCAAATCATGCCAGAGCAATGTGCCGTCATAGCCACCGGATACGACCCGTTCCTGCCCGGCAATCTGATGAACACTTGAAGCATAGCTCTCGTGTTTACCCAGGAGCACACGATCGCCGGACGTTAAATCGACTTCGAAAACCCCGCCATCAAGGCAAGCCGCCCACGCTCTTCGTCCGTCTGCGGAAACATCCAACCCCAGCAGCGGAGAAGGCAGTTTGATCTCCTTCGATAACTCCGCTTTGGGAGCGGGTTTCAAGTCGGAGATGGCCGGTGTTTTTGTGGCGTCTTCGCTCATCAGCATCCGCGGTGGCGCGGTTGGAAATGATGATGCAAAGACGGCAGCGCACGGGGCGGCATTCACGAGAAGGGCCGGACGCGGGGATAGGTCGCAGACTTGGAGGGCTGAAGGCCCGCAATGTTATAGCCTGGGCTGAAGCGAGCTTGCGAGCGAAGGCCCAGGTAACCGGCCACCAGAATTCTGCAGCCCTGTAAGGGCGGCAACAACAGGACGTCTCCGTTCACTTTCGCGATTCGATGATGCAGAGTTCCAGCCCGTCGATTGACGGGTGTCGCCCCTACAGGGCTCACGTTTCATGCGCGGATTCTACCTGGGCCTTCGCTCGCGTGGCTCGCTTCAGCCCAGG
>Ga0070689_100002378_pt1 | contig 12265 bp, 11 predicted proteins | sample KBSS23HmetaG_FD_64669 | JGI IMG/M metagenome (GOLD analysis project Ga0070689, IMG submission 64669) | Switchgrass rhizosphere microbial communities from Kellogg Biological Station, Michigan, USA - KBS S2-3H metaG | ecosystem: Host-associated > Plants > Roots > Rhizosphere ... | reverse complement strand
AGGTGCTTTGGTGGACGGAAGAGAAATATCCGAAGCGCGTGTTCAGCTCGGCCGGCCGGCCGGTGGCGGGTCCAGCCATCGTCAACGAAAAGGAGCAGACCACCGACGCGCCGGATCATCAGGTTGCCACGTTCGAGTTCGAGAAATTCACCTGCCAATGGGAACACCGCCGTTTCGCGGGCAACGATGCCGAAAAGCATAAGATTGGCGCCTATTTTTACGGAACGAAGGGCACCTTGCACATCGGCTGGCGCGACGGTTGGACGTTCCATCCCGCCAATGCAACCACCAAGCTCATTCACGAGGATGCCCAGTTGCAGGAACCGGACGGCCACAACCTCAAGCTTCTTTGGGCCGACTTTCTTGATTCCATTGCCGAGAAGCGTCCGCCTGCGACCGGCATTGAAATCGCGCATCGCTCCTCAGTCCTTCCGTTGTTGGGAATGCTCTCATGGAAGCTCGGACGCAGCATCGAATGGGATGGCGCAAAGGAACAGATCACGAGTGACCCTGAAGCGAACCGGCTGCTTAGCCGGGCGTATCGTGCGCCGTGGCAGTATCCTGAAATCTGAGAAGCCGTTCGAAGTTACTTTCAATCCTGAAGTGTTACCTCACCATCTCGTACACGTTGGTTGTCTCGAAGAAAAAGCAGGGTTGGCGGGCAGTATAGCCGCGGGTGTTGGCGAACTACTAAATCATTTGACGCAGAGAACCTCTTGCTGATTGGCGTGCTGTTTGGAAAGCTCGAATGATTCCTCGGGGGCTTCAAACTCGGGTACCTGTTTCGAGGCGGCGAAGCAGAGCGTGAGACAAAATATCAGGGATAACAGCATCCAAGCTCCGAGGATCATAAACAACACGGTTGTCATACTGAAAGTTTTAGCCAGCAGACAACGTGCCGCCCGAAAAACTCCCTCATTTATTAGAAAATTGGAGGATTCTCACGCCAATCTCGGAACCGCGCGTGTCCCAAACCGTTACGGCCTCGTCCCATTTATGGGCTTTTGGAAATCCTGTGCATTTTTCTGTACACCGAATTCTTTGGCGTTCGCGTGGTCGCATTTCTAAATGCAATTCAGCGATTTAGACAGAGGCGCAGCCGTCCGATAGCTCACCAGCAAACCGGTCAGGGGCGCCCCGCACAGTAATTGCTATGGACCAATCACGTATGTTCACAGGAAGAATCGGCGAGAAGATCATTATGTCGGACCGCCCGATAGTGGCGGTGGACGGGGAACAGATTCTGTTCGCATTTGATAATGTGGAGGACGCCACAGGTTTCATTCTAAGGTCCGGCTCGGACACTACCTCCATTTTCAGGCATAACGGCCTGGACTGGGCCGAGGTAGAAATCCGGTCTTGCTGACCCGGATCGTCTGCCAGAATTTCCGCGATGATCCGCCCTCCCTCAGAATAGCCCGCTCCAAATCGGTCGTGCGCTGGAGCTTTCGGAAGCTCAATCATCCAACGTTCCAGCGCGTGAACGCGGTGTTGGAACCGCGCATCCATCAAAACGTCATGGCCGCTCCGTTTGTGCGCCACTTCTGCTCGACGGCCCAGAGGTCCACCGGAATAAACGATTTGCCAAACTTGAGAAATTGGATGCTGCCATCAGCGAAGGCATAGTCCGATCCGCCGCCTCGAGAGTTCTTCGCTACGGTTGAATGGCGGCTCTGGTCCACTTCCGTCACATCGTTGCCCACCACTGGACCCTCCAGAAAGTCCATGTAGAAATGCCCGTGTTGAGGGGTATCACCCCGCTTTTCGCCGAACACGATTGTTTCGCTCGGCTCACTGATTCTGCTTTCCTGCATCGATTGGTTGATGATCGCGTTCAGATTTGGCAGGGTCCCTCCCATCTGCGCTTCGAAATAATCGTTCCAGCCATTGATGATATAGCTGCGGTTGGTGGAATCGAATGGATAGTTGATCGGGTCCGTGCCGTTGGAGACCGGGTTGGGCACGTCGCTCGGGCACTTCAAAATTCGGGCATCCTTGTACCCGCTGCGAAGCTGGCTTGGCCAGCGTCCGCTGACCATGCGCGCCGGAAAATATCCGTTGTTGTCGTCAACGTACATGACCGCAGCCAGGTTGAGCTGCCGCAGATTGTTGACGCAGGCAATGCGCTTGCCTGCTTCTTTCGCGCGTGCCAAAGCCGGCAACAGCATGCCGGCGAGAATGGCAATGATCGCAATGACCACCAGCAATTCGATCAGAGTAAACGCGGATCGGCGCAGGCGGCGCAGCGTAGCTGGAACCTGGGAAATCGCATCGCGCGGTTCGGGTTTCAAACGGGGACAGTTGGCAGTTTCATTTCTCATAAATCTTGCATCGTTCAAATTCACCGTTGCGGCCGAGCATTGGTCCGGCATGAGCGCCAGTCCCAACGGGAAACGGAGCTTTCATACCGGATTTCCTCGAATAAGTCACGCCCAAACACGTCCACTGACTAGGCATGTTTTCAAAACAGAACCTTTTGATCATCCTGGCCGCCGCGCTGGCCGGGACTTACATCTACTACTTCACCGACTGGATCAATCGTCCCCGTATTCAAATCATTGCGCAGACACGGCCTATCCAACCGCGCGGACCTGTGGCGCTGGTGTATCCCGTCTCCTTTCTGCTCGACGGCCAATACCGGCTCACTTCGGTCAAAGTCGTGCCACTCGGCGGATACGAGACCAACAAATTTGTGCCGGCACTCTGGCATCTCGTTGCCTACACCAACACGCCGCCAAGCCAGGGTTTTCTTTACGGGCAACGTCTCACCGGCATGAAACCGACGATCAGCAATGCTCCTGCGGGACGACTGCAACCGACAACCGCCTATCGGCTCTTTGTGGAAGCCGGCCGGTCAAAGGGCCAGATTGATTTCCGTACCAGTGGCCCGGTCGAGCCTGGAAACTAGACTGCTCGGGTCACCTCGCCAAATGGCAGGCGGCCCAATGGCCGGGCGTCAGCTCCCGAAGAAGCGGAACTTCTATCTTACAACGCGCTTCGGCCACCGGACAGCGTGGATGAAAGGGGCATCCGCCTGGCGGATCGATCGGCGAGGGCACATCGCCGGGCAGGACAATGCGTACCCGCTTCGAGTCCGGGTCCACCACCGGCACCGCCGAAAGGAGCGCCTGGGTGTAGGGATGCTTAGGTTCGTTGACGAGCGAGTGGGCATCCAACAACTCCACCACTTTGCCGAGATACATCACCAGAACGCGGCGGCTGATGTGTTCGACCACCGCCAGGTCGTGGGCAATAAACAGATACGCGATGCCACGCCCGGCCTGCAGGTCCTGCAGCAAATTGATGATCTGCGCCTGCACCGATACGTCCAACGCGCTGACCGGCTCATCGCACACAATCAGCTTGGGCTCGACCGCCAGAGCACGCGCGATGCCGATCCGTTGGCGCTGACCGCCGCTGAACTCGTGCGGGTAGCGTTGCGCGTGAGCGGCATCGAGGCCAACCAACTCCAACAACTCCTCGATTCGCCGATGGCGGGCCGCCGGGCTCTCAGCCAATTGGTGGATGTCGATCGCTTCGCCGACGGCCTCGCCCACGGTCATGCGCGGGTTCAGGGAGCCATACGGGTCCTGAAAAATCATCTGCAGTTTCCTCCGTCGCAAGCGCAATTCCGCTCCACGCAGTCGGGTGATGTTATCTCCTTCGAACAGAACGTCGCCCGAAGCCGGTTCGATGAGACGCACAATCGCGCGGCCCAGCGTCGTTTTGCCGCACCCGCTCTCGCCGACCAGCCCCAGCGTTTCACCAGGCTCGAGGTGAAAGCTCACGTCGTCCACCGCTTTCACGAATAGTTTCGCGCGCGAAAAAGGCCCGTGTTTGACGGGAAAGTGGACTCTCAAGTTCCTGACTTCGAGCAAAGCGCTCATTCGATTCCACAATCGTTACTCCAAAACGGACACCGTACCCAACGGTTCGGCGCGACTTCCAGCAATGCCGGGGCCGTTTGCGAACACTCGGCCTGCGCTTTCGGACAACGGGGATGAAAACGGCAGCCGGCCGGCAGCGCGTTCAGTTGCGGAACACTGCCAGGAATAGCACGCAGCCGCTGCGTTTCTGCGCCAAGTTTCGGCACCGAGTCCATCAAGGCCTGTGTGTAAGGATGCCCCGGCCGGCGCAAAAGCTCCTTTGCAGGCGCGATCTCGACGATTTGCCCGGCATACATCACGGCCACGCGGTCGGCAAGATCGCCCACGATGCCGAGGTTGTGGGTGATCAACAGGATGGCCATGCCGAACTGGTGCTTCAGGTCGCGAAGCAGTTCGATGATCTGCGCCTGGATGGTGACATCCAGCGCCGTGGTCGGTTCGTCGGCGACGAGCAACTGAGGCCGCGAAGCGAGCGCCATCGCGATCATGACGCGCTGCTGCATGCCCCCGGACATTTCATGCGGATAACTCCTGATCCGCGATTCGGGCGCGGGGATGCCAACGAGCTTGAGCAGGCGAATCACTTCCTCGTCCGATGACCTCCGTCGCGCCCCGCTCCCCTCCTGGGAGGGTTTGGGGGCATCACGCGCGAGGTTTGGTTTGTGCAGCTTCAGCGTTTCCTTGATCTGGTTGCCCACGCGGACCACTGGGTTCAAGGACGCAGACGGTTCCTGGAAGACGTAGCTGACCACGCCGCCGCGTATTTCTCGCAGCTCGGCCTTGCTCATTTTCAAAACGTCCCGGCCGTTGAGCAAGATTTCTCCGCCGGCGAACCGGGCGGGTGGAGTTGGAAGGAGACGGGCGATGGACAATGCCGTCACGCTTTTGCCGCAGCCGCTCTCGCCGACCAGGCAAACCGTTTCGCCCGTCTCGATGTTAAACGAAAGATCGTCCACCGCGCGAACGGCCGCATGACCGGAGCCAAACTCCAGCTTGAGGTTTTTGATTTCGAGCAAGGGCATCAAGTGGAGGACGAGTTCAACGCTGGGAGCTCTATTACATCATCGCAATGAAACTATACAGGCCGATATGAACTCACGACGCATCTTGAAACCGCCACCGCCGGACCGCGGACCGTCCCGGTCCGCAGCGGCATAGCTGGTGGAAAGGCTCAGGAATGTTCCGGACCACCTCGACCGAGCGACGTGCTGCGGGCGGGGACCGCCCGCGCTCCGGCGTTGATGCGCCTGCGGAAGTTCCCCGGACGCGTGCCCGCTCTCAAGAAACTTGGAATCGAGAGCGAACCATGACAGGTTGCCCAGGTTGAAGACCGAACGCATGACCCAATTCCAAATCCGAATTGCCCGTCGTATCCTAGTCCGCGCTGCGCGATGGGTTCGTCAATCGGGTTTCGTCATTCGTCATTGGCCATCCGCGGTTGTCATCGCGGCCGCCGCTGCCCTACTGAACGGTTGTACCCCTCCAACGCGCGTCAGTTATGGCGACCGCGAACAAGTGCTGTTTCACGGCAATGGCGCCGAGCCGCAGGACGTGGATCCGCAGATTGTCACCGGTGTGCCGGAGGACCACATCATTACCGCCCTTTTCGAAGGTCTGGTCTCGGAAGACCCGCACGACCTGCATCCGGTGCCCGGCGTGGCGGAGCGTTGGGATGTTTCTTCGGACGCCAGGATCTACACGTTCCATTTGCGCCAGAATGCCCAGTGGTCGAATGGCGCGCGGGTCACGGCACGGGATTTTGTGCGATCTTATCAAAGAATGCTGATGCCTTCCCTCGCCGCCGAATATGCCTACATGCTCTATGTGGCGACCAACGCCGAGGCGTTCAACAAGGGCCAGATCACCGATTTTTCCAAAGTCGGGTTCAAAGCGCTGGACGAGTCAACCTTGCAGGTCGAACTCAGCTCACCGGCGTCGTACTTTCTTTCGTTGCTGAACCACTACTCCTGGTTTCCCGTTCCGGTTTCCGTGATCGAGCGTTGCGGCCCGATCAACCAACGCGGCAATCGGTGGACCCGGCCGGAGAATTTCGTGGGCAACGGCCCGTTCGTGCTCGCTCATTGGAGGATCAATGACGTGCTGGTGGTCAAGAAAAGCCCGACCTACTGGGACGCGGGCCAGGTTCGGCTTCGGGAGATTCGTTTCTACCCGATCGAGAGTTTTGAAGGGCAGGAACGCGCCTTTCGTGCCGGGCAACTGCACGTCACCTACGAGGCGCCGCTCTCGAAGATAGATTCCTACAAACAACAGCACCCCGAGTTGATTCACATCGATCCTTACCTCGGCACGTACATTTACCGCCTCAACGTCACCAAACCGCCCCTCAACGACAAACGCGTCCGCCGCGCGCTGGCGATGGCCCTCGATCGCGTCGCCATTGCCACCAAGGTCCGTCGCGCCGGGGAAGTGCCGGCTTATTGTTTCACTCCACCGAACACCGCCGGTTATACTTGCACGGCGCGCCTGCCTGTGGATGTCGAGGCCGCCCGCAAACTTCTCGCGGAGGCCGGTTATCCGGACGGCCGCGGGTTTCCGCGTCTGACCCTCATGTACAACACCGTGGAATCACACCGCACCATCGCCGAAGCCGTCCAGCAAATGTGGAAGCAGAATCTGAACATCGATATCGAACTGGAAAACCAGGAATGGAAAGTGTACATCGACAATCAACGGACTCTGAACTACCAGATCGGCCGCTTTGCCTGGATCGCCGATTATGTGGACCCGAAATCCTTTATCGAGATGTTCATCACCGGGGGCGGTAACAATCAGACCGGCTGGTCCAACAAGGAATACGACCTCCTGCTCGCCGAAGCCGATCGCGCCCCGACCAACGAAATGCGTTACGAATTGTACCAAAAGGCCGAAACCCTCCTGCTGGAGGAAGCCCCCATTATTCCTGTCTATCACTACACGCACCCTTACCTGCTCTCACCCAGTGTGGTGGGCTGGTACCCAACGCTCATCGACCATCACCCTTACAAGTATGTTTGGCTCAACCCGCAGCCGGAAATTGGGAACCACTAAACCGTCCTCATGCTGAGGTTCATTACCCGCCGCCTTCTGGAATTGATTCCGGTGTTGTTCATCATTGCCACGATAACTTTCTTCATGACCCGGTTGGCTCCCGGCGGGCCGTTTGACAAGGAAAAAAACACGACGCCGGAAATCCGCAAGGCGATCGAAGCCTATTACGGGTTGGACAAACCGTTGTTCGAACAATACCTGAGCGTGATCAAGGGGTATCTCAAAGGCGATCTCGGGCCGGATTACAAATATCCGAATCGCAGCGTGCAGGAACTCATCCTCGGCGCCTTTCCCGTGTCGCTCGAACTCGGGTGTCTTGCGCTCGCCATCGCGCTGGCCATCGGCCTGACAGCGGGGATGCTTGCCGCGATCCGGCAAAATTCCCTGCTCGATTACTCGGCGATGTCCCTCGCGATGATCGGCATCTGCCTGCCGACCTTCGTGATGGGGCCGCTGCTCGCCCTGGTGTTTGGCATCCATTGGCATTGGTTTAACGTCTCAGGTTGGGATTTTGCCCGCGACCGCGTCCTGCCTGCGATGACGCTTGGCTTTTACTACGCGGCTTACATCGCGCGCCTGACCCGGGGCGGCATGTTGGAAATCCTGAGCCAGGACTTCATCCGGACCGCCCGTGCCAAAGGCGCTTCGACGGCTCAGATTCTGTTCAAGCACGCGCTGCGCGGCGGCATCGCGCCTGTGATTTCTTTTCTCGGACCCGCCGCGGCCGGCATCATCACCGGTTCGTTTGTCGTGGAAACGATCTTTGACGTTCCCGGCCTGGGCCGGTTCTTCATCACCTCCGCATTCAATCGCGACTACACGCTGGTCCTGGGGACGGTGCTGTTTTATGCAACGTTGATCGTCCTCTTCAACCTGGCTGTGGACATCGCTCAGGTCTGGCTGAATCCCAAACTGAAACTCGAGTAAGGGTTCGTGCAATAACAAATGTCGGACAGAAAGCGCAATTCAAACAGAATGCCCCTCACCCTGACCCTCTCCCGTCCGACGGGGTACGCGTTTAGCGTTGCACTGTTTTCTTCTCCCGCCCTGAGGGAGGAGAGGGCCGGGGAGAGGAGGCTGCATCGACGGGTGCTGTTCGGACTCCCCCCTCCCCGACCCTCCCCCCGCTCGTACCTCGCGGGGAGAGGGAGACAATCGTCGAATACGCTAAACACATACGTGTCGGGAGAGGGAACAGCCAGACCCGTCTCTCGCAGCTTCCAAAGCGGTTGGATACGCCGACCGAGTGAGGACGATTCTCCCACTCCCATCCGATGGGAGAGGGCCGGGCTGAGGGCGGGTACTTCTCACAATCCGAAGTTGTTGGTGCACTAGTTCTAAGATGCGGACGGAAACGTTGCCCAAAGACATCGCGCTGCCTAAGCGGGACGCAGAAGATCAAGGCGCTTCGCTCTGGAGCGATGCTTGGCATCGCCTGGCCAGGAACAGACTTGCCATCGCAGGCCTTTGGATTTTGGGGGGATTGTCTTTCCTGTGTTTCCTGGGTCCGTTGAGCCGCTCTCTGCCGGTCGCAATCCGGCCAGTCGGCCTTTCCTATTCTTATGCGGAGCAGAATCTGGATTCGCGCGTGATGCCGCCCAGCGCGTGGCACTGGTTGGGAACCGACCAGCTCGGGCGCGACCTTTTATCGCGAATACTTTTCGGTGGCCGTGTCTCCCTGATGGTCGGCCTTTGTGCGACGGCTGTGTCGCTGACCATTGGGGTCATTTACGGCGCCGTCGCAGGTTATCTGGGCGGCAAGCTGGATACGGTGATGATGCGCATCGTGGATATCCTTTACTCGCTGCCGCTCGCACTGTTCGTGATTCTCTTGATGGTTTTCGTTGGTCGCAGCCTTTTGCTGATCTTCGTCGCGATTGGCGCCGTGGAATGGCTGACCATGGCGCGGATCGTTCGCGGCCAGGTGCTCTCGCTCAGGAAACAGGAGTTCATCGAAGCCGCCATCGCGCTCGGACTGCGCAAGCGCCGCATTCTCCTCCGCCACATCATCCCGAACGTGCTCGGCCCGGTCATCGTTTACGCCACTCTCACCGTGCCCGGCGTCATGCTCCTCGAGGCGTTCCTCAGTTTTCTCGGCCTCGGCGTCCAGCCGCCCATGAGTTCCTGGGGTTCGCTGATCAAGGAAGGCGCCGACTGGATGGAAGACGCGCCGTGGATTTTGACGTCTGCCGGCGCCGTCTTCAGCCTGGCGCTGTTCTCGCTGAATTTTCTCGGCGACGGGTTGCGCGATGCGCTTGATGTCCGGGCCGCGAAGGACTAATCATGCCGCTGCTGCAAGTCGAAAACCTGCGGACGTTCTTCCACACGCGCAACGGCGTGGTGCGAGCGGTGAACGGTGTGTCGTTCGCCATTCAAAAGGGCGAAACGCTCGGCATCGTCGGCGAATCCGGTTCCGGCAAATCGGTCACCGGCTACTCGATGTTGGGGCTGATTCCGCAACCGCCGGGCAGGATTGAAAGCGGCCGGGCACTGTTTGACGGCGTGGACCTTCTTTCCTGCTCGAAGAAGGAGCTCCAAAAAATCCGCGGCAAACGCATCTCGATGATTTTCCAGGACCCGATGACCTCGCTGAATCCCTACCTGCGGATCGTGGACCAGCTCATCGAGCCGTTGCTGATCCATGACCGGACCGACCGCAACGTCGCCCTGGAAATGGCGGTTCAAATGTTGAAGCACGTTGGCATCCAGGACGCCGACACGCGGATCCAATGTTATCCGCACGAGTTTTCTGGCGGTATGCGCCAGCGCGTCATGATTGCCATGGCGCTGATCACCCGGCCGGATCTCCTGATCGCCGATGAACCCACCACGGCGCTCGATGTCACGGTCCAGGCTCAGATCCTTGAGCTGATCAAGAAAATGCAGGATGAATTGGGAATGGCGGTCATCTTGATTTCACACGATCTCGGCGTCGTCTCCGGCTTCTGCGACCGTGTGCTGGTCATGTACGCCGGGCAAATCATGGAGTCGGCCGGCACCGACGACCTGTTTTACCGGCCGCTCCATCCTTACAATCAGGCGTTGCAGAAATCGCGCCCTGCCTTGCAAACCAAGGGTGCGGAGCTTTACACGATCCGCGGTCTCCCGCCGGATTTATCAAAAACGATAGCCGGTTGTCCCTTCGCGCCCCGCTGTGAACACGCAAACGACGAGTGCGGCCGGAGCGAGACTGGGCTTCGAGAAATCGAGCCACTCCATCACACCGCCTGCGTCCGGGTCCAGAAGGGAAATTTGAAACTCGGATGAACGAAGCTTTTCTCCAACTCCAGAACTTGAAGACGCACTTCCCGGTCGAGCGCGGCATGATTTTTCGCCGGCGCATCGGCACGGTCAAGGCCGTGGACGGCGTGTCACTGGCGCTGGCGAAAGGGGAAATCCTGGGGCTGGTGGGCGAGTCCGGTTGCGGAAAATCAACGCTGGGCCGAAGCGTCCTGCGGTTGATTCCGCCAACCGAAGGGACGGTCTTGCTGGCCGGCCGCAACCTGACGCAACTCAGCAGTCATGAATTGCGCGAGGCGCGCGCCGGTTTCCAGATGATTTTCCAGGACCCTTACGCTTCGCTCAATCCGCGAATGACTGTTTCCGACGCCCTGGCCGAGGCGATGCTCGCGCACCGGACGATTCCCGCGTCGGAATTGCCGGCACGGGTGAGCGCACTGCTCGAGAGGGTGGGGCTGTCGCCGCGTTGCCTGAAAAAATACCCGCACGAATTCTCCGGCGGCCAGCGCCAGCGCATCGCCATTGCGCGCGCTTTGGCCGTCGAACCCAGGTTGATCATCGCCGACGAACCGGTCTCCGCTTTGGATGTCTCGATTCAATCGCAAATCATCAATCTGCTCTTCAAGCTTTCACGCGAGATGGGTTTGACCATGATTTTCATCTCGCACGATCTCTCCGTCGTGAAACACATCTCGGATCGGATTGCGGTGATGTATTTGGGAAAAATCGTCGAGCTTGGCCCTGCCGCCGATGTCTTCGGACATCCGCTGCATCCTTACACCCAGGCGCTTGTCAGCGCTGTGCCACTGCCCGATCCGCGCCGCGAACGGCAGCGGCGCCGCATCCTGTTGCCCGGCGATCCGCCGTCTCCGATGAACCCGCCGGGCGGCTGCCCGTTTCATCCGCGTTGCCCGCATGCCATCGGGAAGTGTTCGCAAGTGGTTCCGGCATTTGAAACCCTTGCGCCCAATCATGAAGCCGCGTGCATCCGGCTTAAGGATATCAATTAGGCCGAGCAGGTTTCGCAAGGGGATCGAGGTCGTAGCGGCAGGCTTCGTATCTGTTTAGCGTCGTCGATGCGCGAGCGGCCGGAGCGCGACGTTTACGTCGCTTCCGCGTGGCACAGACACGCGACGTTACGAAAAGGCCACGTCTAAGGAAATCGCACACAGTGAAGCGGCCTGAAGGCCGCGCTCCTACGCAAATCGTATTTGGGGCGCTAAACACACCCGCTCCGCAGCCGGTTTATTTTCCCTGATTCAACAACTGCTTCTTGGTTTCCTCCGCCAAGGGCGACTGCGCGATCCAGGGGCGCGCGCTGGTCTCATCCAGGTTCAGCCAACTGCGCGCGATGTTTTCCATTTGACTGTTGCGCATGTTTTCATCGCCGATCCGGCTGACCCACTCTGCCGCGAGCTCCGGGTATTGCCAGGCCATATTTCCGACAAACGAGTTGACGGCGGCATCGCGCGAATGCCCGGCCGGAAGACCTGTCAGCCAGTTGGCCGCTCCACCGGGATCGTTCTGTCCCCATTGGCGCGCGACGGTCTCCAGCGCGTTGTCACGCAGTGTGCCTGCGGGGAACGCGCCCGCCCAGGCCGCGGCCGATTGTGGATCCGAATTCGACCATGCTGAAATGACGCTGAGCGCCACGCGGTTCTGGCCTTCGCCGGGAGGCAGGCCGATGACGAAATTGGCCGCGTCCCTCGGCGCGTGTTGCGCCCAACTCGAGGTGATGGCGCCGTAGGCCTGGTCGCGTTCCTGCGTCCCCTCGAGGCCTGCGGCCCAAGCCAGCGCGCCCTTGGGATCATTGTTCGCCCATTGAGTCGCAACGCTGGTCAAGAAATTGTTCCGCGCATTGCCGGCCGGCAGATTCTTGGCAAACTCCCCTGCGCCTTGGGGATCGGTTGTCGTCCATTGCCAACTGATGTTTTGGAGCGCCTGCTCCTTGGCCCGGCCTTCTGGCAACTGTTGGATCCATCCGATGGCTGATGACATATCGGAGTTGGCCAAATGCGACGCGATCTGCGCGATCAATTCCGCCTGCGTCTGGCTCGGAGGAAGCGACTGGACCAACTCAGCGGCGGTTT
>Ga0070689_100002377_pt1 | contig 12267 bp, 11 predicted proteins | sample KBSS23HmetaG_FD_64669 | JGI IMG/M metagenome (GOLD analysis project Ga0070689, IMG submission 64669) | Switchgrass rhizosphere microbial communities from Kellogg Biological Station, Michigan, USA - KBS S2-3H metaG | ecosystem: Host-associated > Plants > Roots > Rhizosphere ... | reverse complement strand
GCCGTCCATCGTCAAACTTCACGAGCTCGGCCGGATTCTCGACGTGTGGGATGGTGACGCCATCGTGATGTCGCAGCGCCTGGCGAGCGAGCTCGGCATCGCGGTGGGCATCAGCTCCGGCGCCAACCTGCTGGGCGCGCTGGAAATCGCCGATGAACAGGGCGCCGGTGCCTGCGTGGGCACCGTGTTCTGCGACGACAACAAGAAGTATCTGTCCACCGACCTGTGCAGTGACGAGGAGTGCAAGGAGCACTACCGCGTCAATGACGTGGAGCTGCTCGACTTTCGGGTGATTCCGCCGGTGAGCCCGACACCCGCGTGACGGGGACGTGCGCGGCGCGGTAATCGCGCCACCCACGTCCCTCGACACGACTTACTTCGGCATCAACACGCGATCGACCGAGTGAATCACTCCGTTCGACTGCATCACGTCGTAGACGCTGATGTCGGCGGTGGCGCCGGCTTCATCCTTGATCGTGATGTTGCGGTCGCCGTTCTTCATCACCCACAACTTGCCGCCGCTGGCGGTGGTGAGCTCTGCGGTACCGTGGCCCTTCTTGATCAGCATGTCGAGGTCCGCCGCGGTCAGGCGGCCGGGCACGACGTGGTAGGTGAGCACCTTGGTCAACATGGCCTTGTTCTCCGGCTTGAGTAGCGTCTCGACCGTGCCCGCGGGCAACGCGTCGAACGCGGCGTTCACCGGGGCGAACACCGTGAACGGACCTTTGCCCTGAAGCGTATCGACGAGGCCGGCGGCTTTGACGGCCGCGACCAGCGTGGTGTGGTCCTGCGAATTGACCGCGTTCTGCACGATGTTCTTCTGCGGAAGCATCGCGCTGCCACCGACCATGACGTCGGCCGAGGCCGAGGCGGCCGCGAAGCCGAGTGCGATGGCGCACGCGGCGCCGATGAAACGATTGATGGACATGATTGTTTACTCCAGTGGTTTGTCGTACGGGCTGAACTACGCTGGGGTTAGGCCGCCGGATGCAGCCGCATCACATATTTCCAGGCGCCAGCCTCGCGATTCCCCACTTTCCCCACCCGGCACCGTAAAATCGCGGCCCATGCTTGCTTCGCCGTTGCGTGCCCTGCTCCTGGCCGCGGCCCTCGCCGCGCTGTGCACTCCCATCCGTGTGCCCGCCGCCGACGCGACGCCGACGAAGCCGGCCGCGTCGAAACCCGCGACGACCAGTAGTTCGAAGCCGGCAACCCCCGCCAAGAAGAAGAAGCCCGCCACCACGGCGAAGAAACCGGTTGCGAGCAAACCCGCGTCACCGGCACCGCCGCCGCCTCCGCCCGCCGTCGAACTGATCGGTTACGTGGTGCTGCCCGCGGGTGGCTTTCGCCCCGGACCGCCGTCCGGGCAGTTCGACGAAAATGGACGACGCCGCGCGGCGCCGCGCTTCGAGTCGCAACCGGTGCAGGGTGTCAGCTCGATCAAGCCGGGACCGACGGCCGGCGCCTGGTGGGCGCTCTCGGACAACGGCTTCGGCAAGAAGTGGAACAGCTCCGACTACCGGCTGTGCATCTACATGTTCGACGTGCGGCCACGAACCGAGGCCGGCGGCGATTCGCGCATGGCCCTGCAGGCGGTCGTCGAGTTGTCTGACCCGGCGAAGTTCTTTCCCTGGCGGCTCGCGGAAGAGACCACGCCTGAGCGGCTGCTCACCGGCTACGACGTGGACCCGGAATCGCTGGTCGCACTGCCCGACGACACCTTCTGGATCGGCGACGAGATCGGTCCGTGGCTGCTGCACTTCTCGGTCGACGGTGAGTTGTTGGGCCCGCCGGTGGAATTGCCCGACAGTGTGCGTTCACCGGACCACCCTCTGGTGCTTGCGGGAGCCGACCAGGCGCACGTCGCGCACTCGCGCGGCTTCGAAGCCATGGACCTCGCCGGCGACAACAAGACACTGGTGACCATCCTCGAAGGCGCGGTCGAGGGTGATCCGCCCCAGATGCGTCGCGTGCAGCGTTACGACACCAGCGCCGGCAAGTGGCTGCCGTTCACTCTTATATATGAGATGGATCCGGACTCCATGTCGGTGACCGACATGTCGCGCATCGAGGGCAATCGCTTCGTGGTCGTCGAACGCGACGACTTCTTCGGCGAATCCGCCCGCGCCAAGCGCGTGTATTCCATCGACCTCGACAAGGCGCGGCCGGGCAAACCATTGCCCAAGAAACTGGTGATCGACCTGCTCGCCATCGGCAACGCGCATGGACTCGCCGAGACGGCGCCCGGCGCGCCGTTCCGCTTTCCCTACCTGACCACCGAATCCATCCAGGTGCTGGACCGCAAGCACGTGGTCATCGTCAACGACAACAACTATCCGTCGACCGGCGGACGCGGTCCGACAGTGCCGGACGCGACGGAATGGATCTGGCTCGAACTCGCCACTCCACTTTAATGTGACGCTGATCGCTCTCAAGGATGCCGAACTCGCCTTCGGCCTGACTCCGCTGCTCGACGCCGCATCGCTCGCGATTGCCGACGGCGACCGCATCGGGCTCATCGGACGCAACGGCACCGGCAAGTCCTCGCTGCTCGGCGTGCTCGCCGGACATCTCGCGCTCGACAGCGGTGAGGTGCAGCGCAAACCCGGCCTGCGCGTCGCGCTTGTGGAACAGGAGCCGGCGTTGCCGGAGGCCGCAACCTTGCGCGATTCGCTGCTCGCGCGCGGCGGCATCCATGCGATCGCTGATGATCGCGACCGGCACGCCGCCGAAACGCGGCTCACCGGCTACCTGCAGCGCTTCTCGGTGGATGGCGAGCTGGCCCCGGCGCAGGTCTCGGGTGGCGAACGCAAACGCGCGGCCCTGTCGCTGGCGCTCGCGCTCGAACCGGAGCTGCTGCTGCTCGACGAGCCGACCAACCATCTCGACGTCGAAGGCATCGAGATGCTCGAGGAGTTGCTGCGCAAGAACGTCACATGCGTGGTCATCACCCATGATCGCCGCTTCCTCGATTCCGTGGCCGGCAGCATCGCCGAGCTCGATCGCGGCCGGTTGCGCCGCTTCCCGGGCAACTACTCGGTCTACGAGCAGCGCAAGGCCGAGCTCGACGCGGCCGAGGACCTGGCGCATCGCCGCTTCGAGAAGTTCTGGGCGCAGGAAGAAGTCTGGATCCGCAAGGGTGTCGAGGCGCGACGCACGCGCAACGAAGGCCGCGTCAAGCGGCTCGAACACCTGCGCGAAGAGCGCGCGGCACGGCGCGAGCGCCTGGGTTCGATCCGGCTCACGGTCGACACCGGCGAGCGCTCCGGAAAACTCGTCGCCGAGTTCGAGAACGTCGGCAAGCGCTTCGGCGTCCGGCCGATCCTCGACAATGTCTCACTGCGCGTGATGCGCGGCGATCGCGTCGGCGTGCTGGGGCCGAACGGCGCCGGCAAGACCACGCTGATCCGGCTCATCGTCGGCACCCTCGAAGCCGACACGGGCAGGATTCGCCGCGGCACCAATCTGCAGGTGGCCTACTTCGACCAGTTGCGTGAGCAGCTCGACCCCGAGAAAACGCTGGCCGAAGCCGTGAGCCCGGGATCCGACTGGATCGAAATCTCCGGCGCGCGCAAACACGTCACCAGCTATCTCGGCGACTTCCTGTTCCCCACGCGGCGCGCCAACGCGCCGATCCGCATGTTGTCCGGCGGCGAACGCAACCGGCTGCTGCTGGCGCGATTGTTCGCGCGACCGGCGAACGTGCTGGTGCTCGATGAGCCGACCAACGACCTCGACATCGACTCGCTCGAGCTGCTCGAGAACCTGCTGCAGGACTATGCCGGCACGCTGCTGCTCGTGAGCCACGACCGCGCGTTCCTCGACAACGTGGTCACGCAGACGGTCGCAGCGGAAGGCAATGGGCGATGGCGCGAGTACGTCGGCGGATACAGCGATTGGCTGCGGCAGCGACCGCAGCCAGTGGCGCCCGCGGCGAAACCCGCAGAGCGGGCCGCAGCGACGCTGCCCGCGGATGCGCCAGCGGCCAAACGAAAGTTGAGTTACAAGGAGCAGCGCGAACTCGAGACCTTGCCGGCCACCATCGAACAGCTGGAGAACGAGCAGCGCGCACTCAACCAGAAGATCTGCGGCCCGGACTATCATCGCGTGGGCGCCGAGCAGATACGCCGCGACCGCGAGCGTTCCGGTGAGCTCGACGCGCTGATCGCGTCGAGCATGGATCGCTGGGAGCAGCTCGAATCGCTGGCCTCGAAAATCACGGAAGGCAGAACGTGAAACCTGGAGCGACTGGCAAACCGCCCGCGATCCGCATCTGGAAAGAAACCGCTCACCGCGGCGGCAAGGGCGTGAGCGCCATCCACGGGGTGCCGCTGCCCGGCCCGCAGCTCGAAGAGCTGTGCAGCGCGCTCAAGAAGAAGTGCGGCACCGGCGGCACGGTCAAGAACGGCGTCATTGAGATCCAGGGCGAGCACCGCGACCGGCTGGTCGAGGAGCTGCGGAAGCTCGGTTACACCGACGTGAAAAAAGCCGGCGGTTAGCGAACCGCGTCACGCGCGGACACGCGACGCCGCCCCGCAACGAAAGCGTAAAAAAACTGCAGCAATCGGCTGGCGAAATCCGTCGGCATGAATGCCGCTGACAATCTGAAACTTGCCGGCCGCGCCCAACCCACTGTCGGTGTCGTCTTCACGACCTACAATCGCCCGCACGACCTCGCGCGCGTTCGCGGCGCACGTCCTACGGCCTCAACATCCTCGCGCTGCGGCGGTAGTGGAGGCATTCCTCATCATCTGCCGCGCACACCACCCGTGAGCACGACGCGCATGGCCTGTTCCACCGTCAGGTCGGTTTCCGACACGCGGCTGCGCGGGATGTAGATGGTGTAACCGCCGATCTGGTAGCTCATGGGTAGATAGACGGCGACGAGGTCGTCGCCGCCGCCGATCCCCAGGGTGCTGGCGTGCTCCTGCGTCACGAAGCCGATCAGCTTGCCGTACCCGACGTCGAGCGTGACCACGCGGTCGAGATCGCCCTTCTTCTTGTCGGTGTTCACCAGCCGCGTCATGTCGCGGATGGCGCTGTACACGGTCTTGACCACCGGCACGCGCAGCAGCAGCTCCTCGCCGAAGCCGAGCACGCGACGCACCAGGAAGGCGTTCACCGCGAGACCGACCAGGAACAACACCAGGAAGCCGGTGACCAGGCCCATGCCGGGCCAGTAACTGTCGCCGCCGATCACCCACTTGATGGGTTTCGACAGCAGACTCTCGGTGGTGACGCCCAGCCAGTAGACGAAATACACCGTGAGGCCGATGGGCAGGATGGTTACCAGCCCCTTGAGCAGAATGCTGCCGATTTTCTTCATCACTTCTTGGGCTTCACGAACCGCAGCGTCATGCGATCCGATTCGCCGATGGCGTCGTACTTTGCGCGATCGAAAGCGGGATCCACGGGCTTGCCGTTCTCGGAGGACTGGCGCGTCGGCGGCAATGTCCACACGCCGAATGGATGGTTGGTGTCGTCCTTCGGATTGGCCATGATCTCGGACTTGCCGTCGAGCTTGTAGCCCGCCTGCTCCGCGAGCTGGATCACGTAGGCCTCGTCGAGATAACCGTTGAACACCTTGGGATCCTGACCGGCCTTGGCGCGATGCTGCTCGATGGCCAGTACGCCGCCGGGCCGGGTCGCCTGGAAAATGTCGGCGAGATTCTTCTGCGCGGTGCCACGATTGACCCAGTCGTGCATGCCACGCGCCAGCAACACGAAATCGAACTGCTTCGCCGGCAGCGGCGCGGCCTTCGCTCCCCAGTTGACCAGGTTCACCTTGCCGTAGACGGACTCGTCCGCGTGTTTCGCCGCAAAGTCCGCGCGGCCCTTGCGCGCTCCCTCGGACAGGTCGGGGTCCGAGATGTCAGCGGCGGTGGCGTAGAACTGACCGTGGGTCAGGCGCGCATAAGGAGCGAGTACATTCGTCCACCAGCCGCCACCCGGTTGTACCTCGAGGATGGTCATGCCGGGCTTCATGCCCCAGAACTCGAGCGCATCGGCAGGATGACGATACGCATCGCGCGATTTTTCTTCCGCCGGTCGCCAGGAGCCGGAAACCGCCTGCTCGATAGCCGCTCGGTTCTTGCTGTCCGCGGCGCTGAAGCTCGCGGTGGCGATGCAGGCGAGCGCTCCAAGCGCAACACCGGTGGCATATGACTTGAACTTCATTGCAGATCCCTCTGGTTCGATCTTGGGGACCACGAATGCTAATGAATCCGCGCGCGTTGAGCTATCGACAGCGCGAGCCCTGCTGGGTAATGTTCGGCCGCGCGCTGTCTGGTGGCAGGCGCCGGAGAAGCCCATCAAACGCCAGGAAAAGACCGAGAAACCCATTCCGTGGTGGGCCTGGCTGATCGCGCTGTGGCTGGTGCTGGCGCTGATCCGGAAACTCCTGACCTGAGTCCGATATCGAATTCCCGCCGACTTGTTACCCTCGGGCGGGTATGACTGAACAATCATCGCCGTTCCAGTCGCCGATATTCCGCAATGTCTGGATCGCCAGCCTGGTGTCGAATTTCGGCAGCCTGATCCAGTCGGTGGGCGCAGCCTGGCTGATGACCTCCATCGCGCATTCCGCGGACATGGTCGCGCTGGTACAGACCGCCGTGGCGCTGCCGATCCTGTTGTGGTCGCTGGTCGCCGGCGCGCTGGCCGACGGCCACGACCGGCGCAAGATCATGTTGATCGCGCAGGCCTTCATGCTGGTGGTGTCGCTGGGCCTGGCCATCTGCACCTGGATCGGCTGGATGTCGCCATGGTTCCTGCTGCTGTTCACCTTCATGCTCGGCTGCGGCGCGGCGTTCAATGCGCCCGCCTGGCAGGCATCGGTGGGCGACATGGTTCCGCGTTCGCAGCTCGCGCACGCGGTGGCGCTCAACAGCATGGGCTTCAACATCGCACGCAGCGTCGGCCCCGCGGTCGGCGGCATCATCGTGGCCGCGTCCGGCGCCGCGGCCGCGTTCGTGATCAACGCGCTCAGTTACATCGGCTTGCTGATCGTGCTCGCACGCTGGCGGTCGCCGCCGTTGAAACATCTGCTGCCGCGCGAACCCCTCGGTGTGGCGATCGGCGCCGGCGTGCGCTACGTGGCCATGTCGCCGAACATCCGCAACGTGCTGGTGCGCAGCTTCCTGTTTGGCGTTGGCGCGAGCTCGTTGCTGGCATTGTTGCCGATCGTGGTGAAGGTGCGCATGGCCGGCGGGCCACTGACCTTCGGCGCGATGCTCGGTTCGTTCGGCCTCGGCGCGGTGGCGGGCGCGCTGGGCAGCGCCAACCTGCGCCGGCGGCTGTCCACCGAGGGCATCGTGCGCAGCTCGACGATCGCACTGGCGATCGCGATCGGAATCGTGGCGGCGAGCAGCGTGATGGCCATATCGCTGCCGACACTCGTCGTCGCCGGCGCGGCCTGGGTGCTGGCACTATCTACATTCAACGTTGCGGTGCAGATGGCGGCGCCGCGCTGGGTGGTCGCACGCGCGCTGTCGCTGTACCAGATGAGCACGTTCGCCGGCATCGCGCTCGGCAGCTGGTTGTGGGGCCTGGTCACCCACGTCGAAGGCGTGCGTTTCGCGCTGCTGGTCGCCGGCGGCGTGTTGTTCCTCTCGGCCCTGCTCGGATATTGGCGCGCACTCGCGGAAACCGCCGATCTCAATCTCGAGCTGCTGCAGCGCTGGCAGGAACCCGACACCGCGGTGCCGGTGGAGGCGCGCACCGGGCCGGTGGTCATCACCATTCAATACGTGATCGCCGAGGAGAACATCATCGAGTTCCTGCGCGCCATGGACGAACGGCGCCGCATCCGCCGGCGTGACGGCGCGAACGACTGGAAGCTGCTGCGCGATCTCGCCAATCCCGAGATCTGGGTCGAAAGGTATTCGACGCCGACCTGGCTCGACTACGTGCGCCACAACAGCCGGCTGACGCACGAAGACGCGGTGATTCCCAAGAGGCTGCACCAACTGCATCGCGGACCGGAGCGGCCCGTCGTGCGCCGCATGGTTGAAAGGCAGACCGGCACGCTGCCCACGGGTCAGCCCTCCGAGGCGCACGATCTCGCCGAGCCGCTCACCGACCCGACGCGTTCGACCTGACTTCTTCGGCCATCAGGGCCGGAACCAGGCGTTGCCCACCTGTAGATAGATCGCGGTCTCGCCGTTGCTGAAGCCGACGTCCATGCCGGCGTGCATGCCGAACAGGCGCGCCAGCTGGTAGCGGAATCCGACGGCGCCGCTCCAGATGTCGCGCGTCGCCTCGTACGACTCGCGCTCGGTGTGCGCGCTGCCGTAACCCCCCACGCCCACCAGGCTCCACCGGCCGTGAAATTGCCAGCGTGCCTCGAGCTCGGCCGAGGCCATCTCGTCACCCTGGTAACGCATCGCGGCGACGCCGCGCAGCTTGATGTAGGGCCGCAGGAAAAACGGCGTACCGTCGGAGGACCACTGATAGTCGCCGCGCACGCCGAGTGTCCACTTGTCGGAGAGCGGCACCCAGCCCATGACCACCTGTTGGAAACGTTCGAAGTCCTCACTGGCCCCGAGCGATTCGCGCGACAGAAGATAGACGGACTCAGCGTACATTCCGCGGGTCGGCGTGAACAGGTTGTTGCGGCTGTCGAATTCCACCACCGCCGCGGGCGCGGAGATCTTGATGTTCACCGAATCGAGCAGGCCGGGAAATTGCGCCGGCGCATCGCGCAGTTTCGGCTCGACCTGCGAGTAGATATATCGCGCGCCGACAGACCACGGCGACTTCGGTTTGAGTTTCCAGCTTCCCTGCACCATGGCCATCGACACGTCCAGCTCGTAGCTGATCGGCTCATCGAGCGACGCGCTGGCGTCTCCCAGGCCGTAGAAGTCGAGGTTCAACCTGCCTGTGGCCACGGCCACGAGAGTCTGCAGGCGGTCGTCCAGCCAATGGCTGGAGTCGCCCGCGAATGCCATCCACGTGCCGTTCTCGGTGTAGATGCCGCCGACCAGCGAGATGTTGGGGCGAGCGAACCCCTCTTCCCCCGCCTGCTTGCGCGGCCGAATGAACATGCCCGCGAGTCCGCCGCCATATCCGATCGCGGGCTCGGTGACGATCAGAGGAATGGGGAGGAAACGTTTCGGCGTGGCCAGGTAGGTGCTGAGATCGAAGGCGCCGTCTTCGGGATCGCGGAATTTTGATTTCGGGGCGTCCTCGGCGAAAGCTGGCGCCGGCGCCATGCAGACGATCGCGCAAACCAGAAGCGCCGGTTTCATGCGCACGCATGCTCGACCCGGGCGAGGTAATGCTCAATAAGCCCATCGACCCATTTGCAGCAGCCCCATTGACGATCTTCTGGCACCAGCAAATCTGTTCCGCCAAATGGATACAGGGATAAAATCCAGCCCCCACATTCGAGGAAGGGTTGCACACATGCGTCCCATCTTTCATCGAAGCGCGGCTCTTGTTGCTGCCATCTTGTTCGCGCAGCCAGGCCAATCGGTCAACGCCGCAGAGGCTGACGACGCCTGCGCATTTCTGACGACGGCGCAAGTGAGCACGGCCGTCGGCACTGCAGTTGGCGACGGGACCTACGTCATTCCAACCTTCAAGAAGACCTGCACCTGGACGCCGAGCGACACCGCCGGCGAAATACGTGCCATCACCCTGAACCTGCAGAGCCCCGAACGGTTTGCGGGTGGAAAAGGCGGTGTGAACGCCGTCGCCTTGACGCCCGCCAGCGGGATTGGCGATGACGCTTACTACCTGGGGGCGGGAAGCACCGAGGGTCTCTTCTTCAGGAAGGGCCAGCACGCGTTCAAGATTGCCGTCTATACCACCCAGCCGCTCGAGAAGAAACGCGCCATGGAGACGGCGCTTGCGAAGCAGGTGCTTGCAAAGCTCTGATGATCCGCTGAGACCGCAGGCGCACGCACAGAGTACTGGCTCACGCTGCGAAGAGAAATGGAGCGGGTGATGGGAATCGAACCCACGTTAGTAGCTTGGGAAGCTACAGTTCTACCATTGAACTACACCCGCGCCCGGGCGGGTGAGAATAGCCGACCCGCAAAGCGCTTCTCAACCGCGAAACATGAGCCCGTCGAAACCGTTGATCGTGATGGCATTACCGCAGGAGTCGCGCGGTCAATTGGAGCGCGCCGGCGCGCAGCTGCTGTACACCGGCGTCGGCAAGGTGAATGCGGCCGCCGCGCTCGCGCGCCGGCTCGCTGAGCTGCGCGGCGCCGGCAACTCACCCTCGCGGGTCGTCAACCTCGGCACCGCCGGCAGCCGCACGATCGCGGCACACACGCTGGTCGCCTGCAATCGCTTCATGCAGCGCGACATGGACGTGAGCGGCCTCGGCTTTCCGGCGGGCGTCACTCCATTCGACGCGACGCCGGCCGTGCTCGAATTTCCGCCGGTCTTTGCGCACCTGCCGCAGGCACTCTGCTCCACCGCGGATTCATTCGCGACACATCTGCATGCCGTGGACGGCGACGTGGTCGACATGGAGGCGTTCGCGCTGGCGAAGGTCTGCCTTCAGGATGGCGTGGCCTTCGCCTGCGCCAAGTACATTACCGATGGTGCCGACAGCGATTCGGCGGCGCACTGGGAGGCGGCACTCGACGCGGCGTCGCGCAGCTTCGCGACGCTCTATTCATCGTTGACGGCGGGAACCGCGCGATGACCGAGGACGAGAAACATCATCGCCCGATTCGCAGTTTCGTCATGCGCGCCGGCCGCATGACCGTGGGACAGTCGCGCGCGCTCGACGAACTGTGGCCTAACTACGGCGTCGAGTATTCGCCGGCACCGTTGTCGCTGGACGCGCTCTTCGGCCGGCACGCATCGCGCTCGCTGGAGATCGGCTTCGGCAATGGCGAACACCTCGCCGCGCTCGCCGCCGCGCATCCCGAACGGGACTATTTCGGCATCGAGGTACATCGTCCTGGCGTCGGCCACCTGCTCATGCTGGCGCAGACGCGGGATCTTCGAAACCTGCGAGTCAGCGATCACGACGCCGTCGAAGTGCTGCGCGACCAGGTGCCGCCGGCGTCGCTCGACGAAGTGCTGGTGCTGTTTCCCGATCCCTGGCACAAGAAGAGACACCACAAAAGACGACTGATCCAGCCGCCGTTCGTCGAGCTGATTGCGTCGCGCCTCGCGACCGGTGGCTTGTTCAAGCTGGCAACGGATTGGGAACCTTACGCGGTGCAGATGCTCGAGGTGTTGTCGGCGGCGAAAGACGCCTTCATCAATCTTTCGCCGTCCGGGGACTGGATGCCGCGACCGGACGAACGCGCACCGACGCGCTTCGAAATGCGCGGGGAGCGGCTGGGACACGGAGTGTGGGACCTCGCCTTCCGGCGCGCCTGATGGTGGGTCATCCACCTGGTTAGGCCCCGCCGCCCAAAATTATGTCCCGGCCACGCCGCGAAGCACGACTGGGTCACAAAGTCCCGGAGCCGGCTCGCCGCCCAAATTGCATAAGTGGCCGCGCCGCCAGACAATCCGCCGCAGACTTTGCGCAGTATCCACTACCCTGCCAGCCAACGGGGAGCCGTGTCCACACTCTCGCCCAAATCCAAGCGCATCGCCGTCATGGACTTCCTGCGCGCCTTCGCGCTGCTGGGCATCGTCATCACGCACTCGACGAACGGCTTTCTTTCGGGCCCGTCGCCGACCGCCGCGGACTTCAACGACTTCAGCAACGTCGATCACCTGGTTTCGCGGCTCAACAATCTGTTGATCGCCGGCAAGTTCTTCTGCATCTTTGCATTCCTCTTCGGCGTGAGCTTCGCCATCCAGCTCGACGGCGCCAACTGCCGTGACGACGGATTTGCCGGCCGGTTCGCGTGGCGCATGGTCGTGCTGTTCGCGATCGGCTTCGTGCACGCGATGTTCTTCAGCGGCGACATCCTGACGATCTACGCGGTGCTGGGTCTGCTGCTGATTCCGGTGCGCAAGCTGGGTTCGCGCGTACTGCTGGTGACGGGACTGGTGCTGGCGCTCAATCTACCGGGCTTCTTCATGAACCTGGCGCGCGTCGACTCGACGCCGCGCGCGCAGCAGTCAACCGCGGTCGGCGACCCCGGCGCGCGTGCGATGCGCGACGCGGTGCGCGAGTTCGAAATCAAGAGCGCGGGAACCCTTGGCGAACTCGTGAAACTGAACACCACGCAATCGTTAGAGGAAAAACTCGAGTACGAGGTGATCACCGGGCGCCTCTGGATCACGTTCGGCATGTTCCTGCTCGGCGTCTGTGCCTGGCGTGCGGGCCTGTTCCGCCAGACG
>Ga0070689_100002375_pt1 | contig 12275 bp, 10 predicted proteins | sample KBSS23HmetaG_FD_64669 | JGI IMG/M metagenome (GOLD analysis project Ga0070689, IMG submission 64669) | Switchgrass rhizosphere microbial communities from Kellogg Biological Station, Michigan, USA - KBS S2-3H metaG | ecosystem: Host-associated > Plants > Roots > Rhizosphere ... | reverse complement strand
TACTTGATAATCGGCTTGATGTGATCGCCACCGACCATGCGCCGCATACTCTTGAAGAAAAAGGATTAATTCGAAATTCAAGTGGTCTCATTTCCCCTCTCCCCTTAGGGGAGGCCGGGAGAGGGCTTTATGAAAAAGCACACGCTGGGTTGCCATTGGTTCAGCATCCATTGTTGCTAATGCTTTATTATTATAGACAAGGAAGAATTACTTTAGAGAAAATTGCAGAAAAGATGAGTCACGCGGTTGCCGATTGTTTTCGGATCAGTGAAAGGGGTTATATCCGAGAAGGTTATTTTGCTGACCTTACCATCGTTGACCTGGACAAGCACGGCACCGTGTTGAAAGAAAATATTTTGTATAAATGCGGATGGAGCCCATTGGAAAATATGGAATTTCCAGCTTCGGTCACTCATACATTTGTCAATGGAAATTTAGTATTTGAAAATGGCATGTTTCATGAAGCTCAGAAAGGGATGAGATTAAGGTTTGATAGATAATGTTAATAACCAATGTTCAATTCTCAATATTCAAATATAAAACACTCCGCCTAAGGGGGAGATGGGCATGCAGACCGATAAAACCACACTCAGCGATATTTCCATCTTTCACCCGGAAGAGGAGTATTCTATTTTCCATAAATTGAACTTTACTCGAACGACGGGTGGTAAAGCATGGCTGCTGCGATTTTTCTCTGAACCTCATCCGGATATCAATCGGATCCTCGGAACGCAAACAATTATTAAAACCCTTCTCAGGCACGTTGATGAATGGCCATCGGACATCACGAACGGAACGGTACTTGTGATGGATAAATTTCTGGATTATAACCTTGATACGATCCCGGAGAATCTTAATCCCGTCAATACACTTACGTACAAATGGTTTCATCGCGAAGATTATGGAATGATCAAGTATTCCGTCAGGCATTTTGCAGATTTTTATCGCGGAATACGACGGCTCGCAAAACAGTTCGATGACCTGGCTGATCTTCCTCTTTCCTTTAGGATATATATTGAACGAGTATTTCAGCTTTTGAAAGAGACGCCGCTTCAACGGTTGTCTGAAACTAAAAATGAACCGCTGAACCTTTCTCAAAATTTATATTTCGGGTTTCACCTTCGAGGTCATTATAAAACCGACACTCTTGAGCTAATTGAAATTTTTTATCGCCTTGATGCCTGGTACTCCATGGCCATGGCTGTAAAGGCTTTCAATCTTAGTTTCCCGGAATTTGCCGATACAGAGCGTCCGCTTTTTTCCGCAAAAGGTTTGTACCATTTACTATTACCCCAGCCTGTTTCCTACGATGTCGAAATGAATCCAGAACATAATTTCCTTTTTCTGACGGGGGCGAATATGGCGGGGAAAAGTACATTTATCAAGTCGGTGGGCTCCGCCATTTTCCTGGCACACTTGGGAATGGGTGTGCCGGCAAAGGAAATGAAACTGACATTGTTTGATGGACTCCTTACGAACATCAACGTTGTTGACAATATCGCGAAAGGAGAGAGTTTCTTTTTTAACGAAGTGCAACGAATTAAGAATACTATCCAAAAGATCAACGATGGAAAGAAATGGCTGGTGCTGATCGATGAATTATTTAAAGGCACCAACGTGCAGGATGCGATGAAGTGCTCTTCGACGGTAATAAAAGGCCTTATCAGGATCCAAAACTCGTTGTTCATTCTTTCGACGCATCTTTACGAAATCGGAGATGAGTTAAAAGTTTATCCCAATATTTCTTTTAAATATTTTGAAACAAACGTTATTGGTGATCAGCTGGTTTTTAATTATCAACTAAAAGATGGTATCAGCAATGACCGATTTGGATACCTGATATTGAAAAAGGAAAAGGTGGTGGATATGTTGGATAAGCTATAGAATCCAGGCGGCCGGCGCGCGGGATTGTTATGATTAAAAGGATTACAAGGAAAAAATATACCCATGAAATTAGGTCTTGTTGCATTTTTTGTTTTTGCCATTGGTTTAAATTATTCATTTAGTCAAAGTAACATTGATGTTCTTCACTACAAGTTTAAGATCGAGCTTTCAGACAGGTCCGATACTTTAAAAGGATGTGCGCTTGTGACATTACAATTCACAGAAGCGTCAAATAAGTTCTGGTTGAACCTGGTTTCTCCAAATACAAAGGGGAAGGGGATGATCGCATACAAAGTGAAGGAGGGTGATGAAGTTCTTAGTTCAACTCATGGCAATGACAGTTTGATGGTCTGGTTAAAAAAACCTGCTCAAAAAGACGAAACCCGGACGTTTGAAATAATGTACCAGGGAATTCCGGCAGATGGCCTGATCATTTCCAAAAACAAGTATGGTGACAGGACATTTTTTGGAGATAACTGGCCAGACAGGGCGCACAATTGGATCCCTTGCAAAGACCAACCCGGGGACAAAGCCACCTTTGAATTTTTGGTTACTGCTCCTGCGCAATACAAGGTCATTTCAAATGGAAAATTGCAAGAGGAGAAAGTTCTTTCCAACGAAAAAAAATTTACTCACTGGGTCGAGGATGTTTCACTTTCCACCAAAGTGATGGTGATCGGGGTAGCCAGGTTTGCCGTACAGCAATACGGCGATAGTCCTCCAAATATTCCTGTGTCCGCCTGGGTGTATCCCCAGGACAGCGTAAGGGGATTTCGGAATTATTCACCAGCGCCCGCTATTGTGAAATTTTTTTCTGATTATATTGGTCCTTATCCCTACAACAAGCTCGCAAATGTGCAGTCTACAACTATCTTCGGCGGAATGGAAAATGCCAGTGCTATTTTTTACTTTGAAGAATCTGCAGAAGACAGCAAGCCAATGGAGAGCTTACTCTCGCATGAAATAGCGCACCAGTGGTTTGGCGACATGGCATCGGAGAAAAGTTTTCCGCATTTGTGGTTAAGCGAAGGGTTTGCAACGTACATGTCCGATATGTACCTGGAATCGAGGTACGGCATTGACACTCTCAAAAAAGAACTGATGAATGCGAGGAAGAGAGTGATCTCTTTCGTTAGACGCTCGGATAAAGCCGTCGTTGATTCTGTATCTCCATTGATGAAGCTTTTGAACGCAAACAGTTATCAGAAAGGAGGGTGGATATTACATATGCTACGCCGTAAGATTGGAGATTCGCTGTTTCATCTTGTTATAAAAACTTATTATGATCGTTATAAAGGAATAAACGCAGAGACGAATGACCTCCTTAAAGTGGCTGAAGAAATTTCACACAAGAATATGCATAAATTTTTCCAGCAATGGCTTTATACGCCGGGTATTCCTCAACTAGACATTCAATGGCAGTTTAACGAAAAGGATAAAACTGTTTCGATCACTGTTAATCAAATTCAGAAGGAATCCACTTTTGAATTTCCTTTGGAGGTTGCTGTCGAAACAAAAAAGACAAAACAGAAAATAACCACCTTAAATATTTCTAAAAGATCCGAGACATTTACGTTGGGAGTTGCTGATCAGGACGTAAACCTGGTAATCGATCCTCAAACAAACCTGCTGTTCGATGGCAAGATCGAAAGAATAAGTCCCTAAAGCGGGAGTGTTTTCACCAATTCTGGCGGGGAATAATTTGCTATTTTCATGAGATGTTAGTCAAAGCCTTTGGCAGTGCGGTCTACGGTGTTGAAGCTTTAACCATAACAATCGAAGTGAATTGGATGGCCACCAACGTTGGCATTGTGTTGGTAGGCTTGCCGGACAATGCAGTGAAGGAAAGCTTACAACGGGTCGAGAGTACGATAAAATCAAACGGCTACATGATGCCGCGCACCCGCGTGGTGGTGAATCTTGCTCCGGCCGACATAAAAAAAAGTGGAACAGCTTTCGATCTGCCGATCGCAATTGGAATTCTCGCGGCTTCAGAACAGCTGGAAAATAAACAAGCTATTGCGAAATATGTGATCATGGGCGAATTGAGCCTTGATGGTGAAGTGCGCCCGATCAGGGGCGCATTGCCAATTGCAATACAGGCAAGAAAGGAAGGATTTAAAGGTTTGATCGTTCCCAAGGAGAACGAACGCGAAGCCGGGATGGTCAACAACCTTGACGTGTATGGAGTATCGCATATAAAGGATGTGATCGATTTTTTTGAAAACAACGAAGAAGGTTTAATGGCAGTGATCATAAACACCAGGGAAGAATTTTTTCATTCCCAATCTGATTACGAATTTGATTTCAATGAAGTAAAAGGCCAGGAAAATATCAAACGTGCGTTGGAAATTGCTGCGGCCGGAGGACATAATGCAATTTTGATCGGGCCGCCCGGTGCAGGCAAAACAATGCTGGCAAAGCGACTGCCGACTATTCTTCCTCCGCTCACCTTGCAGGAGGCTTTGGAAACAACAAAGATCCATTCTGTTGCCGGCAAGCTTCCCGAAAACTCAACAATCATTTCAAAACGACCGTTTCGTTCTCCCCATCATACAATCAGCGATGTTGCATTGGTTGGCGGCGGAGGCAATCCACAGCCGGGGGAAATTTCCCTGGCGCATAATGGAGTTTTGTTTTTGGATGAATTGCCCGAATTCAAAAGAACGGTCCTCGAGGTGATGCGGCAGCCAATGGAAGAAAGAAGGGTGACCATTTCGAGGGCAAAGATCGCGATCGATTTTCCTGCTTCGTTTATGTTAATCGCATCGATGAACCCCTGCCCTTGTGGTTATTATAATCACCCGGAGAAAGAATGTACGTGTGCACCCGGTGCAGTGCAAAAATATCTGAATAAGATCTCGGGTCCTTTACTCGATCGCATTGATCTGCATGTAGAGGTTACACCTGTTGCGTTTAATGAGCTTTCATCAGTAAGATCGCAGGAAAAATCATGTGATATCCGTAGTCGTGTCATAAAAGCAAGAGAGGTACAGGCGACAAGATATAAGGATCATGCTGGAATTTATTGTAACGCCCAAATGACAAGTAAGTTGTTGAAGGATATCTGTGTGATCAATACTGTGGGTCATAATTTACTAAAGACCGCTATGGAGAAATTAAATCTTTCGGCAAGAGCGTATGACAGGATCTTAAAAGTGTCAAGGACGATTGCAGACCTTTCTCAATCGGAGGAGATCAAACCAGAATTCTTAGCTGAAGCCATACAATATAGAAATCTCGACCGCGAAGGTTGGGCCGGGTAGAGCTATTTTTTCAACCCCAATTTCTCCAATAGCCCGCCCGATGATTTTTGATAATAGCAGGGAATTTTCAGAAAGTCTTCATGCCGGTTTTGAACCAGGTTTTGTCGGCAAAGATTATACAATTCATTTACCGCATCATTTGCCTTCATGTCAAACCGGTCCTGGTGCCGCGAAATGAGATCAGGGTAGCTTAAGGAATAACCGCTGTAATGAAAAAAGATAACAGGTTGATCGTTCGCAAAAAATTTTTCTTGCTTCTTTACAATGGTTCTTTCATGGAAATTCCAGTAGGCCAGGTTGCAGCCGGGGTGATCTAAAATTTTTACCTTCTTAAAATAAAGAGGCAAAAAATTCAACCATTTTTGATCTGCATTCAGGCCCTCTTTTGGCCTCTCATAACATTGGTCAACCATTCTTTCTTTCCACCAGTTTATAAAACTCTTTCCATTTTCATCATTTCTCACTGCATAAAAACCTGCGTTGAACATCCCTGTTTTTAAAATCGTTTTTTCTACCGGCTTGCGTCCGTCATTTGGAAATGGCCGGGTAATGTGTGCCGTCAGCAAAATGGAAAAATTATTTAGTTCTGATTCAAGATAAGCGAGCGAATCAAAGATCATTATGTCAGAGTCGAGGAAAATGACCTGGGCAGGGTTGTATAATTTAAAAAGGTGATCCGTATAAAAGGATTTAACAGCACAAACCAACTCGAGCGTGGTGTACTGCATATACATCTTTTTGAATTGAGGGATGTTTAATTCATGTACTTCGATTACCTCATGAGGCTCCCAGTAATCACTGTCAATTTTGCCTTCCAGTTTATCCACCAAGCCAATTATAAGTTTGTAACCCGGGTTATATTTCACCAATGTATCTCCCAGTATTTTCGCCTGGGCGAGATAGGCAGCAGTACAAACTGTCAAAACAATTTTTTCATTCATACTTATAATTTCTCGGCAACTACAATATTATTCAAATACCAATCCTTTCTTTTTGGCAGCAGCCTATGCCAGAAGGAAAACCACGCATTTAATAGCGGGTTGATCACGGGGGGAATATTGACCCGAAAGAATTTTAATTTACCCAATAAGGGAACGGCAGGAATAAGATGCTCATTGAAATAAACCATTTTCATTTGGTATAGGGCCATCGTAAAATCACCGCTCTTGTCCTGTACCAAAATTTGAAAACCATTTTTTTCCAGCAAGTGTTTTAATGCAAAGAGAGTATATCGCGCGTAGTCATTGGGTAGCTCGTGCTCGTTCCAGACAAAGGGGCAGGTGATAAATAATTTTGCTCCGGGTTTCATTACCCGGTTTAGCTCAGGGATGATTTGCTCCAGGTTAAATATGTGCTCAAACACTTCACTGCTAAATACCGAATCAAAATGTTTGTCCCCAAAGGGTATGGTCTTGCCATCATATATCACGTCAATGGCCTCATTTCTGTGTGAATGACCTTCATTTTCAAAATCAAGTCCAATATATTCGGAAACGTTAGTAAAAAGGTCCTGGTAGGGCTTACTACCGCAACCAAAATCAAGCAGCGTTCCCTGGAGTTGAGGCGCGAACTGTCTTATTTTTTGATACAATGATTTACGAATAAAATAATAAGGGCTGGTAAATGAAGGTTTGAATTGTTTTGAGATCTTTCGCATAAGATGGCGAGTGCAAATTAACCAGCTACACTAAATGTGATGATAAATATTTATGATCGCTTTAGCGGCGTTGTCGTAGCTAAACAAAGATGCCCTTTGCCTGATCATTTCCTGGGGGCACCTTTTACTGTAGTCTTCCATTCCTTTTGTGAAATCGTCAACCATTTGAGATGGTTCAAAGGAAAGAAAATAATAGGCAGCGTTTCCTCCAATTTCAGGGAGGCTGCCTTCGGAGGAAAGAAAAACTGGTTTCCCAAAAAACATGGCCTCCACCACCGGTGAACCAAACCCCTCTGCAATCGACGGAAAAAGAAAGGCCTCACAATTCTTATAATACCATACCTTTTCATTTTCTGTCACGGGCCCCACAATGATTACCTTTTCCAGGACGCCCCATTTTTGGGCTTCCTCAATAATTGTGTGTTTATAATCAAATGTATCAAGGCCTGCTATTACTAAATTGTATTGAGTTGATCTTAGAATAGGCATCAGCACATGAAAGTTTTTCCTTGTCTGCAGTAACCCGATCGTAAACAAAAAGGGCTTCGCCGGTATGCAAGAGGGCGTCTTTTCCTCTGGCACCTCGTTGACCATGGCGCAGCCAGGGTAAACAATGGACACAGGCTTTTTATCCAGCGCGAGGTATTGATTGGCTTGTTGAAGAGCCGTCTTTGAAATTGCGATGATATGATCAGCTCTATTAACCCTTTCTTGTATCAGGCGCAGGTAACGATTATTGATTTTAACCTTTTCAGGGCTTTCAACCATGAAATTCAAATCATGAATGGTAAAGATGAACTTTGTTTTTCGATTGAAGGGCTTATACCATGACAAAGTTGTCGCTGCGTGCCAGATATTATACTTATAGGTATTGAAGCGATAAAACTTGTCTATAGACCTTTGGTTGACATAGTTTATCTCATTGCCAAAAAAGCCAAATTTGTCTTGTGGCAGGTAATAAAATAAATTCAGGTCCCGGTGGTCAAATTTTAGAAGGCTTTTCCCCAGCTGATAACAATAGGTATACAACCCGTTAAAAGGATTCTTTCCGATCCTGTGGAGGTCTACCAATACATTCAACATGGGATGAAGTTATAATCGCTACCTGCTAAGTTGTCATTTTTTTACGAACTTGTACGCAATTTGCGAAAAGATTATTTTTTTATATCAAATAACATTTTAAAGGTTCTTGTGTTATAGTATGGACTCATTAACTCATTCTACTTTCACGCTGTTTTGCTCAGAAAGATATGAGGGTTAAAAAGAAAAGCAACTATGCGAATATTACTTCATTATTTGAAACCTCACAAATGGTTGGTAGCTCTTGTCCTAACCCTGGCCGCAATTAATATTGGGTTCTCCCTGGTAGACCCGATTCTTTTTGGTAAGTTGATAAACCTCGCCAACAAAAAGGTCAATAACCCCGATGCTTATGATTGGAATGTTTTTTTTAATTCCTTTTCATGGAACCATCCGGGCGTTTGGTTTATTGTTACTTGCTCGATATCGGTGGCAATGGTTAGTCGAATTGCAAAGAATTTCCAGGACTATTTTCTGAATGTTGTAATACAGAAATTCGGTGCTAAAGTATTTACGGATGGCTTGCAACACGCGATGAAATTACCCTATAGTCAGTTTGAAGACCAGCGTAGCGGTGAAACCCTTTCGGTGCTGACAAAGGTGCGGGCAGACGTCGAGAAATTCATGACCAATTTTATTAATATCCTATTTGGCGTTTTAGTGGGAGTGTTATTTGTCTTTATCTACGCGGCCATTTTTATCCATTGGAGTATCCCCATCGCCTACCTGGTAGGCATCACACTGCTTACATTCTTTACAAACCTGTTGAGCAAAAGAATTAAAACTATACAAAAGAGCATCGTCGGTCAAACGACAGCATTGGCAGGTTCTACCACCGAATCACTAAGGAATATTGAATTAGTAAAAAGCCTTGGACTTACGCGCCAGGAAGTGGAGAGGCTCAATAAAAACACTTATAAAATATTGGGGCTTGAACTGGCAAAAATAAAAAGGGTTCGCAGCATCAGTTTCATACAAGGCACATTTGTTAACACGTTGCGGCAGGTGATCCTTTTTATTTTGATGTGGCTTATTTTTCATAAATACATGGACGCAGGCCAGTTGGTAACCATGCAAATATTTTCATTTTTTGTCTTTGGACCTTTGCAAGAAATTGGCAATATCCTTCTTTCTTACAGGGAGGCGGAAGCATCGCTAAATAATTTTCACAACCTGATGCAAAAGCCCCCCGAAAAAGAACCAACCTACCCAAAGCCATTGGGCAACATCAAAACTCTTTCTTTTAAAGAAGTGTCATTTCAACACCAAACGGCTGCACAAAAAGCAATCAATAAAATAAGTTTTGACGTTAAAGTTGGCGAGACGATCGCGTTTGTAGGCCCCAGTGGAAGTGGTAAGACTACTTTGATGAAATTATTGGTTGGGCTGTATCGTCCGCAGGGAGGTAAGATACTTTATAATGGCCTTGACGAAACAGAGTTACGGTTTGATGATCTTCGGAACCAGATCGGCTTTGTAACCCAGGACACAAATTTATTTAGTGGAACGATCAAAGAAAATCTTTTGTTTGTTAACCCTGCCGCGACAGACGACGACCTGATGACAGCTTTGAACAGGGCTGCATGCCAGAATTTAATGGCAAGAGCCGAAAAGGGGCTGGAGACAACTATCGGTGAGGGTGGGTTAAAATTGTCAGGCGGTGAAAAGCAAAGATTATCGATTGCCAGGGCGTTACTTCGCAAACCTAAATTATTGTTATTTGACGAAGCCACCTCCGCACTCGATTCATTGACGGAAGAAGAGATCACTGATACAATTCGCGAGATCTCCAGTGAAGGCGGCCAGGTCACCATCCTGATTGCGCACCGGCTCTCCACGATCATGCATGCTGACAGAATTTATGTATTGGAAAAAGGAGATGTTGTGGAAACCGGCAATCATGAAAGCTTGCTTGATGAAAAGGGTTTATACTACGCCATGTGGCGCCAGCAAATCGGAGAAAGAAAGGCAAAAGCAGTTGCGGTTTAACAGTTACCCGTTACTAGTTACGGGTTATGCTTGCCGCAATCGTTTACTCTTTATATCTTAACATTCTAATTGATAGCTGAAAACTTGTAACCGGTAACTAGTATCTATGAGCCTCCTTTCCATCCTGGGTATTGGCAATGGAAGAATCAAGGAAGCCTTGCGTCGACGTGCTGTCGTCATTGACATAAGAACAGCGTCTGAATTTGACCGTGGAAAAGTTCACGATTCGATAAATATTCCCATCGACAGGATAAATATCAATCTTAAACGAATCGTTCAAATGAAAGCGCCCATCATCGTTTGCTCAAACTCGGATTCAGAAAACGACAGGGTGATCGATGTTTTAAAAGCAAATGGTGTGAAGGAGATCTATAACGGAGGGAGCTGGACAAAGCTCTCGAGAATGATGAGATCACTATAAAATCTTCCAAAATTTAATGAGAAGCCAAACCGCCTTGTCTAAATTTCTATCCTTCTTTCTGACGAAAGCTATTATTGGTGTATCATCCATTGTCGGCGTCGTTGCCCTGGTGGAATGGTTAGGCAGATCATTACTTGCCAAAACACAATTACCAGACAACTCAGTAAACATCATTGTGGCTATTGCAGAATCTGCTCTTGCTTTATTGACCTACACTTTTCTTTTTAGGGCTTATGAAAAAAGAAAGATCAGTGAATTGAGTAAAGATGCATTTTGGAAAAATGCTGTCATTGGTTGTGCGACGGGATTTGTTTTACAATCCATTTTTATTCTGATCATTTATTTGACGGGCAATTATTCTGTTATTAGGATCAATCAAGTTTCATCCCTTCTTCCCTCCTTTGCTGCAGCTCTCACCGCAGGTTTTGTGGGAGAAATAGCAATACGTGGGATTTTTTTCCGTTTAACCGAAGAAAAATTGGGAACCGTATTGACGTTAATTATTTGTGTGCTGTTTTTTGCAATTATGCATATGAATGCTAAGGGGGCAAGCGTTTTGTCTGTTATTTCTACTGTTGTTGAAGCGGGTCTTTTACTTTCTGCCGGGTATATTTTTAGCCGCAGTTTGTGGCTCGCTATATTCTTGCATTTCGCATGGGATTTTGCTGAGCCGGGAGTTTTTGGTGCCATTAATCCCGGCATTACAATAGATCAAAGCTTGCTTACCAGTAAAATTGAAGGCCCTTCGATCTTAACCGGAGGTCAATTGGGACCCCAGAATTCCATTCAAGCATTTTTACTTTGTACCCTCGCATCGTTAGTATTTTTATGGATGGCAAAGAAAAAAAATAATTTTATAAAACCATTCTGGAAAAGAAAAAATATCTCCTAATAACTGTTTCCGCGTAAGGTTGAACAAGATGATTTGGCCAATCGGATTCTTAAGCGGCTGGTGTTTTTCTTGCAAAAAAGGAGCTCAGCATTTTATAAACTGAAGCCAAAATAAATATTATCCCAAGGATGGCCACAATCGAAGAACCGGCAGGAAAATCATAGTGAAATGAAAAATTCAACCCAAAGAAACTTGCGAGTACGCTAATCACCAGGGCAATAATAAAGACAGCCGTATTGTTTTTTGTGAGCATGATCGCTGATACAGCCGGAATGATCAGGAAAGAAAATACGGGGATGACACCATTAATTTTAACAGCAAAAACAATTGCAAGACCGATCGAAATATAAAAAAGAAAGTTCCAGATATTAAAGATCCCGATGAGATGATTCTCTCCATTCTCGAATGATTTTGTTAATTCAAAAAACTTATTAAAGAAAACAAGTTGCAATAAGGCTATGACGCCGAAAACAATTCCAAGAGCAGATATTTGCCTCCAGCTAACAGACAATATATTTCCAAACAGCACTTCTTGTATGTCAGAATCTCCGTGAGGAGTCTTGGAGATAAATAAAACAGTTAGCGCCGAAGCAAACGCATAAAGGATGCCAATGATAGCTTCTTGCTTCAGCCTTTTGTCGCGAATATTAATGAACGACATCAGCAAAGCGCCCGCGAGAGTGAATATGAGAGGAATGGAGGTCAACCCGGTCCCGATGAATGCAGCAAAGGCGACGCCCAGCGAAGAAATTTGGCCCAAGGCAAGGTCAACAAACACGATCCCTCTGCCTACAACATGTACCCCGAGGTATGACAAGACCGCGCCAGTGATCAATGCAGCAATGAGAGCCTGCACCATAAAGGGTAATTGAAACATTTCAAACATGGCAGTAGTTTATTTAAGAATGGCAGTTAGTTGATCTATATCGTAATCAAAAAGATCAAAATAATTTTTTATTGAATCAAATGCGCCAACTGAAGTCGCTAATGTCAGCTCCTTCACACCGGTTTGTTTTGCCACGACATCTGATGACGATGTTGTAAAATAGGGCGACGAAATTATCACTTTAATATTATTCGCCTGGA
>Ga0070689_100002374_pt1 | contig 12275 bp, 11 predicted proteins | sample KBSS23HmetaG_FD_64669 | JGI IMG/M metagenome (GOLD analysis project Ga0070689, IMG submission 64669) | Switchgrass rhizosphere microbial communities from Kellogg Biological Station, Michigan, USA - KBS S2-3H metaG | ecosystem: Host-associated > Plants > Roots > Rhizosphere ... | reverse complement strand
GCGCCGAGCCCGACCAGGAACACCGCGAGGATCAGTGAGAACGTGTAGACCGACGCACCGAGCAGCAGCGACAGCAGGCGCGTCCACACGACCTCGGCGCCGAGCGCCGTCAGGCCCGACAGCGCGATTGCCGTGTGGACTGCGAACGCGCGCCGCGGTGGTCCGGCGTCCGTTGGGGGCACTGCCATGGCGGCGGCGGTCGCGGGCGCGGCGGGCAACTCGGCGCGGTGCACGGCGGCGAGCGCCAGCGCGATCGCGGCGATCGCGCCGTTGGTCGCGACCGCCGTCCACGTCGCGACGTTGACGTCGTGCACGCGCAGCAGCCAGAAGCCGGCGACGAGTGTGCCGAGCACGGCGCCGAAGATGTTGCTGCCGTAGAACCAGCCGAGCCGCGCCAGGCCGCGCGGCGACGTGTCGAGCCAGCGCGCGATCGCCGGCAGCGTCGCGCCCATCAGCATCGTCGGTGGCAGCAGCGCCAGCGCGCAGACCGCGCCGCGCCAGACCAGCGCCGCCGTGCCGGCGCCGCCGTGCGCGGTGTAGAACCGGCCGAGTTGCGGCAGCAACCACGGCATCGCGGCACCGAGCGCGCCGATGCCGAGTTCGAGCAGCGCGTAGACGCGCAGCGGATGCCACGTGCGCGGCAGCAGCTTCGGCAACAACAAGCTGCCGAGGCACATGCCGCCCATGAAGCTGCCGAGCAGGAACGCGAGCGAGATCGCCGACGCGCCGACCGCGAGGCGCAGCAGGTGGAACCACACCAGCTCGTAGACGAGCGCGCAGGCGCCGCTGGCGGCGAACAGCAACAACAGCACCGGCGTGAAGCGGCTGCTGGTGCCGGGTCCGGCCGGTGCGTCAGCGGTCATGGGGCCGCACTACTAACCGTTCGCTGGCGCCCGCGCAGCGGCCTGCCGCTGCAGTCCGAGCAGGAACTCGTGCTCGATCGGGCCCTGGCACTGCGCCGCCGGCGTCTCGATCGCGCGGCCGTCGACGACCAGGCGTCCGCAGGCGCGCACCAGCGTGAACGCGACGAAGCCGCCGGCGTCGTTGTCGACCTGTTCGTGCACGTCGGTGCACGCGTGTTCGAGCAGCGCCGGCGGCACGCCGAGGAAGCGCGCGCGCAGGCGGTGGTCGCAATGGCGGTTGTCGATGCGCACGCGCAGCCGGACGCGCTGATCGCTGGCGGCCGCGGACAGCACGATGCGGCACGGAAAGCCGCGCGCGGTGCGCCCGAGGCGGCCCTCGAGCACGAGTTCGCTGTGGCCGGCGCCCGCGGTGTAGCGCACCGGCTGCAGGAACCGCGCCGAGAACAGGCGCGGCCGTTCGCTCTCGTCGGCAACGAACGCGTCGAGCGTGCCGCGGTCCGTGCGCGCCTCGAACCGCAGGCAGTCGGCGGAGTGCACGCCGGCGTCGCGGTCGACGAACAGCACGCCCTCCTTGCGCGAGAAGCGCACGCGCGCGCCGCCGCTGTCGACCAGCAGGTCCTTCTTCTTGCGCAGCTGCGTCCCCGTGAACGTCTGCACGCGCGTCGGATCGTCGGGCACCGTCGGCCCTGTCGTCACCGCTGGCGGCGCCGGCGCGAGCGCGATCGCTTCCTCGAGCGCCACCGCGAAGCCGCGCGCGACGCCGTCCTGCACGGTGCCGGCCCACAGGTCGGGGCGCAGCAGCGGGTCGAACACCTGCAGGCGCGCGCGCGCGGCGGCACTGCTGCCCGCAGCGCGCAGCGCACGCCACTGCAGCAGCTTGAGGTCGATGCGGCAGTCGGCGGCGCCGGCGCCGGGCGGGACCGGGTGCGCGTCGCTGCGCGCCGGCGCGGTGCCCGCAGCCGCCGCCAGCGTGGCCAGCCGGCGATCGGGATGGGACGTCATGGCTGGTGCCGGGATCTTGGCGGTGACGCGGCAGCGGTCCAGCGCCGACGCCGAAATGCCGATGACACGGCGCGTGAAGCCCGTCCGTCTCTACGGCGATCCGTTCGGCAGCGGCAGTGCCTGCGTCGCGCTGCGCGCGGCACTGCAACAGTGCGCCGAACGTGGCCTCACGGCGGGCCTGTGCCTGTCGGCGGTTCGCGCCGGTGGGGGAACGGGCCCGGCCCCGGCGGCGCAGCCAGGTGTCGTCGAGCTCGGCGATGGCGCGCGCTCGTTCGCGGTCGCGACCGATCTCGACGCCGGTGCGATCGCGGCGCTGCGGCGCGCGGTCGCGACACCGGTGCCGGCGACGGCGCCCGTGCTGGTGTTCGCGCCGGCGCGCTGGCGCAGCGATCTGCTGGCGCTCGCGGGGCTCGAATGGCCGCGCGCCTGCGCCGTACTCGACGCCTGCGCCGGCGCCGTCGCGGCGGCGCTCGACGCGGCGCACGACCAGCTGCGCTGGGCGGGCACCGAGGATCCCGCGATCGCGTGCGACCTGCCGCGCCTGCAGCGCTGGGCCGCGCTGCCGCCGCCGCCACCCGACGGGCTCGTGCTGCACGTCGGCGCCGGTGATCCGGCGGCCGGCAGCGACGTCGCGGTGCGCGCGTTCCTCGACGCGGGCGGCGGCCGTCGGCTGCGCATCGTGCTGCCGACCGGCGACGAGCGCGAGGCGGCGCGCCTGCGCGACATCGCGCTGGCGCACGGTGGCATCGCGGCGCGCGAACGCCTCGAATTCGCGATCGGGCCGCTGCAGCCCGCGCACGCGGCCGACTGCGCGGTCGTGCTGCAGCCGCTGCGGCGCCTGTTCGCCGGCGACGTGCTGCCGCAGCTGCTCGCGTCGGGCCGGCCGGTCGTCGCGACGCGGTTCTTCGCGACGGCGCTGGCGCTCGGCGCGCCGGGCACCTGCGTGCCGATCGGCGGCAGCCTCGTGCGCGGCGACGACGGCCTGTTGCTCTGCGAGCCCGATCCCGACAACGTCCGCACCGCGCTGCGCACGGTGCTCGCCGACGCCGACCGCGCGCGCACGCTGGGCCTGCGCGCGCGCACGCACGCGGTCGTCGCGCTGTCGGCCGGACGCCCGGCGGCACCGCCCGCGCGGCCGGCAACGCCACGCACGCGGCCGCTGGTCGTGCTCGAGGCCCCGTTCTTCGAGGTCTCGTCGGCGGCCGAACTCAGCATCGAGACCGCCCGCGCGCTGCGCGCGCGCGACCTCGTCGACCTGCAGCTGGTGCCGACGGCGCCGTTCCGCGGCGACCTCGACGCGCTGCGCCGCCGCGCGCCCGATCTGCTGCGCCACCTCGCGCGCGATCCCGGCGCTGCCGACCTCTGGCTCGCCAGCGGCTGGCCGCCGCGCGCCGAACGGCCGCGCTGCGGCACGTTCGCGCTGCGCGTCGACTGGGAGTACGGCGCGCTGCCGACCGACCTCACGCCATTGCTGACGCAGGAGGCCGACCGCGTGGTCGTGCACAGCCGCCACGTCGAACGCACGGTCGCGGCCGCCGGCTGCGCGCCGGATCGCATCGTGCGCGTGCCGCACGGCGTCGACGGCGACGCGTTCCACGACCGCGCGGCGCCCGATGCGGACCTGCTGGCGTGGAAGGGCGACCGGCCGGCCGTGCTGTTCGTCGGCGGCATGGTCTTCCGCAAGGGCATCGACGTGCTGCTGCGCATGGCGCTCGCCGCGACGCAGCAGGGCGCGGGTTTCGCGCTCGTGCTGAAGTGCCTCGGCCACGACCAGCACTACGCCGGCTTCCACCTCCGCGAACTCGTGCAGCGCTTCGCGCAGACGCCCGGCGCGCCGCCCGTGCGCGTGCTCGACGGCGAACTCGACCGCGCGCAGCTGCCCGGCGTCTACCGCGCCTGCGACCTGCTGTGCCATCCGTACCGCGGCGAGGGCTTCGGCATGCCGGTGCTCGAGGCGCGCGCCTGCGGGCTGCCGGTGTTGGTGACGCGCGGCGGCGCCACCGACGACTTCGCCGCTGGCGAGGGCACCGTCGGGCTGCGCGCGGCGCGCCGCGCGATCGAGTTGCCCGGCGCCTTCGTCGGCCAGCCGTGGCTGCTCGAGCCCGACGCCGAAGCGGCGGGCACGGCGCTGCGGCAGTCGCTGGCGGACCTGCCCGCACTGGCCGCGGCCGCGCGCGCGCAGGCGGCCGCCGTGCGCGCCGCGCATGGCTGGGACCGCGCCGCCGCGGCGCTCGAGGCGCTGGCGCGCACGCCGGCGTCGGCAGGCGCGATCGACGCGCTGTCGGGGATCGCGACAGCCGCGCGGCTTTAGCCCCGGATCGAGCCGGATCGCGAACTCCCGGCCTCAAGGCCGGATCGGCCCACGACCGATGTCGATCGTGCAGGCAGAGCTGACCATGATCGACTTCGATCGCGACACCGCACTGACCAAGAAGATGCTCGACGCGCTCGACATGCGCGTGCGCGCGTCGATGCACAACATCGCCAACCAGAACACGCCCGGCTTCAAGCGCTACGTCGTGCGGTTCGAGGAGCTGCTGCGCGAAAAACTGGCCGACGGCGACGACGGCAGCGTGCAGGACGTCGAGCCCTTGGTCGAACGCGACACGACCGGCGATCCGGGCCAGAACACGGTGTCGATGGTCGACGAGACCGCGACGCTCGACAAGGCGCGGCTCGTCTTCGACGTCATGACGCGCCGCGCCGGCAGCCTGTTCAAGCTCATGAACTCGGCGGTCTTCGGCAGGTGATGGCCATGACCAGCGATCCGATGCGCGGCGTGTTCCAGGGCTTCGACATCGCGGCCGCGGGGCTGCGTGCCGAGATGATGCGCGGCGAGATCACGGCCGCGAACATCGGCAACATGCATCGCACCGGCAACGTGCACCGCCCGCCGTACCGGCGGCGCACGGTCGAGTTCGCCGAGCTGCTCGACCGCGTCGATTCCGCGCGCGACGTGCGGGGCGGCGAACTCGCGGCCGCCGGCGTCGAGGTCAGCGGCATCCGCGAGGACCGCGCGACCGAGTTCCCGCGGTTCCGCTCGCCGGGCCATCCGGACGCCGACGAGGACGGCTGGGTGCTCGGCAGCAACGTCGATGTGTTCCAGGAGCTCGTCGACCTCGCGGCGATCGAACGCAGCTTCGAGGCCAACCTGGCCGCGATGCGCACCTACCGGACCATGCTGCAGAGCTCGCTCGCGAACATGCGCGCCTGAACCCCGAACGCTGAACGCTGAACGGAACACGTCATGAGCGCATTCGAACTGCCGCCGATCGTCCCGCAGCTGCGCGCGCGCAGCGGCGTGCCGCTCGAGCCGCCGCTGGTCGGCGAGACGGCGGCGCCGCTCGACGGCGAACGCGTCGGCGGCGACGGCCATGGCCACGCCTTCGGTGGCGTGCTGGCGGACGCGCTGGCGAAGGTCGACGCGCTGCAGCAGCGCGTCGGCGATCAGGTGCAGGCGCTGGCGTCCGGTGAGCCGGTCGCGCTGCACGACATCATGATGTCGATGGGCAAGAGCGAAGTGGCCTTCAACCTGATGTTGGAGGTGCGCAACAAGCTCGTCGACGCCTGGGAGAAGCTCTCGCGATCGGTGGTGTGACGCATGCCGCAGTTCCTGATCGACCTGCAGAACAACCTCAAGGGCATCTGGAGCCGTCTCGACGGCGGCCAGCGGCTGATCGTCGTCGCCGTGATGAGCGTCGCCGTGATCGGTCTCGGCGCGATCCTCTGGTTCGCCGGCCAGCCCGCCTACGTCGTCGTGTTCTCGGCCAAGAACGGCGCCGACCTGCGCGAGGCCAAACGGCTGCTCAGCCAGGCGAACGTGCCGTTCGTGCCCGACGAGACCGGCCAGAGCCTGCGCGTCGAACGCGACCGCTACGGCGCCGCGCGCAGCGCGATCCTCGAGGGCGGGCTCGACGCCAGCGAGGACCGCAGCCTGCTCGGCGGCACGATCATCGAGGACTCCGAGACCAAGCGGTTCCGGCTCGACAACGCCGCACGCGCACTGGCCGAGCACGCGATCGCGACGCTCGAAGGCGTGCAGTCGGCCACCGTGGTCGCGACGCGGCCGCGCCGCTCGGCGTTCGTCGACGGCGACAACGACGTGCACCCGAGTGCGACGGTGTCGCTGCGGCTGCGCCACGGCGCCGCGTTCGAGGCGGTCGCGCGCAGCGCCGCGTCGCTGACGTCGTCACAGCTGATGGTGCCGATGGAGAACGTCGACGTCGTCAACGCGGCGAACTCGCAGCACTGGCGCTACGACCCCGACCGCGCCGCCGGCGGCGGCAGCAACGAGTTCCTGGCGCAGCAGCGCGCGATCGGTCAGGAGCGCAGCCGCCTCGCGCAGGAGGCGCTCGACGCGATCCATCCGGGCAAGACGCGCGTCACCGTCGCGGTCGATCTCGACCCGCAGTGGGAGATCCGCAGCGAACGCGTGCTCCCCGACCAGCCGGTCGCGATCAGCGACAAGACCATGAAGGACGCGACCGAGTCGCGCGACCCGCGCCTCGCCACCGGCGATCCGAGCGCGACCGCGACGCCGGCCGTGGCGACCGCGCCGACGTCGACGATGAAGAAGGAGACGCGCGACCGCGAGTTCCTGCACGACATCGGCGAGCGCCGCACGGGCAAGCTCGCGCCCGAGATCCGGCGCATCTCGGTCGCGCTGCTCTACGACCGCGCGCTCGAGCAGAAGACGGGCTTCGACAAGGCCGAGCTCGAGCGCGTGGTCAAGGCGATCGTCGGCTTCCGCGACGGCAAGGACGCGATCAGCAGCTATGCCGGCGAGTTCGTCGAACCCGAGCTGGCCGGCGCTGCGGCCGGGCCCGGCCTGCTCGATGGGGCCACGGCGTGGCTGCCGGTCGCGGGCCAGGTGCTCGGCGTCGTGCTCGTGCTGCTGTTCCTCAAGGGCCTGCTGAAGTCGCCGCCGCGCAGGGCAGAGGCCCGCGCCGCGGCCGCGGCGCCGGATCCCGCGGCCGCGGAGCAGGCGCTGCCGGCCGAGGAGCAGCAGCGGCGCATGCGCAAGGAGATCGAGCGCGCGATCGAGGCCGACCCGGCCGCGCTGGCGAAGATGCTCGAGGCGTGGCTGGCGGAACAGCGGACCTGAGCCATGGCGGAGGCGGACACCGAGCACCTGGAGCGGCCGGCGCTGCCGGTCGACAAGACGGTGGCGGCGCTGCTGCTGTCGATCGACCAGAACCTCGCGGCCAGCGTGCTGCGTCTGTTCGGCGACGACTCCGTCGACCGCGTCACGCGCGCGATGCAGGAACTGCAGGAGCTGGCCGTCGACCGCGAGACGATGCGCAGCATCTACCGCGCCACCGTGCAGCGCCTGCGCGCCGGCGACATCGCGCTCGGCGACGTCAGCGGCACGATGCAGAGCATCATGGTCAAGGCGTTCGGCGAGGACCGCGGTTCCAGCGTCACACGGCGCGCGAACAACGACATCCTGGCCAAGCGGCCGTTCGCGATGTTCGAGGCGCTGACGCCCGGCGACCTCGCCAGCCTGCTGGTCGAGGAGCACCCGCAGATCGCGGCCGTGTTCATGGCGCACCTGGACCGCCAGAAGGGCGGCGAGGTGCTGCGCTGCCTCGACGAGGACGTGCGCGCCGACCTCGTGCACCGCGTCGCGACGCTCGACCGCGTGCCGCCCGACGTCGTGCAGCGCGTGCTCGAGGTCATGCGCAAGAAGGTCAAGGACCTCGGCCTGCAGTCGCTGCGCAGCGAGCCCAAGGCCTGGGTCAAGGCGGCCGCGCAGCTGCTCAACAACATGGGCGGCGGCGAGAAGGCGATCCTCGACAAGATCGAGACCGCCGACGCCGACATGGCGACCGCGATCCGCGACCAGATGTTCACGTTCGACGACATCCAGAAGCTCGACAAGAAGTCGATGCAGAAGATCCTCGCCAACATCGACTCGCGGCAGCTCGCGGTGTCGCTGAAGGCGGCGATCATGCCCGTCGAGCAGGCGATCCTCGGCAACCTCAGCAAGCGCGCCGCGGACATGGTGCGCGAGGAGCGCGACTCGCTCGGGCCGATGCCGCTGTCCGAGGTGATGACCGCGCAGCACGAGATCCTGACGCAGATCCGCGAGCTGATGGACAAGGGCGAGATCCAGGCCGGCGGCGCCGCCGAGAAGATGGTGTGAGGTGACCGTGCGCGCCGTGCTGAGGGTCGAACTCGACGAGCCGGTCCGCGCGGTCCGGCTGCTGTCGCGCAGCGCTGCCGGCGACGCCGCCGCGGCGGCGAAGGCGCAGTGGCTGGTCACGCTCGGCGAAGCACGCGCGCGCCGGCTCGCCGAGAGCCAGGCCCTGCAGACGACGACGCAGGCCGTGCAGCGCACGCTGCAGCAGCTGACGGCGAGCGTCGGTTCGCGCGTCGACCAGATCGCCGCGATGGTGGTCGAACTCGGGCTCTGCGTCGCGCGCGAGATCGTCGGCCAGGCGCTCGACCGCGGCGCCGTCGACCCGACCGCGACGGTCGTGCACTGCCTGCGCGACTGCGTGCACGGCCCCGCCGGCGCCGACCTCGTCGTGCACCTGCATCCGGACGACCTCGCGCCCGTGCTCGCGGCGCTGGCGTTGCACCCGGAGCTGCAGCAGCAGATCGCGCAGTGCCGGATCCTGCCCGACGCGGCGCTCGCGCGCGGCGCCGTACGCGCCGAGACCGGCGCCGGGCGGCTGCGCTACGACCCGCGCGAGGTGTTCGAACGCGTCGCCGCGGCCGTGCGCGCTGCCGCCGACGGGGGCGGCCGGTGACGCTGCCGCCGCAGCTGCAGGCCGCGGTCGCCGCGGCGCGCGCGCAGAACCGCATGGTCGCCGAAGGTCGCGTGCGCGCGATCAGCGGCATCGCGATCCACGTCGCGGGGCTGCGCGCCGCGATCGGCGACGTCTGCACGATCCGGCGCAGCGGCGGCGGACCGTTGCTCGCCGAGGTCGTCGGCTTCGAGGGCGGCGATGCCGTGGTGCTGGCGCTCGGCGACCAGCACGGCGTGGCGCCGTGGGACTTGGTCGAGAACGACCACCGCGCGCTGCAGGTCGCGACCGGGCCCGCATTGCTCGGCCGCGTGCTCGACGGGCTCGGTCGTCCGATCGACGGCGGCCCGCCGCTCGAAGGCCCGCTGCGCCCGATCGCTGCGGCGCCGCCGGCGCCGCTCGAACGCGCGCCGATCCTGGAGCCGGTCGACACCGGCGTCGCCGCAATCGACGGCTTCGCGACCTGCGGCAAGGGCCAGCGCATCGGCATCTTCGCGGGCTCCGGCGTCGGCAAGTCGACGTTGCTCGGCACGATCGCGAAGGGCGATGCGGCGCCGGTCAACGTCATCGCGCTGATCGGCGAACGCGGCCGCGAGGTCGGCGAGTTCCTGACCGAGTCGCTGGGCCGCGACGGCATGCAGAAGTCGGTCGTCGTCGTCTGCACCTCCGACCAGGCGCCGATGCTGCGCCTGAAGGCGCCGCTGGTCGCCGCCGCGATCGCCGAGTCGTTCCGCGACCGCGGCGTCGACGTGTTGTTCCTGATGGACAGCGTCACTCGCTTCGCGATGGCCGCGCGCGAGGTCGGCCTCGCGGCCGGCGAGCCGCCGACACTGCGCGGCTATCCGCCGTCGCTGTTCGCGCGGCTGCCGCAGCTGGTCGAACGGCTCGGCAACAACGGCAGCGGTTCGATCACCGGCATGCTGACCGTGCTCGTCGACGGCGACGACATGAACGAGCCGGTCGCCGACGCGCTGCGCGGCTACCTCGACGGCCACGTCGTGCTGAGCCGCCGGCTGGCCGAGCGCGGCCGCTTCCCCGCAGTCGACGTGCTGGCGTCGATCAGCCGTCTGATGCCGAAGGTCACGGCGCCCGAGCACCAGGCGCGCGCGCGCAAGCTGCGCGAGTGGCTGGCGCACTACGAAGAGAACCGCGACCTCGTCACCGTCGGCGCCTACAAGAAGGGCGGCGACGCGCTGCTCGACCAAGCGCTCGCGCGCCTGCCGGCGATCGAGCAGCTGCTGTTCCACGGCAGCGCGACGCGCCGCCCGGCGGACACGCAGAAGCTGATGCAGCAGATCGCGGGCGCGTGACGTTCGCTGCTGCGCCGGACCTGCGGCAACGCGCAGTCCGATGGCTCTGCTGGCTCAGCGTCGCGAGATAGGATGGGCAGCGTGTGGGTTCCGCCTCGATGAACAGCTCTGTCGAGCAGAACGAGCGCCGGCGGAGTCGCCGGCTATGGCATGGCGGCCTGGGTGCGTTCGTCGGTGCCGTCCTTGGTCTGATCCTGGCCGGGTACCTGCACCTGAACCTCGTCGATGGAGTGCTCTATGGCTCGATCGCCGGATTCCTCATCGGCTTCCTGTTCGGAGTCGACGCGATCGAGCGATTGATGTCCTGGTGGCCATGAAGCCCGATCCGCAGCACCCGATCATCGAGCGCCCGTACGAGTACGCGATCGCGGATCTCCGCTACCACATGGGTCTGGACGGATCCGAACCCTTCCTTGACCTCACCTTGGTCCGCGGCGGCACGACGCGCAGGCTGCGGTTCCTTTCACCGCAGAATCTGCAGATCGAACATGGCTTCCCTGCACCGACCGGTGGGATGGTGATCCTCAATGTGCGTGGCAGGCAACTCGATCGCCTCGGCGTGCAGGTTGCCGACTGGGAGGCATCGCACGGAGGAATCACCTTCTACGCGCGCGATGTGATCGATCTCGACAGCAGCGCGGCCGAATGACTTCCCCGGGCGGGGACCATCGTGGGCGCTGTGAAGGATTGTTGCGATGTCGTGCACGCCACACGTCATGGATCGTGGTTGCCTGGCTTGCGGAGACTGCGCAATGCTTGTGCCGCCAAGTAGAGAGCCGAACCACCGCATACCGCAGCCATCAGCAACATGGTGGCAATGTCCCACTCGAAGTAATCAGGAGCTGACGTGTGTTGCGTCCGGACTTGGGGGCCGAGGACCGCGCGCAGGAGTCGCCTTGGAAGCCCGTCGTTGGCCAAGTCGCAACACCAGAGTGACAGCGGGATCAGTGCGATGGCCAGCCCCACACGAAGTTGCCCTCCCCGTGCAGGTCGTTGCTCGTTCGTCATGCCCTACTGTGTCGTGCTGCCCAAGACGAGCTCGCCGAGTTGCTCTCGGCGTGTCGTCGCGAGAGCCAGCTGGCTTCTCGCCGGAGCCAGCGAACGCCGCAGTGGGGCTCGCGGTTCAGCGGAAGTGACGCTGGATCCACGCGAACGTCAGTTCGAGTTGCCCGCATGAACAAGTACCTCCGGGATCTGCAGATCCTGGCCGGGCTCGCGGCCATGGTTCTTGCAGTTCCGGCCGTGTTGGGGCTGCTCAGATCCCTGAATGGAGACTTCGACCCGTTGTCAGCGATCCTCGCAGGCTTCCTGGCGACACTTGTGGCTCTCGCAACGTGGTTTGCTGTTCGCGCCCAGGTCCCAGCAGCGCGGGCGAATCTGCGGGCAGCTTGGCGCGGGGGGCTGGTACTCGGCGGCATTGCCTTCGCCGTTGGATATGTCGGACCGCTGCTTCTGTATCCAGATTCGAACCAGGGGCCTCTCTTCGGCATCTTCGTGACGGGCCCTCTCGGGTTCGTTGCCGGTGTTGCCGTCGGCTTGGGTTGGCGATTGTCAGCCCACGCGAGGGCGACTAGGCGGCTCGCAGCTGAGCGGCAGGGACGCTAGTCGGGCAGGCTGGGGCCGGAGTCGGTCGGGCCGAGCAGAGGCATGCACGTTGTGCCGCATGCGAGTCGCGATGCGCCGCATGTTCACCTACTGCTGTGCGCAGCGTCGAGCACGCTCGCCGATCGTGCGCGGCGTCGCTGCGACTCGGTCCACCGCACGCACACTGCACTCGGGCGCGCGGTCCGCGGCGAACTCGCCCGCATACGAGCTCATTGCGCGCGGCGCTGTGGAGCCCTTTGCACGGGCATCTTGTCGGAAATAGAGTCACCGGCGCTAACTCCCGAGCCAACCTCGGCAGCAGCGTCCTCACCTCTATCCGCCTCACATTGGACCCCGCTATGAAGCTCTCCTCTTGGCATCTGGCCGCCTTTGCGGCGATGTTTGCATTGGGCCCATCCCATCGAGCGATTGCGCAGCTCGCCGCAGTGGGACCGGTCAGCCCCGACAATGGCTTTCCAACCTGGTACCGCGATGCCCAGGGTCAACAGCTCGACCTGTGCCTGGGCAACGCCGCCATGTGTCTGCTCCCCGCGGCCGTGGAACTGCTGAATCCCACGCTGCCGTTCCCGCTCAACTACGGCACCACGTTCCCGGACGAGGCCCTCTACTGGGCCGGCGACGCGACCATGGCCACCAACAACGGCGGTCAGGCGCTGCTCATCATGGTGCTGCACGGGGCCTTCGCGAACGGCGCGATCGTCCCCGGCGATCAGACCACGTTCGGCCGGATCCGCCTCCGCATC
>Ga0070689_100002372_pt1 | contig 12279 bp, 1 predicted proteins | sample KBSS23HmetaG_FD_64669 | JGI IMG/M metagenome (GOLD analysis project Ga0070689, IMG submission 64669) | Switchgrass rhizosphere microbial communities from Kellogg Biological Station, Michigan, USA - KBS S2-3H metaG | ecosystem: Host-associated > Plants > Roots > Rhizosphere ... | reverse complement strand
GATGGTTTGCGTCCCCACATCGGTGACCGTGGGAGCATCATTGACCGGCGTGACTGTCAGCACGAACGAGTTGGTCGTGCTCCCGCCATCCGCATCGGTCACATAGAAGTAAACGGTCACTATCCCGCTGGCGTTGAGCGCTGGCATGACCGTCAGGTTTCGCGACGAGCCACTCCCGCTGAAGAAAATATTCCCGGCCGGCACGATGGACGGATCGGAAGAAAAGCCGTTCGGGACCAGATTTCCCGCGAGCGTCTCCGCATCACCCACCGTAAAAGGCAGGGCTCCGGTGGATACATCCTCGGGAGTGGAACGGCTGGCGATCGGCGTCACGGTCGGCACCGCATTGGCCCGCGTTGTAATCGCAATTGAATTATTGGCGGGGACCGGATCGACCGCGCCGCTCATCACAACCGCCGTGTTCGTCAGGAGCGCGGAAGTGGTCGGAGTCACCCGAATCGTGACCGGCACGCTGGAGCCCGGGAGCACGGTGCCGAGGTTACAGCTGACAATCGTGCCATTTCTCGTGCAAGTGCCCTGCCCCGGAACGGCGGAAATGTAGGTGACGCCGCCGGGAATTGTATTGGTCAGCATCACCATCGGAGCGGGGGATGGACCGGCGTTCGAAACATTCACTTGATAGGTCAAGGTCGTATTGAGCGGCACCGGATCCGGCGTATCCACAACGGCCACCGAGATGTCCGACGCCGGACTGACCAACGTCGTGACGATGGCCGTGTTGTCGCTCGGGGTGTCGTCCGGGCCAAACGAGAATACGGTGGCTCGATTAGTCACCGTGCCGCTTTCATTCAACCTGGCCACGATCGTAGCGGTAACAGAAGCGCGTCCGGCCAGAGTTCCGATATCACAGGTCACGACGCCGGCGGCATGGGAACAAGTGCCTTGAGAGACGACGGCCGAAACGTAGACCGCCCCGGAGGGCAGCGTGTCCACCAATCGAACGCCGGTGGCGGCCGCCAATAAGTTATTCGTGACGCGAACCGAGTAGGTCGCATTGGCAGTGGCCAGGACGGACGCCGGGCCGGTTATTGTGACACCGAGGCTGGTGGGCGGAGCCAGGACACCCCACCACGTTCCCCACCGATCCTGGGCTCCGCTTCGGGCAGCGGCGTATTCCTGAAGTGTCCAGAGGTCGATGCCATTGGGATCGGCGACGGTTGCGCTCCAATCGCCCCAATTGATGTAGCCGCCAGAGTCACGCACGGCGAAGGGCGCTTCGCCCGCCTTCAAGACCGCGTCTCCCCGCAATGTGCCGGGAAAATCCTCGAACCCGTGAAAGGAATAGTTGGCGCTCGGGTACTGGTCGGCACCAAATCGCGAGTAACCCAACAACACGTCCTCCGATTGATTCACCGCGATACTGGGATAGGCAAAAAACTTCACGCCGCCGGCATCATCCACCCGTCCCCGCTGCAGGACAGTTCCGCCTGCGGTAATGTTGAACCATTGCACCGCGCTGCGCGTGGGATTGTTGAAGGGAAGAAAAACGTGGTGCGCGCACCACAGGGTGGAATTTCGGAACACGACGTTTTGAATGCGCGCGTCCCCGATGAAAATCTTTTCCGTCGTGCCCAACTGCGGCGCAAAGTTGGTTCCCACAGGATCGAAGTCCGCCCACGGTGGGTTGTAGAGTGCGGCGCTCCCGAAAACAAACAAGCCGCCCTCGGACGCATAATCATTGAAGACGGGTGCGTCGACCGGTCCGCTGATGGAAAAGATACGGAGCAAACCGATCGTTCCGACCTCCGTGCTGAAATAGTCGCCGACCCAGTTGGCCACAAGAAAATTGGTGCCGAACGAGCTGTCATAGGTCACGGCTGGAACCAATGCGTTGGCCGGCGAGATCCCGGTCTCGCTGTAACGAAAATGGCGGTAGGTAGCGGTGGCGCCATTGTAGAGATTGGCCTTGTTGAAAGCCCAGATATCGGAACTGAAGAAATTGAAATTCGTATTATCGAACATGTTGGCTTGAACCGTAATCCAGTCCTTCGTAAACCCGACGTTCGGGGAATCCGGGCTGATGCTGTTGGTGGGGCCCACGCCAATGAAATGCCGGAACCAGTTGCCAGTTGGACTCGCCGTCTGGGACACCGCGACCAGCAGGCCCGCGTTCGGTTGGCCCGGATTGGCGACCGCCGTGTGAATCCACCGCTGGTTCACTGGATCATAAAGGACCCGAGGATCGAAGACCTCCGTGCTCAGACCGGACCAGAACTGGGCCAGAGTCATCGACGAAAGCGTATTTCCCGACCGGTCCTGAACTCTTACCTGGCTGGAGAGGGTTGCCATCAAATGGTTCGGCCCGACCGCTCCCTGCGTATCCGGATTAAATCTTGAGCCGTCATCCAGGACCGCGCCGAAACTGGCACCCGCGGCGGGAGATGGAGGAATGCCGCCCGCGGGGGAAAACAAGGGCTCCGATTCGCTCGTGGCCAGGGTTCCGGCCGCAGCCTCGATCGTTCGAGAAGGAACTTCCAGGGGTTGATCGGTGGATTTAGGGCGAACCCATTTTCCACCCGTGCGAATTACCCGAGCGGAGGAAAGCGGCGCGGCCGGCGATTCGGCCAGCGTTTCCCAGCTGACGGTATCGCGCAGGGTCGATTGGCCGGGAGCGCCGGCCCGACCTTGCCCTGGGGCCGCACTCGCACCGCAGGCCGCTATAGATAGTGCGGTCGAAAAGCCGACAATCCTTGCCCATCCCAGAGAGATTTTCATCCATCGCTGCATAATGCCTGCGCTAATTGTCCATGTTCGTCGTTCTCCGATTACCGAGTGTCCGGTTTTGGGGAGCCACCCCTGGAGCCGTTGCCGCCCTCAACGAGATATCGCCGAATCGCACCGATCGATGGACATTGCGGGTCACCGGCAGACCGGTTCCCTGGAATGAAGGCGTCAATACGCCGCTGAGGCACACCAATGGATTGGAAACGTGTGAAACGACATTCACGTTGTACTTCGGGTTGAGTTTCAAAGTAACTACCCTTTTCCGGTCACCCAGAAAAGCAAAAAACCACCGGGGAATCCCCTGCCCCGCCGGTTGAAAACTTCTACCATATCACTCCACCTGCATGCGAAGCCGGTAAAATCGCGGTCCGGCAACCGCCGCATCGGTCACAATAACTTCACTTCCGGTGCCCGCAACCGAGGGCAGCGCCGTCCAACCTGGCGATCCCAATTCGGCCTGCCATTCCACCGTGTAAGCAAATCCCAGTTGTGTCGCAAACGTGAGCGCGACATTGCCCGCGCTGTTCGTAATCGATCGAATCATCGGCTGGTCCGCCAGCGCCAGAATCGTCACCTTGAATTGCCTCGACACCGTGCCGTTGGTTGCTCCCCCGTCATTGACCGTTACCGTGATGGTCGCCGTCCCGGCCTGATTCGTCCCCGGCGCCACCGTGAGCAAGCCGTCGGTGGCCGGAGAGACATAGGAAACCAACGGCGCGGGCAAAATTTCCGGGCTGCCCGACACTGCGGTCACCACCAATCCATCCATCTCGTTGGTCGCCCCGGAGGTAATGCCCTGCAATTGGATGACCTGCGGCGCACCGTTCTCAACGAACAATAAATCCGCCAAGGCCACCAGCGTCGGCGCGTCGTTCACTGGATTCACCGTCAACGTGAATCGGTTGGTGACACTCACGCTGTTGGTGTCGGTCAGGACAAGTTGAATCAAACTTGAGCCAAATTCGTTCGTGGCCGGACGAATCACAATCGTCCGCTCCGCGTTGGTCGCACTGATGGAAATTCTCGAAGCCGGCACAAGCACGACATTCTCGGCCGTGACCGTCAGTCCCAGTTCTCCGGGCGCGTTCTCCGCGTCCCCAATAGTGACCAGCGCGCGAAATTCCCCATCTTCATCCACCATCCCATTTTCCACAGCCGACAGGACCGGGGCATCGTTGACGGGCAAGACGGTGACGACGAAGGTATCCACCGCCGTCAGGCCGTTGGGATCGCGCACCGTCAAGGTGATTGTTGCCGTCCCATTCTGATTGGTGGCGGGCGCCAGGCGCACGATGCGACTACTTGACGTGCCGTTGACGAGCACGTTGGTCGACGGAACCAGCGTTGGGTTTGATGATTCCACCAGCACCTCCAACTGTTCCGGCGCATGATCGACATCTGAGACCAGCAAAGGCAAATCACCACTCGCTTCGTCCTCGTTCAGGCTCACGTCCAGCACATCGGAAATGGAGGGGCGGACGAGCACGGTCAAAGTGGCGCCTGGACTGACCGCGGTGCCGACTCGATTGGATACGAAAACGGTATATACGCCGCGTGCTGCATAGGCGACATTGGTCAGCAAAAGCGTGACGTTGGTGGCGCCCGGGAGTGGCCCGCCATCCTGACGCCATTGATAAGTTAGGGGCGCCGATCCGCCCACCGTCGCCTGGAAGCTGGCGGTACCGCCATTGGTCACGACCAGACTGGCGAGAGGAGTGACAAAGAAGGGAGGCAATTCGATCGCAGTCGAGACCGCGGCGCTGTTGTTGGCTGGCGCCAGATCGATGGCCGCGCTGGCCACGCCGACCGTGCTCTGCAGGGTTCCCACGGATTGTGCACGCAAAAGAATCGTTACCAGCGCTCCAGTTTGCGGTGCCATAATTCCCAGATCGCAGCGCACCACGCCCCCGAGGAGGGTGCATGCACCCTGGCTGGATGCACCGCTAATGTAGGCGGCCGTGGACGGAACCACGTTTGTCACGGTGACACCGTCGGCGGTGGACGGGCCGCGATTGGTAATCGTCGCCGTGTAGGTCACCGTATTGCTGAGCGCCGTTGGATTGGGAGTCGCGCTCAGGCTCACCACTCCCAGGTCAGCGATAACGGCCACCGTCGAAATATTGGTCGATTGATTGTTGCTCCACAGCGAGTCGATTTCAGAAAGGCTCGAAACAAACAAGTTGGTATACTGGCCGACAGCATTCGGATGCACGCGCAGCGTCACGGTCGCCGCCTCATTAACCGCCAGCGACCCGATGGCGCAATTGATCTGCAAACCGTTTTGAGTGCAGACGCCCTTGGTGCTGCCCACCGAAATAAACGTCACGCCGGCCGGAAGGAAATTCGTCCCGGCCACGGAAGTCGCCACCGCCGGACCGCGATTCGTCATTGTCACCGTATAGACCACGTCCGCACCCAGCAGGAAAAGATTGGTCGTGGTGGATTGGAGGATGGCCAAATCGGTCAGCGGACGCACAACGCCAGATTCCGTGGCATTGTTGTTCGACGGCACAAAATCCACGTCGACTCCGGTCGCGCCAACCGACATGACCACCGTGCCGGTGGTCTGCGGCCGATAAGCGAGCGCCACGGAGGCAGTCGCGGAGGGCGCGATAGAACCGAACCCGCACTGAATAACCCCGTTCGAAAAAGCGCAGCTCCCCTGGCTCGGGATGGCCGAAACGAATGTGACATTCGCCGGCAACGGATTGGTCAGGGAGGCTGACAAGGCGGCAGCCGGTCCGCGATTCGTGACAAACGCCATGAAAACCAAATTGCTCCCCAGGGCCGAGTGGGGCGGCGAGAGCACTCCGGCCGCGAGGTCCGCCATGGGATTCGCCGTGCTGATATTCAAACGCCATCCCCCCGATACAGAGCCCAAATCCCCGTCCAAATCATCCATGATGTAGAGCGACCAGAGGCCGTTTGGATTGATGCCACTGAATCCCGACAAGGTGGCGCCAAAAGGGGCCAAGGGCGCGGGCGGCGGAAAAATATCCGATCCTGCTTCAAAGGTGCTTGGCCGGTATGTGCCGCTTAGGATTGTGCCCACGTTGGGCAGGCTGACGTCCGCATCGTCATCGAAGGTTAACGTCACCGTGCTCAACGCCGTATCTCCGCCCACGTCCGACATCAGAAAAACGGTCTCCCCGCCCGGCCCGACCAGTAGGACATCCAGATCATCGGCGAAGGTGTGACTGAGTCCGACCAGAGTCGCCGTCACCTTGTGCACCACCCCTGTCAACCCGTTGACCAGAATGGTGGAAGGATACGGGTTGGCCAGACCTGGACCCAGGACCGACGCGTCGGCAATTGGAAGGCTCGCCGGGTTGGAGAAGGTGGTAGCGGGAGTGAAGACCCGTGTCGTATGCACAAACTGATTGTTGGCCAGCGCGCCCTCCGGGGTGGGGGTGTAAACCGTGACCACGTTGGTGATGGTTCCGGCGGCATTCGGCCGCACCGTCACGGTAATGACGGATGAGGCACCGCTGAGCATACTCCCGAGCGAGCAACGAACAACTCCGCCCGACTGGCTGCAGGAACCGCCCGTCGAAGCGACGGAGATGAAGCTGACAGTACCAGGCAACGGATTCGTTAGCGTGACCGACGATGCGCTCGCCGGACCGAAATTGGTCACCGTGATTGTGTAAACGATATTGCTCTGGATCATGACGGGATCCGGCGAATCCACCACGGTCACGGAGATGTCTGCCCCCTGTTGAATCGTGACCAAATAGTCTTCCACTTCCCCATCGGGCGCGTACCCGAGCGAAGAAAGCCCGCCCGCTGTGCTGAACCGAAAGCGGGCATAGGTCGTCCCCGGGATCGCTCCTCCGGGAATGAACACTGGCACCACGTTCGTCCCGGCCACGACGGGCTGGTTGATCAGAACCTGCTCTCCCGAATCGGCCCAGGTGCGGTTCATGTCAAAATCGATCCATCCCTCAATAAAACCATTCGTCGATGCGATCACTTGCAGCGGCCCGCTGTATCCGCGGAGGAATGGAGCAGTGAAAACAATGCCGTCCTCGTCGGCGCTCCCCGCCGAGTTATCTCCCGTCGCTCCGATCGTGGGCTGGCCGTCCGGTTCGCGATCAATCAACGCGCCCAGGCGAATGCCCGGCAGAATCCGATGGCGCGCGCCATTGAAAAGGAGTGTGGTGGGATATCCGAGCGACTCAGGAGCGTCACCGAAGTCCACCTCGACCACCGTCACTACCGCCACCAGGCTCGTCGAGGATCCCCCCGGATTGCTGGCCACCAATCCGTAGGCGCCAGTCTGATTGGTTTGGAGGTTCACCAGGTTCAGGGAGGTGTTCGTCTGGTTCGCCAGCGTGTTGGTGCGATTGAAATACCATTGATAGACGATCGAAGCGGTTCCCGTCGCCTGGCCGGTCAGGGTGAGCGCAGTGCCGACGATATTTGTGGAACTCGACGGATGCAGGGTGAAGGTCGGTGGCTCGTTCACCGTGATAACGGCATTGGAACTGATTACCGTCCCCACCGGATTCATAATCCTGACCCGATAGTTGCCCGCTTGCGACACTTGGATGTTCGTCAAGACCAGCGGCGAGCCCGCTCCTCCTGGCAAATCAACGCCGTTGAACTCCCATTGATGGGTGATGGGATTGCTCCCCGTCACGCTGACGTTCAAGGTCACGTTCGCCCCTCGGACCACCGTCTGGCTGACAGGCTGCGCCGTAATGACCAAGGGGACGTAGACCGTCAAAGTAGCAGGCGCGCTCAAGACCGCGCCCACGGAGTTTCGAACCTCCACTGTGTACGTTCCCACGTCCTTGGGTTGGGCGCCGCTGATCGTCAAGGTCGCATTGGTCGCCCCGGAAAGATTCGTCGAAGCCAGACGCCATTGATAGGTCAATTGCGTCCCCGTCGCCGTCACCGAAAATTGGGCCGTTCCGCCGTTGGTCACAGCTTGATTCCCGGGTTGCGTCACTATCTCCGGCACGTCGAGGGCATTGACGATAGTCGTCAGTGAATTGTTGCCTGCATTCGTGTCCGCGGCAGAAGACGTCACGATCGTTTGGTGCGAGAGCGTTGCCGCTTCTGTTGGCACGATAGTCAGATTGACCTGCACGCTGCTGACCGGCGGCATCGAGCCGAGCTGGCAAATGACCCGCCCCGATACCAGGCCGCAGCTCCCCTGACTCAGCGCAGCCGAGACGAACTCGACACCGGTGCCCAGCACGTTCGTCAGAATGACCCCGGCAGCGGTCGCCGGGCCGGAATTGGTCACGGTGATGGCGCAGACAAAATTGCTCCCCACGGCGACCGGAGTTGGCGCGAGCACCCGCGCGATGGCCAGGTCAGCCTCGGCCACAAGTGTTCCCACATAATCCTCCACTTCCCCATCGGGCGCCGCTCCAGCAAACGAGAGATTGGTCACCGTGCTGAATCGAAATCGCAGGGTTGTGGCGCCGGCCTGGGCCGTGGAAGGCACGAAATAGTTCAGCACATTCGTGCCCGGTATCAGTGCTCTGTTGGTAAAAACCTGTTCCCCGCTGTTGGTCCAGGACCCGTTGCGATCAAAATCTATCCACACCTGCAGATAGCCGTTGGTGGAGGCAATCACCGACACAGAATTGGTTGCGCCCGCGCGAATCGTCGCACCGAGGAGGACACCATCCTCATCATCCGCACCCGATCCATCATCGCCGAGCGCAATCGCTTCGGGCAGGCCGTCGCCTTCGAAATCGACAAGCGCTCCCAATCGCACCCCCGCAATGATCGTGTGCCGCGCTCCATCATTCGTCAGCAATGTCGGATAGCCCGCCCCCAGGGCGTCACCGAAGTCAGTTTGGATCACTGTAAGAATGGCGGGTGAACTCGAGACCATTCCCACCGTGTTGCTGACCGTAACGCTGTAGGTGCCGGCCTGATTCGTCTGCACCGATGCCAGGGTCAGGGTCGCCGTCGTCTGGCCGGCCAATTCCGTCGTTCCATTGAAAAACCACCGGTAGGTCAAGGGAGCCGAGCCATTGGCCTGGACCTGGAAGACCGCGGTGGATCCGGCGGTGTTTGTTCGACTCGCGGGCGACGAAACAATCTGCGGACCGGACAGGACAGTCAGCGTCGCCCCTGCGCTGACGACGGACCCGCCCGGGTTGCTGACTCGTACGGTGTAGGTGCCGGCCTGGACCGGTGTGACGTTGCTTAAAACGAGGCTCGCGTTCGTAGCCGCTGGGAGGTCCGTGCCGGAAAGCTGCCATTGGTAGCTCAATGGCGCAGTCCCGCTCGCAACCACGTTGAAGGTGGCGGTTCCGCCATTAGTAACGGACTGATTGGACGGTTGTGTGGTGATGGCCGGCGCATCTGCGACCGCGGTGATCACCATTCGAACATTGTTGGCCGGATCCGGATCAAACTCACCTCCTGCGACCGTCGACACATTCGTCAGCGAAGCCGTGCCGGCCGTTTGCACGGTGATGATGATCGAAGACTGAGCGCCCGCGAACATCAATCCCAAGTTGCACGTCACAGTGCCGGCGTTTTGACTGCAACTTCCCTGGCTCGGCAGCGCCGCGAGGAAAGTGGAGCCGGCTGGCAACGAGTTCGACAGCACCACGACGCCGGCATTGCCAGGCCCGGTGTTCGTGAGAGTAATCGAATAACTCAACTGGCTCCCCACTGCGACCGCCGCGGGAGCGGCGACGGAATGTATCCCGAGGTCCGCCGCACTCCCGATGGCGACAAGGTAATCTTCGACTTCCCCATCAGCGGCGGCTCCGGCAAAGGACAACCCACCGGCTTTGGAGAAACGAAAGCGGGCATAGCTATTCCCCGGTGCCGTGGTCACTGGCACGGCGAACTGCACGAGGTTGGTCCCGGTAGTGACATTCAGGTTGGTCACGACTTGCTCGCCGGGTTGCGACCAATTTCCGTCAAGGTTTAAGTCCAACCATGCGCTCAACACTCCGTTGGTCGACGCCACGACCTCAACGATTGCCGTTTGACCGATGAATGGTCCGCTGACAAACCGAACGCCGTCCTCATCATCGGAGCCCGCCGAATCATCACCATTCGCGGCCAGGCTTGGCTGCCCGTCGAGTTCTCCATCCACAGCGGCACCCAGGAAGACCCCGCTCTCGATGAGGTGCCGCGCGCCATTTTCCGCACGGAGAGTCGCATAACCGCTGCCGAAGGCGTCCCCGAAGTCCTCCAGAAGAACGCTCAGGACCGCGGGCGCACTCGTGACCGAGCCGCTGCTATTTAGTACCACCGCTTCGAAGGATCCCGCCAGAGAAGGCGGGACATTGGAGATGATTAAGGTGGCGTTGGTGGCGTTGGCCAACGGACTCCCATTTCGCCGCCATTGATAGGTCGGAGGAGTGGCGCTGTCGACCGCAATGCTGAAAACCGCCAACCCTCCATTTGTCACGGTCTGATTCGCCGGCTGAACCGTGATGAGCGGCGGAGCCAGCAGCAGTACCAGCGCCGGCGGCGCGCTTGTCACGGTCCCGTAATCGTTGCTGACCACGACGGTGAAGGCCGCGAATTGATCATTGGTTCCGACGGCGGGGGTGGTGTAGGCGAAGTTGGTCGCGGTGGAAACAACGGAACCGTCGCGGTACCACTGGACGCTCAAGGGAGGCGTTCCCGTGACGCCGACCGAAAAAGTCGCCTGCCCGCCCGGGGACACAAACTGACTTTGCGGCGCGGCGGTGATTCCAGGCGGTTGATTGAAGCCCGCCGGCACCATGACTCCGGACCGGTAACCAAAGAAATCGATGTCGACAGCTCCCCGATGCGTAGCGTTGCCCAGCCCCAAGGCCAGGTAATTTGCCGAAGGACCGTCGGGCCCGCCGATGCCGGCGGTGATGTTGAAGTTGCTCGGCGTGGTCGCGCCGTCCATATAAATGGAAACAACATGCGTGCCTGGGGACCCGCCGTTGTCCTGGATCGTAATCCAGAATTCATGAAACACCGCGGGATTCAGCGGCAGCAATGAAACCGTTCCGCCCTCTCCCGGATCTACGAACGAGCTGCGAGTGTCGCCGTTCAAATTATTAAAGTGCAGTCCGGCCTGCCCAAAATTGTACGTCGATGAGGTGCCAGTGTCTTCCACCGCATTGTTCAAGCTGAAGCCAACGATCATCCCGCTGGAACCCGATTGGCGCAGCCCAAAAATCCCCTTGCCGTCCGAGTTGTTCACCCAGCCATTCGGAGCGTTGGTCAATTCGATCAGCGGATCCGTGGAAGGCGTCAGTCTCGCCCGGAAGGTCAAAGTAACGCCATCGTTCAAGAGGGTAGCCGCGTTCGTCACCGAAGTTTCCTGGGCCAGGTCATGGGTGAAGTAAAAACGGCGGTTGTTGAAACCGGAACCGCTCGCCTCCGCATCTTCAATGGTCATTACTCCATTGGAGATATTGATGCCGCCGATGGGCGGGTTGCCCGCGCCGCGGGTATCGCCGGCCCAGGCGTCGAGCGAGTTTTGGCGGTTCCAGGTTCCGTCCAACCCGGCGGTCGTGCTGCTCGCGGCGGAATCACCGGCGAATCGATAGGCCCACCCGCCCTGCGGGGCGGGATAGACGGGATCCCCCGGCAGCCTGACGGTCAATCGCGCCGTTGCCGACGTTGCGGTTCCCACGCTGTTTGTGATCCGGATCGAATAGTCGCCTGCATCGTTGGTGGTAATGGCAGTGAGCTGCAGCGTCGTGCTGGTTTTGCCCGGAAGATCCACGCCATTCTTGCGCCATTGGGCGAAGAGCGGCGCCCCGCCGCCGATGGTCACCATGAATTCATGGCTCGCACCCTCGAGAACCGAACGGCCGACAGGCTGAGTGAGAATCTTGGGCGGCTCGATGGCCTGGCCCCAAATGCTGTTGGTGTTGTTATCCAGCACCGGATCGGCTGTGACCGCGTTGACCGTGACAACATTGGTTAACGTTCCCTCGGTCGTGGGAACGACGGTCAAGATCACCTGCGAAAACGCTCCGGCGAGGATTTCCCCCAGCGAACAATCGACGATTCCATTTGTTAATCCACAGTCGCCCTGGCTAGGAGTCGCTGCGAGGAAGGTCACACCAGCGGGCAAGGTGTCGTTTACGGTGACGCCCGTGGCCAGCGCGTCGCCGACATTGGTCACCGTGATGGTGTAGGTGAGATTGCTGCCAACGGCGACGGGATGGAAATATTCAAGCTGGCTGATAGCGAGGTCGGCATCGGCCAGAACAGAACCGGCGAGCATGATGACGAAGGCGCCAAACATTTGCCCGCCCCTTCGCACCCACTGCCGATACCACCCAGCCCAGATCCGTCCATCGCCGCTACGACATACTTCAACCATAAGGCACAACTTGGGGCCGGCGATGCCGGCTCAGAACGACAATACGAGTCCGCTACGTCTCGTCCGTGGAACGGCGTTAAGCTACACAAACGCGCCGCCTTTGCAACGAGTTAACAGCTCCCAAGTAGCGTGGTTTGTAGGGGATTCCCCTAGATTTGGCTTGCGTGGATCCGGACCTGCCCTGACAACAGTCGCCCCATGTTTACCGGGATAAAATCTGTCCACTTTGT
>Ga0070689_100002370_pt1 | contig 12282 bp, 9 predicted proteins | sample KBSS23HmetaG_FD_64669 | JGI IMG/M metagenome (GOLD analysis project Ga0070689, IMG submission 64669) | Switchgrass rhizosphere microbial communities from Kellogg Biological Station, Michigan, USA - KBS S2-3H metaG | ecosystem: Host-associated > Plants > Roots > Rhizosphere ... | reverse complement strand
GCGAAGACCCAGGCGATGCGCTCCGCGAGCTCCGAGTAGAGCGCGATGCGCTCCTGGTAGCAGGCGATCACGTTCTGCAGCCACGCCGCGTGCGCTGCGAACGCCGCCGGCGGCACGGCCACCGTCAGCCACGGTCGCGCGCGCTGCAGCAGCTCCGTCGGCGAGAACCGGCGCACGTACTCGCCGCACATCCAGCGCAGCTTGTCCTCGTCGAAGCGCGCGCCCGACTTGCCGATGGTCTCGATGCGGAAGACCTCGACCATCTCCGCGCGCGTGAACACGTCGCGATCGGCGGCAAAGCCCCAGCCGAGCAGCGCGATGTAGTTGAACACCGCTTCGGGCGGGAAGCCCTTGTCGCGGTAGTCGAGCATGTTGGTGTCGGCGTCGCGCTTGCTCAGCTTCTTGCCGTCCTTGTTCAGGATCAGCGGGATGTGCGCGAACAGCGGGCACTCGGCGCCGAGCGCCTCGAACAGCAGGCGCTGCTTGATGCCGTTCAGGAAGTGCTCCTCGCCGCGCACGACGTGCGTGATCGCCATCGCGATGTCGTCGACGACGCACGCGAAGTTGTAGAGCGGCACGCCGTCGGGCCGCAGCATGACCCAGTCGTCGAGTTCCTTGGTGTTGACCTCGACGTGGCCGCGCACCAGGTCGTGCACGGCCAGCACGCGCGAACTCGGCATGCGGAACCGCAGGTTCGGCTTGCGTCCCTGCCGCTCGAACGCCGCGCGCTCGGCGCCGGTCAGGTCGCGGCAGCGGCCGTTGTAGCCGACGAAGCCGCTCTGCTCGGCTTTCATCGCGGCGCGGCCCTGCTCGATCTCCGCGGGCGTGCAGTAGCACGGGTAGGCATGCCCGCTCGCGAGCAGCCGGTCGGCCGCCGCGCGGTACAGCTGCAGCCGTTGCATCTGGAAGTACGGCCCGAACGCGCCGCCGCGCTCCGGCCCCTCGTCCCACTCGAGGCCGAGCCAGCGCAGGCCCTGCAGGATGATCTGCAGCGACGCGTCGCTCGAGCGCGACTGGTCGGTGTCCTCGATGCGCAGCAGGAACGCGCCGCCGAGCGCGCGCGCCGCGGCCCAGTTGTAGAGCGCCGTGCGCGCGCCGCCGAGGTGCAGCGGGCCGGTGGGACTCGGCGCGAAGCGCAGGCGCGGCGTGGGGTGGATCATCGGCTGGCGCAGGATACCGAGCGCCCTGCGGTCACGGCACGAAGTCGAGCAGTTCGACCTGCCACGGCGGCAGCGCCCGCAGCACGCTCAGGCTGCCGAGACGCACGCCGAACTGCGGTGACGGATCGCGCCCGCCGGCCGGCACGGCGAGCACCGCGCGCAGCGCCTGCCGCACGGTGCCGCGGTGGGCGACGACGACGAGGTCGCGGCCGCGCGCGTTCGCCAGCGCGTCGGCGATCGCGGCCGCCACGCGCGCCGCGAACGCCTTGCGGCTCTCGCCGCCGGGGAACGCATCGACCGGGCCGCGCTGCCGCGCCGCCCAGAACTCGGGGAACGCTGCCGCGATCTCGGCCTCCGTCATGCCTTCGCAGTCGCCGAACGAGATCTCGCGCAACCGCTCGTCGGCGCCGAGCGCCGCCGGCGGCCACCCGACCGCGGCGCCGAGGATGCGCGCCGACTCCGCGGCGCGCACCAGCGGTGAGTGCACGACGGTCGCGCCCTCGAGGCCGTGCAGCAGCGGTGCCAGCGCCGCGATCTGCGCGCGGCCCTGGTCCGACAGCGCGACGTCGTTGCTGCCGTGGAAGCGGATCGACGACTGACCCTCGGTCTCGCCGTGCCGCACCAGCCAGACGCGTTCGGGCCCCGCCGTCAACGTCTACAGCTTGACGACCAGCATCGCGATCGCCGCGATCATGCCGAGCGCGACGATGCCGAGTACCACGAGCACGGCCTTGTTCCAACCCGCGTGCTCCTGCACGACGCGCTGCAGCCGGTTGCTCTGGTCCTCGTGCGAACGCCGCAGCACCTGCATGCCGTCGTCGGCCGCCGCGCGCAGTTCCTGCACCGCGTCGCGCTGCGACTGTTCGAGCCCGCTGGCGATCGCCTGCAGCGAGTCCTCGCGCTGCGAGACCAGGCTCTGCGTCGCGCGCGCCTGCTGCTCGCTGCTGTCGACCATGCGGCCCATCGACGCGTGGATGCGGTCCATCGTGCTCTGGAACTCGCGCATCGTGGCGCTCGTGCGTTCGTCGCTCTGCTGCGCGCGCTGCAGCGCCGCCTCGACGCTCTGCAGCAGCTGCGGCAGGCCGTGCAGCGTGCGCGTCATCTGCTCGCCGAGGATGTTCTGCTTCTCGAGCTGCACCGCCATGCCGCGCAGCACGTCGAGCTGCTGGCTCGACAGCGCGGGCAGCTGCTGCAGCGCCGACGAGGTCTCGACCAGGCGGCCGAGTTGGCCGTCCATGCGCGTGTGCACGCCGCGCAGCAGCGCCGACAGCTCCTGGAAGTGGCTGCCGAGTGCGACCATCGCGTCCTCGCGCTCCGACAGCTTGCGCGTCGAGCGCACTTCGCCGGGTGCTCCGGCTGCCGGCAGATCGCGGCCGGTGCGCGGCTCCAGGCGGCTCACCGACGCGCGCGCCTGATCCCCCAGCCGATCTTCGGCGCGGCCCGCGTCGCGCGTCTCCTCAACCTTGACCCCGGAGTGACGCCACCGCTCGGCGAGGCGCGAGAAGATCGAACCCTTCTTGACCATGTCCAACCACCTTCGCCGGCGCGCGCACAGACCGCTGCGCCCGCCGGACAGACGACCGTTGCGCGTCGGTGTCCGCGTCGCGCCGGCAGCTGCCAGCACCCTCGCCGCGGACCGACCTCCGTCGCGCACGAGCAACCTATCGCGCGGCCACGCGCCCGCAAAGCCAACGACGCGCTGAATGTGACCGTGGCGCCGCGTGCGCACTCTTGAATGTCCGTCGCTGCCGGTTACCGTCTCGCTCCCCTTCCGGTGCTTCGCGGCGTGTTCGCGCGCGGCGAGGTGCGGCGGTGCGATCGTCCGAGAGCCCCTTCTACCGCTCGACGATCGTCCTGACGGATGGTCCGGTGGGGAGTTAGCTCAGTTGGTAGAGCGCGACAATGGCATTGTCGAGGTCAGGGGTTCGACTCCCCTACTCTCCACCAGTTTTCCCCACGCACGCCGCGCGCCCACGCGCGTGAGCACGGCGCGCGGCCGTCACGGCCCCGGTCGCTGGAACTCCGGCGGCATCCAGAAGCGCTCGGGCCACAGTCCGCGCGGCCCGGGCTCGGCGCCCTGCAGGTGCGAGCACACCAGCACTTCGACGAGCGGGTGCACGAGCAGCGCCATCGGTTGTTCGGCAGCGACGATGCGGTGGAAGCGCTCGAGCAACGCGGCGCGGCGCGCCGGATCGGCTTCGACGCGCTGCTGCTCGAGCAACTGATCGGCGTCGCTGTTGCTCCAGTGCGCGATGTTGCGGCTGCCGCGGCTGTGGAACAGCTCGTAGACGTCGCCGAACGCGGGCATGGTGAGCACCATCAGCGCGCCGTCCCAATCGGACCCGGCGACGCGCTGCAGCAGCTGCTTGAACTCCACGACCTGCAGATCGAGCTCGACGCCCGCCGCGCGCGCCGCATCCGCGCACAGCTCGCCCATCTGGCGATACCACGGCGCTTCGGCCGGCGCCAACAGCGACACGCGCAGCGGAGTGCCGTTCTCGGGCGCATAGCCGGCTTCACGCAGCAGCCGGCGCGCGGCGGCTGGATCGAACGGCGGCGGCGACAGGTCGCGCGGATAGCCCGGCTGGTCGACCTTGCCGAAGGCGACCGCCGGCCGGCCCAGCCCGCCGAGGACCTTCGCGACGATCGTGGTGCGGTCGAACAGCATCGACAGCGCGCGGCGCACGCGCGGATCGCGCAGGTGCGGCCGCGTGGTGTTCCACTGCACGAGGTAGGCGCCGAGGCTCGGCCGGTCGTAGACCGCGCGCCGATAGTCGCCCGCGAGCGCGGGATCGCTCGCGAGCAGCGCGGTGAGGTCGGGCGCGCTGAACCAGTCGACGCCGCGCTGGTGCAGCGTCGCGTGCCGCGCCGCGTCGTCGACGATGAACAGCAGGCGGATGCCGGCGAGGTTCCAGCAGCCCGGTTGGACACGCCGCTGCCAGCTGTGGGCGTTGCGCAGCAAGGTGAGGTCGCGGCCGAGACGCCAGCTCGGTTGCGCAGCGGAGTCGTCGGCGAACACGTACGGCCCGGTGCCCGGTCCCGGGGCCGAGGTCAGCTTCATCACCAGCGCGCCGAACCCCGGCTGCCCGGGCGCGGGCACCGGCACACCGTCGCGCGCGGCCTGTTCGGCGACACGCGCGAGCCACCACGCCTTCTGCGCGACGCGCCAGTTCTCGCCGACGACATTGGGCGCGGCGAAGTAGCGCCGGTCGAAGCGGATGCGCAGGCGCGGCGGCGTGTCGCCCACGCGCTCGACGCCGGCGACGAGATTCATGCCCTCGCCGATCGAGCCGAGCACGATCTCGGGGCTGCGCGCGACCTCATACGTGAACAGGACGTCGTCGACGGTCAGCGGTGCGCCATCGCAGAAGCGCACGCCATCGCGCAGCGTCACGGTCATCGACATGCCGTCGTCGGCGAGCTGCCACGACGTCGCCAGCGCAGCGCGCAACTCGCCGGACACCGGATCGGTGTCGAGCAGCGAGTCGTGCGTGAAGGCGAGCACGTAGCTGCGCGCGACCGCGCTGCCGCTCGTGAACGGATTGAAGTTCGTCGGCTCCTCGGTGATGCCGCAGTAGAGGTGGCCTTGCGGCAGCGCGCCCGCAGCAGATTGCACGCTCTGCTGCGCGTCGGTGCCGCGTCCGGGCGCCAGCACCTGCAGCCCGAGCCCGATGCCGGCGCCGACGACCACCAGCAGCAGGACGACGGGCAGCGCGCGCGCCGTCTCGAGCGGAGCCTGATCGCTGCCGGCCATCGTCACTTCCTCGTGTAGGTGCGCAGCACCCAGTCGCGCCACTGGGCGTCGAACGCGGCGGCGTCGAGCCCGAACACCTCCTGCAGCGCGGTGACGGTGACCTCGCGCAGCTCCGCCGCCCCGGTGCCGGGCGGCCGGCTCTTGAGCCGGTAGAGGAGTTCACCGACCTTCGCCGGCGCGACACTCATCAGGAAGCTCACGCGCGACCACGCCTGCAGGTGGCCGTGGTAGCCCATGTCGTCGATCTTCTGCCAGCCGAGCATGGTGTCGAGCGGGACCGTCGTCTGCGCGTGCTGCACGCGCGCGCGCACCTTGCGCTCCCACTCGTGCTGGTCCTTCGCCGCGACGCCATCGGCGTCGCCGATCGTGATGTTGATGAAGGTCGTGTCGACGCGACGTGAGAAGCAGTGCGCCAGGCCTTCGGTGATCCACGGCGGCAGCAGGTAGGTGAAGCCGCGGTAGCCGGTGACGAGGCTGCCGACGAGCCCGTAGACGAAGTGGCTGTGCAGCGCCGCGTCGTCGGGCACCTCGAGGCCTTCGGCCGACAGCGCGAACACCATCTGGAACGTCTGCGCGAAGTAGTGCCCGTACGAGCGGTCGCCCTGCACGCCGCAGAACCGGTCGAGGTAGCGCGCGAGGTCGGACTTCTTCTGGAACAGCAGCAGCAGGAACTTGTCGGGCAAGCCGAGGTACTTGCCGCCCGGCGGCGCGAGCTGCGTCGACCTCGGATCGACGTGGTCGCCGAGCATCGCCTCGAACTCGCGATAGATCGCCTCGGCGCGCTCGGCGTAGAGGTGCGCGCGCAGCCACGGGTCGAGCCGCTTCGGGCGCTCCTGGATCTTCGGCAGCCGCTTGTGCAGTGCCCGGCACTCGTCGAGCAGCGCGTTGCGCGGGTCCGGCTCGGCCGGCAGCCCCGCCGAACGCAGGTTGCAGCCGATGCGGAAGTGCTCGGTCTCGAGCCACAGCACGCGGCCCTGGCCGAGTACGCGATCGATGTCCTCGGTGCGCTTGCCGTCGGCCCACGCGAACGGCCCGTAGCCGACACAGCCGCCGGCGACCAGCACGGTGAGATCGCCACCCGTGTAGGGATCGACGGGTGTCTTCTGGACCTCGTCGTCGTCTTTCGGCGATGGCGACGGCGCCTGCGCGTGCGCGGCAGCTCCCGTCGCGAACAGGGCCATGGCCGCGAACGCGGCTACGACGGCAGCAGCGAGCGGGCGCGGCAACATGGCGGCGTCACGGTACCACGGGCGGCGCGCAACGCGACGCCCGTGGCCGCCAGTTTCACCGCGGGCCGGCTTCGCCCTTCGCGGCCGGGGCAGCAGCCTTGCTGCCTTCGGCAAGGTCCTTCAGCGCGAGCGCGCGGATGTTCTTCTCGCGCTCGAACAGCTTCTCGCGCTCCTGCTCGAGCTTGGTGATCTCGGCCTGGAGCTTGGGCACCTTGTCGGACTCGGGACCGCGCTTCTCGATCTCGCGATCGATGCGGCCCTTGATCTCCTCGAGCTGGTTGTCGATGCGGTCGAACTGGCTCAGCACGCCGCGCATCTCCTTGACCGCCTTCTTGGCGTTGCCTTCGTAGCAACGGTCGAGGAACGAGAACATCGTCTCCCACAGCTGCGTCTGCGACTGGTCGCCGGGCAGCGGCACCTTGTTGCTGCCGTCGGGATCGCAGAAGAACAAGTGCGGGATGCGCTCGCCTTCCTGCTGCCGCTTGAACAGCGCGGTCAGCGGGTGGTCGGCCTCGAGCACGTTCGGCGGCAGCTTCACGCAGTGGAACCAGTGCGTCAGCAGCGTGGTCTGCTCGTTGTCTAGCGTGCGGCTCAGCAGCGCGTGGTCGGTGCCCTTGCACTTCTCGCATTCGCGCAGGACCAGCAGCGGCCGGCGATCCTCGGCGACGACGAGTTCCATCGCGGCTGCGAGCGGCAGCGCGTGTTCGCGCTCGACGGCGACCGTGCCGCCCTGAGGCTGCTCACCGGCCGGCGTGTCCTTCGGTTTCCAGACGGGGTAGTCCCAGGCGATCTGCAGTTGATCCTTCGCAGTCCTGCCGCGTCGGAAGTCGATGGCAATGCCACCGCGTCCGCCGCCGCCGCCTGCCGGTCCACTCATTGCGGGAGCCGAACTGGCTCCACCACCACCACCTCATCACTGCGGCGCGGCGGGCCGCGCCAGAACGAACGCCATCGCCGCGCAGGCGAGGGCCGTGGTCCAGGTACGCATCGTTTCTCCTTGAGTGAGGCCGGACGGTCGCGACGGCAGAGTCGCCACTCCGAACGGCGGGTCGCATGCTACATCGAACCGCGGCCGGTGCAACCCTGAGCTTCACGCCATGGCGCTTGCGCCGCACCGAGCCGGCGGGCTCCGCCGGGCCTCCAGGCGGTACCGCGGCGCGGCCGAAGAACGGGCGTGGCGACCCAGGGGAACGACGGCCCGCCAGCGGGTCCGCAGCTCGTCGTGCTGCTGCGCGGCGTCGACGCGCCGGCGCTGGCCGCGCCTCCGTTCGCCGAACTCGCGGGCCCGGTCCGGCTGCCGCTGGCCCCCAGTCAACACAACAGCCTGCAGGACCCGGCCGCCGAGTTCGCACAGGCGCTGCCGACCGCGGAACTGCGCCGCCTCGGCGTCGCGGTCGATCGCCGCGGATTGGTGCTGCAGCCGCGCTGGCGCAGCGACGAGCGCAGCGTAGCCTGCATCGCGGCGCGTCCGTTCGGCCCGGCCCACCTGACCGTACTCGAGCTGCGCGGACCGCTGCAGGCCGCGGCGATCTTCGGCCTCGGCACCTCGGCAGTCCGCGTCGCGACCGCCGAGACCGCGCAACGGATCGCACAGGCGCGCGAACTGGTGGCCGCGCGCGGCCGGCCCACGCTGTGGCTGGTTGCGCTCGGCGCCCCCGTCGGCGTCGCGCACGTCGTCGACGTCGCGGCGCTGGTGCGACGCATCGTCGGCTGGCCGCACGGCCGGTCGCTGCGCGTGCGCGCCGGCTCGACCCGCGCGCGCATCGAGGCGCCGGGCCACCGCGCGCTTGCGCTGTTGCGCGAGCGGCTGCCCGCCTCGCCGCTCGCTGGCGCGCGCGTGCACGAAGAACCCGACGCACTCGTGCTGTCGGCGCCGCCGTGCACCGCGTTCGGTCCGCGCCGTGCGTTCGCACGCGCGTGCCTGCCCGGCGAAGGCACCTTCGGCATGGCGCTGCCGACGGCACCGCGCACCGAGTTCGGCCTGGACGTCGCCGGCCTCGCCGCGCGCATCGCGATGGCCGCCGCCGCGACCGCTGCCGACCGCCGCCGCCGCGCGTTGCCGGCCGCCCCGACTCCCGCGCCGGCGTCATCGCCGCTGCTGCCGCTCGGCGACCACGCCGGCGCGGTCACGCAGTTGCCCGATCTGCTCGCACCCGCAGACGAACCGGATCGCGTCGGCCCGGAGCAGCTCGAACGGTGACCGGCGTCAGCGCCGGCCCATCACGTCGACGCCGACGCGCGAGAACACGTCCTCCATGTGGTTGAGGACGGCGCGCACGTAGTTGCGCTTCTCGTTGTACGGGCCCGGAAAGAACGCGCGCTTGAAGCCGTAGATCAGCACGTCCTTGAGCGCGCGCGGCTCGAGTTCGAACGCCTCGACCGCCTTCCAGACCTCGTCGGTCATCGTCGTGCGCGACACCAGCCGGTTGTCGGTGCACAGCGTCACGCTGCAGCGCTCCTTGCGCATGCGCCGGAACGGGTGCTTGCCGAGGTCGTCGCGCAGCTCGGGCAACGTCTGCTGGTTGCTCGTGAGACAGACCTCGAGCGTGATGCGACGGTCGGCGACGTAGCGCACCAGCTTGTCGACGTAGGCGCGCTTGTCGGTGATGCGGCGGTCGCGGATGTGCCGCGTGCTGAACAGCCAGGTGCCGTGCCCGATGCGATCGGCGTGGCAGTCGGTGATCGCCTGGAAGATCGACTCCGGCCCGTAGTCCTCGCCGGCGTGCACGGTCTTGCCGAGGAAGTGCTCGTGCGCGAGCTGGTAGGCCGCTTGATGGTCCTTGGCCGGGAAGCCGCGCTCCTGGCCGGCGAGGTCGAACCCGACCACCGGCAGGCCGTCCTCCTCGGCGGCGCGCACGGCCGCGCGCGCGAGTTCGAGCGACGCCAGCGCGTAGATCGACGTCGACGGCGCCGACGGCAGCGCCGCGAAGTACGCCTTGTAGTGCTCGCTGAACACCGGCAGGAAGAAGCGCAGCGCGCAGACGATGACGCCGCATTCGAAGCGCGGCACGGTGCCGGCGCGCACGTCGGCCGCGGCGTTGATCTCCTTCTTCGCGCGCTCGAGCCCCGCGCAGACGGCCTGCAGCACCTCGCGCACGCTGAAGTCGCCGCGCACGTGCAGCTGCGGCGCGAAGCGCACCTCGATGTAGAACACGTTCTCCTGGCGGCAGTCGATCGCCAGCTCGTAGGCGGCGCGCTCGAGCGACTCGCGGTCCTGCAGGCAGGCGACCGTGAACTCGAACCCGCGCAGGTACTCGGGCAGGTTCTTGTAGGCGCGCTTGAACACCAGCTGCAGCAGCCCGTCGGCCGTCGAACTCGGCAGCTCGACGCGGCGCTCTCGCGCCAGCTCGATCAGCGTGTCGAGGCGCAGGCTGCCGTCGAGGTGCAGGTGCAGATCCGACTTCGGCACCTGGGCGAGGATCTCGCGCGTCAACGGCTGGTCCGCAGCAGCACGACTCGGCATGGCGCGATCTTGGACGGTCGTGTGACCCGCGGCAAGCGTTCGCCGGCGACGCGCGGCGCGGCTAGTCTGCGGCGCGATGTCGCGCAGCTGGGAGTTCCTGATGGCCGATGCCGACGAGCGCGCGAACTTCCGCGACCGCGACGCCGTGCTGGCGCTGCCGAACGAACCCGCGGCGCCGGCGAACCGGCAGCGCAGCGTGCGGCGCGTGCTGCTGCGCGGCCAGGCGTGGTACTTCAAGCAGTTCGGCCCGCCGTCGCTGGGCAACCGTTGGCGCTTCCGCACCAGCCTGCCGCACAGCAACGACGACGCCGAGCGCGAGGCGCTGGTCACGCTGGCGCTGCGCGGGCACGGCATCGAGACGCCGCGCCCCGTGCTGCGCGGCCGCGACCAGCACGGCTCCTGCTACCTGTGCGCCGAGATGCCGGGGCGGCCGCTGCGGCTGTGGCTGCGCGACGGCCCGCTCGCACCCGGCCTGCTCGCGCTGTGCGCGGCGTTCTGCGGCGACGTGCTGAAGAAGGGCTTCTGGCTGCCCGACCTCAGCGCCGAGCACGTGTTCGTGCGCCAGGAGATCGCCTTCTTCCACTTCGGCCTGATCGACCTGCACAACGCGACGATCGCCGCGCCCGGACCGCCGCCGCTGTGGCTGCTGCGCCGCGTGCTGCGCCACTTCCAGCGCTCCGTGCAGGATCTGCCGGTGCGCCGGCGCGCGGCGCTGCGCTTCTGCGCGCGCCTGCTGCGCAACGCGGGCCGCGGCGACGCGACGCGCGCGCTGCTGCGGCAGCTGCCGCCGCTCGACACCGCCGCGCGCTACGAGCGCAGCGGCAAGGCCGCGGCCTATCGCGCGCGCGACCCCGCGCGCACGGGGCGCGAACTGCGCCTGCTGGCCGCGATCTGGCCGGGCCGCCCCGGCGAGACGGTGCTCGACGTGCCGTGCGGCGCGGGACGCCTGCTGCCGTTCCTGCTCGACCGCCGTCACCGCGTCGTGCAGGCCGATCGCGCGGTCGCGATGCTGCACGAGGCGCGCCAGCTCTCGGCCGGCCAGCCGGCCCTGCTCGCGCACGCGCTGGCGCTGCCGCTGCAGGATCGCAGCGTCGACGGCACCGTGGTGTTCCGCTTCCTGCACCACCTCGAACGGCCGGGCTGCCGGCTCGCGATCGCCGAGGCCTGTCGCGTGGCGCGCCGCTTCGTCGTCGTGTCGTTCTTCCACCCGTGCAGCGTGCACCATGGCGCGCGGCGGCTCGCCGATCTGCTGCTGCGCCGTGCCCCCGCGCGCCACGCGGTGTGGCCCCGCGACCTGCGCCGCTGGTTTCTGGCCAACGGCTTCACGGCCAGGCGCACCGCAGCCGAGCTGCCGTTCGCGAAGGACTTCTGGTTGATGGCGTTCGAGCGCACGCACTGATCCGCCCGCCCACGACCCTTGCGCCGGACCACGCCCGTGCGTCTCATTCCTCGCGAGCACGCGCGTGCGTGCGCCCGCAGTGAACGGACCCTCGTTGCACCTGTGCCGGACACCATGTCGGTGCCGGTGAATCGCCCGCAGTGCGCGGCCGTGCGCCGCGCCCGACAGCGGGCTGCACGCCTGACGCACCGGGCGCGGTCCGGCCGTTGCGTCGCCAACGCGGCCCGCCGGGCCGAGGAAGAGGAAGCTGCCATGAAGCCACGTCAGGCCATTGCCCTGTTCGCCCTGCTCGGCGTCGCGAGCGTCGCGGTCGCGCAGGATCCCGCCCCCGCCACTGCGACCAAGCCGGTGACGCTCGTCCGCGTCTCGGCGATCCCCGACTTCAACAAGGGCAAACTCGACAAGACCGCGAAGGCGGTCTGCGACTACCTGACCAAGGAGGTCGGCATCGAGTTCCGCTTCGAGGCGTCGAGCGACTACACCGCGACCGTGAACGGCCTCGTCGCCAACAAGCTCGACCTGGTCTGGTACGGCGGCCTGACTGCGGTGCAGACGATGGACGCCGCGAAGAAGGACGCGGTGCTGCTGGCGTGCCGCGACGTCGACCTCGAGTTCAAGACCTACTTCGTCGCCAACAAGGACGCGATCGCCAAGGGCCTGGTGAAGCCGGTCGACAAGCTCGAGGACCTCAAGGCGATGCTGAAGAACGTCTCGTTCACGTTCGGCGACAAGATGTCGACGTCCGGTCACCTGATGCCGCGGCACTTCCTCGTGCAGGCCGGCATCGACCCCGAGAAGGACTTCAAGTCGCCGGCCGCGTACCGCGTCAGCGGCGGCCACGCGTCGACGCTGCAGGCCGTGATCAGCGGCGAGGTCGATCTCGGCGCGCTCAACTTCGTCTACTACGACAAGGCCAAACCCGAGGAGAAGGCCGGCGCGCCGATCGTCTACACGACGCCGAAGTACGTCGACTACTGCTGGATCGGCCATGCGCGCCTCGGCGAGGACGTGCTGAAGAAGACCAAGCAGGCGCTGCTGCAGCTCGATGCCAAGAAGGAGGCCGACAAGGCGGTGCTCGACGGCTGGGGCGCCGGCAAGTTCGTCGCTGCCGACAAGCAGCAGTGGGACGGCATCCGCAAGGTCCTGCAGGCGCTGCCGAAGGACTTCCTGAAGTAGTAGCGCGCCGCCGCCCGCATGCCCGACCCGACGCCGCCGCCCGCCATCGCACTCGCCGGCGTCACGGTCGGCGTCGGCGGGCGCGCGCTGCTCGACGGCAT
>Ga0070689_100002369_pt1 | contig 12284 bp, 6 predicted proteins | sample KBSS23HmetaG_FD_64669 | JGI IMG/M metagenome (GOLD analysis project Ga0070689, IMG submission 64669) | Switchgrass rhizosphere microbial communities from Kellogg Biological Station, Michigan, USA - KBS S2-3H metaG | ecosystem: Host-associated > Plants > Roots > Rhizosphere ... | reverse complement strand
ACGCACGCCGCGTCGCTGCTGCGCGTCGCCGCGCCCCTGCTGGCCGCGGTCGTCGACCAGGGCATCGAGGCAGCGTCGGCGATCCTCGTCGACGCCCGACTCGAGCGGCGCGAGGCCGATCTGCTGTTCCGAGCACAGCTGGGGTCGCGCCGGCGCGGCGAGGGGATCCTGTTCCTGATCGAACACAAGTCAGAGGCGGCTCGGCAGCTCGGGGTTGGGCGCGACGTGGTCCTGCAGGTGCTCGGCTACGCCGTGCGCATCCGGGAGGCACTCGTGGCGAAGAACCCGCGGCGGCGCCAACTGCCGCCCATCCTTCCGGTCGTCCTGCACCATGGGTCGCGGCCGTTCGATGCCCCGACGCGCCTGTCCGAACTCTTGGACCACGTCGAGGGCGTGCCGCCAGTCGAGTTCGAGTTCGTGCTGTTCGACCTCACCCGATACAGCGAAGAGGCGATCCTCGCCCTCGACCTGACGCCGGTCGCGTCGCTGACGCTGCTCCACCTCCAGTTCGCGCGCACGCTGGTGCCCGACCAGCTCGTCGCCGCACTGCGACGCTGGACCCCGCTGTTCCGCGCCGCGACGGCGCCCCCTTCCACGGTCGCGCGGGTCGAGGTATTCCAGCTCTACACTCTCGAAGTCAGCGACCTCGGCGCAGTCGAGCTCGCCGACGTGATGGCCGAGATGCTCGGCCCAACCGTGAGGAACACCGTCATGAGCACCGCTGACAAACTGAGGGCAACGGGCCGGGCCGAAGGCAAGGCGGAGGGCAAGGCCGAAGGCAAGGCAGAGGGCAAGGCCGAAGGCCGGGTCGTCGGCCGCAGCGAGATCCTGCTGCGCCAGCTCGAAAAGCGGTTCGGCGCAGCGGCCAGGGCAGAGGAGTCGCGACTGCGCTCCGCCACGGTCGAGGAACTCGACCGGTGGGCGCTGCGGGTGCTGGACGCGGCGACCGTCGCCGACGTGTTCGCCACCGAGTAACCACCAGGCCTGCGAACAAGAGTCTGCGCCACGGACTCACGCGGCGCATCGCACCCACCGCTGCGCGCCGCGCCGCCGCGAAAGCCTCGCCGAATCCACCGCTGCGTGTTCGCACCGCACACTGCAGCCGAGCTGCGGGCACGCTGCATCCACGCCCTCCCGTGGCGCGGACTCCTAGAATGCGCACCGTGTCGTGGGCCGCACGCGGCGGCACCGTTGAGGCGCCCCTCGCGGCACCGCCACCAGATCAGCCAATGCTCGAGGCCATCGCCCCGCTCGCCCTCACCCTCACCGCCCTGCTCGTCGCCCCCGCGCTCGCCCAGGATCCGCCGGATCCGCCCGGGTTCGGCCCGCCCCCGAGCCTCGGTGCTGGCGGGATGGGACCCGGCGGCTTCGGCCCCGGCGGCGGACCGATGCAGCGCGGCGACCTGAAGGTCCTCGAACAGTTCGACGCGGACCACGACGGCCGCCTGAGTCCGGCCGAACGCACCGAGGCACGCGCGTGGCTGAAGACGAACCGCCCGCGTCGCGGTGGCCCGGGTGGTCCCGGTGGGCCCGGTGGATTCGGTGGTCCCGACGGCTTCCGCCCCGGCCGCGGCGGCGAACGCGATGGCGAACGCAACGATGCCCCCGCCGACCGCCACGGCGTGCGCGTGCTGCCCGGCGAGGTCGCGAGCTTCGCGGACCGCGCGCTGTTCGACCCCGAGGTCGTGCGCACGATCTTCCTGCAGTTCCCGCAGGACGACTGGTTCGCGGAGCTCGAGGACTTCTACCGCACCGACGTCGACATCCCGGCCGACGTCGTCGTCGACGGCCAGACCTACCGCGGCGTCGGCGTGCACATGCGCGGCAACACCAGCTACCAGATGGTGCGCACCAGGAAGAAGTCGCTGCACCTCGACTTCGACTTCACGGTCGCCGGCCAGCAGCTCTACGGCCACAGCGCGACCAACCTGATCAACAACAACGAGGACCCGTCGCTGCTGCACGAGACGATCGGCGCGTGGGTCAGCAACCGTCACGCGCAAGCGCCGCGCAGCAACCTCGTGCGCGTCGTCGTCAACGGCGAGGACCTCGGCGTCTACAGCAACGTCGAGCACTTCGACAAGGACTTCCTCGAGGCGCAGTTCGGCAGCAAGAAGGGCAGCCGCTTCAAGGTGCCGCCCGACTTCTCCGGCGGCGCGGCGCTGAAGGACCTCGGCGACGACCTCGCCGCCTACAAGCGCGCCTACGAGATCAAGTCGAAGGACGACCCGCAGGCCTGGCAGCGGCTGCGCACGCTGTGCGGCTGCCTCGGCAACGCCAGCGACGCGCAGTTGCAGCAGCAGCTGCCGCAGCTGCTCGACATCGACGGCGCGCTGTGGTTCCTCGCGCTCGACAACGCGCTGCTCGACGGCGACGGCTACTACTCGCGCGGCAGCGACTACGCGCTGTGGCTCGACAAGGACCAGCGCTTTCACGTCATCGCGCGCGACGGCAACGAGGTCCTCGGCAGCGACGGCCCGCCCGGCGGCCGCGGGCGCCGCGGCCCCGGCGGCCAGTTCGGCGGCCCGCCACTCGGTCCGGACGGCCGGCGCGGACCGCCCGATGGCGCGCGGCCCGACGACGCACGCCCGGACGGTGCGCGGCGCGGCGGTCGCATGGGACCGGGCGGCATGCGCGGCCGCGGTCCCGGTCCCGGCGGCGGCATGCGCATGCCCACCGTCGACCAGCCCGCGCTCGCGATGGCCGACGACACGGCGCGGCCGTTGATCCGCCGCCTGCTCGGCATTCCGGCGTGGCGCGAGCGCTACCTGTTCTTCCTGCACACGGTCGCGGTGACCTCGCTCGACCCAGCCGTGCTCGCGCCGCGCATCGACGCGTGGCAGGCCGCGATCGATCCGCTCGTGCGCGTCGATGCGCATTCGCTCGAGGGGCACGATGCGTTCGTCGCCGCGCTCGGCGACGCGCCGCAGTCGCTGCGTTCGATCCTGCGCACGCGCCACCAGAAGCTGCTCGCCGACCCGGCGCTGCAGGGTCCGTGGCCGGCGATCAGCGACGTCGGGCACGCGTTCGTCGGCGGCCCCGGCGACGATCCGGCCCTGCGTGTGTGCGCGCGCGGCGGCGATGGCACCGCGGCAATGACGCTGCACTTCGGCACCGGCAACCTCGGCCCGTTCACCGCGGTCGCGATGGCCGACGACGGCCAGCACGGTGACGGGGCCGCCGGCGACGGCATGTTCGGGGCGACGACCGCGCCGCTGCCGCAGGGCACCGCGGTGCGCTACTTCGTCGAGGCGACGCTGCCCTCGGGCCGCGCCGCCTGCGCGCCGACCTCGGGCGGCGCGCGGCCGACCGCGCTGACCACACCCGGTGCGGCCAAGGGCCAGAAGAAACAGGAACGCGACGGCTGAACGCCCGGTCCGCCCAACACCGCACGGGGGCGGCGCGTATGCTCTGCGGCCGGCCGCAGCCCAAGCAGGGCCGGCCCTGGAGTCCCCTCGATGCGCCGCGCCCTCTGCGCCGTCCTGTTGTCGCTCTGTCCCGCCTGGCTCCCAACCGTGCTCATTGGCCAGGAACCCGAAACCGCCGAGACCCCGGCGCCGCGACCCGAACCGCAGCCGCCGCGCGACGACGCCGCGCGCCGGACCGCGGCGCCGGTCGAGGTGCAGCCCGACATGGTGCGCGACCTCGCGTGGCGCGGGCTCGGCCCGGCGAACCCGATGGGTCGCATCACCGACATCGAGGTGGTCGCCACCGATCCGTCGCGCTGGTTCATCGGCACCGGCGGCGGCGGCGTGTTCCGCACCGACAACGCCGGCACGACGTGGCGCAACGTCGCCGACCACCTGCCGTCGGCGTCGATCGGCGACGTCGCGGTGGCGCCGAGCGACGCGAACATCGTCTGGATCGGTACCGGCGAGGAGAACGCGCGCAACTCCGTGCAGTGGGGCGACGGCGTCTACAAGTCGACCGACGGCGGCGAGACGTTCACGAACATGGGCCTGCGCGAGTCGTTCCAGATCGGGCACATCGCGATCCACCCGACCAACCCCGACATCGTGTTCGTCGCCGCGCTCGGCCGGCTGTGGGGCGACAACGAGGAGCGCGGCGTCTACCGCACGCGCGACGGCGGCAAGACGTGGGACCGCGTGCTCTACCTCGACCCGCGCACCGGCTGCGTCGACGTGCGGCTCGACCCGCAGCACCCCGAGTTCGTCTACGCGTGCCTGTACGAACGGAAGCGCGACGGCTTCGACGGCAACGACCCGGCGGTGCGTTTCGGCAAGGGCTCGGGGTTGTGGAAGAGCAGCGACGGCGGCGACACCTGGAAGAAGCTCGAGCACGGCCTGCCGACGTGCACGTGGGGCCGCAGCGGCATCGACATCTGGCAGCAGGACCCCGCGACGCTCGTGCTGATCGTCGAGACCGAGCGCAGCGGCTGGGCCGCCGGCGACTACAAGGACCGCAAGCCCGGCGACCCGGTCCCGCCCGAAGAGACCCAGCGCCGCGGCCCGGGCCAGGGTCAGGGCCAAGGCCAGGGACAGGGCCAGGGCCGGCAGACCGCGGTGATGGGCATCGGCCGCGAAGGCGACGACGGTGCGGCCGCGACGCCGGGCGCGATCCTGACGCAGATCACCGAGGGCGGCCCGGCCGAGAAGGCCGGCCTCAAGGTCGGCGACCGCATCACGAAGATCGGCGACAAGGACATCGCGACGTTCGCGGCGTTGATCGAGTTCGTCGGCGAGGCGCAGCCGGGGCAGACCGTGAAGGTCGCCTATGCGCGCGGCGAGCAGACCGCGACGGTCGACCTCGCGTTCGAGGCGCGCGGCGGCCAGGGCGGCGGGGCGAACGGCACCTACAGCGGCGGCATGCTGTTCGGCCAGATCGCGAACCGCCAGGACTTCCAGGGCGCCGTCGGCTTCGAGACCGGCGGCATCTTCCGCAGCGACGACCGCGGCGAGACCTGGCGGCGCATCAACAGCCTCTGCGAGCGGCCGTTCTACTACTCGGTGATCCGCGTCGACGCACAGAGTACCGACTACCTGTACGCGGTCGGCACCACGCTGTGGGGCAGCAGCGACGGCGGCCAGAAGTTCGCGGGCATCAACCGCGACATCCACGTCGACTTCCACGCGTTCTGGGTCGACCCGCGGGACGGACGCCATCTGCTCGCCGGCTGCGACGGCGGCGTCAACGAGAGCTTCGACCGCGGCGCGTCGTGGCAGGTGCACAGCGGCTTCAGCGCGGCGCAGTACTACCACGTCGTCGCCGACAACAGCGTCCCCTACAACGTCGTCGGCGGCCTGCAGGACAACGGCACCTGGATCGGCCCGTCGCGCACGCGCTACCGCGAGGGCATCACCGCTGCGGACTGGGTCACCATCTACGGCGGCGACGGCTTCGGCGCGCAGACCGACCCGGTCGAGCCGTGGATCGTCTACGCGACCAGCCAGGGCGGCGCGCTCGGCGTCGTCGACATGCGCTCGGGCAACCAGGTGCGTCTCGACCGCGAACGGCCGCCGGCAGGCGCCACCGCGCGCTTCAACTGGGACGCGCCGTTCCAGCTGTCGCCGCACAACCGCCTCGTGCTGTGGAGCGCCGGCAACTACCTCTACCGCTGCGACCGCTACGCGCACCTCGACCAGCGCCAGAACGCGCAGGGCCAGGGCCCGATCCGCAACCAGAACGGCCTGCGCGCGCAGATCGTGTCGCCATCGCTCTCGCTCACCGACCGCGGCACCGCGGTGTCGCTGTGCGAGTCGCCGCGCGTGCGCGAACTCGTCTACGTCGGCACCGACGACGGCGCGCTGTGGCGCGGCAACATCGGCGGCGAGTGGAAGCAGCTGCAGGCGAACCTGCCGGCGATGCCGGGGCCGCGCTACGTCAGCGACATCGCCGCTTCGTACCACAAGGACGACCGCCTCTACGTGACGCTCGACGGCCACCGCAGCGACGACCACCGCACCTACGTGTTCGTGTCCGAGGACCGCGGTGCGACCTGGCGTTCGCTCGCGATCGGCCTGCCGAGCTACGAGCCGTGCCACGCGATCGCCGAGGACCCGCGCAACGAGAACCTGCTGTTCCTCGGCACCGAGTACTGCTGCTACGTGTCGCTCGACCGCGGCGAGCACTGGCAGGCGTTCGACACCGGCCTGCCGACGGTCGCCGTGCGCGACCTGTTCGTGCAGGACCGCGACGCCGACCTCATTGCGGCGACGCACGGCCGCGGCGTGTTCGCCGTCGACATCGGCCCGCTGCGCCAGTTCGACGGCACGGTCGCCGCCGAAGCGATGCACCTGTTCCAGCCCGAGGACGCGATCCTGTGGCAGATGACGAGCCGGCGCCTGCAGGGCGACCGCGACTGGCGCAGCAAGAACCCCGCCTACGGCGTCGACCTGCACGTCTGGTGCGCGGCGGCGCCCGCGGCAGCGCCCAAGGTGATCATCCGCGACGTCACCGGCAAGCAGGTCGCCGAAGTGACCGGCGCCGCGCGCGCGGGCCTGCAGACGCTGCACTGGGACGCGCGCCTCGACCGGCAGCTCGCCGCGCCGGGCACCTACGCGGCCTGCCTCGCGGTCGGCGACAGCGAACAGCGCCGCACCTTCACGCTGCACGCCGATCCGGCCGTCGCCAGCGGCGACGACGCCACCACCACCACTGCGACGCAACGCAACCAATGACCCCGACGATGAGCCAGGCCATGCGCACCCTCCTGCTGTTGTCGCTCGCGTCGGCGCTGCCGGCGCAGGCTTCCGACGCCGACCACCTGCGCCAGAACGTGCTGGCGCAGATGCCGTGGCGCGAACTGGGACCGGTCGCCTCCGGTGGCCGCGTCGTCGACCTCGCGGTCGATCCGACCAACCCGTCGACCTGGTGGGTCGCCGCCGCGAGCGGCGGCCTGTTCAAGACCACGAACAACGGCATCTCGTTCACGCCGCAGTTCCAGAACGCCTACTCGATCTCGATCGGCGACATCGCGATCGCGCCGTCGGCGCCCGCGACGCTCTACGTGGGTACCGGCGAGGCCAACAACCAGCGCAGCTCGTACTGGGGCGACGGCGTCTACAAGACCAGCGACGGCGGCAAGACCTGGACGCACGTGGGCCTCGAGGGCACCGAGCACATCGGCCGCATCGCCGTGCACCCGCAGCAGGCGGAGGTCGTGTTCGTCGCGGCGCTCGGCGCGCTCTACTCGTCGAACAAGGAACGCGGGCTCTACCGCAGCAAGGACGGCGGTGCGACCTGGCAGTGCGTCAAGAACCTCGGCCCCGACGTCGGCTTCGTCGACGTCGCGTTCGATCCGAAGTCGCCCGACGTGCTCTATGCCGCGTCGTACGAGCGCCGGCGCCGCGCGTGGGACTTCAAGGAGGGCGGCCCCGGCAGCAGGCTGTGGAAGTCGACCGACGGCGGCGACAGCTGGAAGGAACTCGGCGGCGGGCTGCCGGGCGGCGAACTCGGCCGCATCGGCCTCGACGTGTACGCGCGCGACCCGCGCATCGTCTACGCTTCGATCGAGAACCTGAACCCGAAGGTGACGCCGCCACCGACGCCGCCGACCGGCGACGAAGCCGACGCGGCGAACCGGCGCGAACCGGAGCCGACCGCCGAGCAGCTCGCGGATCCCGCGTTCGTCGCGGCGCTCGCCCAGGGTGGCGAGGAGGACGAGGCGGTGCAGGATCCCGTGCGCGCGCAGCGGCGGCCGACCATGGGCGGCGAGGTGTGGCGCAGCGACGACGCCGGCGCCACCTGGCGCAAGGTCAACACCGACCCGATCGGCGGCAGCCCCGGCTACTACTACGGCCAGATCCGCGTCGACCCGAACGACGCCGACGACGTGTTCGTGCTGTCGGTGCCCGTCTACCGCACGACCGACGGCGGCAAGACGTGGACGCCGGGGCCGGGCCGGCGCGGCGGTCGCGGTGGCGGCGGCGGCGGTGGTGGCGGCGGCGGTGGCGGTGGCGGCAACAACGCGAACCGTGCGTTCCTCGGCGATCTGCACGTCGACAACCACGCGCTGTGGATCGATCCGCGCGACAGCCGCCACTGCATCCTCGGCAACGACGGCGGCCTCGCGATCACGTGGGACCAGGGCAAGTCGTGGGACCACGTCACGCGCCTGCCGATCGCGCAGTATTACACGATCGCCGTCGAGCCGCGTTCGCCCTACCGCGTCTACGGCGGGCTGCAGGACAACGGCACCTGGGGCTCCCCCATCCTCGGCCCGACGACGGCCGGCGTGCAGGCGAGCGACGCGTTCAAGATCGACGAGGGCGACGGCTTCGCGGTCGCGATCGACCAGGACGACCCGGACGTCGTCTACTCGGAGTCGCAGTTCGGCGGCATGTCGCGCCAGGACCGGCGCACCGGCGCGCGGCGCAGCATCAAGCCCGAGGCCGAGAAGGGCAGCCAGCCGCTGCGCTTCAACTGGATGACGCCGATCGTCGTGTCGCCGCACGACTCGCACACGGTCTACACCGGCAGCCAGTTCGTGCACCGCTCGCGCAACCGCGGCGACGCGTGGACGACGATCAGCGGCGACCTCAGCACCAACGACGCCGACAAGAAGAAGGGCGACGTGCCGCACTGCACGATCACGACGATCGCCGAGTCGCCCAAGCGCCAGGGCACGCTGTGGGTCGGCACCGACGACGGCCGCGTCTGGCTGACGCGCGACGACGGCGGCCGCTGGGAGGAGATGACCGAGCGGTTCCCGCAGTGCACGCGCGGCCTGTGGGTCGCGCGCGTCGAGGCGTCGCCGCACGCGGCCGACACCGCGTTCGTCGCGTTCACGGGCTACCGCGAGGACCGCCGCGAACCGCTGCTGTTCCGCACCGACGACGCCGGGCAGACGTTCCATCCGATCGCCAACGACCTGCCGCAGGAACCGATCAACGTCGTGCGGCAGCACCCGCGCAATCCGCACGTGCTGCTGGTCGGCACCGAGATGGGCGTCTACGCGTCGATCGACGACGGCGCCGCATGGGCGCCGCTCGGCAACGGCCTGCCGCGCGTCGCCGTGCACGACCTCGTCGTGCACCCGCACGACCTGCACGTCGTGGTCGCCACGCACGGCCGCGGCGTCTGGGCGCTCGACGGCAAGGCGCTCGCGGTGCTCGATGCCGCGATGCTGCAGCGGCCGTTCGCGGCGCTGCCGCCGAGCAACGGCGTCGTGGTGTCGCGCGGCTTCTCGCGCGGCAACCAGGGCGCGCGCACGTGGTCGGTCGAGAGCCCGTTCGCAACGGCGACGTTCCGCTGGCTCCTGCGCGAGGACGGCGACACCAAGGTCGAGGTCGCCGTGCTCGATGCGGCCGGCAGCGTGCTGTTCCGCCAGGAGGTCGACGGCACCGCGGGCTACCACGAACTCGCGTGGCGCGCGCCGCGCGGCCAGGGGTTCGGCGGCGGTGGTTTCCAGGGCGGCGGTGGTTTCCCTGGCGGCGGCGGTGCTTTCCCTGGCGGCGGCGGTGCTTTCCCTGGCGGCGGCCGGGGCCAGCGCAACCAGCCGAACCAGCGCCCCGGCAACTTCGCGGTCCGGATCAAGTTCGGCGACGAGACGCAGACGCTGGCGTTCACGGTCGTCGACGCGCGCGGCGGCCGCGACACGCTCGGCAGCGTGCCCGGCATCGCCGGCGCCGGCGACGAGGTCGAGGAAACGGCCGAGCGCGGCGAGGAAGAAGAAGAGGAAGCCGAAGCCGAGGCCGAACCCGCAGGCCACGGGCGCAGCGGCTACTGACAGCGGTTACTGGCCGGCACGGCGCCGGTCAGCTCTTGGAGCCGTTCTTCGGGCCGCCCTTCGATCCGCCCTTCGGGCCACCCTTCGGCCCGCTGTTCGGGCCGTTCTTCGGCGGCGGCTTCGGATCCGTGCCATCGGGCGGCAGGTCGAGGTCGTCGACCTTCAGCCCGCCGCCGTCACCGCTGTCGTCGTCGAGGTCGAGGTCGTCCATGAGGTCGAATTGCCCCATCAGGATCGACTGCAGCTCGGCCAGGAAGTGGATGCGCGCGATCGCCTCGCGCTGCTTCTCGGTCGCGCGCTGGTGACCTTCGCGTTCGAGGTGCTCGGCTTCGAGGTCGCTGAGCAGGAACAGCGCGAGGCGCGCGGCATTCAGCGTCGCGAGCCACGCGTTCTGGTGCGTGTCGGGCACGAACAGCACCCAGCTGTCCGCGTCCTTCAGCTGCCGCATCGCGCCGAGGTCCTTGCGCACGATCTGCGCGCGCGACATGAACAGGCGCTCGAGCTCGGGCGCCGAGTGCCGGCGCCACTGCTGCTCCGCGTCGTCGTCGTCGTAGGTCTCCGGCAGCAGGCGCTTGCGCACGCGCGGGTCGTTGCTCTCGAGCAGCATCGGCACGCCGCGCAACGTCTCGAGCCAGGTCCGCGTGAGTCCGCAGACCAGGTAGCCGACGTCGGTGCGCACGGCCCACATCAGGAGGTCACCTGTTCGAGGCTCGTCAGCAGATGGTGTGCCTGCAGCTTCTGCGCGTAGACCTCGGCCTGCTCGCGCGCGCCGGTCCACACCACGCTGCGGCCCTTGTTGTGCACCTCGAGCATCAGCCGCTGCGCCTTGGGCTCGGCGTAGCCGAACACCTGCACGAACACGCGCGTGACGTAGGTCATCAGCGTCACCGGGTCGTCGTGGACGATGACGTTCCACGGCTGCGCCAGCGACGTGTCGGGCCGGCTCTTGGTCTCGGTCTGCTCCTTGGTGGCGGCGCGTGGTGTGCGCAACATGCGGTCGGGATTGTAGCGCCGCCGGCCGGCGGTTCCGCGCGCCATCGCACCCGACCACGCCCCTGCTGCCCGCCGGTGACCGCCGGGCCTACGCGTCGACCCGCCCGAGCCGCAGGATCGTGCGCCACTCCGCGGCGGTCACCGGCTGCACCGACAGCCGCGCGCCGCGCTTGAGCAGCATCATGTCCGCGAGCGCGGGCTCGCCCCGCAGGCGGTCGCGGTCGAGCGGCACCGCGAGCGCCGTCACGGGCACGATGTCGACGCAATACCAGCGCGGGGCGTCGCGTGGGCTGTCCTTGTCGAAGTAGGGACTCGCGCGGTCGAACTGCGTCGGATCCGGATAACCGTCGGCGACGACCTCGGCGACGCCGACGATCGCCGTCGGCTCGGCGCTGCTGTGGTAGAACAGCACGCCGTCGCCCTTCTTGATGCTGTCGCGCAGCAGGTTGCGCGCCTGGAAGTTGCGCACGCCGCCCCAGAACGTGCGGCGGTCGCGCACGAGGTGCTGCCAGCCGTAGGTCTCGGGTTCGGACTTGAACAACCAGTGGCTGCGGGAAGCGGACGCGCGTTTCGCCATGGCGGTCGGTGGCCCGGCGACGATAGCGCCGCGGCCAATATCAGCGCCAGAGGTCGCGCAGGTTGCGGCTGTCGGTCGGCGTCAGCTCGGCGGCGACGTCGTTGATGCCGGTGCGGCTGTGCACGACCAGCAGCTTGCCGTCGCGATCCCACACCTCGAGCGCGCCGAAGCCGTTCGGATCGTCGGGATCGCCGCGCCGCGCCATCACCAGCGTCCAGTCCGGCGGCCCGAGGCCGAGCGTGCGCGCGAGCACGACGCGCGCAGCCGTGAGGTCGCGCAGCCGCTCGACGGTGTCGCCGACCTGTTCGCCGTGCACGGCAGCGCCCTGCGCGTCGCTCCAGCCGCCGTTGTCGTCGCGCACGAGTTCGCGCTTGCGGCCGTCGCGGTGCGCGAGCCGCACGCGCGACACGGTCTCCTCGACGTGGAACAACTGCGGCGACACGTAGACGGTCCACGGCCGCCGGATCGTCTCGACCGCCTTGCGCGGCACCGCGACGACCTCGGTCATGCCGTCGGCGCGCGCGGCGTAGACGACGTCGAGTTCGCCGATGCGCCCCTCGTCGCCGAGGCGCACGACCACGGGCACCGCGTCGGTCACGCACTGCATGGACACCGCGGGCCCGTCGCTGCGGATGCCGTGCGCCTTGCTGTCCGTGCCCGCCGGCAGGAACGTCACCGCGGCGAGGTCGCCGATCGCCGAGATCAGTTCGTTGACGGGCGTCGCCTCGGCGCGGCTGGTGATCGGTTCCGACAGCTCCCAGGCGCGGTCCGGCGCCTCGCGGCGGATCACGGTGCGCGGCGCGCCGCCGCCCGGATCGACGACGAGCGACACGCACTCCTCGAACATGCGCGCGTGCGGCACCAGCACGCGCGCGCGCAGCGCCTCGGCCGCGTCGACGAAGATCTTGTAGTACTGATCGTTGAGGCTCTTGAAGTAGATCTTGCGGCCCTCGATGCGGCCGACCATGTTCTCCTGCGTGTCGCGCCACAGTTCGAGCCGTTCGTCGGCGAGGCCGCCGGCGATCG
>Ga0070689_100002367_pt1 | contig 12289 bp, 20 predicted proteins | sample KBSS23HmetaG_FD_64669 | JGI IMG/M metagenome (GOLD analysis project Ga0070689, IMG submission 64669) | Switchgrass rhizosphere microbial communities from Kellogg Biological Station, Michigan, USA - KBS S2-3H metaG | ecosystem: Host-associated > Plants > Roots > Rhizosphere ... | reverse complement strand
GGACACGGGCCGAACTGGCGCGCGCGCTGGAGTGCCACGAACAAACCGTGCGCCGGATGATTCTGGCGCTCCGCGCGGCGAAGGTCGCGATCAACGAAGCACGCCGGGCGCGCGAGGACGGGCAGCCGTTGGAATTCTGGTGGACGGGCCGCCTGTGACGACGTTCCTCGACGGGCCGGCGCAAGGCACGACGCTCCTGTTGCAGCATGCGCCGATGCTCCTGCGGGTGACGCTGAATCAGGCCGGGTTGCTGCCCGAGTTCGATGCGCTCGACGCGCCCGGCGACGAGGCCGCGCCGCACGAATTCATTTACGCGTATCGCCGGGTCGGGCCCGTTGTGCAAGCGCACATCAACTTCGGCCGCCGGCGCGGCGGATCCCGGTCCGGCTTTTACGCCGGCGCCCCGTATCGCCTCGTCGACCCCCAACCGGCGGCGGAGGTGCTGCGCGACAACCGCGCGTGGGCCGCGTGGGTCAATTCGCAAGTCTCGCCCGAGGGCGCATGACGAACTACCGGCCCATCACCGATATGTGGCTGCTGGCGCGCGCGAAGTCCGCCTATTACGGCGCCTACCCCGCAGGATTTTTGCACCGCGCCCGCGCGCTCATGGGGGTCAAGCCGACCGATGCGATCCTCCACGTGTGCGCTGGCCAGGTGCGCCGCTATCCGTTCCGCGGGTTCGGCCGCCACGATCGGACCGTCGACATTGACGCGAAGACGAAGCCGAACTATCGACTCGACGTCCGGACGTCGCTGCCGCTGCGCCATACGACGCAGCGCGCGAGCTGGGCACATGACGTGCACCTGCCCGAGCGCCAGCTCTGGGATGGCGTGCTGATCGATCGCCCGTACAGCGAAGCGGACGCCGCGCACTACGCGCACGGCGCCGCGGTCTTGCCGCCGCTCAATCCGCTGCTGGTGTTCTGCCTGCGGGTCGTGCCCACCGGGTGCCTCGTCGGCGTGCTCGACTACAAATGGCCGAACCCGCGGAGCAAGGCGCGCGAGGTGGCGGCCGTCGGGGTGACGACGGGCCGCGATGCAACGATGCGGGTCTTCACCGTGTGGGAGAAACTGTGATGCGCATTGGCAATGAAGGCCCGCGCGGCGGGCCGTGGCCGCCGCGGTGGTTTCGCTCGGCGGTCCTGATCGTCGCGCTGATCATCATCGCGGCCGTCAGCGGGACGATCGCGATCGTGTGGCACTTTCTCGCGAAGTGGTGGTAGCGCATGGCCCTGGACATGATGGACACACCGTCGGACCGGGCCTGCCGCCGGTGTATGGGGGTCGCGCCGCTGACGGAGCCGCATACCTGTCGGCAATTTGGCGGACCTGACGGGTCGCTGCCGTGGCCGTTTCCGCCCTTCGCGCCCACGCCCGTGATGTTCCAACATCTGCGCGGATTTCGCCTGCCGGCGTGCCAGGAGCGCCGACAAGACTCGTGGTGGCGCCGCCGGCAGCCGGACCATTGCACGCATGACACGGGCGAGACCGGCTGGTATGCGTGCGGGCCCTTCATGGAATACCGGACGCCGATCGTCCGCTGTTGCGCCTGCGGGTTCGATTGTCCAAAGTACGGCCCGACGATCTTCAGTACGCGGCGCACGGTGCCACTGCGGGTCAAACCGACGGAGATGATGAAGACGTCGACGGCCTGCCTCGATCTTCTGGCGCTGATTGATCAACACCTGACGCGCGCCGGCCGCGGCGTTACCTATCCCGAGCAACTCCCGGCCGCGGTCGAGCGGCTGATCGCCGACCACGCCGAGCAGGTGCACGCGTCGACGCGCTGGGTCGCCGGCAAAAGGGATCGCTACTTCGCGATCGCGCGGGTGCGCGACGACAACCCCGAGCCCGAGTTGTTCATGATTACAGGCGGGATGTCGCTGTGGGGCAGAAGGTCCACGGAGCCAGAAGCGCCGATCCTCCGATTCTCCCGCGCGGCCGATGCGCGGGCGCTAATTCAGCTCCGCCGGACCGAAGGCAACCAAGGTCCAGAGGAGTGCGTGGCGGAAGTCACCAGCGATCGCGTCAGAGTGCTCGATTCGTGGCCAGGGAGGCACGGCCATGCTGTATAAAACGAAACGGCCGGCGGCTGTTCAGGCCATCCAGGTCGTGCAAGCCGTCGAGTGTGCGCGGGCCCGCTGGAGCGATCTTCCGCAATTCCTGATCGAGGCCTACAACCGCGGCGAGGTGATCTTCGCGCCGACGTCGGTGATGATCATGCGCGAGCAGTCGCGCGCCACGGCGGCGCCGCGCGATTGGCTCGTGTGCGATGCCACTGGCCAGGTCGATGTCGTCTCCGACCATCTGTTTCAGGAGCTGTTCACATGAAGACCTTCGTCACGCCGCCCACCGAGAACGGCCGCTATAGCAACGGGTGGTACCCGCAGCTCGTCGACGAGTGGCTCGCCTATGGCAACTCGACCGTGTTCGTGCGGAACATCCGCACGGGCGCGGTGCGCGAGTTTCCGCCGCCGGCGGGCAAGCAGGCATGGCCAGTCGGTCTCGAGCGCGGCGCCGACGGCGTGGTGCGGCTGGGCGTGACGACCGACGTTGGCAATCTGCTGCGCGCCTTCGCGACGATCGACGTGGCCACCGGCGCGATCACGCCCGCAGCGATCGACCCGGCGACCTTTCCCGTGCTCCTGTGCGGCGGCGCTGTCTGGGGCTATCAGGCCACCTCGGGCCGGCCGGACGACTGGCTGTATTTCAAGAACGGCACGGTCTTCAGCTTCGACGTGCCCGGCCGGCTGTACGGCGCGCCGCGCGGCCGCCAGGGCTGGCTCGTCCTCATGCAACCGGGCCGGCAGTGGGCCGAAGTCGTCGTCGACGGCGCCACCGGCGCGCTCGTGCATGAGCTGCCGATCGGCGCAAGCCGGGCCGAGCTGCGCCTCGGGCCCGGGGGACGGCCGTTCATCTCGTATGTGCTCGGCGGCCGCAACGTCGTCGTTGCGCCCGATGGCGCGGTGACCCTGTTCGATCCGCCGGCGGGCGCCGACTGGAGCGGGCCCGGCATGCCGGCCTTCCGCCATGGCGAGCTGTGGCTGTGGTCGCCGTGCGGCGCCGGCTACAACGAGCAGGGGTTCGCCTTCGGCCGGCCGGCCGACACCAACGCGGCTGGGCTCGTGATCGAAATGCCGCCCGGCGATCTGCAGGTCGGCTACGACGACGCGCGCGATGAGTGGACGCTCGCCGGCATGGCGCAAGGGATGCACGGCACACCCGACTATGCCGACGGCACGATGCACTGTGTGAGCGAGATCCCGGGCGCCACGCCGCGCCGGCCGATCTCGGCCGCGGTGACGCCCTTCAACTTCCCGATTCGCATCCCCGCGGAGCTGGTGGCCGACGTCTGGACCTTTGACGATGTGATCCCCGGCACGATCGGCGGGGGCGCCACGCCCGGGCGGCCGCAGCGCCAGGGCGCCGGGGTGTATGCCGACGGCCGGCCGTGGTTCAACGTCGACGATCCCAACATGCTCGGGCTCTGGATTTCGCACGACGACGATGCGCACGGGCTCGGGTTCTTCCTCGAAACCGACAAACCGACGCTGTACTTCGGCGCGAAGCTCGACAACCTGATTCACGTGTACAAGCTCGACGACATCCGCGATGAACTCGTCGCGCTCGCGAACGCGAACATCGAGTCGCTGGATTCGTATCCGCTCGATCGCCGGATGTGCGTCGAGCTGTGTCGCCGGCACGGCTGGAGCCTCACGACGTACAGCGACAAACAGCCGGACGATCGCGAGCGCGGGTATTTCGGGCAGCGCCTCGAACGGCTGCGGCTGACGTACGTCGACAAGATCGCGACCGAGGCCGGCGTCAACGTCTATCCCGGCGAGATGGCGGAATTCAAGGTCGACCAGATCATCGAAGACGCGTACGCGCCGATCACCGCGGAGGAACGTCAGGCGCTTGGTCTCGACCCCGCGGCCGATCTGCCGGCGTCGTGGGTGCGGCCCGTGATCCTGACGCTCGGCCGCTACACGGGCCGCAATCCCGCGACGGGCACGCTACGGTGGCAGCCGACGACGGTCGCGCGCCGCCTGGAATGGGCGCTCAAGGCGGCCGCGCGTCACGGCGCGCTCTGTCTCGACGTCTTCGGCGTCCCGCGCAACGGCGAGCTGCCGGAGTTCGAAGCGTGGGCGGACCGCTGGGTGAAGGCGCTCATTGCGCAGATGCCGCCGTGCAATCCGTCGCATTGGGCGCGCACGGCATGGACGCCTCCGGCGCCGATCCCCGTGCCGACGCCGACGCCCGTCCCGGAACCGCAGCCGACCCCCGCGCCGCCGCACGGCCACGGGTCGCCGGTTGTGCCGATCGCGGTGGGCGTGGGCGCCGCGGCCGCCGTCGCCGCGGCGATCATCGCAAAGCACCGGCACGACGTGAATGCGGCGATTGACGAAGGCGAAGCGGCGATCGCGAAAGACGCCGCCGAGCGGCGCAAAGAGCGCGAGGAGATGGCCAAGCCGGACGATCCGGCCGATCCGAAGAAGTAATGGCCAAGCTCCACGTCGAGATCACCGCGGATGGTGCGCGCCGAATCTTCTCGGCCGAGGGCCACGGGCCTGTGATCGTCGCCGCCTTTCGCCATTGGCTCGCGGGGCCGGACTGTGTGTTGCCGATGGCGGAGGGCGCGGACGCCGTCGATGTCGAGGCCGCCGAGCGTGAAGCGCCGGACCTGCCGCCGGCGATCATCAAAGGCGGCGTGCCGACGACCAGACTCGTGAGGGAGTGAACCAATGCGAATCGAAGCAGTCGACAGATCGCTGCAAGTTTCCGATGTGGATGACCTAGCACAAGGGACGCAGTTCGCCATTCGAATTCCGGCAGATCGCTTTGGTGAACTAATCGCCGCGATGAATCAGGCGAGTCCGGCCACGGCGGCGTTGGAGTTTGCCAAGGCCTTGAACTGGTTGATGAAAGCCGGGTATCTACAGTCGCAGCGGCCGGCGGCCCGGCCGGCCGTCGATGCGCCGCCCGCGACCGCGAAGCCGTTCGACGTCGCGGCCGCCGAGTCGAAGACGTCCAGCCTGAACTGGTTTATTGAGCGCCAACATCCAGACGCGCCCGACCATATTCAAGTCAACGGCTTTGAGTCCGAGCACGAGGCCGATCGCGCGTCGACGCTGTGGCGCGCCGCCGGCGACGCCGAAACCGTTCGACGTCGAGGAGGCGCTCGAAAATCTCTTGGCGTATCACCTGGACGGTCGCCTGATGCTGTTCGGTGGGTTATGGACGCATCAGATGATGGCGGGCGCCATCACACTGGCGACCGCGATCGTGGGGCACAAGCGCGCGAACGAGATTCAGCAGGCGCTGATCGCCCGCGTGACGGCGCGGCGTGACGAAGAGGCCGCCAAGCACCAGCGCACCGTGGTCAGTGTCGGCCCGGCCATCAGCGATCGCCATCTCGTCACGCTGAGCAACGGCAAGACGTACAACGTGCGATCGCACACCGCCGATCAGGCGCGCGCGATCCTGGAGCTGGGGCATCGCGTGCGGACGTTGTCGGGCAAGGGGGGGATCCACGGCTTCGCTGACGTCGATGTCGAAGCCGCGCGGCCGGTGTTCCGGTACGCGAGCGTCGGCGCCGCGGATACGGCACTCTTTAAGCCGGACCATACGTGCGAGTACTGCGAGCCCAACCGGCCGGCGGAGAAACCGCCGGCGCTTGCGGTGCTCCAGACGGTCAAGTCCTCGAACGTGGCCGCGCTCGGCGCCGCCGGCGAGGACGCGATCGTGCTCTTCAAGAGCGGCGGCGCGTACCGGTACGTGGGCGCCGGCAGCCGGGTGCCCGAGTCGCACTATGCGCAGTCGGTCGGGCAGTGGGTCAACGGCGAACTCGTGAACCGCGGGCTCTATCGGTGCGTGAAGCTCACGGACGCGGAGGTCGAGGCACTGGTCATCTACGCGCCCGGGCAGGAGCCCGCGCCGCAATGACGGCCGCAGTCCGCTATCGGCACGTCCTGTCGCGGTACCGCGAGACCTCGCGCCGGGCGCACGCGAGCATCGCCGAGCACCTGTTGGAGGTCGATGCGGTGATCGTGCGGCAGATCGAACGGGCGGTCGGCGCGACCGCGGATGAAATCGAACACCTGACGGGCCTCAAGCATCAGACCGTGTCCGCGCAGATCAGGCATTTGTATGAAGGCGGCATCGTCTGCGCGTCCCAGGACCGCCGCCCCACGCGCAGCGGCCGCCCGGCGACCGTGTGGATCCTGTCGAACGAGGCGAAGCCCGCGCCAGTCGTCCCCGCGCCGCCGCCCATTCCGCCCGTGGCGGACGGGCGCTTGTTCTGAAGTCACGAGGCCTGCAGTGACGTGCATTGTCGGCTGGGTTCAGGAGGGCGTCGTCTGGATGGGCGCCGACAGCGCCGGCATGGATCACCAGACGTACGGGATCATGGCGATGGCCGAAGAGAAAGTGTTTCAGAACGGCCCCATGCTGATCGGCTACACGACATCGTTCCGGATGGGGCAGCTCCTCCGGCATTCGCTCGTAGTGCCGGCGCGGGCCGACACGCAGCCCGTCGAGCACTACATGGCTACGACCTTCGTTGATGCGGTCCGGGAGTGCTTTCGGCTGGCCGGGTGGGCCGCCGTCACCAATGCGCAAGAGAGTGGCGGCGATTTTCTCGTCGGCTACTGCGGCCGGCTCTTCTGGGTGAGTAATCATTTCGAGGTGATGGAGCCCCGCGAGCCGTACCATGCGATCGGCTGTGCCGCTTACGTGGCCAAGGGCGCGCTGTTCGCGTCCGCCTACATGGAACCCCAACCTGCATCCCAAGTCGCGCGTGCAACTGGCCCTGCAAGCGGCGCATGCGTTCAGCGCCGGCGTGCGCGGGCCTTTCGAAGTCCGGAGGAATCCGTGAACCAGATGCGTGTGGTCGCCGCCGATGCCCTCCGCCTGATTGAGGCCCTGATCACTGCCGCGACGTTGCCCGACAAGGAGCTGATCGCGCGCATTCGCGAAATCGCGGCGCCGGTGAGCCCGGCCGATGATGCGACGGTGGAGATCTGCCTGTGTGCGGCGCTCTACTTCCCCTTCGAAGACGGCCGCGTCGGCGGCCGCATCGTTCGCGGCCATCGCCACGGCGATTGCTTTCTGTCGGCGAGTAGCATCAAGGCAATCGAGGATCCGCGCGCCGGCCTGCAGGGGTTCCTGACGACGCGCAACCGCTTCGTCGATCGCGCGGAGGGGTTTCGGCTGCAGATTGCCGCCGGCATTCAGTCGGCCGATCGGATGAACTACCGGAACGGCAAGCTGTATTCGGAAGATCTGTACTGACCACGGAGTCGCCATGGGAGATCGCAAGGCCCCGACACCACCGCCCGCCGATGCGCGCCGGCCCGCGGCGCCGCCCGCACAACCGCGCCATGAACTGTCAAAGGCCGTGCCCTTCGACTGGCCGGCCGCCTTCGAGGCGCAGTTGTCGCGCCTGGTCGGGATCCTGAGCGTGCGGCCGCTGCCGTTCGGCCGCGAGGCGGACCTCCACGATGAGATCGAAGCGCGCTGCCATCTCGCCGGCATCGCCGCCAGACGCGAATACCAGTTGGGCAAGGCGTTCGGCCGGCTGGACCTGTTCATCCCGAGCGGCGTCGACGCCGGCGATCCGGGCGTTGCGATCGAGCTGAAGGCCGACGGCGGCCCGTCGGCCGTGCTGCGCCAACTCCTCCGCTACGCCGACTCGCCCGAGGTCGGCGCGCTGCTCCTCGTCACCTCGCGCGCAACCTTGCGCGGCGGGTTGCCGCCGACGTTGAATGACAAGCCGCTGCGCGTGTATTGTGCGTGGCGCGATGGCCTCCGCTGACGCCGAGCCCGACATCGTCACGATCGACAACTGCACGCACGGCGGCCCGGATGGCTTTCGCGCGGACTGGCAGCTCGTGAGCGGGCCCGCGGACGATGCGCCGGAATTCGTCTGGCGCGTGAAGCTGACGTGCGGCCTGTGTGGCGGGGTCTTCGCGCCGGATCCGATTCGCGGCGTGCGCTTCGATCACGAGACCGGGTCCTGGATCTTGCACGCGCAACCGTTGCCGGCCTCCGCGGTCGTTCCCACGCCGCCGCCCATTCACTGAGTGCCGCGCCACCGTCGACGCCGATCACCGAAGACGTTCGGGACGCTCCGCCGCACGGACCGCGGGTGGTGGGCGCTCGACGCGGATCCGCACATCCACATCCGCGCGAAGCGCGTGTTCGGGAAGCTGGCCGACGCGCAAGCGAACGTATTGGTCCTGTCGCCGTCTCCGGAGACCGCGGCCGATCTCGAGTGGTTCCTGACGCGCTACCCGATGCAGATGGCGCCCGCCGATCGGCGCGTGCTGACCGTGCAGGCGCAAGCGCACCGGGATCTCCTGCAGACGCTCGACGATCTGATCGATCCCAATTACGTGCCGGTCGCCGTGGCCATGGCGCTGCCCGGCCGGTCGTATCAGCTCCGCGAGAGCGAGATCTACCTTCGCGCCGGCGGGCTGCTCGTGGCCGACGTCGTCGGGCTGGGCAAGACGGCGACGGCGATCATCAGCTTTCTGGATCCGCGGACGCGGCCGGCCGTCGTCGTATGCTTGGCGCACCTGCCGAAGCAATGGGAGAAGCAGATCGCGAAGTTCGCCCCGGCGCTGCGCGTCCATCGCATCGGCCAATCGACGCCGTACGCGCTGCCCCTCGTCGACGGCCGCGGGCCCGACGTCGTGATCCTGAGCTATCACAAGCTGGACGGGTGGGCGAAGGTGTTGTCGAGCTACGGGCAGAGCATCGTGTTCGACGAAGCGCAAGAACTCCGGCACAGCGACACGAACCGGTATCGGGCCGCGCGCGCGATCGCTGACGCGGTGAAGTTCCGGCTGGGCCTGTCGGCGACGCCGATTTACAACTATGGCGGTGAGATCTTCAACGTGCTCGACATGATCCGGCCGGGCGCGCTCGGCACGCGGACGGAGTTTCTGCGAGAGTGGTGCACGGAGGCCCGCGGCGGCGAGAAAGCGATCCTCAAAGACCCGCAGGCCTTCGGGGCGTGGGCCCGCGATCAATTCCTGATTGTTCGCCACACGCGCAAGGAAGTCGGCCGCGAGCTGCCGCCCATCCAACGGATCCCGCATACGGTCGATACGGATCCGGCCGCACTGTCGGCGGTGCAGGGCCGCGCGGCCGAGATGGCCCGGATCATCCTCGGCCAGGTCGCGGCGACCGACGGCGATCGCCTGCAGGCCAACGCACAGTTGAACGCGCTGCTCCGGCAGGCCACCGGCGTGGCCAAGGCGCCGTACGTCGCGGAATTCGTGCGGCTCCTGATCGAGGCGGGCGAGACGGTCCTGCTCTTCGGCTGGCACCGGGCGGTGTATGACATCTGGGTCGAGAAGCTGAAGGACTTGGCGCCGCTGCTGTACACGGGCACGGAGAGCCCCGCGGCGAAGGCCGAGGCCGAGCGCCTGTTCGTGACCGGCCAGCGCCGGCTGCTGATCATGTCGTTGCGCTCGGGCGCCGGCGTCGACGGACTGCAGGAGGTCTGCCGCGTGGTGGTCTTCGGCGAGCTGGACTGGTCGCCCGGCGTCCATGAGCAGTGCATCGGTCGTGTCGCGCGCGACGGCCAGGACGATCCGACGCTCGCCTACTTCCTCGTGAGCGACGAAGGCAGCGATCCGTCGGTGGCGGAAACGCTCGGGCTCAAGCGCGCGCAGGTCGAGGGCATCCGCGATCCGCAGAAGGCCGATCTGCCGGACCAGATCGACCCGCACGCGGCGCGGAAACTGGCGGCCGATTACCTCGCGCAGCTCACGAAGCGGCGCCGGCGCACTTGATTGTTGGGCGAGCGTTGACGGATACTGGCGCCCAACATTGGGGTCGTGCCCCATTCATGGCCACCACCGACCAGAAGCGCCCGCGCGAATCACCGCCGACCGCGGAAGCCGTCGCCGAACGGACGCGCGCCGAGCGCGCCATGTTGCTCGTGCGCGCGGGCAAGTACCGCGCGGCCGTCGCCGAACTCTTCAATCTGCCGATCCCAGAGGAGCGGCCGCCGGCGCTGAGTGCGAAGACGGTGCAGCGGCTGCGTCTCGAGCGCGAAGGCGCGGCCTATGCGGTCGAGCAAGCGAAGCAGGTTGAGGAGGCCCAGCAGGAGGAGCGGTTCGCGAACGAGCTGTTCCGCGCGAAGCTGGCGACGCATGGCGGCGTTCTCTTTCCCGGCGACGAATAACCCGACAGGAGCGTCCCCCATGGCGAAGGCCCCCCAGACCAAAGAGATCACGTCACGCAAACCGGTGCGGTCGCCCGCGCCCGCACGGCCGACGCCGAAGACCGGCACGGTGGTCACGAAATAATGGCGGCGTGGCGTACGCGCGCGGCGCTCCTGGACCGGACCGAGATCGCCGCCAAGCAAGCGGTGAAGGACCGCGGCTTGACGATCAACGTCTATCGCGTCCCGGGCGGGTACGAGGCCCGCGAGGTCGCGCTCGGGGCGCCGGCCTGCTCGAACGAGTTCCTGCGGACGTTCCGGCCGGACCCGCCACCGGCCCCGCCGGCGAGACCCAGCCCGCCGGCGCCCCAGACCCCAGCCGCCCCGCCGCCGACGTTGCCAGCGGCCGCGGAGGTTTCCCAGCCGGCCGCCGGCCCGCTGCCGCCCTGCCCGCAATGCGGCGACGTGACCGGGACGTGCGGCCATACGATCTCTACCGGGCCGCCTGACGGCCCCACGCCGGCGCCGCACCAGACCCAGACGCCGGCCGCTGATCCGCCCGCCGCGCCGGCACGTCCGGCCGCGGCCGACAAACCGCCGCGCACCCCAGCGCCCGGCCCGAAGAGGGTCAAGTGAACACACCCGAACAGCAGGCCGCCATCCGTGCGCGCCATGAGTTCCTCATGGCCGAACGCGCCCCGCTGGCGGCCCGACTGGAAGAGATCCGCATCGAGTCCGAATCCCTGAAAAGCCAGTGCAGCCATCCGAGCTTGCCGACGCGCGGCGAGTTCGAAGAGCACATGGATATCTGTCCGGACTGCGGCCACACCTCGTATCTCTACAAGATTTAGGGCATGTGGCTCGGCTTTCGGTTCACGTCGGCGCGGCCCCGGCCGACGTTCTGTCGCAATCCCGAATGCTCCGATCTGGTGCCGGTCCGGCGCGCGCTGCCGCGCTGGGAGCTGTGCCCGTCGTGTCGGCTGGCGTACACCCGCGGCGCCCTCGTCGCCGGGGCGATTGGCTTTCTCGTGACGCTCGTCGCGAAGCTGCTGGGATAAGCCATGCCCGTCCAGGTCGACCCCGGCACGAAGATCCAGATCTCGATGGCCATCTTGCGGACGCTGCAGGACGCGGTGATGGCCAACGAAGATCACGTCGTCGTCGCCAGCATCGAACACGATGAGGCCACGGGCTACGTCGTGCTCGCGGTCGAGCGGACGCCGAACACCCAGCCCGAACCCGAGCGGTGAGCGCCTTTCAGCCACCGGCGGTCGCGCGGCCGCCCCGAGCCTACATCGCGCGGCGCGTGCTGCTCGCGGCCGAGCTGATCCGGATCCTGTCGGGCCCGGAGACCTGGACGATCGAAACGATCAGTCGCGCGTTCGCGGCTGCGGGGTGGCCACAGAGCGCTGTCCGCCGGGGGATCGATCGGCTAGTCGCGAGCGGCGCCCTCCAACCGTTCGACGCCAAGCACACCCAAGTGCCCCTGCGTCTGACGGCCGGCGTCGCGGCCGCGGGCATCGCGCCGGCGGTGGAGGCACTGGCCGCCCAGCCGGATCCGTTGGTCGTGACGCGGAGCGAGCTGACGCGCCGGCTGATGCTCCATGCCTTCTGTGTCCCCGATGAGCACGATCTCGCGCGGCTCGTGCGCGCGGTGCGTGACAGCGGCAGTGCAACGGCAGTAGAATCACGCGCCGTCGTCGCGGCGCTCGATGAGCTGGTCCGGAGTGGCCAGGTGCGCGTGCGGACGATCGGCCGAGAGCGGTTCTGGCGCCGCACACCTCCCGAGGCCCGATGAGCGACTCCTACATCCTCAGCACGGTCGATCTCGATGAGCATGTCGTCGGCGTGCAGCGCTTTGGCAGCGGGCCGCCCGGGCCCGGGTGGTATGCGTGTCGCGGCTTCCGCACTAGCGGCGCGGTCGACCTGCCGATCGGGCCGTGTGAAGACTTCGCCGCGCTGCGCATCGCCTATCGCTGGTATCAGATCACGCACGCGCCCGAGTACTGCGCCCTGCCGCTCGTTGAGGGGTTCGAGCCCATGTGGCTGGAGGCCATCCACGCCGGACCCCTCAACGCCGCGGCTCGGGAAGTTCGGCTCTTTCACCCGCTC
>Ga0070689_100002364_pt1 | contig 12291 bp, 2 predicted proteins | sample KBSS23HmetaG_FD_64669 | JGI IMG/M metagenome (GOLD analysis project Ga0070689, IMG submission 64669) | Switchgrass rhizosphere microbial communities from Kellogg Biological Station, Michigan, USA - KBS S2-3H metaG | ecosystem: Host-associated > Plants > Roots > Rhizosphere ... | reverse complement strand
ATCCCGGGCCGCGCGCTCAGCCGCGAAGAGGTCTACGTCGAGGAGTTTGTGTTCCTGTCGGCCGACGTGATGTCCGCGCTGCAAGCCCTGGTGCGTCAGCATCAGTTGACGATCAACACCGTCTTGCAGGGGGCGTGGGCGCTCTTGTTGAGCAGGTACAGCGGCGAGCTCGACGTGGTCTTCGGTGCGGTCATGGCGGGTCGCCCGCCGGCTCTGCCCGGCGTCGAGTCGGTGGTCGGCCTGTTTATTAACAACCTCCCGGCGCGCATCCGAATCTCCCCCAAGCAGCCGGTCATCAGTTGGCTGCAGGAGGTGCAGGCGCAGCAGGCGGACGCGCGACACTATGAGTACAGTCCGCTGTCACAGGTGCAGACGTGGAGCGAAGTGCCGAGCGGCAGCAGGTTATTTGACAGCATCGTCTCATTCCAGAACTTCCCCGTCAGCGATTCTCTGATTCGTGCGGGCCAGGAGTTTGAAAGCATTCATACCGTCGAGACGGGGACGTATCCGCTGACGCTGATGGTTTCGGCAGGAGACGAGCTGGTCATCCCCATCAGGTATGACCGCCGCTTCTTCGACACCCCGACCGCCGAGCGCATGGCGGGGCACCTGCGGACACTGCTCGAAGCCATCGTCGCCGACCCGCATCGCCCTCTCCGTGACCTCCCGCTGCTGACCGGGGGCGAGCGTCAACTTTTTCTTTCCGATTGGAACCACACCCCCGTCCCCCCGCCGCCACCGCTCTGCGTTCATCAACTTTTCGAGGCGCAGGCGGCCGCCACCCCCGAGGCCACGGCGCTGGTCGCAGACGGCCTCTCCTTTTCCTATGCTGAACTGGACGCGCGCTCTAACCGCCTCGCACGCTACCTGCGCACCTTTGGCGTCGGCCCGGAAGTGGCCGTCGGCCTCTGCCTCCCGCGCGGCGCTGACCTTATCGTCTCGCTGCTCGGAGTGCTAAAGGCCGGCGGCGCTTATCTGCCGCTCGATCCTGAGTACCCGCTGGAGCGCCTCTCCTTCATGCTCGAAGATGCAGGCGTGCCGGTGTTGCTGACGACGCGTGAGCTGCTCGATGCGCTGCCCGCCTATCAAGGGCAGGTCATCTGCCTGGACGAGGAGGCCGATGTCATCGCCGCGGAGGATGCCAGCACGCCGGAGAACCTGACGGTGAGCGACAACCTGGCTTACGTCATTTACACGTCGGGCTCGACCGGCAGACCGAAAGGGGCGGCCATCACGCACCGCGGCGTCGTGCGGCTGGCGCGCGGCGGCTTCGCGGAGATGGGGCCCGGGGAGGTCTTCCTGCAACTGGCGCCGATTTCCTTCGACGCTTCGACCTTCGAGGTTTGGGGCAGCCTGCTCAACGGAGCGCGGTTGGTGGTGGCGTCATCGGCGCGGCCGACGCCTGCGGAGTTGGGGGAGTTGATCCGGCGCGAAGGGGTGACGACGATGTGGCTGACGGCTGGCTTCTTCCACCTGATGGTGGACGAGCGCGCCGAGGAGTTACGTGGGCTGCGGCAGTTGCTGGCGGGCGGCGACGTACTGTCGCCGCCGCACGTGGAGAAGTTCAAGCGAGAGGTGGGCGGGTGCCGGCTCATCAACGGTTACGGCCCGACCGAGGCGACAACCTTCACCTGCTGCTACGAGGTGGGCGAGGAGGCGACGGAGTGGTGGACGGTGCCCATCGGTTACCCGATTGGAAGTACAGAGGTCTACATCCTGGACAGAGAGTTGGAGCTGGTGCCCGAAGGAGTCTGGGGCGAACTCTACATCGGCGGCGCGGGGCTGGCGCGCGGCTACGTCAACCGCCCCGCGCTGACGGGGGAGCGGTTCGTGCCGCATCCGTTCGGGGCGGAGGGCGGAGAGCGGCTCTACCGGAGCGGGGACGTGGTGCGGTGGATGCGGAACGGGGTGGTGGAGTTCAAGGGGCGAGCGGACGGGCAGGTTAAAGTGCGCGGCTACCGGATTGAAGTCGGCGAGGTCGAGCAGGTCATCTCACGCCACCCCGTCGTGCAGGACGTGATAGTTCTGGCGCGCGAGGAGAGAGAGGGGGAGGGCAAGCAACTCTTCGCCTACGTCGTTGCCGGCGATTCGCAGGGCGTCACCCCGAAGGAGTTACGCGCCTATGTCAAAGAGCGTCTGCCGGAGTATATGGTGCCGGCGGCCTTCATGCTCCTCGACAGGTTCCCGCTAACGCCCAACGGCAAAGTGGATGCGCAGGCGTTGCCGTCGCCCGGGGCGACGAACGGCGAGCCGGGGCAGACCTACGAAGCCCCGCGCAACCCCGTCGAGGAGACTATTGCGCTCATCTGGTCGGAGCTGCTCCACGTCGAGCGCATCGGCGTGAACGACAACTTCTTCGAGCTCGGCGGCCACTCCATCTTCGTCATTCAACTCTTATCCCGACTAAACAAGACTTTCGGCCTGGACTTGCCGTTGCGTGTCATCTACGACCAGGCGACGCTCGCCGAACTCGCGCTGGCGGTTATCGAGAAACAGGCCGAGCAGGCGGACGACGCTGAGTTGAGAAAGTTGTTGGCTGAACTGGAAGACATCTCTGACGACGAGGCGCAGAAGATGTTGGCCGCAGACCCGACGACTTTTTGACGCGCGCCCGCCGCCCATCAGCGAGTCGGAAAAATCCACACCCATCACACCCACTGCCGAAGTGGTCGAAGAGATTCAAGAGATGACTAATCTATCTACACGCCTAAATGCACTCTCGCCGGAAAAGCTCGCGCTGCTCTCGAAGCGACTCAAAGAACGTGGCGGTCAGACGCCGGAGAAACAGGTGATTACGCGCCGTGCCGGCTCCGGCACGTACCCTCTGTCGCTGGCGCAGCAGCGCCTGCGGTTTCTCCACCAGTTGCAGCCCGACAGCTACTACTACAACACGGCCGGGGCGATGAGGCTGAAGGGACACCTCGACCTCACGGCGCTGCGGCGGACGCTGAGCGAGATCGTGCGCCGGCACGACGTGCTGCGTGCGACCTTCCCCATTCTGGATGGGGTGCCGGTTCAAATCATTGGCCGGGTGGAGCCGCAGGCATTGCCGCTGACCGATCTGAGCGACATGCCCGCGGGGGAGCGGGAGGGTGTCGCCACGCGGCTGATTAACGAAGAGTCGCAATGGCCTTTCGACCTCGCGAGCGGCCCGCTCCTGCGCACGACCCTCGTGCGCCTTGGCGAGGACGAGCACGTGCTGCTGGTCGTCATGCATCACATCGTCTCGGACGGATGGTCGGTCGGCATTTTTCTGCGCGAGCTGACCACGCTCTATAACGCCTTCTCGCAAAACCTGCCCTCGCCGCTGCCCGAACTCTCCATCCAGTACGGCGACTATGCCGCATGGCAGGAGCAGTGGCTCAACGAAGAGGTGTTGAATGAGCAACTGGCCTTCTGGAAGCGCCAGCTCAAGGAGAGCAACGCCACGCTGAACCTGCCCTTCGACCGCCTGCGCGCCTCGGCACCGACGGGCCAGGCCGGCGCTGAGTCGTGCGAACTCGCCCCGGATGTGGTGCGGGCGCTCGAAGCCCTGAGCCGCCAGGAGGACGTGACGCTCTTCACGACGCTGCTGGCCGCCTTCTACGTCCTGCTCCATCGCTACACAGGGCAGGAGGACATCAACGTCGGCTCCCCCCTCGCCGGGCGCGGCCGAGTCGAGACCGAGGAACTGATCGGGTTTTTCATCAACAGCCTGGTCTTCCGCGGCGACCTCTCAGGCAACCCCAGCTTCCGGGCGCTGCTCCGCCGCGTGCGTGAGACGGTGCTCGACGCGCAGGGTAATCAGGACATCCCCTTTGAGAAGATCGTCGAGGCGCTCCAACCCGAACGGAGCCTCCTGCGGACGCCGCTCTTTCAGGCCGTGTTCTCGATGGAGAACCTGCCGGCCGTTGGCCTCGACTTCCACGGGTTGACGGTGGCCGCGTTTCCTCTCGCCGAAGAGACCACCGAGTTTGATCTGAAACTTTCAATATCCGGGCAGGGCGAGCGCCTGACGAGCAGGCTCACGTGCAGCGCCGACCTGTTCGACGCCGCCAGCGTCAAACGCCTGCTCGGCCATTTTCACACGCTGCTCGAAAGCGTCTGCAAAACCCCGGATCAATCAATCGCGTTTCTCCCGCTAATGCGGCCTGACGAGGAGCGCCGGTTGCTCGAGTTGAACAACACGCGCGTCGGTTATCTGCACCGCCCCGTGCACGAGCTGTTCGAGGCGCAGGTGGAGAGGACACCCGACGCGTCTGCCCTCGTCTTCGAGAGGGAGCGGTTGACGTACCGCGATCTGAACGCGCGCGCTAACCGGCTGGCGCGCTACCTGCGGACGGTCGCGGGCGTCAGGCCTGAGACGCGCGTGGGCATCTGCCTGGAGCGTTCAGTCGAGATGATCGTCGGCCTGCTGGCCGTCCTCAAGGCCGGCGGGGCATACGTTCCGCTCGACCCTGCATACCCGCAAGACAGGCTCACTTACATGCTGGCCGACGCCGACCTGAAGGCGCTGCTCACGGACAGCCGGTCGGCGGGAAGCTTGCCCGCACATGGTGGAGAGATACACCGCCTCGACGCCCTGGCCGAGCGGCTTGCCCTCGAAGACGACTCCAACCTGACGGAGGCTCCGGCAGCCACGAATCTGGCTTACATCATTTATACCTCCGGCTCGACGGGCAGGCCGAAAGGCGTGATGGTGCAGCACGGCGGCATCTGCAACCTGGCCGCGGCGCAGATACGCGACTTCGAGATTAGGCCCGAAAGTCGCGTCCTTCAGTTTGCATCTTTCAGCTTCGACGCCTCCGTCTCGGAGGTCTTCACGACGTTAATCGCCGGGGCGACGCTCTACCTCGCGCCCCAGGAAGCGCTGCTGCCGGGCGAGCCGCTACTCAGCACTTTGCGGCAACACGCCATCAGCGTCGTGACGCTGCCGCCTTCGGCTTTGGCCGTGATGTCGGCCGCAGATCTCCCTGCGTTGCGCACGGTGGTCACCGCAGGGGAGGCGTGCGCGCCCGACATCGTAGCGCGCTGGGCGGAAGGCCGCCTGTGTCTCAACGCGTACGGCCCGACGGAGAACACCGTCTGCGCGACGATGAACACGCGCGCGGCGGCCGGCGCGAAGGCGCACATCGGCACGCCCATAGACAACACGCAAATTTATCTGCTGGATAAGAATTTTCTGCCCGTGCCGTTCGGGGTCGCCGGTGAGTTGTACATCGGCAGCGTCGGCCTGGCGCGCGGCTACTGGCGCCAGCCGGCTCTCACCGCCGAACGCTTCATCCCGAATCCTTTCAGCGGGGAGCCGGGCGCACGCCTCTACCGGACAGGCGACCTCGCGCGCCGCCTACCGGACGGGAACGTCGATTTCCTCGGCCGGGTCGATCATCAGGTGAAGGTGCGCGGCTTCCGTATCGAGCCGGGCGAGATCGAGGCGACGCTGAACCAGCACCCCTGCGTGCAGAATAATGCCGTCGTCGCTTACATGGACGAGGCGGGAAACAAACGGCTGGTGGCGTACGTGGTCGCGGGCCGGCCTGAGACGCCGACCGGCGCGGGCGCCCCGTCGGCGGGCATCGAATTCTGGCCTTCGGTCGCAGAATACTTCGTCTATGACGAGGTTATCTATTACGCGATGACGAACGACGAGCGGCGAAACGACAGCTACCGCGTCGCAATCAACCGCGCCGTCAAGGACAAGGTGGTGCTCGATATCGGCACGGGCGCGGACGCGATTCTGGCGCGACTCTGTGTCGAGGCGGGTGCCCGTAAGGTCTACGCCATCGAACTCCTCGACACGACCTACCAGCGCGCAAAGTCCTTAATCAAGCGGTTGGGCCTTCAGAACAGGATTATCTTAATTCACGGTGACGCGAGGAACGTTAAGCTGCCTGAGCAGGTTGACGTGTGCGTCTCGGAGATCGTCGGCGCGATAGGCGGCTCGGAGGGCGCCGCCGTCATCATCAACGACGCCCAGCGTTTTCTCAAACCGTTCGGGGAGATGATCCCGCAAAGAAGCGTCACGAAGTTCGCCGCCATAACCCTGCCCGAAGACCTTCTGTGCAACCCCGGCTTCACCCCCGTCCCGCGGAACTACACGGAGAAGATTTTCGACCAGGTCGGCTACAAATTCGACCTCAGGGTCTGCCTGAAGAACTTCCCGAAGTCGCACCTCATGTCGGAGGCCGGAATTTTTGAAGACCTCGACTTCACGCGTCACATCGAGCCGGAATACGCGTACCGGATGAAGCTCCCGGTTCGCCGCAGCGGCAGGTTGCAGGGCTTTCTGGTTTGGCTCACGTTACAGCTCGCGTCCGGCGAGTCGCTCGATATCCTCGACCACGAATACTGCTGGCTGCCCATCTATCTACCAGCCTTCTACCCCGGCGTCGAGGCGCGGGAAGGCGACGTGATAGAGGTCGAGGCGAGTGGCTGTTTGAGCGACAACGGCTTGAACCCCGACTACCGCCTCAAGGGCAGGCTGGTCCGGAAGGACGGCGAAACGATAAGTTTCGATTACGAGACTTTTCATCATCAGGCGGGGTACAAAAAAGACGCTTTCTATGCAGCGCTGTTCGCCGGCGATGCGGTGCCGCTGAAGGAGGACAGGAGCGCGGCCGTCACCGTCGAGGCGCTGAAGGGACACCTGCGGACGCACCTGCCAGAATTCATGATTCCGGCCTCCTTCATCTTCCTCGACTCGCTCCCGCTCACCTCCAACGGTAAGGTCAACCGCCACGCGCTGCCTTCCCCCTCATCGACTCAACGCTCCGGCGCCGTGAGCGTACAGCCGCGCACCCCAACGCAGGAACTGCTCGCTGGCATCTGGGCTGACGTGCTCAAGGTGGGAGAGGTGGGTCTCAGTGATGACTTTTTTGAGCTGGGCGGTCACTCGCTGCTGGCGACGCAGGTGGTCTCGCGGATTCGCGAGATATTCGGCGTCGAGATAGCCCTGCGCGAGCTGTTCAAGCGGCGGACGGTGGAGGCCTTGGCCGAGGCGTTGACGGCGGCCGCCGAGGGCGCGGGAGAGCGGTCAGCGGCGCACCTCCTGCGACCGGCGGAGAGGAAGGACGGAGACCCCGTAGAACTCTCGTTCGCGCAGCAGCGTCTGTGGTTCCTCGACCGGCTGGAGCCGGGGAGCGGGTTCTACAACATCCCTGTGGCGCTGCGGCTGAAGGGGAAACTGGATGTGCCGGCGCTGGAACGGACTCTGAACGACATCGTCGCACGTCACGAGTCGCTGCGGACGAGGTTCGCGTCCGTCGAAGGCCAGCCCGTGCAGGTGATCGACCCGCCCGCCGCGCGCCCGCTACTCGTCCTCGACCTCTCGGCCCTCGCACCTGAACGGGCCGAGGCTGAGGCCGCCGCCCTGCGCGACGCAGAGGCCCGCCTCGGGTTCGACCTGGTCGAAGGGCCGTTGCTCCGCGTGAAGCTCGCGCGCCTGAGCGGCGACGAGCACCTGCTGCTGTTGACTATGCACCACATCATCGCCGATGGCTGGTCGATGAGCATCCTCGTGCGCGAAGTCGCCGCGCTCTACGAAGCACACCGCGGCGGGCCGGCGGCCGAGTTGCCGCCGCTAAGACTTCAGTATTCGGACTATGCGATCTGGCAGCGCCGCTATCTGAGCGGGGAAGTCCTTGAGGGGCAGTTAAGCTACTGGAGGGAGCAGTTCGCGGGCGCGCCGGCGGTGCTGGAGTTGCCGTCCGACCGGCCGCGCCCGCCCGTCCAGAGCTTCCGCGGCGCGGCGCTCTCCTTCCGGTGCGGCGCCGAGTTGAGCGAGACCGTCAGGGCGTGTGCGCGTCGCGAGGGCGTCACCACCTACATGCTGCTGCTCGCCGCTTTCAAAGTGCTCCTCCACCGCTACAGCGGGGAGAGCGACCTGATCGTCGGGACGCCGATAGCGAACCGCAACCGCGTGGAGGTCGAAGGACTGATCGGGTTCTTCGTTAACACGCTGGCGATGCGCACGCAGGTGGGCGGAGACCCGACGTTCCGCGAACTGCTGGGGCGCGTGCGAGAGGTAGTGCTCGGGGCTTACGCCCATCAGGAGGTCCCGTTCGAGCGGGTGGTCGAAGAGATCAATCCGGAGCGGGATTTAAGCCGCTCCCCCGTCTTCCAGGTGATGTTCACGTGGCAGAACGCCCCCGCCGAAGAGCTTGAGCTGGAGGGTATCAGGATCGGCTATGAGGCCGCGGCGACCGAGACGGTGAGGTGTGATCTGGCGATGACGCTGTGGGAGAGTGCGAGCGACGGGCAGATCGAAGGCGTGTTGGAGTACACCACGGACATGTTCGACGCGCAGCGGATCAAAACGATGAGCGAGCATTTCGTCACCCTGCTCGGAGACATCGTCACCGCGCCCGACCTGCCAATCTCAAGCCTGCGCCTGATGTCGGACGCCGAGACGCGTGACTTCGACCACCTCGATCTCTCCGCCTCCGACTTGAGCCGCGCGGAGCTGGAGGAAGTTTTGATGGACATCAAGGGTTCCCTTTACGGGGCGTAAGGACTGTCGCCAGGGCAGTATCGGGACAAAGGAGGCGTGCCGCCGGACGCGGTCCGCCTTCGGGTGAATGTGGGAGGATGAAAATGAACAACGAGCCTTTGTATCTCAGGCAGAACGTGCTCGTCGAGCCGCTGTTCAATCAGTGGTACGCGTGGCCTTATCTGATTTCGCCGGCGACGGCCGCGATGTACGTCGCCAACACGCATTTAAAGATCATGCGGTCGTTCGTCAACGCGCCGCAGATTCACGTCGCCGCGCTCAAGAATCCCGCCATGCGCGGCGGCCCCTTTATCAACTACGACGCGAGCAAGGCACCGGCCGTCAAGAGGCTGATCGAGGAGACGTGTAAAGAGCAGTCGCCCCTGTTGGAACTGGCCGACGCGATTCAGCAGATGAACGCGACCCTCGCGGCCGAGGGCGGCGGGTTCTCGCTCGAACCTCTCTACGAGAAAGTCCCCGAGCGGTTGAAGGGGTACGTCGAGCTGGTCTACGACTTGAACAATAACCCTTCGCTCCGCTTCATCGAGGGGCTGCTCTACCGGAGCCCGTACTATACGGAGCCAGCGCAGGCCGTCGCGCTCTCGCTCGTGGAGGCGGACGAACGCCCCTTCGCCCTCAGCACGCCTTACCTGGGCGACAGCGGGAAGCTTTACCTGAACATCCCCTTCCGCTCCCCGGCCCTCGACGAGCTGTTCAGGATGAAGACGGAGCCGCAGACGTTCGACTACATCAAGAAGGTGCTGGGGATCGCGGGGAAGGACGAGGAACTGTTCTCCTCCTTCTTCACCACACAGACCCCGCCGCCGTCGCCCCCGGCCTACGACGGCGACGACGTGAGAATCCGTTACTTCGGCCACGCCTGCATCCTCATCGAGTCCGCGGGCACGAGCGTCCTGTTCGACCCGATCATCAGCTACAAGTACGACAACGGCATCCAGCGTTACACCTACGCCGATCTGCCGGAGGTCATCGACTACGTGCTGATTACGCACAGCCATCAGGATCACTGCATGTTCGAGTCCTTGTTGCAGTTGCGCCATAAGATCAGGCACATCGTCGTGCCGTGCAGCAACGGCGGCGGGCTGGCCGACCCTTCCTTGAAGTTCATCCTCCAGCGCATCGGGTTTAAGAGCGTGCTGGAGATCGGCGAGATGGAGAGCCTCGACGTTGCCGGCGGCAGCATCATGGGCGTGCCCTTCATGGGCGAACACGCCGACCTGAACATCAGGTCGAAGCTCGCCTACCTCGTCAACCTCAAAGGCCGGCAGATCATGTGCGCAGCCGATTCCAACAACATCGAGCCGCGCCTTTACAGCCACATCCACACTTCGGTCGGCGACATTGACGTGCTGTTCCTGGGCATGGAGTGCGACGGGGGGCCGCTGACCTGGTTGTACGGCCCACTGCTGACGAATCCTCTGTCGAGGTCGATGGATCAGTCGAGGAGGCTGGACGGCTCAGACCACAGGAAGGGGATGGAGATCATCAACCAGCTCAACCCGGCGCAGGTTTATGTCTACGCGATGGGCCAGGAGCCCTGGCTGACGTTCCTCACCTCCATCCAGTACACGGACGAGTCGCGCCCCATCGTCGAGTCCAACAAGCTCGTAGCCGAATGCCGGGACCGCGGGATCACGTCCGAAAGGCTGTTCGGGCATAAAGAGGTAGTACTTCAGGCTCGGTAGACGCAGGGTGGTCCTTTCCCGAGGTCGATCGCAAGAGGCAGGCATGAACAATATCGAAACACTCCATCCCGTTTCACCCGTGCAGGAGGCCATGCTCCGCCGGGCGCATGACGAAAAGAGGTCGGGCGTTGACTCTGAACAGTTGAACTGTGCGCTCGAAGGTTTGTTGGACGTTCCAGCTTTCGAGCGCGCGTGGCACGAGGTCGCGGAAAGGAACGGCGTCCTGCGATCTTTCTTCGCGGGAAAGCGCGGACGCAGTCCGCAACAGGTGACTGTCAAGCTCGCTCTGCCGCTCGTACGACAGGACTGGCGCGCACAATCGGCCGTCGAGCAGGCGGAGGCGCTGGAGGCGCTGCTTCAGAAGGAGCGCAGCGTCGGTTTCGACCCGTACAGTCCCCCTTTGATGCGCCTGTTGCTCTGCCGCACCGGCGAAGAATCTTTCCAGCTCGTCTGGAGCTATCACCGCGCACTGCTTGATAGGCGAAGCGCGTTCCTGATCTTCGGTGAGGTGTTGCGCGCTTATGAAAAGTTCCGCTGCGCTGCTGATGCGCGCCCGCTGCGCGCGACACGCCCATACGCGGACTATATCGTCTGGTTGCGGCAGCAGGAGCAGGCGCAGGCCGAAGAGTTCTGGCGGCGGGAGTTGGCGGGGGATGCGCCGCCGACTCTGCTCGCGCCGGAGAGGACTGCGGGCGCGGAGTCCGACAACGCGTCGCATATCGTTGACGAGCAACTGCCGCTGTCGGAAACCAACGTCAGGGCTCTTGAAGATTTCACGCGGAAGCACAGGGTCTCTTTAAGCGCGATGCTGTTGGGTGCCTGGGCCTCTCTGTTGAGCCGGTACAGCCGGGAATCCGAGGTTCTGTTCGGGGTGACGGTGAGCGGCCGGGCCGTGGATCTGGAGGGGGTCAACTCGATGACGGGACCGTTCAGCCACACCTTGCCCGTGCGTGTCTTTGTTGATGGCGCGGCGCAGGTGCTTCCGTGGCTGAAAGAGCGCGAGGCGCAACTATCGCGACGTAAGAAGTATGAGTACAACTCGCTCGAACAGGTGTTCGGGTGGAGCGGCGCGGCCGACACCCCTGCGCCGCTGCAAAGCAATCTGATCTTAGACGGCGCGGCCGAAGACGAACCGTGTACGTGGCAGGTTAAGGGTTTAAAAATATCCGGCCTGCGTATCGTCGGCGGAGCGAACAGCCCTTTAACTCTTTGCATCTCGCGCGGGCCTGAAACGGCCCTCAGACTCAGTTACGACAGCCGTTACTTCGACGACCGTCTGCCGCAGCGTCTGCTGAGCCACCTCCGTACGCTGCTCGAAGGTATGGTAGAGCATCCGGAACGGCGCCTTTACGAACTGTCGTTGAATACTCCGGCGGAGCAGAAACAGATTCTCTACGGCTGGAACGAGACGGGGGACAGTTCGCTGCCGGGCGTGTGCCTGCACCAGCTCTTCGAGGCACAGGCGGCTCGCACGCCACACGCCCCGGCGCTGCGCTGCGGCGACACCTCGCTCAGCTATGCCCAACTCGACGCCCGCGCCACGACCCTCGCGCGCCGCCTGCGCGCGCTGGGCGCTTGCCCCGACACTTTCATGGGCCTGCTGCTGCGGCGGCGGGTCGAACTGGTGGTGGGGCTGCTGGCCGTGCTCAAGACGGGGGCGGCCTACCTGCCGCTGGAGCCGAGCTATCCGGTAGAGCGACTCTCCTTCATGCTGGGCGATGCAGGGGCGGGGCTGCTGCTGACCGAGCGCGGGCTGCTGGGGCTGGCCGGGGAATTGTGCGCGCGGGACGAGGATGGGAAGCCGCCGCGGCTCGTCTGTCTGGAGGACGAGGAGGAGGCGGAGGCCGGTGCGGATGAGGTGGTTGCGGGGGCCGCGGCCGCTTCCTCCAGCGCGGTTGGGGTGAGGGCTGGTGACGCGGCCTACGTCATCTACACCTCGGGTTCGACCGGGCGCCCCAAGGGGGTGGTCATCGAGCACGCCAGCGCCGTCAGCATGGTGTGCTGGGCCGGCGAGCACTTCGGTGCCGAGCGGCTGGCGGGCATGCTCTTCTCGACCTCGGTCAGCTTCGACCTCTCGGTCTTCGAGTTGTTCGCCCCGCTTGCGGTGGGCGGGCAGGT
>Ga0070689_100002358_pt1 | contig 12302 bp, 8 predicted proteins | sample KBSS23HmetaG_FD_64669 | JGI IMG/M metagenome (GOLD analysis project Ga0070689, IMG submission 64669) | Switchgrass rhizosphere microbial communities from Kellogg Biological Station, Michigan, USA - KBS S2-3H metaG | ecosystem: Host-associated > Plants > Roots > Rhizosphere ... | reverse complement strand
CTGCCGCTGGCCATGGTCGCGGGACTGCGCGCGATCGCAACCAGGTGCCTCGCACCGCTCGCCGTGCCCGTGGTCGCGCTCGCGGTCATGTTGCTCGAGAACACGCTGCGCCGCGGGTCGCCGATCAACTTCGGCTACGACAACGACGGCCAGGGTCCCCCGGGGGTGCTGCCATACACGGGGCTCGGCGGCTTCAGCTATCCGCTGCTGCTCGGCATCTACGGTCTGCTGCTGTCGCCGGGAGTCGGATTGCTCTTCTACGCGCCGGGCCTGTTCCTCGCCGGCATCGGCAAGGGGCCCGACGGACCGTTGCGCGCGACGATGCAGCTGTGGCTGTTGTTCCTGGTCGGGACCATCCTCGCCTATGCCAAGTGGTGGTGTTGGCACGGCATGGAGTACTTCGGACCGCGGTTCCTGCTGATGGGTTCGCTGCCGGCGAGTCTCCTGTTGGCGTGGCACGCGCTCCGCACCGACCTCTCGTTCCGCGCCAATGTGCTGACGCTCATCGGGCTGTGTTTCTCGTGCTACGTCGGCGCCAACGGCGCGGCGTTCCTGTTCCGCGGACTGCTCGGTGAACCGGCAATGGCCGCGGCCGACGGCGCGCCCTGCCTGTACGCGCCGGAGATGAGCGCGCTGGTCTACCCGTTCATCCGGCCGAGCATGCCGACGCCGCCGCAGTGGGCATATCTCGGGCTGATCGCCGTCGCGATGGCGGTCCTGGCGCTGCCGGTCGCCGTGCGCGCATCGCGGCAGACCCCGGCCGTGCTGCGGCGGTTCCGTGCGACCTGGTTCGCGGCCGCGGGCGCGAAGAGCCTGAATGCCCCGCTATTGCCGTTCCGCACGGGGCGAGTCTTGGCGCCACGGCAAGAGACGCGTCAGCAGTAGCACAGCGCGTCCTTGCGGCTGTCGGCGCCCGCACGGCAAGAAACGCGTCAGCAGTGGAACAGCGCGTCCGGCGCGGGCAGCGGTATCCTGCGTCGCGGTGGCAATGCCCGACCTCCACCGTGTCCTCGCCGCCGCCGCGCTCGCTGTCGGTGCCGGGATGCCGGCACAGGCGCCAGTGCCGCCGCCCGAAGCGCTCGCCGCCGCGCGCACGCGGTCGATCGACCTGCTGCTCGAGCAGATGCTCGCGCAGGACGGCGGGGATGCAGGCCGCACCGTCGCCCGGTTGCAGGAGCTTGCCGGCAGGGCCGCCGACGACGCGGCGACGCGCTGCGTGCTGCTCGGCGAGGCCTGCCGGCTGGCCGATCAGCGCGGCACGCCCGCGCTCGCCTGGCAGACGATCGACACGCTCGCGGCAGCGTTCGCGATCGATGGCGCGGCGCGCCGGCTGGCGTTGCTGCAGCGGCTTGCCGCGCCAGCCGGCGATGCGGCCGCCGCTGCGCTGCTGCCGCTCGCCGACACGCGCCGCGGCGCGCTCGAGGGCAATGGCGCCGACGGCGCCAAGGCGCTGCTGCGGGTAGCGGAGCAGGCGGCGTTCGCCGCCGGCGACCGCTGGCTCGGGGCCGCGGTGACCCGAATCGGCGGCGAGGCCGCGGCGTTCCGGGCCCTGCCCGCGCGCGCCCGGGTGGCGCCGTTCGTCGCCGCGCCCGAGACGCACCTCGACCTGCCCTTCGGCGAACTCGCGGCCGCCGCCGGTCTGCAGTGCGACGACGCCGAGCGCCGGCGGACGCTCGCCGACGTCGGCGCCGAGCGCTTGCTGGCGCTGTCCGCCGGCATCGCCGATCCGCTGACGGGCCGCGCCGTCCGCCGCGCGGCGCGGCAGCTCTTCGCCGCGCGCGCGCTGCACACCGACGATCCGGTGGCGCTCTCGTTGCTGTCGCGCCAGCTCACCGGCTGCGCGACGGCGCTGGCCGATCTCGACGGACTCACGCGTCTGCGCTTCCGCGAACGCGACGACCTGCGGCAGCTCGTCGTCACGCGCGGCCGCTGGCGCGTCGAGGACGGGCTGCTGCTCGGCGCGACCGAGACGACCGAGAACTTCGCCACCGTGCGCTACGCGTTCGCGGCGACGCGCTCGGTCGTGCTGCGCGGCGGCATCCGTTCACCCGCGGGACTCAACTTCAGGTTCGCGGCCGGCGATGCCAACGCGATCCTCAACTGGGAAGTCGCACCGCAGAACCACTTCTGGTGTTGCGGCGTCCAGCAGACGAACGCCCCGCCGGTGCTCGCCGCGGGCCGCGAGTACACGATCGCGCTGCACGCCGCCGGCGACGAGGTGCTGCTGTTCGTCGACGACGCGCTGTGCTTCCGGGCCAAGGGCCGCCTCGCCGGCACCGTCTGCCTCTACCCGGCCCTGGGCAGCGAGATCTTCGTCCGCGAGATCCTGGTCGACGGCGACCTCGAGGGTGCGGGCCCGGTGTCGGGTCCGCGCGGCGAACCGAAGTGACCCGCGCGCGGGCGCGAGCGGCAGACGCCGCCAGCCCGGTTCGGGTCGCGCGCGCAGAGCGTCAGATCGGGATGTCGTTGGCCCGCGCGAAGGCCGGATAGTCCGTGGCCGTGTTCTGGTCGTGCACGATGCGCCAGGCGCCCTGCTCGAGCCGCAGCACGTAGACCAGCCAGGAGGTCGTCAACGCCGCCGCGGGGTTGGCGCGGTAGGCGTACTTCACCAGCGCCATGCCCACGTCCCGACCGACGACTTTGTGCACGACTTCGCCTTCCCAGGTCCAGTCCCGCGACTGGAACCACTGTGCGTGGATCGCGACGGTTTCCGCCGGTGTCGTGAACGCGTGCCCGGTCTGCACGATGGTGTAGAGCGTGCTGCTGCGGGTGAGATGGTCTTCGAAGGCGGCCAGGTCGCGCCTGGCGATGGCGTCGAAGTGGGCCTGCAGGGCCGCATCGAAGTCGTGGTTCATGGCTGCAGATGAGTCCGCTCCCGCGGGCTAGCGTGAACCGAACACGCTCTGCGACGCGGCAGTCGTGACGGTGCACAGAGTCATGGCGACGGGAAGTGCGACGGGGAGGGCAAGGCGAGCTCGCAGCATGGTCGGATCCTCGAGCGGGATTCTAGCCACCGGCGACGGCGCTCCGCGGCACCGTACGCGCGCAATCGACGACCGCCTTGACGACCGCGTTGCACACGCGATCCTGCGGCGATGGCGCGACTCGATCCACGCCTCGAGGTGCTGCTCGACAACCTCGACCGCGCCTACCGCGGCCGCTCGTGGCACGGTACTTCTCTGCGCGGCACGCTGCGCGGGCTGCGGCCGGACGCGGCGCTGTGGCGGCCCGCCGCGGGGCGCAACCGCATCTGGGACTACCTGCTGCACGCCGCGTACTGGAAGTACGCAGTGCGGCGCAAGCTCGCGCCGTCGTCCCGGTCGTCGCCGCCGTTCCCACGACCGGGCAGCAACTTCCCGGCGCTGCCCGCGGTGCCAAACCAGCAGGCGCTCGCGCGCGACCTCGCGCTGCTCGACGAGCAGCACGAGCTGCTGCGCGCAGCGGTCGCCGCGCTCGAACCGTCGTCGCTGCTGCGGGCGCGCGGCAGTTGGCGCGTGCGCGACTACGTGCTCGGCGCCGCGGCGCACGACCTCTACCACGCGGGCCAGATCAACCTGCTGAAGCGGTTGCGCGGACGCTGAAGGTCAGCGCGTCGGCGGCGCGACCGTCGGGTCGGCAGTGCAGCTGCTCGCATTGCGCTGCGAAAGGAAATGGGACCCTCATCTTGTTAGTTGCCGGGTCGCGGTAGTCTGCGCGCCCGGTCCCAGAACTCGTTGCCCAAGTCGGCACAGAAGGCCTTCGTCAGGTCGCGCATGCGCTGGACCTTCGCCTCCAGCACGGCGTCGTGCTTCACGCGTTCGTCGACACGTTCGCGTTCGACGATCAGGTTGGCGAAGACCTCGGCCTTGTCTTCCTCCACACCCGTCGTCGAGTAGTAGTCGAGGAACCCGGGATACTGGTCGGTCAACAACGACGACGTCGGTACGTTCTGGGCGTTGATGCCGCCGTTGCCGTAGTGGTAGTCGCGCGGATTGAGCGCCAGCCACTGGGGGTCCTCGTAGAGTTGCCAGTCGTCGACCCAGTCGAGGTAGTGGAAGAACTCGTGGTGGAGCACTTTGCGCTGGTAGAGCCCGCACTCGGCGCCACAGGCGGCGTCGAGGTACAGCGTTGCGTGCTCGAAGTCCGGCACCGCACCGCGTGCCATGCCCGCGAATCTCAGGTCGACGGCGATCACGACGCGCTCCAGCCGCATGCGCCTCACCAGGGATGGCGGGTAGAGCCCGAACTCGGCAGTGAGCATGGCGACGTACGGCGCCAGCACCCTCGCGTCCGCCGGCTTGCCGTCGATCACGCCGTGCGTGGTCGCGACCGGGAAGTGGGCATCCTTCGTGACGACCTGCAGGGAGAAGGTGCGCGCCAGTTCAGCCAATGCGTCGGCGACCGGGATCGCCTTGGGGTCGGAGCCGGGCTTCTGCCGCGCGCCGATCGCTGTCAGCAGGACTGGAAACGCTACGGCGAGCGCAATCACCAGGACTGCGACCGCAGCAGCGGTCCGGCGGCCGGACGGCGTCGCGTGGGTGGACACGAACGCGCATGGTAACCGGGGGACAGGCTCCGGCTCCCAGTGGCGGCGCGCGCACAATGACGCGACCGGCGTGGTTGCCGCGGCACCCGCGCTCGCGGAGAGAACGCTGAGGCGCGCAGTTCGGTTAGTGATTGCCGACGACGGCCCTGCCGGCGTTGGAGGTGATGAACCCGAGAGCATTGGCGCTTTGCGCCTGCCCGAAGCCCTGCACGTACACCGACAGGCCGGCCAGCGACGGGGAGTTCGGGACCGACAGCTGCCAGGTACCGTTGCTCACGAGCACCGTGAACAGATCGGCCGACACCAGCAGGCTGCATCCCGGCATGCCGAGGCCGGCCAGTGCAAACGGCAGCGGTGGCACGCCGGCGACGCCGAAGCCGACCAGGTTGCTGAGCCCCATCAGGCCGATGACCAACGACGAAGGAGTATTGCTGAACGTGATGGTGAAACTGCTGCCGAGTACCGGTGGGTTGGCGCTGACGGCCATCGTCTGGCCGCCGGCACCGTTCGGGCAGCCGGCGCCGAAGCTCGCGAACGTGGCCGCAATGCCGCCGGCGACGATCGAGCCGATGGTGCCGGCGAAGTTGGTGGGCGAGTTGGGCTGCGCGGCGCCGTTGCGGTTGATCGAGCTCGTGCCGTTGCTCGGCAGCACGCCGAACGTCACGTCGTCGCCGCCCGTGTAGGTGAGCGTGTCGCCGCTCGGATTGAAGAAGCCCGCGGGCATGATGTAGTCGGGCGCTGGCGCACCGGGCAGGGCAGCGAACGCAGCCGTCCCAATCAGGAAGCGATGGTTCGCGGTGTTCGCACTCGGCAGGTTGACCGGGAAGTTGAAGACGTGGGCGTTGCTCGACACGCTCTCCAACGACAGGTGCTCTTCGTCGTTGTCCGTGTTGAACCACTCGATGAACTGCACCGAGCCGTCGGGCGTCGAGAAGATCTCGACGATCTCCCATTTGTGCGCGTCGAACGGCGCCGACGGGGGGCGCCCGAATGACAGCAGGCACGGTGCGAACAGGGAAAGGACGAGACGGGAATGAATGGTCGGGCAGCAGTTCATTGGCGAGGATCCGCGGCGAGGCCAGCCGGCCGCGGCGGACACAATGAACACACCACGAGAGACAATGACGTGCAACCCCCCTGTCATTGGCGTGATGTGTAGTGCGCAATCGGGCGCAACGGCATTACGGAGCACGCGACTCGTCGCGAACGCGGGCGAAGGCTTGGCGCGCGAGCTCTACAGGATGTCGAGGATGCCGGCGGCGCCGTCGGTCAACGTCTCGACCGCCGCGCGGTAGTTCAGCGAGTAGGCGAAGCGCGCGTTCCACGGCAGCGGGTCGCGATCGCAGACGCCGCCGATCGCCACGGCGGCGAACGCGCGCGTCAGCGGCGTCAGGTGCTGGTCGGCCAGCATCGTCAGCAGCGGATCGAGGCAGCGGCGGTCGCCGATCTGACCGACGGCCATCGCGATCGCCGACAGGCGCGCGAGGCCGCCGTCGAGGTCACCGAGCATGCCCGTGAGTTCTTGGACGACGCTGCCGTCGCCGAGGCAACCGAGCGCGGTCGCGACCTGCACCATGACCTGCGGGCGCCGCAGGCTCTTCTGCAGCAACGCGCGCAGGTCGGTCGCCGCGCGCTGCTCGCCGAGCAGGGCGAGTGCGATCGCGAACTGGCCCACGACCTCGTCGCGCGCTTCATAGGTGTGCAACAGGTCGCGCAGCCGGTCGCCGGCGTTGGGGACCCGGCACATGCCGATCGCGACCGCGGTGCCGCCGAGCGCGCTCGGGTTCTTGACGTCTTCGAGCACGGCGACCAGCGCACGGCCGACCTCCTGGTCGGGATCGAAGTTCGCCCCCGTGTTCTGGGTATCGCGCCAGCGTGAGTGCACCAGGGACGCCAGTGCGATCGCGACCCAGGGCTTCTCGAGCGAGCGGTTCGCCGCGTCGAGTTCGCGCAGCAGCGCAGCGCGGGCCAGCTCGCCGCCCTGGCGGCCGAGCGCGAGCACGGCGAAGTAGCGCGTCTGCTGGTCCTTGTGCTCGCGGTAGACGCGCAGCAGCAGCTCGGCGATCGCCGCGTCCGGCGAGTTGGCGTCGTTCCAGGGCCGCGCCAGTTCGCCGAGCGCGAGCGCGCACGACTGGTGCAGGTGCAGGTTGGTGCGGCCGTTCTCGGCGCGCTTGGTTTCGAGCGACGCCGCGAGCTCGGCACGGAACAGCCCGCGGAAGCGGTCGGCACGCGCATCCTCGCGGCCGAGCAGGTGGGCGATCGCCAGCGGAACGTGCGCCTGCAGCAGCTGGTCGCCCGGGCCCAGGTCGCGCCGGTAGAACGCCTCGAGGCCGTCGACGACCGGTCCGAGCTGTTGCGGATCGAAGGCGCCGGAGCGCGCCTGCGCCAGCGCGGCGACGACGGCGACGGTCAGGTTGCGCTGCGTCGACTGATCCCCGAGCACGCGCAGCAGCGCCGCATGGATCGTCGTCGCCTGCGCTGCCTTCGCCTGTTCGAGGCAGAGACCGAGCGCGTAGGCGGCGAACGAACGCGTGCGCTCGTCGACCGTGGCGCGGTCGCACGCGGCACGACCGGCCGCGTCGTCGAGCAGCAGCGCGCACAGCAGGTCGAGGTCGCGCGGTTCGCACTGGCGCGCGATGCCGAAGCAGAGCGCGGCCGTCTCGCGGATCTCCTGGTCCTTGCTGCGCAGGCGCGCGCGGAACTGGTCGTGCAGCGCCTGGCCCGGGAGGTCGAGGCCGATCTTGGCCATCGCCACCATGCACCCGGTCACGGTGTCGCGGTCGATTGCGGTCTCCAGGGCGGCGATCAGCGCCGGCAGGGCGCGGCCGCGCACGTCGGCACCCGTCGGTGGCTCGAAGTCAGCTGCGCTCTGCCCGCGTCGTCCGAGCATCGCGTCGAACGGCAGCGCCCGGCGCGCGCCGCGGAAGCTGTCGCGCGCGCGGACCAGCGGGTCTTTCTGGAACTCCCACCAGGTTTCCCAGCCCGCCGCGTCGGCCTCCAGCGAGATGCCGCGCGGCAGGCTGCGCCCCGCCGGCGCGTTCGCGCCCGTACCGTTCGGTTGCGAAGGCGGCGTGTTGCTGCTGCTGCTCGAGGAGCCGCCGCCGGTGCGTCCGCTGTCGCTCGGCGTGACGTCGCCCGGCCCGCGTATGGACCCACCGCCCGAGGATCCCGAGGATCCAGAGGAGCTGCCGTTGCTCGGCGGCGGCACGTTGGAGGGCCCGCGATATTGGCCGCCGTGCGCCTGCAGGATCGCCACGGTGCCGAGGACGGCAAAAGCGACAGGGAGGATGCGCGAAGGCGCTGCGGAGGGACGGGACATGGAAGTGCGCCTCGCAATGGCCGTTCCGGGCAAACGCCCAGGCCCAGGTCGACCATGAGCCATGAGGCAACGGGCGCGGCGCCGACCGATTTCGCGCCCGATCGTGGTGCCGGCGAAACAAGAAGCGCGGGCCGAGTCTTGGCTCAGCACCGCCGCCGTGGCGTCTCGCGCGTGCGCTCGAGGGCCGCTGGCGACGCGTGGCCCTTCGCCGTCGCGTAGGCCCACGCCTTCTCGATCGATGCCACCGCGTCGGGCGTCTTGCACGCGGTGTCGCCGTGGTCGACCTCGACCCTCCCGATGCGCCTGCTGGCGGCGAGGGCGGCCTTCTTCAGGCCCGGGCTGCGCAAGCCGATCGCGATCACGGCCGAGTTCATCACGTCGCGCTCGACGTTGGGCGCCGCAGCGATCGTGCGCTCGATCTGATCCAGGCGCTTCTCGAAGGGCGCGTCGCCCGCCGCCTCGTCGCGCTGCGCCAGATGCGCGAGCAGCGTCCACGCCTGGCACCGGACGTTCTCCTCGTCGGCGCCGAGCCATTGCTCGACCTTCTTCGCCGCGTGCGGACCCTCGCCTGCGACCATGCCGACGTATCCGCTGCACATCCGGACCTGGGGGACCCCGCGCGACCATCGATCGAGGTCGGCCGAACTCATGCGCGCGGGATCGACGATCTTGACCGCGAGGTTGCGCGCGTCGAAGTTGCCGGTGTCCCACAGCGCGAGCGCGAGCTCGTGGTCGACGTCGATCTTCTTCGTGAGCTCCTTCAGGAAGGCGAAGCTGACGCCGAACATCGGCCCGGTCCCGCCATGGCGCGCGTAGGTCTTGCGCGTCTGCTCCGAGCCGGCCTTCTTCAGCGCGTCCATCGCCTGCGCGAGGGACATGCGGGCCCTGGGCGCCTTCGCAGACTTCGGCGACGCCTTCGGACTGGCGGTCTTGGCTCTCGGGGCCTTCGCGGCGGGTGCGCGCTTCGTCGTCGTGCGGGTCGGAGTCATGACGGCGGAGACTACCAGGAGATCGAGCGGCGAGCGGGCAAGTCCGGACCGTCCCGCGTCATGGCAGTTCGCGCAGGCGGAGGTTGCGGAACTCGATCTTCGCCCCTTCGGCTTCGAGCGCGAGATAGCCGCGCGCCGGATTGCACCTGCTGCCGCCGCTGACCTCCGCGCCGTTCACCCACAGGCGGACTTCGCCGTTGATTGCGCGCACGTAGTAGTGGTTCCACTCGCCGGCGGGCCGCACGAGTCGCTGCTGCGGGAAGCAGCGCGAACTCTTCTCGTTGCCGACCGTGACCAGCTCGCCCCCCGACAGCTCGTAGGTGATCTGCGGCGTGAACGGCGACATCGTCGACTCGCCGACCGGGAACACGTCGCCGTGGCTCGTGAACCAGTCCGCGCGGGTGCCCTTGTCCTGCAGCCACTGCTCCTCGTAGCCGAGGTCGAGCACCTGCACCTCGATGCCGCTGCGCGGCAGCTTGCCGCGCGGCAGATCGGTGAACGCCGACTCGGGGCACCACACGAACACGCCCGAGTTGCCGCCGACCTCGTGGTGCCGCCACTCGAGCACGAGCTCGAAGTTCGTGAGCTGCTGCTTCGTGCGCGCGCCGCCGAGCGGCTTGCCGGTGCCGACGATCACGCCGTCGCGTTCGGTCCACGTGTCGGCATCGCCGTTGACGTTCACGAAGTCGTCGAGCCCGAGGGGGCGCCAGCCGTCGCCGGTGACGAACGCCTTCTTCAGTTCGTCGGCTCGCGGCTCTGGCGGCAGCACGTCGAGCCGTCCGAATTGGATGTCCATGGCGCCCTGCTCCTTGCACAGAACCAGCAGCCGCATGAAGCGTGCCCACGGCACGACGCCCGCCGCATCGATCTCGACCTTGCATGGATGACGCTGCCGAGCGCGTTCGTTCGCCGCGGCCTGCAGCATGGCTCGCACCTGACGATCGCCGTTCGCACTGCAGGGCAACACGAGTGAACCGATCCGCCGCACGCACGCGCCGGACGTCGGATCGCAGAACAGCGCGATGTGCAGCAACTCGGGACCCGCGAGCGTCGCGCGCAGTGCATCGTCGATGACCGGGTCCTGCGTTGCCGTTCCCTCCACAGGCGCCGGCTCGCGCTCGTTCGCTGCCGCTTCGCTCGCGGCAGCGTCGATTTTGTAGAACCCGGAGCGGCTCGCGACCTGGATCACTCGCTGCACGGCGAAGTACGGCGCCTGCGGCGGTGCACGCAACGCGACGGCGTTCCTGAAGAACGTGATTCCCGAGGGTCCGACCTCCTCCTTGTCCTTCTTCGCGTCGCCAAGGACGCGCCGCAGATCCTCGAACGCCATCAGCGGCACCACCGCGGGCGCGTCGACGTAGGGCATCTTCACTTCGACCTGCCAATGCGCGAGCGAGCGGCACACGCCGGCGGCCTTGGGCGCGCACTCGCCGCCCGCAGGCAACACGTGCATGAGCAGCAGCTCGAAGGACGGTGGCTCCGCGGCCTTGCTCGGCGCGGCCTTCGGCGCCGACGCGGCCGGCTGCTCCTGCGCCAGGCCCACGCCACCTGCCGCCATCGCGAGCACGGCGCCAACCACCTCGATGATCGAGACGCCACGGAGCACGACGCGCGGAGATGACATCGGCGGCATCGTGTGCAGCGCACGGAACCGCGGCAAGGGAGCCGCAGGCATGGCCGAGAAAGTTGCGCGAGGCCGACCGGCGGCCGCGCGCTACAACGGGGACCGATGCGCCGGCTGCGCGCCGCCACCCTCATTGCCCTCGCCGTGTTCGCGCTGGTCGCGCTGCTGCACGCGGCCGGGCTGCTCGAGCGGCTCGAGCTGCTCGCGCTCGACGCGCGCTACGCGACCGGCCTCGGCCGCAAGCCCGCGCGCAGCGACATCGTGATCGCGTGGATCGACCAGGAGTCGATGGACTACCTCGACCGGCTCGACGTGCCGTTCCCGTGGCCGCGCTCGGTCTACGCGCAGGCGATGGCCTACGTGCTCGGCGGCGGTGCGCGTGCGGTCGTCTACGACGTGCTGTTCGACCAGCGCGGCAACGCCGAAGACGACCGCGAATTCGGCGCCGCGCTGCAGCAGGCGCATGGCGATGTGCTGGCGATGAAGTTCATGGCCTCGCGGCGCGGCGCGCGCAACGCCGACGAGAACGCGCGACTCGCGCGGCGCGGCGCGGCGGTCGACGGCGAGCTGCCGCAGCGGTCGCCCGAGCCGGGCGTCCTGCTGCCGATCCCGGAGCTGGAAGCGGGCGCCGACTGGCTCGGCTTCGTCAACATCCGGCCGGACGCCGACAAGGTCTACCGCCGCTACGACCTGCTGCGGCTGTGCGCGCCGCCGGGGGCCGACGCGCCGCTCGCGTATCCGTCGCTGGCGCTGGCCGGCGCGCTGGCGGCGCAGCGCGCCGACGGCGTGACGCGCGCTGTCGACGGCGCCATCGGCCTCCGCGGAACGTCGGGCCGCGTCGCGGCCGGCGCCGACGCACGCATGCTCCTCAATTTCCGTGGGCCGGAGTTCACGTTCGAGCACGTGAAGTTCGTCAACATCCTGGAGTCGATCAACCGGGTCGAGCAGGGCCAGGCGCCGCTGTATCCGGCCGAACGCTTCCGCGACAAGGTCGTGTTCGTCGGCATCAACGCCGAGGGCTACGAGGACGTGCACCCGACGCCGCTGAGCCGCGTGTTCCCCGGCGTCGAACTGCATGCGACCGCGCTCGACAACCTGCTGAGCGGCGACGCGCTCGTCGCGCCGACCTGCGACCTGCCGCTCGCCGCGGCGGCGGTCGCGACGGCGACCGCCGCCGTGTTCCTGCTGCCCGGCGTCACGGCACCGCTGCTGACCTTGCTGTCCCTGCTGCTGCTCGCTGTCGCCGCGACGCTCGTGTGCTGGACGCAGCTCCTGGTCGTGCCGGTCGCGGCGCCGGCGCTCGGCGGCATGCTCGCCGCCGCCGGCTCGTTCCTGTGGCGCCTCGTCGTCGAGGGCCGGCAGCGCCGCGAACTCGGCCGCGCGTTCGCGTCGTACCTGGCGCCCGAGGTGCTGGCGCGCGTGCTCGCCGATCCCGCAGCGGTCGCGCTCGGCGGCCAGCAGCGCGAAGTCACGGTGCTGTTCACGGATCTGCAGGGCTTCACCGCGCTCGGCGAACGCAGCAGCCCGCCCGAGCTCGTGCACTTCCTGAACGACTACTTCACGCGCATGTGCGAGCCGATCCTGCGCGAGCACGGCGTGATCGACAAGTTCATCGGCGACGCGATCATGGCCCTGTTCGGCGCGCCGCTCGACGCACCCGACCACGCGGCGCGCGCCGTCCGCGCGGCGCTGGCGGCGACCACCATCAGCGCGCGCATCGGCGCCGAGCTGCGCGCCGCGGGCCTGCCGGCGGTCAGCACGCGCATCGGACTGCACACCGGCCCGGCGGTGGTCGGCAACATGGGCAGCAGGCAGCGCTTCGACTACACGGCGATCGGCGACGCC
>Ga0070689_100002356_pt1 | contig 12304 bp, 10 predicted proteins | sample KBSS23HmetaG_FD_64669 | JGI IMG/M metagenome (GOLD analysis project Ga0070689, IMG submission 64669) | Switchgrass rhizosphere microbial communities from Kellogg Biological Station, Michigan, USA - KBS S2-3H metaG | ecosystem: Host-associated > Plants > Roots > Rhizosphere ... | reverse complement strand
CGCAGCGCCGCGCGCGGGTAGCGGAAAGTCTGGTCCTTCACTTCTTCCCTCCCGGCTTCGGAGGCGCGCCGGGCGCGCCCGCGCCTTGCGGTGGGGTCTTCGGAGGTGGCGGCGCGGCCGCCTGGACCTGCGTCAGATAGCGCTGCGCCTCCGCGCGGGCGGGGTGGTCGCTGGGGGCACCGTCGAGGAAACGCTGAAAGAGCGGCTGCGCCTCCTCCGGTTTCTTCAAGTAATCCGCGTAGAGGACGCCGAGGTTGAAGAGCGCGCTGATCTGGTGCGGGTCGCGCGCGAGCACCTTCTCGAGGATCGCGCGCGCGTCCTCGTACCGCCCGGTGTGCTGCGTGTCGGCCTGGCCGCGGAGCGCCACGGCGAGGCCGACCTGCGCCGCGTCGTCCTCGGGCGCGACCTGGAGGATCGCGCGGAACTGCTCCTCGGCCTTCGCGTACGCGCCGGCGCGAACGAGGACCGCGCCCATGTTGAGGCGCGCGGTCGTGTCGCGCGGGTCCTCCTGCGTGGCCTTGGTAAACGCCTGGAACGCCGCGGCGTCGTCGCCCGCGGCGAGCGCGATGAGCCCTGTCGCGCGCTCCGCCACGGCGCTCTTCGGGTTCGAGTCGAGCGCCTGCTTTGCGAGGAGCGACGCCGTGTCGCGCTCCCCTTTCGCCAGATGGCAGAGGGCGAGCTCGGCCAGCGCCGACGCGTCGCTCGGCTTCCGCACGAGGAGCTCGCGCGCCTGCGCGATCGCCTTGTCGACCTGCCCCGAGTCGCGAAGCGCCGTCACGTACAGCGATTTCGCCTCGAGCGACTGCGGGTGCGCGCCGACGTAGTCGCCGAGCGTCTCCGCCGCGGCCTTCTCCTCGCCACGCCGCCTCTGCACCTCGGCGAGCGCGAGGACGACGTCCGGCGCGTCGGGGGCGGTCTTGTTCGCGAGGCGGAGCTGCTCCTCCGCGCCGGCGAGGTCGCCGCTCGCCGCGAGGACCACGCCGAGGTCGTAGCGCGCCTCCCAGAGATTGCCGTCCATCGAGATGGCCTCTTTGAGGAGCGCGATCCCGCGCTCGCGGCCGCCCGGGTCCTTCGCCGCGTTCACCCCCTGCACCATCCGCGTGACCGCCTGCGGGTTCGCCGGGGGGAGCTCGGTCTTCGTCGGCTTCGCGAGCGGCTTCGCGCTGCCGCCGCACCCCGCCGCAGCGAGGACGAGCGGCGCGAACGCGGCGATGACGAGAGCGCGCGCGCGCCTCATTTCTTGCCGCCCTTCTTCACCGGCTTCTTCCCGGCCGGCGTCGCGGCGGCAGGCGGCGCGGCGGACGGCGCTCCGCCGGGGAGCGCCGCGGCGGGCGCGGGCGGCGCGTTCGCGTTCGGTCCGCGGCGGGGCGCGTCGATGAGCGCGGGGAGCGGCGACGGCGCGCCGGGGCGGACGTCGAGCCCCACTTCGCGGAGCGGCGGATAGAGCTCGGCGTTCAAGCGGCCGAGCGCCTCGCGCATCTTCGCCGTCCACTGGTTGTAGATCCCGAGGTCCGTCGCCTTCTTCCAGCCGTTCTCGTACGCATCGAGGCTCCGCTCTTCGATCGGGACGACGAACTCCTCGATCTGCGTCTGGTACGCCTCCTTGTCCGCGGCGGAGAGGTTCGCCGGCGCGGGCGCCTCGCGGAGCGATTTCGCGAAGAGCTCGTACGTCCGCCCGATCTGGTAGAGCGCCGCCGTCGTCCACTCCGCGACGCCGAGCGACACGGTGTCGAGGAAGATGCTCGACGCTTTCTTGAGGAGCTCCGCTTTCTGCTTCAACCGCTGCGAGAGCTGCTTCACGTCCCCCTGGATCTGGATCTTGTCGAACTGCGCGAGGACGCGCTCCCCCTCCATGTACCGCGCGTGCGCCGCGGCGTATTTCCCGTCCGGACCGAGCGAGCTCCTGTTCCGCCGGCCGACGGCGACGGCGACCTTCAACGACTCGTCGGCACCGCGCTCGTCGCCCGATTTGATCTGCGCCATCGCGAGGAGGACGTACCCCTCGACGCGGTGATCGCCGCTCTTCGACCGCGCGAGGTAGCGCTTGTAGAGCTCGGCCGCCTCCTTGTCGCGCCCCGCGTTCTGGTGCGCGCGGCCCATCTGGAAGACGACCTCGTCGGCCTCGGCGGTGCTCCCGAAATCGCGGAGGAACTTGTTCCCGTCGGCGACCGCCTTGTCGTGCTCGCCGGTCGCTTCGCGCAGGATCACGGCGTTGTATCCGGCGTCCTTCGCGTGCTCGAACTTCTGGTAGTGCGGGTGCTCGCGGTCGTTCGACGCGGCGATCGCCTCGTCGAACTCCGCGGCTTCGCCGAAGAGGCCCATCGCCTGGAACGTCGTCGCGGCGATCCACGCCCCCTGCGGCGACTCGGGCCGCTCCTTGTATTCGCGCCCGGTGATGAGCGTGGCCGCCTCCTTGAGCGTCCCGACGTCGCCCGCCTTCTGCGCTTCGATCTCCGCGTTGACGCACGCCTGCGCGGCCCGCTGATCCTTCGGGAACTCCTTCGCCGCGCGGAGGTACGCGGCGCCCGCGGCCGCGTGATCGCCGGCCGCCGACCGCTGCTCGCCCTGCTTGAACACCGATTGCACGATGAGGACGTCGAGCTTCTTCTGCTGCTCGCTCGACGTGAAGCCGGGCGCGGTCTTGAGGCGCCGCGCCCACGTCTCGATGTTCTCGTAGTTCTTCGAGCGGTTGAACGAGTCCAAGATGAGCTCGCCCGCCCCCTGCGCGTACTGGCTCTTCGGGAACTTCTCGAGGAGCGCGCCCCAGATCTTCACCGCCGGATCGTAGACGCCGTAGTCGTAATAGAGCTTCCCCTGCCGGAAGAAGAGCTCGGGGAGCTGCGGATCGTTCGGATAGAGCTGCGCGTAGAGGTCGAGCGCCTCGGCGAACTTCTTGTCGCTCTCCGACTCTTCGATCTGCTTGTTCCCCCGCTTCGCCGCCTCGAACTCGGCGAGGCGCACCCGCTCGAGCGCCGCGATCGCGTTGTAGATCGCGTCGTGGCGCATCGTCTTCAGCGGGTCCTTGTCCGCCTCGCCGGCCGGGATGGTGCGTGCAGCTTGCATATAATGCGTCGCCGCGTCGCTCAGCCGATCGAGGTGGTAGAACTCGATCTCGGCCAGATAGAAGTCGATCTGGTACGCGCGCGGCGCATTCGCGTACTTCGTCAGATAGACGGCGTAGAGCCCGGCCGCCCCCTCGAACTCGGCGCGGCTCGTCTTGTCCTTCTGCGCCTTGCCGTGGAGGTTCACCGCGTGCTCGCGGAGCTGCGCCTCGATCTTCGTGTTCGTCGCCTGCACGTTCGCCTGATCGGCCTGCGTGCGCGCCCACGGCCCTCCCGGCGTGTACTGCGTGAGGATCCGCTCGTACGACGCGCGGAGACGCGAGTAATCCTCGATCGTCGCGTACCCGGCGGCGATCTGGAGCGCCCAGATCCCGGCGTCGCGGTTCGTCGGCTCGAGCTTCAAGAGGAGCTCGTACGCCTCGATCCCGCGCTCGAAGTGCCCCTGATCGTAGAATTGCTCGGCGAGCGCCTTCACCACCTTGCCGGCGAAGCGCTCGCCGCCGATCTTCGTCAAAAACCCGTAGACGTCGCTCGCGGTGTTCTTCTCGTCCTCGGTGAAGACCTCGACGAGGTATTTCAGCGCCTCGCTCTGGAGCTCGTCGAGCTGCTTCTTCTGCGCCGAAGTCGCCTGCTTCCCCTGCGTGTCGGTCACCTCGAAGACGCTGACGAAGCGCCGCGCCGCGTCGTCGGTGTGCCCGAGGCGCCAGAGGCACCACGCGCTCTTGAAGAGCGCGAGGCCGTAGAGGTCACTCTGTTTGAACTTCAGGACCTCCTCGTATTCGACGAGCGCTGCCTGGTAGTCGTACTTGCCATTGAAGAGCGACTCGGCGCGGAACATGTGCGCGTCGGGGACGAAGCGCGATCGCGGGTGCTCCTTGAGGATCCGGTCGAACCGCCCGAGCGCCTCGTCTTGCTTCCCCTGCTCGCTCGCGAGGAAGCCGTCGACGTACAGCGAAAGGTCGTAGTCCTTGTACCAGGGGTAGTCTTTGAGCACGCGGCCGAAGAGGTCGCGCGATGGGACGTAGTTCGGCTCCGGCGCGGGGCCGCGCTGATCGACGGGGCGCGACTCCCACGCCCTGAAGCGATCGACGAAGCCGTCGCGCTCCGCCTCCCATTTGAGCTCGCCGAGGCGCATCATCGCCTCCGGCATCTCCGGCGCCTCGCGCGGCGACTCCTGCACGAACATCGTGAGGAGGCCGACCGCCTCGCCGCGGAGATCGCGGATCTGCTTCAAATCGCCTTCGATCCGCGCGTCGAGCTGCGCCTTCATCCGCGCACGGAGCGCTTCGGGGATCTGCGTGCCGCGCATCCCGGGGCGCGATCCGGGGCCGCTCGCGCCCGACCCGGCGCGCCCGCTCCCCGACGGGCGCGCGTTCACGCCGGCGGCGATCGTCCGCTCGGCCGCGGGCTTCACCTGCGACGTCTCGGCTGCCGCCGCGGGCGACTTATCTGCGATGGCCGCTGCTCCAGGCCCCGGCGCAGCCAGGACGGCCGGCGGTGCGATCGCGGATGAGGCGAGCGCGCCGAGGGTCAGCGCGCACCGCCACAGGGTCGTCGACCGCATGGTCGCGAATCTTACCTCAAGTTGCGGAAACCAGACCTTACGGACAGGTACCGGCGTCCGCCTGCGGGGGCGTGAAGTCGCACAGGGTGCGCGGCTCGATCGACCAGAGGCAGAAGTCGAGATAACCGCCAATCCCGACGAGCTTCGTGAACGTCTGGCCCGCGGTCACCGCGGGGGACGGGTTGGCGCCGTTGATGACGATCTTGCTGCCGACGACGAGGCCCGACGGGTCGAGCGACCACGCGCCGAACGAGTCCGGCTTCGTCTTCGCCGTGACGTCGTGGAGCTCGACGATCGCCCCCGTGTACTTCAACGGGTCGCCGACCGCGCCGCCGCCGCCCGCGTCCGTGCCGCCGTCGGCGGCCGCGTCATCGCTCGCATCGCCCGCGTCACCGGCGTCGGTCGCAGCGTCCGTGCCGCCGTCCTTCCCCGGGAGGGTGAAGCCGCCCCGGAGATCGTCGACCGTGAGGACGACGGGCGGCGGCGGCGTGGCGGTACCGAGCTTCGACGAGGCGCTCACGACGATCTCGGGGCTCTTGCCCGGCACCGGCGTCGGGTTCGGATCTTTGCCGCACGAGGTCGACGCGAAGAGCGAGTATTTCCCGGTGATGTCCAGCGTGTCGCCGACCTTCACGTCGGCGGGGAGCGCGCTCGTGCCCGGGCACGTGCCGGCGTCGCCAGTCCCCGGGCCGCCCGCGAACGCGAGGAGACCCGAGTACGGGAGGAACGTCGCGTTCGCGTCGACGACGAACACGCCGTAGTTGCACGTGGTCTTGCTCTTCGAGACGACGAAGATCGGGCTCGTCGCGACCACGCCGGTGACGTGCACGGCGTCGCCGTCCTTCGCCCGGGTCGGCGAGTTGGGGGCGTTGATATCGACGATCTTGGCCACCGCAGCGGCGTCGGTCCCCGTGTCGCCGGCCGTGCCGTCGGTCGTGCTCCCGTCGGAGGTCGAGCCGTCGTCGGTGGTCGCGTCGCCGGAGCTCCCGTCGCCCGTCGAGCCGCCGTCGTAGTTGTACCCGTTCCCCGTCACCTCGTCGTCGCCACACGCCGCCGCGACCACGACCGCCGTGAACGCACACAAGATCCCGAGCGCTTGACTACGTCGCATCGCACCCTCCGAAGGACCACGCTCCGGGACGAAAGGCCCGAGGCTTGTGGTGGTCGCGTTGTGCCAGAAAGATCGTGTTCACGCCAGCCTCAACGGCCTGAAAACAAGCGCCGGTCGTTGGCCAACTTGCTTACTTGAGTATTTCGCCGCCGACGTATTCGTCCGGCCAATCGTCCCCCTCGAACGGCCAGTACTCTTCGTTGTCCTTGAGATAGCGGGCGGCCTCGAGCGAATCGAGCGCCCCCGGCGGGAGGATGCCGTTGTTCAGCGCCTCGATCTCGACTTCGAGGGCGCGCTTCCGCCCGAGAACCGACTCGATCCGACCGAGGCGGGCGCGCCGGAGGAGGCGGGAGAGGCGGAGATCGACGCGATGGAGCGCCTCTTTGGCGAGCGCGGCCTCGCTCGCGGCGAGCTTCTGGCGCGCCTGCTCGATCGCGCCCGCGTACGCCGAGGCGTCCGCGGCGTCGGCGCGGAGGAGGTCGCCGACGTCTTTCCCCTCGGCGGACGACCCGGTGATCACCGGCGCGAGCGCCGCGTCGGCGACGGGGGCCGCGCGATCCTCGAGCGTCTTGTATTCGGCGCGGAGCGCGCCGATCTGGTCGGGCGGGGCGCCCGACGCGGAGAGGTCGTCGATCTGGCGCTTTACCCCTTCGAGGGCGTCGCGCACGTCGGCGGCGAGCGCCTCGTGCGACTCGCGCGCGTCGCGGTCGTCGACCGCGGCGCGCACCTCGCCCGTCGACGCGAGGCTCTTCTGCATGTCGCCGAGTTGCCCGACGGCGAGGCGGAGCCCGGCCGCCTCGTGCTCGAGGATCGCGCGGCGCCGGAGGACCTTCGAGTACTGCGGGTCGATCCGGACGAGCGCGGCGATCGTCCGCATCGCCTCCGGGGACACCGTGGCGGCGCTCTCCGCCCCTCCGGCGTCGCTCCCGGCGCGCGCCGCGGCGAGGAGCTGCTGCATCCCGCGCTCGTCCGACGCGAGGCGGCGCGCGGCGTCGCGCACCGGCTGGTAGCGCGCGATGAACGTGACGAGCTTCTTGTCCGACTCGGGGAACTTGCACTGTGCAAGATCCAGGTACGCGTCGAGGATCCACACCTCGTCCTCGTACCGGTGGTGGATCCCGAGCGCCTTGAGCTCGTCGAGGAGCTCGCGCGCCCCCTCGTAGTCCTTCTTCTCGTAGCGGCTCGTCGCGGCTTCGTAGAGCGCCTCGGCGAGGCGGTCCGAGTCGCGCGGGACGAGGTAGTAGTAGTAGCGCGAGTCGTCGAAGCGGAACTGCTCGTGCGCGACGCGCCCGAGCGCGAGACGCGCGAGGTCGCGCACGGCGAAGAAGCGCTCGTCGGCGAAGACCGGCGCGGTGACGGTGGTCCGCTTCGGATCGGCCACCTTGCAGAAGAGGTCCTCGCCGTCCTTGGTGCGCCCGTGCTCGACGTGGAGGAGCCCCTGGAGGTACGTGGCCTGGGCCCAGAAGCGCGAGCTCGTCGGCACCTGCGCGTACGCGGCGATCGCCCCGTCGGGGTCGCCCGCGGCCTCGCGCGCGCGCCCCTCGAGGTAGCGGATCTCGCCGCGCGTCTCCTCCGGCGCCGACGGCGGGACCCCTTTCACGTCGTCCACCCCTTCGGCGAGGCGGTCGCTCTCGATCGCGATTTCGACGAGGCGGCGCACCGCGCGCCGCGCGTACGTCCCGCCGCGATCCCACGCGCCGCGCAGCGCGAGGACGCGCAGCAGGTACGCGCGTGCCGGCGCGTACGCGCCCGCGGTCGCGAACGCGTCGCCGAGGAGGAAGACCGCGGCGCGACCCGCCTCGTCCTCCGCGAACGCGTCGAAGCGCGGGTGCTCGACCAGATCGACCAGGCCGGCGACCGCCTCGTCGACGCGCCCCGTCCGCACCTCTTCTTCGGCGAGCGCGACGCGCGACTTCACGATGTCGAGGCTCAGCGCCTCCTGCGATCCGAGGCGGCGCTGCGCGAGCGACGCGTGGTAGTCGCGCATCCGCGCCGACCGCGTCTGGTCGATCGGCGCGGCCGGCGCCTGCGGGGCGGACGCGGCAGGAGGCGGCGCGGGCGCCGCGGGCGGCTGCGCGCCGGCCCCCGGCGCGAAGAGGAGACCCGCGACGAGGAGCGCGCCGCCCGATCTCGCTCGTCTCATTTGCGGACCGGGCGCGCCTGCGCCTTCACGCGGAAACGGAGATCGTATTTGCCGCTGCGGTCGCTCGGGAAATCGCCCCCCATCGACGAGTCGTCGTCGATCTGCACCTCGACGGTGAGCTCCTGGTCCTTCGGGACCTCGACGATGAAGCGCGAACGCTGCTGCGTGCGGAACGCGTCGTTCCGGTCGTCGCGGCGCTCGACGTCGAGCGTGATCGCGTGCCGGCCGGGAGCGACGGCGTGGTTGTACACCGGCGTGGGCGCGCCACCGAACCCCTGCGGCGACGTGTAGACGACCCCGTCGTCGAGCGCGACGGTGAGGCGGAAGACCTTCCCGTGATCGGCGTCGCCGCTCACCTGGATCGCGAGGCGCGATTTGAAGAGCGCGTCGCCCACCGCCGACGCGCGCGCGCGGAGCGCCGCGATGTCGCCGAGGAGGCGATCGTAGTCCGCGGCGGACGGCCCGGCGTCGCCCGCCGACTGCGGGGGAAACTCGTTCGGCGCCGGGTTCAACGGCGACGCCTTCACGCCGCCGTCGCCGGCCGCGGCTGGCGGCGGCGGGACGGGCCCTCCGCCCGCGTCGGCCGAGCCTCCAAGCGTGTCTTCCTCCGGTGTCGCCTCGGCGGCGTCCGCGGTTGGCCGCGGCCTCGGGCGCGGCGTCGGGCGGCGCGGCTGCGCGAGCGCGACGGTGAACGCGGCGCTGCCGATCGCCAGGACGAGGGCGGCGACCACGCGGCGTCCCGAGCCGGAGAACATGCGGGCGATCCTACCACTCCTCGACATCGGACCTCGCTACCCGCCGAACGGGAAGAAGATGCTCGGGCCGATCGTGACGACGATGTCGTTGACGAGGTGCTCCTCGCCGACGAGCGCTTCGCGGAGGATGTGATCGCGGACGTCCATCCGCACGCCGAACCACTTGCCGAAGTACCACTTCGTCCCGAAGCCGAAGCTCCCGGTGAGGCCGCGCGCCGTCGAGTCGTCGGTCACGCCGCCGCCGAGCGCGAAGTTGAAGTCGAAGCGGCTGATCCCGCCGCCCATCCACCGCAGCTTGCCGTACGCGAACGACCACACGAGGTGGCCGAAATACAGGCGCCCCGGCTTGTCCGTCCGCTCCTCGACCTGGATCTGCGGGAACCGCCGCTCGTACGTGTCGGTGACGCTGCTCCGGAAGCGCGTGAACGCGACGCTCGCCTCGAGCCCGAGGTCCTCGGAGAAGTGGAAGGTGTACGCGCCGCCGGCGATCCAGTTCGACGAGTAGAGGTCGGCGGCGTAGTAGCCGCCCATCCCCGAGAGCTCGTGGCGGAACGCCTTCGTGAAGAGGCGCTCCTGCACGCCGCGGTAGTGACGGCCGCCGACGAGCTCTTGTTTCAGCTCTTCGTCGACGCATTGCGCGCGCGCCGGGCGCGACGAGAGGAGGAGCGCGGCCACCGGAGCGATGCACGCAAGGGCGACTCCGATGAGCGGACGCATCCGGGACCTCACGCGTACCAGTCCGGGCTTTCTCGTGTCAATCACGGTACGTTGGGGGGCGTGCATCGCCGCGCCCACGAGGCCGGGAGGATCGGCGTGACGACGCCGTGCGTGCTCGCGATCGGCGGGGTCGACCCGGGCGGCGGCGCGGGGCTCGCCGCCGACGTCCGCGCGATCGGGCTAGCTTCCGCGTTCGCGGCGCCGGTCGTGGCCGTCGTCACGGTGCAATCGACCCACGGCCTCGTGCGCGCGCGCGCCCTCTCCTTCGCCGAGGTGCGCGCGCAGGCGGAGGAGGTGCTCGCGCACCAGCGGGTCCGGGCGGTGAAGACCGGCGCCCTCGGGAGCGCGGCGAACGTCGCCGGGGTGGCGGCGCTCCTCGCGGCGCATCCGCGGCTGCCGGCGGTGATCGATCCGGTGCTCGTGCCGACGCGCGGCGCGGCCCGGCTCCTCGATCGCCGCGCGCTCCGCGCGCTCCGCGACGAGCTCATTCCGCGCGCCGCGCTCGTGACCGCGAACGCGATCGAGGCGGCGGCGATCACGGGCCGACCCGTCGCGACGCTCGACGACGCGCGCGCCGCGGCCGCGGCGATCTGCGCGATGGGCGCGCGCGCCGCGCTCGTCAAAGGGGGTCACATCCCCGGCGCCGCCGGGACCGACGTCCTCGCGCGCGGCCGCACGATGACGGTCCTCCGCGCCGCCCCGCTGCCGCTCCCGCCGATCCACGGCGGCGGGTGCACGCTCGCTTCGCTCATCGCCGGGCGGATCGCGCTCCGCGATGACGTCCTCACCGCGACGCGCTGGGCGAAGCGCACCCACCGCGCGCTCCTCGCGCGCGCCCGCGACGTCGGCGGCCCGCTCCGCGTCCTCGGGTGACGCGCCTCACGATCCAGCCGACGCGCGGCGCGCGGCGAACCGGCGCTGCCCAACCGCCATGAGGAGCGCGATCAGCGAGAGAAGCGCGAACCCCATGATCCCGGGGCTCATCGATTCGGCGAGTCCCTCGAGGATGATCCGCGTCCGCTGGTCGGGGTCCATCGGATGCTGGGCGACGTAGAAGAACACCGTAGCGACGTCGGTGCACGTGCCGCAGAGCGTGCTGTACAGCGTCGCCTTCCCCATGTGCTCGATGAAGCCGCGCACCTTCTCGTCGGGGCGGAGCGCGTACCAGAACGCGGTGCCGAGGGCGACGAAGCCGAACCCGACGATGAAAAACATGGCGAAGCCGCCGTCGCGAAAGAGCGTGAGCATGACCGTCCTCCGTAATCCGCTCGCAGAACGCTCGCCGCCCCCGGCCGTGACACAAATCTCGCGCGCGGCCCTCCGACCACCTCCGCGGGTTCTCCCAGAACCGGAGGAGGCCCCCCGACCACCTCCGTGGGTTCTCCCAGAACCGGAGGAGGCCCCCCGACCACCTCCGCGGATTCTCCCAGAACCGGAGGAGGACGGCTCCTAGCGGTAAACGGCGGTCGCGGCTTCGACCGCGAGCGACAGGTAGCTCCCCACGACGCCGAGGAGGACCACCGGCACGACGACGCGCGACCACAGTGTGAGCCCCCACACCACGAAAGGAGCGTGCTCGCGCTGCATGCGGAGGATCCCGAGCGCCTGCCGGCGCACCTCGGCGGCCACGACGGGGTCGGCGTCGCACGGCGCGTCGGCGAGCGCGCGGAGCGGATCGAGGTCGCGCTCGGCCTCGCGCTCAATCTCCGGCGATTCGGAAGCTCGTTCACCCGCGCTCATCGGTTACCTCGCGTCGCCTCGTCCGAGGCGCGTCCACGCATGTCCATGACGCTCTTCCAGCGCCGACGCGAGCTCTTTCCGCGCGCGCGAGAGCCTCTGCCGGAGCGCGTCGCGACGGAGCCCGAGGATCGCCGCTGCTTCATCGTGCGCGAACCCCTCCACCGCGATCAACAGGAGCACCTCCCGGTGCGCGGTGGTGAGGCGCGCGAGCGCGGCTTCGAGGCGCTCCACCCGCCGCGACGCGTCGGTGCGCTCGTCGGGCGCGGGCGTCGCGGCGGTCGCCGCCGCCTCGTCCCCCCACACCACGATCCGGCTGAGATCGAGCAGCGACCACCGGCGATGGCTCACTGCCTCGTTGCGCGCGACGGTGAAGAGCCACGCCGCGAGATCGGTCTCCTCGTCGAGGCGCGCGGCGGAACGCGCGAGCTTGAGCCACGTCTCCTGGAGCAGGTCCTCCGCCACGTCGCGCCGCCCCGCGAGGCGGAGCAGGAACGCGTAGATGCGCGCGCGGTACTTCGCGTACGCCGCGTCGAACGCGGCCGCCTCGCCTCGGCGCAGGCCAAGGACGATCGGACGATCCTCGGCGTCACGCACGTCCCCAGAACGCCCCGAGAAGCCGGCCGTGACAAGAAAAAGTGCGTCACCACCCGCGGCGCGATGGGGGCATCGAGCGCGACGGGGGCATCGAGAGCGACGACGGCGGCGGGGGCGGAGGCTCGACGTAGTCGTCGATCGGGCCGGCGCCTTCGCGGACGACGCGCGGCGGCGACGTCGTCGCGTCGATGATCGTCGTGGGGATGCGGCCGCCGGCGCCGCCGTCGAGGACGAGGCCGAGCCCGGGGAACGCGTCGTCGATCTCGTCGGGATCGACGTGCGGGTCTTCACCGTGGCGCTGCGCGGTGGTCGAGATCACGGGGCGGCCGAGCTCGCGCACGACGGCCTGGATGATCGCGTGCTTCGGCACGCGGATCCCGACGGTCTTCCGCCGCGTCTGCACGAGCTTCGGCACGTCGCGCGTCGCCTCGAGGATGAAGCAGTACGGACCGGGGAGGTAGTGGCGGAGGACGCGGTAGACGCTCTTCTCCACGATCGCGTAGCGCGCGATGTCGCTCAGATCCGGGCAGATGAACGCGAGCGGCTGCGAGCGATCCATCCGCTTGATCATGTAGAGGCGCTCGATCGCCTTCTTGTTCATGAGGTCGCAGCCGAGCC
>Ga0070689_100002353_pt1 | contig 12306 bp, 12 predicted proteins | sample KBSS23HmetaG_FD_64669 | JGI IMG/M metagenome (GOLD analysis project Ga0070689, IMG submission 64669) | Switchgrass rhizosphere microbial communities from Kellogg Biological Station, Michigan, USA - KBS S2-3H metaG | ecosystem: Host-associated > Plants > Roots > Rhizosphere ... | reverse complement strand
CCGCGGAGGACGCCGAGGAACGCGCCCCACACGATCGCGAGGAGGAGATCGGGCGGCGCCGCCTTCGTCACCTGCCGCTTCGAGCTCTGGGTGAAGAAGTCGCGCGCGGCCCCCATGACGCGAGCGTCGAGCGCGCGGCTCTCGTCGTCGAGGTAGTCGGCGTGGTGATGGAGCTCGATGAAGACGAGCGCCTGCGGCGACTCCTCGGCGAACGCGATCGTGCGCTTCCAGAAGTGGTGGAACTGCTCGCGGACCGGCGCGTCGGCCGGAAAATCGCCGAGGAGCGCGTGACCGAGCGCCGCCTTGTGGCGCTTGTAGAGCTCGTTGACGAGCGCCTCCTTCGACTCGAAGTAGCGGTAGATCGTCCCCGCGCCGACGCGCGCGCGCTCCGCGACCGCGGGGACCGCCGTGCCGTGGAAGCCGCGCTCGGCGAAGAGGTCGAGCGCCGCTTCGAGGATGGCTTCGCGCTTGTCGGTCTTGTCGGCCTTGCCGACGTTGTCAGCGCGGTCGCGCTCCGGGGCGGCTCGAACGTGCGCGTGTGCAGAGGATCGTCCCATTGGAATGAATGTTCATTCCGTATCACCGGCTCCTGCGGCGCGCAAGGGGGGCACGCGTCGATTTCGTCGAGCGCCGCCCGTGCGCGGATCGGTCCGTCACCGCACCGGGGCGGCGAGTCCGGCGTCGGCGCGTTCGTCGATCGATTCGACGCTGCACCCGCCCGGGCCGGCCGCCGCCGCGTGGGACGAGGCGCCGGCGCACCCGACGCGGACGGAGATCTCGCGGTCGACGACGCCGTCGCCGTCGAGGTCCGCGACGCCGACGGCGCGACCTTTCACGTCGGTCTCGCGCTCCCACCGGAACTGGAAATGGAGCGCGCCCGACGGCGCGAAGCGCGCGCACGCGAACGCCGGCGCGTCCCACGCCCCGCTCGGCGCGCGGTATCCGGCCTGACCGAGCGACGCGATGTCGGGCGGCACGGGGCCGGCCGACGGCGGGAGGGGGGCGCCGCACGCCGCGACGCCGCGCGCGAGCTCGTGGACCTCGACCCTCCCCTCCGCGACGAGCGACGCCTGGAGGAAGTGCCCGCTGCCGACGGCGCGGAACGCGAGGAGGATCCCGGCCGACCCGGCGATGACGAGCGCCGCGCCGGCGATCACGACGCGCCTCCCCGAGAGCCGCTTCTCCGCCGCCTCCATGCGAGCGTCGATTAGCGCAGGAGGCGTGCGAATGGAACGCGCGCTCGCGTAAGCTTCGCCGCCGTGGACCCGAAACCTCAGCGCGCGTCGATCACCGAGATGACCGAGTACGTGCTCCCGCAGCACGCGAACGCGCTCGGGAACGTCTTCGGCGGGCAGATCATGGCGTGGGTGGATCTGTGCGCGGCGATCTGCGCGCAGCGCCACTCGGGGCGGCTCGCGGTCACGGCGTTCGTCGACGATCTCAAGTTCGAGAGCCCGGTGAAGGTGGGCGAGGTCGTGCGCCTCCGCGCGCACGTCAGCGCGACGTTCCGCACGTCGATGGAGATCGAGGTCCGCGTCGAGGGAGAGGACTCGCAGACGCAAAGGTCGTGGGCCTGCGTCGACGCGCGCCTCGTCTTCGTGGCGATCGACGGCAGCGGGAAGCCCACGCCCGTGCCGCCGCTCGCGATGGACGACGAGGGGGTCCGCTCGTCCCAGGCCCGCGGCGAGGCGCGGCGGCGCGCGCGCCTCGACAAGGTGTGATATCGGGCAGTCATGGACACGGTCACGATCGCCGATCTCGGTAAGCACGTCGGAGAAGAGGTCACGCTGCGCGGCTGGCTGTACAACAAGCGGTCGAGCGGCAAGCTCCACTTCCTCGAGCTCCGCGACGGCACGGGGATCGTGCAGGCGGTGGTGTTCAAGGGGGACGTGTCGCCCGAGCTCTTCGCCGCGACGGACCGGATCCAGCAGGAGTCGAGCCTCGAGGTGACCGGCGCGGTGAAGGCGCACGCGAAGATCGCCGGGCAGTACGAGGTCTCGGCCAAGGACGTGCGCGTGATCGCGCCGGTCGTGCGCGAATACCCGATCTCGCCGAAGGAGCACGGCACCGACTTCCTGATGGACAACCGTCACCTGTGGCTGCGGTCGAAGCGGCAGCACGCGATCCTCCGCGTGCGCCACGCGATCATCAAGGCGGTGCGCGACTTCTTCGACGGCCGCGGCTTCACGCTCGTCGACGCGCCGGTCTTCACGCCGAACGCGTGCGAGGGGACGAGCACCCTCTTCCAGACCGACTACCACGGCGAGCCGGCGTACCTGACGCAGTCGGGTCAGCTCTACATGGAGGCGGCGGCCGCGGCGTTCGGCAAGGTGTACTGCTTCGGGCCGACGTTCCGCGCCGAGAAGAGCAAGACGCGGCGCCACCTCGCCGAGTTCTGGATGGTCGAGCCGGAGGTGGCGTTCCTCGACCTCGAGGGGGACATGCGCCTCGCCGAAGACTTCCTCGAGTACGTGATCGGACGCGTCCTCGAGTCGCGCCGCGAGGAGCTCAAGATCTGCGAGCGCGACACGACGATGCTCGAGAAGGTCAAGGCGCCGTTCCCGCGGATCTCGTACCACGACGCGATCAAGATCCTGCAGGAGAACGGCCACCCCGAGGCGAAGGTGGGCGACGACTTCGGCGGCGACGAAGAGACGATCATCTCGAGCAAGTTCGACCGCCCGCTCATCGTCCACAGGTACCCGAAGGACCTGAAGGCGTTCTACTTCAAGCTCGACGAGACGGATCCGTCGCTGTCGCTCGGGATGGATGTCCTCGCCCCCGAGGGGTACGGCGAGATCATCGGCGGCGGGCAGCGCGAGGAGGACCTCGACAAGCTCGAACGCTCGATCGAGGCGCACAAGCTCCCGCGCGAGGCGTTCGAGTGGTACCTCGATCTGCGCCGCTACGGGAGCGTCCCGCACGCGGGCTTCGGCCTCGGGATCGAGCGGACCGTCGCGTGGACGTGCGGCCTCCCGCACGTCCGCGAGACGATCCCGTTCCCGCGCATGTTGAACCGCCTCGCTCCGTAGGCCTACGGATCGCCGTCGCGCGCGAGCGCCTGGAACTCCGCGGCGAGGACGCGCTCGGCCTCCTCTTCCCGCGCGGCCTTTCCGAGGCGCCGCTGGAGCGCCCACAGCCCGGCGATCGCGAGCACGAACGCGACGCCGATCCCCGCGGCGGCGCCGCGCCGCCGCTCCGCGAACGTGGTGAGCGCGCCGTCGACGCCGCCGCGCGCGACGACCGCAGGATCGGCGCGAAGGACGAGCGGGACGGCGCCGATCGGCGGGTGGAAGTCGAGCGCGTCGATCGCCGCGGCGCGCTCGTCGTGCGGCACGCCGGGCTGGACGAGCTCGCCGAGCGTGCGATCGAGGCCGAGCGCCGGATCCGGCTCGAAGCGCGCGCCGCCGTCGCCGTCGACGTCGATGATCTGGACCGCATCCCCCTCCACGAGCGGCGCGCCGAGATGCGCGCGCGGGGCGCGCTTCGCGCCGGGCTGCGTGAAGCGGAGGACCACCTGCCCGCCTTCTGGAGCATCGATGTCGACAGCGACGATCCGCTCGCCGTCGCGGACAGCGCGGGCGCCGGGCGGGCCGTCGAGCGTCTCGCCGGGCGGGAGCGGCACGGCGAGGCGCACGCGCACGGGCGACGCGTCGTCCATCGGCGGAAACGCGATCGTCGTGCGCCACTGGATCGCGTCGCCGACGACGACGCCGCGGTGCACGGCGGCGCGCGCAGAGGCCACCGCGGGCGGCGCGGCGGCGGCGGGGAGGGCCGCAAGGACGAGCGCCGCGCACACGGCGTGCGCCGTCCGGCGCCTGCGGGCGTTCGTCATCGCTCGATCTCCGAGACCGTCGGATCGACGCCGTGGCTGAAGATCGTCCGCTCGGGGACGATCGGCGACGCGAGGGCGACGAGCTGCAGAAGCGACGCGAGCTGGATGAGGACGAAGACCGCCGTCGGGACGAGGAGGATCGCCCGCTTGCCGCGGCGGAGCACGCCGCGGACGAAGACCATCGTCCCGGCGGTGAGCGCGAGGAGAGCGCTCGCGACGGTGAGGAGCGGGCCCGCCCACGCGCTCGAGTGATCGTAGAGCGCGACCACCGGCGCGAGCGCGGCGAGGATCAGCGTCGCCCCGAAGACGCTCGTGGCGAAGCTGACGAGGATGTCGGTCCCCCGCCCCGCCGCGCCGCACAGCTTCCAGGTGAGCATCCCGGCGGGGACGGCGCACACCGCCGAGAGGAGGACCACCATCGGGACCTTGTAGACGTTGGCGAGCGCGAGGCTCACCGATCGTCCACCCGCCGCGAGCCCCCACAGCGCGGCGAACGCGAGCGACGCGAGGAGCGCCGCGGCGACGAGCTGGAGCCGGCGCGCGCGGCCGCTCGCGTCGTCCGGGAGCTCGGCCCCGCAGGCGAGGTTCAGCAAGAGCGTGAAGTTTCCCATGTCGTGTTCTCCTTGCCGGAGAGAACACGCGGCGCGCGAACGCGGCGTCGCTGCGGCGTGAAACGTCGCGGCGCGTCGTGTGAATCGCGTGTGAAACGTGGGTCAGCGGCAGCCGCGGTGCGGCGGGATGATCGGGAGGTAGACGCGGTGCACGTACTCCTCCGCGGATCGCTGCCACGAGCTGTCGCGGCGGAGGGCGCGCGCGCCGAGATCGCGGAAGGCGCGCCGGTCGTCCCAGTACGTCGCGAGCGCGTCCTCGCACGCGATCGCGAGCGACGTGACGCTCGGTTCCGACGCGACGAACCCCGTCCCGGCGTCGTGCGCCGGGTTGTACGGGACGACGGTGTCGTGGAGGCCGCCGACGTCGGTGACGATCGGCACCGACCCGTAGCGCATCGCGTAGAGCTGCGTGAGACCGCACGGCTCGTAGCGCGACGGCACGAAGAAGAAGTCCGCCCCCGCGTAGACGCGGCGCGCGAGGCGCTCGTCGAACGCGATCCGCGCCACGACCTGATCGGGGAAGCGCTGCGACGCCGCCCACAGCGCGTGCTCGAGATCCGGCTCGCCCGTGCCGACGAGGACGACGCGACCGCTCCGGCGCACGACCACCGGGAGCGCGTCGAGGAGGAGGTCGATCCCCTTCTGCCACGTGAGGCGCGAGACGATCCCGAAGAGCGGCGCGTCGACGCCGTCGAGGCCGAGCTCGTCGAAGAGCGCCTCCTTGCACGCGCGCCGCCCGGAGACGGCGTCGTCGACCCCGTAGTTCCGCGCGATCGCCGCGTCGGTGCGCGGGTCGAACCGCTCGGGATCGATCCCGTTGACGATCCCGAGGAGCTTTCCGCTGCGCGAGCGGAGGAAGCTCGCGAGGCCGAAGCCGCCGTCCGTAGACAGGATCTCGCGGGCGTACGTCGGGCTCACGGTGGTGATCCGATCGGCCAGCGACATCGCCCCCTTGAGGAGGTTCACGAGCCCGCCGTGCTCGAGGCACTCGTGGTGATACGCGTCGCGCGGGATCGCCAGGCGATCGAGCGCCTCGAAGCCGAGGTTCCCCTGGAACGCGAGGTTGTGGATCGTGATCGCGGTGGGGACGCGGCGCCACGCCTCGCCCATCGCCAGGCGCGCGTAGAGGACCGCGAACGACGCGTGCCAGTCGTGCGCGTGGATGACGTCCGGTCCGCCGTCCTCCGACGCCACCGGCCCCCAGATCGCCTCGGCGACCGAGAGCGCGCCGCGCGAGAGCGCCGCGAAGCGGAGCTCGTTGTCGCCGAACGTGCCGTGCGTGTCGCCGTAGATCCCCTGGCGCTCGAAGAGGACGTGGTGATCGAGGAGGCAGACGCGCACGCGATCCGAGATGCGCGTCTCGAGGACGCCGAGGTGATGGACGTCGTCCGGCCCCCACCCGACGCGCGCGGGGACGGTGCCCGCCCACCACGACGGGTTCCCCGGGACCTTGCTGATCCCGTACTTCGGGGTGACGATGACGATCTCGGCGCCGCCTTCGCCGAGCGCGCGCGAGAGGCCGAGGACGACGTCGCCGAGCCCGCCCGTCCGGGCGAACTGCTCGACCTCGGACGAAATCATCACGATACGGAGCGGTCGACGGGCCATATTTGCCCGTATCACGTCCGAAGGCCGAGCACCCGGTTTCCGAACGCGGCCCCGAGGAGCGTGAGGATCGCCACGGGGAGGACGTGCCCGACCGCGACGTGCGCCTCGTGCGAGAGCTCGCAGTGGAGATCGATCGACACGCTGGCCCACGCGCCGGCCGCCGCGCCGAGCGCCGCGAGCGCCGCGCGCGGATGGACCGGGTCGGTCCCGCGCCGCGCCCACGCCCAGGCCACGCACGGGCCCGCCGCGAGGAGGAGCGTGAGGACGAAGCACGCGACGTGCGCGGATGCGCCGCCGCGGAGCTCGCGCACCTCGGGCCACGCCGCGATGGCGACGAGCGCCCACGCGACGAGGACCGGCGCGGTGGCGATCGCCGCGGCCGAGAGCCAGGCGCGCGGGCGGCCGAGCATCGACCGCCCCCGACCGAGCGAGCTCCACGTGGCGAGCCCCGCGACGACCGCCCACCCGCCCGACGTGAGCAAGAGGAACGCCTGCGGGCGCCGCCCCACATGGACGCCGCCCAGCACCGCGAAGACGGCGACGAGCACGCCGACGCCGAGCGCCGCGAGGGCGCGATCGCGCCGCACCGTGGCCGCACGATCGGGCGACGGCGCCCCCTCCGCCGCGCCGAGGATCCGAGCGCGGAGATCGTCCGGCGGGATCACGACGGCTCCTTTCCCATGACGTCGCCGAGCGACGCGCGGAGCGCCTCGTACGCGCGGTGCGCGCGGAGCTTCACGGCGGTGACGGTGGTGCCGAGGACCGCCGCCGCCTCGGCGAGCGAGAGCCCCTCTTGCTTGATCAGCTCGAACGCGACGCGCTGCCCCTCGGGCAGCTTCGCGATCTCGCGGCGGATCCGCGCCGCGGTCTCGTGCGCCTGCACGACATCATCCGACGCGTCGCCGCCGGCCGGCGCGTCGACCCCCACCGGATCGTCCCCTTCGGCGAGGACCTCGCGCTTCCCGCGCCGGAGCCCGTCGATCATGAGGCGGCGCGCGATCGCGAACGCCCACGGGATCACCTCGGCCCCCGGGAGGAACCGGCCGCGATGCCGGTGGATCTGGAGCATCGTCTGCTGGACCAGATCCTCGGCGCGCTCGCGCGATCGCGTCTGCCGAACCAGATAGCCGTACAACCGGGGTGCCACGCCGTCGTACACCACCCCGAACGCGGCATTGTCACCGGCAGCATAACGCTCCATGGCGGCGTCGAGCGCCCGATTCGGCCTCTCCTTCCCCTCCGCCACGGGCGCGCTTCTACCACGCCCTAGGTACGTCGCGAGCGACGAGAGAGTTTCTCTGCATGCTAAAGTTCGTAGCGAGCGAGGATGCCGTCCCACTTCGACCCGCCCGCGCACCGAGCGCGCCCCGCCAGCCAGCTGCGCGTCGTCTGCGATCATGCGGAGCCGTGCGGTGGCTGCCCGATCATCGGGCTGACCTACGGCGAGCAGCTCACGCTCAAGCGCGGGCGCGTCGTGCAGTCGGTCGCGCGCTATCACGCGCTCGAGCTCGTCTACACGGAGCCGGTCGGGGGCGCGGACGACATCGTCGAGTACCGCACCCGCGCGAAGCTCATCGTGGCGGGCGGAGGGAAGATCGGGCTCTTCGCGAAAGGCGGCGGCCACCAGATCGTCGACATCCCGGGCTGCCGCGTCCTCTCGCCGGCGATCCTGCGCGTCGCGGGGCTCCTCCGAAAGCACGTGACGCGCGACGAAGAGTCGCGCGGGCCGCTCGCCCCGTTCGATCCGGCGATCGGCGGCGCGCTCCGCGCCGTCGACCTCCGCGAGGTGTGGTCCGGCGAGGGCGAGGAGCGCGTCCTCGTGACCCTCGTCATGCAGCGCGGCGCGATCGTCGTCGACGATCGGCTCCGCGAAGCCGCGAGCTCCCTCGCCGGCGAGGAGCCGGCGATCCTCGGGGTCGCGGTGAACTTCCACGAAGGGGACGCGCCGCAGATCCTCGGGAGCGACACGATCGTCGTGCACGGCGAGAGCTCGTCGCCCGATCGCGTCGGCGGCTCGACGCACCTCGCCACGTTCGGCTCGTTCGTGCAGGCGCACCGCGGGCAGGCCGGGCGCGTCCACCAGATCCTCGTCGAGTCGCTGGGGCTCATGCGCCCCGCCGGAGAGGGGCGCCGCCCGCGCGTGCTCGACCTCTATGGCGGCTCGGGGGCGATCGGCCTGGGGCTCGCCGCGGCGGGGGCCGAGGTGCACCTCGTCGAGTCGTTCGGCCCCGCGGTCGCGCACGCGCGCGCCGCCGCGCAGCAGCAGGGGCTCGCGCTCACCGCCGAGTGCGGCGACGTGGGGGCGGTCCTGCGATCGCTCCCCGAACGCGACGCCGCGTTCGACGCCGCGGTGGTGAACCCGCCGCGCCGCGGGATGAGCCCGACCGCGCGCGAGCAGCTCGCGCGCCTCGATCTCGAGAACATCCTCTACGTGTCGTGCGATCCGGACACGCTCGCCCGCGACCTCGATCACTTCGCCCGCCTCGGGTACGGGACGACGCGCCTAAGGCCGCTCGACATGATCCCGCTCACCGACGAGGTCGAGACGGTCGCGCAGCTCCGCCGCTCGTCCGTCCCGCGCCCGCGGATCTTCTTCGAAGACGACACCGTCCTCATCGTCGAGAAAGGGCCGCACGAGCCGACGGCGCCGCAGGCGGAGTACCGCGGATCACTCATGGCACGCGTCCGCCGGATCCCTGGCGCCGAAGCGGCGATCCCGATCCACCGCCTCGACGTCGGGACGAGCGGCGTCGTCGTGTTCGTGCGCGACCCCGTCGAGCTCGGGCCGTGGCAGGAGGCGCTGGCCGCGCCGAGCGCGCGCAAGATCTACGTGGCGGCGGCGCGCGGCGTGACGCCGTCCAAGGGGGCGATCACGCGCGATCTCCGCGAGGACGGACAGCTCTTCGCGGCGCGGACGCGCTACCGGCGGCTCGCCGTCGCGAGCGGTCACAGCGTCCTCCGCGTGATCCCCGAGCAAGGCCGCACGCACCAGATCCGCCGGCACCTGGCGGCTATCGGCCACCCGGCCCTCGGCGGCGAGCGCTACGGGCACGGCCCGACGAATCGGTTCTTCGAGGAGAAGAACGGGCTCGATCGCCCGTTCCTCCACTGCGTCCGCGTCGAGATCGATCACCCGATCACCGGCGCGCGCCTCGTCGTCGAGGGGCCGCTCCCGGGTGACCTGCGCGCGGTCCTCGAGAGGACGAGCGGCCCCGGGACGCTGCGCTTCCTCGATCACAAGAACGCGCTCGGGAGCAACACCGGAGGCGGCGCCTCGAGCCTCCCTCCACCGCCGGACTCGCGCCACGTCCGCGGCAGCGTCCTCGACATCATCCCCGCCGAACGCCCCGCGAGACCCGAGCTGACGAACGACGACGACGACGACGACGACCAAAGCGGCCGCCCGAGCAGGAATTTCTAGGGTCGAGCGGAGAGGGGGCCCGAGAGAGAGCGGGCCCGAGAGAAAGATCTCGGTGCGGAGCGTGTGCGCGCGATCGAGTTATCGTTCGTCGCGATGTCCTTCGACTGCGACCTGGCGATCATCGGCGGCGGCCCGGCCGGCACGTCCACGGCGCTCTTCATCGCGCGCGCGGAAGGGATCGATCCACGGCGCGTCGTCCTGCTCGAGAAGGCGCGCCACCCTCGCGAGAAGCCGTGCGCCGGCGCCGTCAGCGCGTGGGGCGTCGACGCGCTCGCGCGCGCCCGCGTCGCGATCGACGTGCCGCGCGTCGAGATGCGAGGGCTGCGCGTCCTCGACCACGGACGGATCGGATCGCACGCGGCGGACGGGCTCGGGATCGTCGTGCGCCGCGACGCGTTCGACGCCAGCCTCTTTCGCGCAGCGGCCGCCGATGGGGTGCGCGCGTACGACGGCGAAGGGGTGACCGGCCTCCGCCGGATCCCCGGCGGGTGGAGCGTCGAGACGGCGAAGCGCCGCGCGATCCGGGCGCGATTCATCGCCGCGTGTGACGGCGCGGGGAGCGCGGCGCGGAAACTCCTCGGGATGGCGGAGCCCGCCCGCAAAGGGCACCTCTACGTGCTCGAGACGCCGTTCGGCGCCGCGGACGACGGGGCGCGCGGCGGCCTCTGCGACTTCGACCTCGGCCCGGTGGCCGCCGGGATCGACGGGTACTACTGGGATTTCCCCACCATCATCGACGGCGCGCCCGTGGTGAGCCGCGGCATCTACCACGCGAACCTCCGCGCTTCGCGGTCCGTGAAGAGCGTGCTCGCCGCAAGCCTCGCACAGCGCGGCGTCGACATCGACGCCGTGCGCCTCAAACCGTTCAGCACGCGCCCCTTCGTCGAGGGGACGATCCTGTGCGCCGAGCGCGCGGTCTTCGTCGGAGAAGCGGCCGGAATCGACGCGACCACCGGGGAGGGGATCGCCCAGGCGATCCTTTTCGGCGAGATCGCCGCGCACCACCTGGCGCGCGCGCTCCGCCTCGGCGCCCACGCGCTCGCCGCGTACCGCGGCGCGGTGCGCACGTCGCGCATGGGGCGGCATCTCCTCCAGAGCGCGTGGCTCGCGCGCGTCGTCTACCGCGCGCGCCGCGGCGCGCCGTTTCGTGCGCTCCTCCTCGAGAGCGACGCGGCGCGCGCCGCCGGCGCCCGCTGGTACCATGGAGGGAGCCTCTCGCGCCTCGAGAAGCTCCGCCTCACCCTCGCCCTCGCCGCCCGCGCGCTGTCCTAGTCTCCAATCTCTCGTCCCCCCCGCTCGTCTTCCCTCTCTCCTACTCCCCGAGCATCGCGCCGAGCTCGCGGCAGAGATCCGCGACCACCGCGTCGAGCTCGTCCTCGCGCCCCGCGGGCGCGGCCAGCGTCAGGTCGCCGCCGTGCTCGGCGAACACCTGCGCGAGCCCCTCGCTCGCTTCGATGATCCCTTTCAAGAAGACGACGTCCTGCGCTCGGATGCGCAGCCGGCGCACGACCATGCCGTCGCCGACGAGCGGAGGGACGCTTCGCCGAGGCATGTCAGGCGAGCGGGTCGTCGAGCTCGGCCGCGCGGACGCGCTCGGCCCGCTTCTCGCGGAGGCGAACTTGCACGTAGTCGACGAGCCGCTCCACGTAGTCCTCGAAGCGAGGGCAGCGGATGTCGGTGCCCGCGAGGAGCTCCTCGGTGTTCCGGCAGTCGTACGTGACGTGCGTGCCGAGCGCGTCGAGGAACGCGCGCGGGCTCTTGGCGAAGCGATCGAGCCCCGGCGTCCGGAGGAGCGCCTTCGTGAGCCCGGCCGGGATGAAGCCGCGCGGCACGCGGCGCCCGCCCACGCGCGCGACGAGCTCGAACACCTGCCGCGCCGTGAGCGGCGCCGGATCCACGACGTGGAACGTCCGCCCTGCGGCGCGTGGATCGCGCCCGATGACGCGCGCCGCGCGGACGACGTAGTCGATCGGGACGAGGTGGAGCGGCGCGTCGCCGCGGCCCGGGAGAGGCAACGCGAAATCCGGCGGCGACGTGACGAGGAGGAGGATGAGGAGGTACGGCCCATCGAAGCGGTCGACCTCGCCGGTCGCGGAGTCGCCGACGATCATCGCGGGCCGCAGCACGGCGATCGGGACCTTCGGCATCGCCGCGCGCATCATCTTCTCCGCGCGCGCCTTCGTCTCCTCGACGACGTTCCGGAACGACTGCCCGGTGCGGAGGTCGTCCTCGTGGACGATCCCCGTCCGGTCTCCCGAGACCAACGCCGTGGAGTGGAAGACGAGCATCCGGAGCCCGCGGGCGGCCTCGGCGAACTCGAGGACCTCGCGCGCGCCGCCGACGTTCATCTGCATCGCGGTCGCGCGATCGATCCCGAGATACGACGCCTGCGCGCAGTGGTGGATGATGTCGACCTCGCCGGCGAGCTCGCGGAACTCGGCGCCGGAGAGCCCGAGGTCCATCGACGTCGCGTCCCCCTCGATCAGGTGGACACGCTGCCTCTTCTCGAGCGGCAGCCCATCGAGCGCCGCCCCCGCGTCCTCCGCGAACTTCGCCCGGACGATCGCGTGGACGAACGTGCGCGGCCCTTCGAGGAGCTCGTCGCACATCCGGCGCGCGGCGAACGACGGAAAGCCCGTCAGTAGAACGACCTCGTCGTAGCCCGTGCGCGCCACGCCGCGAGGCTACACGCGGACGCGCTCCTCCGTCCACGCGCCGACGGGCCGAGTCGACCTTCCGGCCAACTCGGTGCGGGTCACTTGCCGCAGTAGTGGCCGCCGACCCCCTGGAGCCACGCGCCGAAGTTTCCGCCGTAGTTGGCGGGGTTGCAG